>Ga0206130_10003681_pt1 | contig 19721 bp, 14 predicted proteins | sample Helgoland_Spring_9_FD_148637 | JGI IMG/M metagenome (GOLD analysis project Ga0206130, IMG submission 148637) | Pelagic subsurface seawater microbial communities from Kabeltonne, Helgoland, North Sea - Helgoland_Spring_Bloom_20160512_1 | ecosystem: Environmental > Aquatic > Marine > Epipelagic ... | reverse complement strand
AGGGTTTCGCATCATCTACAGCAATTTTGTAAAACTGAGTAATTGGTAAATTATCAATAAATTTCCAATTTTTAGTACGATCGAAACTCTCATACAGCCCTCCATCACATCCAACCAAAATATAATTGGGGTCGTCTTTTTTAAACGCCACGGCGTGATTATCTACATGCTTTTCTTGTTCATTCATTTGATTGAAAGTCTTTCCGCCGTCAAAGGACACCAACATATAGTTATTGGCTAAATAAAGCTCATCGAAATTGTGAGGTGAGACATATAGCTCCTGATAATAATGCGGTCCAGTACCTCCGGAAATTGCATCGCTCATTTTTGTCCATGACCCCCCTTGATCTTCACTTTTAAAAACACCGCCTTTTCTTCTATCCAATTCTATTGCAGCATAAATAACATCGGGTTTTTGAGGTGAGATTGCCAAGCCAATTTTTCCCATATTACTGGTTGGTAGCCCTATACTGAGCTTACTCCATATTTCTCCACCGTCTGTTGACTTATAAATAGCTGTTCCTGGACCTCCTCCCATATATCCAGCAACTGTTCGATGGCGTTGCCATGTAGCCGCGTACAATACATCAGGGTTTCTTGGATCAATGAGTAGATCGGTAGCACCAACCCATTCATCATCACCTAATGTTCGCTTCCATGTTTTTCCTCCATTGATTGATTTATACACTCCTCGTTCGCCACCACTACTCCAAAGCGGCCCTTGTGAAGCAACCCACATGATCTTAGAATTCGTTGGGTGAATAATAATTTTAGAAAGGTGTTCTGATTTTTTAAGCCCCATATTTTCCCATGAATTTCCCCCATCTTCACTTTTATAAACACCATCTCCATAACCAACGTGTCTACCTCCTACATTTTCTCCTGTCCCTACCCAAACTATTTCTGGGTTTTGTGGGTCTAGAGCAATACATCCTATCGAATAACTAACTTGATTGTCCAGTAAAGAATTCCATGTAGTTCCTGCATTTTCTGTTTTCCAAACTCCTCCAGATCCAACTGCAACATACCAAATGTTTTCGTTGTTTGGGTGGATCACAATATCAGCAATTCTACCAGACATTAATGAAGGTCCAATACTTCTGAATTTTAATCCATTATAAACAGAACTTGTATCAATTTTAATGGTATGATCCGTTGTTTTAGACTTTTGAGCAAAACTTATAGAAATTAAACTGAAAAAAATAAACGCGAAACTATGTACTTTTATAATCTTCTGTATATCGAATATTTGTAACATTTTTGATGAGTTTAGAAGATAAAAATAGGAAATAAATTATACTTTTCCATATAATTGAAAAACACAAAGAATATCAAGATCAAATTCTTAACCAACTCTAGCAATAAATTGTGTAATGTTATAGGAAGCTTTTTAGGTTTTTATTCCGATTGAAGGAGCTGTTCTACAAATTACTTCATCAGACACGCTTTACAAACAAACACCCATTCTTTATGGTTTTTATATTGTATACGGTACATGGTAGAGAAATCTACTTTACAAACTTCACAATGTTTTATTCGTTGTTTCATACGTTACCTGAGTTACCAGTAACTTAACTTTAAGGGTGTAATATAACCAGTCTACAGTTATCTTTTTATACCTACCGAGCAACCTTTGGAGCAACCTTAAAAAACAAAAAACCCGTAAATCATTGTTTATAAATGAGTTACGGGATAATTTTGTGGTACCTCCAGGAAGTTTTTGGTTTTACCTCATTTTATTCGTTTTTATATAAGTCAATGAAAATCAACAGTATAATGACTAAATCATGATAAAAAAGTAAAGAGAAATCAAACCAAATAACAAGGAATTAAACCTGCGGAGCAACCTCTCGAGCAACCGGTATTCTCGCCATATATTAGCATAGATCATTTAATTTAAGAAATATGTATAAGGTTCTAAGGTCAATAAAGTCGGCCGTTCGGTTTAGTTTGAACTATTCAAAAAAGGAATTGTCTACTACTTTCAGTTGGTTGAAAACGTATCGAACAGGGGACTCCACTTATATCCAATTCGAAAAAAAATCTTATACTAAATCCCGTAATTTCTTGGCTGCTTGTTCCGCGGTAATATCTCTTTGTGGCATCCCAAACATTTCATAGCCGACCATGAATTTTTTCACAGTTGCACTTCTTAACAAGGGCGGGTAAAAACTCATGTGCCAGTGCCAATGATTGTTATTTTTATTGTTGGTGGGTGCCTGGTGAATACCATTTGAATAGGGAAATGAACAATTAAACAGTTTGTCATATACTTTGGTAGTTACCGATATTGCTTGCGCAAAATTTTCTTTTTCAGCGTTACAGAGTTGAGTTATATTTTGATGATGTTGCTTAGGTACAATCATCGTTTCAAATGGCCAGATGGCCCAAAAAGGGGTAAGTACCACAAAAGAATCATTTTCAAAAATAATCCTTTCATTACTCTCTAATTCTTGGATCACATAGTCTTTTAATAAGCTATGTTGATTATTTTTATAATACACACTTTGGTGGTTGTCTTTTTTGATAATTTCATTGGGAACTGTGGATTGGCTCCATATTTGACCATGAGGATGTGGATTACTGCACCCCATAACTGCGCCTTTGTTTTCAAAAATTTGTACATAATTAATATTTTCTATTTGTCCCAACTCATCATATTGTTCACACCAAGCTTGAATAACTTGAGTTATTGCAGGTAACGTCATATCAGCAAGACTTTTAGAATGATCTGGACTGAAACAAATCACTCTACAAATACCACTTTCACTTTCGGCTTTTAATAAACCTTTGTTGATATTAAAATGTTCGGCATCTTCTTGTAGGGCCGAAAAGTCATTTTGGAAAACGAATACGTCTTTGTAATCAGGGTTTTGTTTGCCATTTATTCTTGTATTTCCTGGACATAAATAACAGTCAGGATCGTATTCAATGGGCTCTTTTTTTACAACAGTCTCATTTTGGCCTTGCCATGGTCGTTTAGAACGATGTGGGGAGACAAGTACCCATTCTCCAGTTAAAATATTATACCTACGGTGTGAATTATTTTCTAGAAATGTATGCATGTTTTATATCTATATTAAATGGGTTCCTTTTGAAATGTTAACATCATAAATTGAGCACGGTCTATTAAAAATTGCCTTAAATTTATTTTCTATGATAGTCTTAAAATTATCAATATTAAGTTGTTCAACTAAATTAATGGTACAACCTCCAAATCCACCACCCATCATTCTCGAACCATGAACAAAATCCATCGATTTTGTTGTTTCAACCAAAAAGTCCAGTTCTTCGCAGCTAACTTTGTAATCTTTTGTAAGTCCCTCGTGGGTTTCGTACATGAGTTCTCCCATAAGTTTAAAGTCTTTTTGTTTAATAGCCTTAGTAAATTCTTTAACCCGTTTATTTTCTCGAATGACATAAAGGGCCTTGTTATACTCCGATTTGGAAATTTGATCTTTGATAAGATTAAGGTTCTTTTCCGTGGCATCTCTTAGTGCTTTTACATTGAGTAACTTTGTTATTTTTTCACAAATATTTCTTCTGTCATTATAGGCACTTTCAGAAAGATCGTGCTTGACATTGGTATTTACTAGAACTAGTTTCAATGATTTAAGTTTTAACTTGTAAGGTGTAGACTTTATAGTCCTACAGTCTAATAATAAAGCACTTTTTTTCTTACCTAACATACTAGCGTACTGATCCATAATTCCACAATGAACACCCACAAAATTATGTTCGGCTTTTTGAGAAATGAATATCATTTCTTTTTTCTTTAAACCTAAATTGTAAAGTTTATTTAGGCCATAAACAAAACTATTTTCAAGGGCTGCAGAGGAGGATATACCTGCACCGCCTGGAATATTCCCAGCAAAAATACTGTTGAAATTTCCTAAAGTAATTCCTAGTTTTTGTAATTCGCCAATCACGCCAATCACATAGTTTCTCCATCCTCCATTTTTTTGTGGTGAAATCTGATTTAAGTCAATTTCATGACTTTCTTTTTTGTTGAGCGCATAAACTTGACTTGTTTTTGACGATGATTTATTTATGGCTAAAACAATACCTAAATCAATAGCCGCAGGAAAAACAAAGCCATCATTATAATCTGTGTGTTCCCCAATTAAGTTAATTCTGCCAGGCGAAAAAACCATTAAAGGGTCTCCTTCAAATCGCGTCTTAAAACGCTGTTTTACGCTTTGTATCAATTCTTTACTCATATTGTTTTCTTGCTTTTTGTTCCCATATCCAAGAAGATTTAATCATTTCATCTAGCGTTTTTTCTGCTTTCCAATTCAGTTTTTCTTCTGCTAGTCTTGCATCAGCATATAATATAGGCACATCTCCAGATCTCCTTTGTGTAATCTCATAATTCAATTTTTGTTGGGTCACCTTTTCAAAAGTTTTAATTACCTCTAAAACAGAAAAACCCTTACCAGTACCTAAATTCATTACTTCAAAATTAGTTTCTTGATTTTTATTTAGCAATCTACTTAGGCCTTTAACGTGTGCATCTGCTAAATCTTCTACGTGAATATAATCTCTTATTGGTGTGCCATCCTTTGTAGGATAGTCATTCCCATAAACCATCAATTTTTCTCTTAAACCAATTGCAGTCTGTGTAATGTAGGGCATTAAATTATTTGGAATACCTGTTGGTAATTCTCCAATTAGTCCTGATTTATGGGCTCCAATAGGATTGAAGTATCGTAGTGATAATGCTGAAAAATCTTTAGATGCTATAGTAAGGTCTTCTATGATTTCTTCAGCTATTTTTTTTGAATTTCCATAGGGAGAAAATGGCCGTTGTGTTTTATTCTTTTCTGTAATAGGCAATGTTTCTGGTGTACCATAAACAGTTGCTGATGAAGAAAAAATTAGATTATTTACATGGTGTTTTTGAGCACAGACTAATAAATTGATCAAACCTGTTAGATTATTTTGATAATACATTAGTGGGTTTTGAACAGACTCGCCCACTGCTTTATGAGCTGCAAAGTGAATAACCGCAGCTATCTTATGAAAGTCTTGAAATAGTGCATTTACTTTATCCTTTTCTTTGAAATCTATATTGATAAAGACAGGTCTTACTTTGGTGATGTTTTCAATTCTATCAATCGTTTTTATTGTGGAGTTTGACAAATCATCTGCAATAATTACATCAAAATCATTTTCTATCAACTTTATTACGGTGTGGGATCCAATATAACCACAACCACCTGTTACTAATATTATATTTTTCATTTATGGTTTAATTTTTTTATACAATATGACATATTATAATTTTGTATATGAAATACTTTTAGACCTAACTTACGAGCTGACTTTATATTAGTGAGTGAATCATCTATAAATAATGTTTCTTTTGCCTCTAATTTGTTTTTTTTTAGAACAAAATCAAAAACTTTTACGTCAGGTTTTCTTAATCCTATTTCGTGTGAATAAAATGCACTTTGAAATAAACTATCGAATGAATATCCATATTTCTGTTTAAATTCAGACAAATATTTAAATTGATGATTACTGTTGGTGTTACTTAATAAGAATAAATTATAATCTTTTTTTAACTCTTTAAGAAAATCAATCCTATATTCTGGGATATCTAATATCATAGCATTCCAAGCTTGTTTTATTTTTGAAAAAGACACTTTTTTAGTTGATAAATTTTGTAATGATTTTTGAAATTGTTCTTCTGAAATATTGCCTAATTCAAAATCATAAAAAAAATAATGATGGTAGTTATGACCAGTGTTATTTACTATATTTTTGATTCCTAATTTATGAAAGGCTTTAATTGTTCTTATGACATCTAAATTCATAATTACACCACCTAAATCAAAAATTATATTTTTTATATGACTCATTATTTTATGTTTTTTTCCAAACTAAGAGTGCTAATACAACAGATAGAATTGCAGAACCTATCCAAAAAAATGTTATCATATCGAAATTATATACGATTTCATTATTAACTATTGTTTTATTTTTTTCAATCAAATACCCACTTGCAATATCTTGAATACCTGCAGCAGCATAACTCATTATACCAACAATACCTAATGCCGCTCCTGATGCTTGTTTAGAAACGATGTCAACTGCCATTAAACCACCCAAATAACATATTAATGCTCCAATACCTAATCCAAAGATTACCATACTTGTGGCATCTAACCACCATGTATTTTTTGGACCCAATAAGAAAAGTGAAAGTGCAAAAACATTCATTAATCCAAATATTAAAGCAGGTACATTTCTTCGTCCTTTAAATAATTTATCAGAAACAAAACCAGATGAAGCTGTACCCAATATTCCACAAACTGCACTAATTGCGACCAAACTATTTGCTTGTGTAAGTGTGTATCCTTTAGCAGCTTCAAAATAATAAGGACCCCAGCTATTAACTGCATATCTGGAGATATACATAAAAGCGCTGGAAAATGCTAAAAGCCAGACATAAGGGTTTTTTAATACTTGTTTTTGCTCTTTAAATGTTGAGTTCTTTTTTTTTGCAAAATCTAAATTAACTGGAGGTAAACCTTTACTTTCAGGGGTATCGTGAAAAAATATGAAAATTATTATAGCTCCGATAATGCCAATAATAGCTGCTGTTTTAAAGCCCCAATGCCAACCAAAATAGGAAACAACAACCGCTGTTAAAATATAAGTAAGGGCTTCACCAATATTATGACTTGTACTCCAAAATCCATAAAAACTACCTCTTTCAGAATCTTTATACCATCTTGATAGTGATACTACACATGAAGGTGCTCCCATAGATTGTACCCATCCATTTACACCCCAACAAATAGCAAAAAATATAAAAGTACTTGTCAAGCCCATTACTAAATTTGCTAATGCTGATACTAAAAGTCCAGTAGCCATAAATCTTCTTATGTTGCTATGATCTGATATAAATCCATTTGTGAATTTACCTATAGCATATGCGAAGAATAATGTAGAACCTATTATACCTAATTCTGATTCTGTTAAAACTCCAGCATCTACAATTGGTTTTTTAATGACATTAAGGCTCAATCTACAAACGTAATACAAACCATACCCTAAAGTAGCAGATATAAATACCTGCCATTTTAACTTTTTGTAGTATGATTTTTGCTCTGCTTCTGATTTTGTAATTGAAACGGGAGCTGATTTTTTAAAGTATTTTATCATTTTTTGATAAGAATTTAAAAAGGACATAACATATTCTGCTATGCCCTTTAATTGACTAATTCAAATAAATTGTTTTAGTGGTTTACTTGTGTAATCCTCTTTTTCTTAAATAATCGAGTAATAATTGTGGACGGTCGGTTTGAATAATATCTATGTGATTATCTATAAACCAATCGTAAATTTTGATGTTATTTACAGCTTCTTCGTCATCGTGATTAGCATTGTGATGTGGCCACAAAGAGTTAACCCAAATACTTGCACCTTTGTCTCTAATGTTTCTAAAGTTTTTCAGAAAATTAATAGTATCTGATTTTACTGTAAATTCAAAAGCAATGGGTACATTTTCAGAATTCATATAATTATCAACAAAGTTTTTAGCACTATTATTAGGTAAGCCTAAAATTGGCATAAAATGGACTTTGTCTAAATACTTACCAAATTCTTTTTTTACTGTAATATAATCTTTACCACCTTTAATAATTACTTGATTTTCTGTGTCAGTCTCTAGAATAATTTGATAACATTTATCAAAAATTTTATAACTCTTGTCAAGATTTACCAAGATTTTATTTTTTGATACTTCTAAAGCTTCTTTTAGTGTTGGTATTTTATGTTTAGTAACAACACCCAAACCATCTTTTAGGTATAAAGTTCTTAACGAATCTAATGTCCATTCTTTTACCTTACCTTTAGCGTTTGTGGTTCTATCTAGCGTTTTGTCGTGCATTACAACTAAATGCCCATCTTTAGTTTCTCTAATATCAATTTCTACCATATCTACTCCCATATCTATACAGTTTTTTATGGCCTGTAAAGAATTTTCAGGTGCGTTTCTCCAATCTCCTCTATGAGAAACCACAATTACTTGATTATTATTAGAGTTTTTTAAATTCTCTATTTTTTGTTCAATTGTTGTTACATTGAGAGAATTTTTACTTTTTGAATAATTGCTTTCACAGCTTGCAAAAAGAATCGATAATAGAATATGGAAGTAATTGATTTTTTTCATTTTTAATTGAGTTACTCAATAATTATTTTAGATAATGCAGTTTTGTTATCCTGAATAACTTTTAATATATAGATACCTGATTTTAAATTTTGAGTTTCTATTTTTTCGTTGTTATTAATTGTTTTAGAGAGGATTTCTTTACCCAAAATATTGAAAAGACGAACAGCTATTTTAGTCCTCGAAGTTGTTCTTATATAAAAACCATCTTTATTAACAGGATTAGGGTAAATATTTAAGTCTTCAATTGAGTTAAAAATTTCTGTAGATAATGCTATAGTATTTACATTACCTGTATGGCTTGGATTTCTACCAAACATTGGCCAACCGCTTGAAGCTAATGAAGTAGCACTTGTGGCTAATTCATAAAGTTTACCAACACCAGCATCTGTAGCACCCACATAGATTTTTCCATCTGTTCCAATTGCAGCTGGAGAGTTAATTTTATCTCCTAAATCCAAAGGTGTGTACGCTTCAGTTCCATCACTTTTTAAAACATAGAAGATTCCATTTGTGTCACCAAAATAAATGTTTCCATCGTTATCAATTGCAGGGACTACTTCAATTGGACCATTAGAAGTAGTTGTGTAAGACCACTTTTCTGATCCATCTGCTGGGTCATACGCTTTTAAAGTACCTCCGTTATTTCCTAAATAAATGGTGCCATCAGCAGCAACTGCAGGACCTCCTTGTTCTGTATTTGCTCCTGCTAGTTCAACTGACCATTTTTCAGTACCATCTGCGGAATTGTAAGCTTTTAAAACTCCATCTCCATCTCCATTTAATTTTGCTGATAAATAAACTGTTTCATCTGTACCTATTGCAATAGCACTAGCAATCCAATCTCCATAAACAGCACTCCACTTTTCTGTTCCATCTGGATTTATTGCGTATATATTATCATTTGTACTTGCGGCATAAATGGTTCCATCAGATCCAACAGCAGGTGTACTGTTAAAATCTGAACCAGCACCAAAAATCCAATTTTCGGTTTGTAAGTCTGCAGATAAAGATCGAATACCTTTATCACCTTTGCTATAACCACTAATATATACAGTACCATTATCTGCAAAAGCAGGAGCTGTGTAACGCATTCTTGTATTGATATATTTTGTTCTAATAGTATCTCCTGTAGTAGCATTTATTCGAAAAATAATACGACCATACTGACCACCCATGTAAATTGATCCGTCAGCAGAAATGGAAGGGCTTGATAATATCGCATCTGGTTTTGTAAAATCGCCTTCAGAAATAGAAGTCTGCCATTTTAAAGTACCGTCAGTATTTACTGCGAAAAAATTATTATCTGGTTTAGCTGGAGATGTTGCAGTATTTCTTGTTCCTAAATTACTTGCAATGTAGATCGTACCGTCACTTGCTATTGCTGGCCCTGTTCTGTCTATTTTATCTGGTAAAGAATAACTCCAATTGATTGTTGGTGTTTGGGCGTAAGAAAATAATGCCAAAAATAGTACTGTTAAAAGTGTGTAGTTTTTTTTCATAATATTAAAATTTAGAATGTTGATATTGAGGACAGCTCGTTTAACAAGCTGTCCAATAAGTAATTAAAAAAATGTTTTTATTTTATCTTCCTGTGTGTCTTGTGTCTTTAGCATACATAGGCCAACCTCCAGATTGAAGACCAATTGCATTGGTTTTAAGAGCATATACTTTGCCAAAATCACCTTGATTTGCAGCTACATAAATAATACCATTAGAACCAATAGCTGCAGATGAATGAATTTCATCACCTAGTTTTATAACCTTGTATGGGTTTAAACCATCAGAATTTACAACGTGAAAGAATCCATTTGTATCACCAAAATAAAGATTTCCATCGTTATCAATTGCAGGGACTACTTCAATTGCACCTTTTGCAGAATAAGACCACTTTTCTGAACCATCTGGATTATAAGCTATCATTTTTTCATCATAACTACCCAGGTAAATTGTACCATCAGAAGCTACTGCAGGACCACCTTGTGCTGCTTTTGCAGGTAAATCTTTTCTCCATTTTTCAGTACCATCTGGATTAACTGCTAAAAATACTCCACCTGTTGAGGTTTCTCCAGAAAAATAAATTGTACCATCTGGACCAATTGCTGTGGCACTTGCTGTCCAAGTTCCGTAATTTATGCTCCATTTTTCAGTACCATCTGGATTTATAGCATAAAAGTTGTCATTTGTTGAACCCACATAAATAGTACCATCTGAACCTATTGCTGGAGTTGCATTAAATTCTGAACCACTTTTAAATACCCAATTAGCTGTGGTTAAACTTTGATTTACAGAATGAAAACCTCTACCATCTTTATTATGCCCTGCAATATATACTGAACCATCTGTACCAAATGTTGGGCAGTTGTATCTAACTCTGGCATCTAGATTTATTTCATTGTCAATAACCCCAGTAGTTGGGTTTAAAATAAAAGTAGTTCTACTATAATAAGATGAGGTATATAAATTACCATTTGGACCAATTGAGGGAGAAGATCTTATTTGATCCGATTTTTGAGCACTCCCTTCAATAAAAACTTGTTCCCAAACTTTTGCACCGTTTTTGATAGCGTAGAAGTCTGGACCTTGATTTTCTCTTATGGCTTGATTAAAACCTATATATACAGTTCCATCATCAGATACAGCAGGGTTAGAGTGGTTTAATTTACCATCTAAATCGAAGCTCCATAAAGTTTGTGGGGCATCAATATTTGCTAAAGGGTCATCAGCGATAACAACTTCTTTTGAGAAAACTTCACTTTTACTACCTGTATTATCAATAGCAATTAAATTTACTTTGTAATTACCACCTAACTGATAAAAGTGATCAGGAGATTGATTAGAAGATATTTGAGAGTCACCAAAATCCCATTTCCAAGCAGTTATAAAACCATCAGGGTCTTCAGATAAATCTATAAATTCTATTTTTTGACCTGCTTGAAATTTATCTGCTTTTATCGAAAAATTGGCATTAGGAATTATTGTTGAAGTAGGTGTCCCCGCAATTTCATTTTCCTCGCAGGATATTAATATCACACATAAAAAAACTAATTGTGTAATTCTAGATATTATTTTATTTTTCATTTTGTTAATTATTTTAAATGTTCTTTTATTAAAACTGGAAAATCTGTTTGTACAATATTACCAGCTAAATTGCTTATTCTGTCTACATCAGAATAGTTGTCATCTAAAGGGGATTTTGTTGAGTTTACATATGCGTTCATAAAAATAAACCAGCCTTTTGCTTTTGCTCTATTCACAAAATTTTGATTGAAAGTTTGAGACTGGAAATGGGCAGCTTTTATCCTGTTGTCATTTTCAAATAGATTTAACCTGTCTTCATTGCTAATTATTGGCATAGCAATTACATTTTCATCTTTATTAAGAGCAGATTGCGTAATACTCACTCCTTGTGTATAAAAGAGAGATTGTTTTATCATACCATATTGTTTTACAACAGGGTATATTCTATCAAATGAGACTTTATTATTACTCATATCTAAATCAAAATAGATTTTACCTCTACCTAGATTTAATGCTTGTTGTAATGTAGGAATTTGTTCGCCTGTCAATACACCTCTTTTGTCTTTTAATTTCAGTTTTTGAAGTTCAGATAATGTGAAATCACTTACGTTACCAGAACCATTTGTAGTTCTCTCCAGAGTAATGTCGTGCATTAAAATAAACTTACCATCTTTTGTCTGTCTAATATCAATTTCTACCATTTCTATTTGTGCATCTATAGCATCTTGAATTGATTTTAGAGAGTTTTCAGGTGCATTATTTTGATTGCCTCTATGAGCACAGGTTAAAATTTTATTTTCTCTTAATTTTTCGATTAAAGTTTTTCTACCAAATATGTTTTCAGTGAAAGCTATCGTTATTTCTTTTGTAAAACTACTTTCGTTATCAACATTAGAAACTTTCAATAATATAGTATATGTACCATCTCCAATAGTCGAATAATTATGTGTAGGATTTTTTTTTGTAGAAATATTACCATCACCAAAATCCCACTCATAAACTGAATTTGCATTAATACCAGAAGAGGTATTTGAAAAACTGATAGGTTCATTTACAAAATATTCACTCTGTTGAATTTCAAAAGAAGCATTTACTTGATTTATTATAGGCTCATCAGAACCACAAGCATTTATTATTAGAAAAAAAACAATCCCAAAAAATTCACTATAAGATTTCATAAAATAGAATGCTATTAATTAATAACCTGGGTTTTGCTGCATACTACCAGGATCACTGTTCAATTGGTCTAAAGGAATTGGTAGTAATAAATCATTTTGATCTATGGTTATATTTAACCCAACAAAACCAGCAAAATGATTGTTCATTACTAGAACCGGATTACCTAATCTTTTTAAATCTAACCATCTATGACCTTCATAGAAAAACTCGTGTCTTCTTTCTTTTAGTAGCGCCTCTGTAAATTGTTGTTGGTTTGTAATTGTTGCAGAAGTTAAGTTTGGTAAACCAGCTCTTGTTCTAATTCTATTCATCAAATCAAAAGCTTCACCATCTGCAACATATTCTTTTGAATTTAATGCTTCAGCAAGTGATAATAGCACATCTGCATATCTAAAAACAATAGCATTATTATCACCATCGTCAACTAAAGTTCGAGTGTTATCTATGTATTTTGTGGAAATATAAACTGAAGGGTCTAAAGGGTCTCGGATAATCTCATTTTTTCTTAAATCTCCAGCTTCAAAAGAGTTTAACAAATCTTGGGTAATGATATTATTTCCTTTAGAACCAGGATTTTTTTGAGAATTAAACTTTGATGCAAACAAGCTTCCTTCTTCACCACCATTTACACCAGATTGAAATTGTACTTCAAAAATTGAAGCAGCATTATTTTCATTAGCAATACCAAATACATCTGCATAGGTATTTATAAATGTATACCCATTAATAGCTCTTAATGCAGTTTCAGCCTCTGTAGGATTACCAAGAGTTAAATGTGCTTTACCCAAAAGTATTAGACTAGCACCTTTATTGGCTCTACCAATATCATTAGATTCAGGTAAAGCGTCAGAAGCTTCATCCAAATCTTTAATTATTTGAGTAAATACATCTTGAACGCTAGTTCTACCTTGTCCAAAATAATCGGTTGGATTTGTTGTTTCTTGTAACACTAAAGGAACAGCACCATACAAGTTCACCAAGTTGTAATAGACTAATGCTCTGATGAATTTCATTTCACCTTTTCTAGTCTCTTTTAAAGCATTATCCATATCAGTAATTGCATCTATTCTATTCAATACAATATTAGCTGCTTGAATAGTTACGTAAGAATCTACCCAAGTTTGTCTGAATACTGAATTTGTAGTAACACGATTGAATAAATCTACATCTCCAAAACCACCAGAATTTGAAGGCTCTTCTTCGAACGTATTGTCTGACCTTGTTTCTATAAGAATATGATAATTAAAGCCATAAAGACCATTTTTTTGAAGACCACCATAAGCAGCATTAACAGCAGCATCAATATCTGAAGCATTTTTATAAAAACTACCAGCAGTAAATCTATCTTCTGGAGCTGTATCTAAATCATTTTCGCAAGCTGTAAAAACTATTAATACAACCAACATTTTTATATAATTTGTTATTTTCATTTTTTTGTTTTTTTGAGTTAAAATGAAACGTTTAATCCTAAAACTAATGATTTATTTAAAGGATAAACCCCTTGTGTATCACTTGGAGAAAGTGGATTATTATTATCTCTTTGCTCTGGATTAAAACCTTTGAAATTTGTTGAAATAAAAGGATTAGTTGCAGTAACGTACAACCTTAATTGTGAAAGTTTTATTTTTTCTAATATAGCATCAGATAAACTATACCCTAATGTTATATTTCTAACTCTGAAAAAAGAACCATCTTCTATGAAAGCAGAAGAGACGTTTGCCCTTAATCTTTCACTTGATTGTGTATAATCTGGACTTGCTAAAAAACCATTAGGATTATTTGTTGGGTGCCATCTATTTTCATAATAATACTGAAACTGATTTGAGAAACCTTGACCATTTGAAGCATTCCTTACTGTTCTAGATAATACGTTTACTCCTTGAACGCCATCAACAAAAACATTTAAGTCAAAGTTTCTGTATGAAAATCTATTGTTCATACCATAAGTAAAATCTGGTAGAGTAGCTCCTAATGACTGTCTGTCATCATCATTAATAATACCATCGCCTGATGTGTCTACAATTCTCCAATCTCCAACTCTTACATCAGTACCATTTTGTGCAGAAGCACTTATTTCTTCCTGAGATTTATAAATTCCATTAACTTGATAACCAAAAAGTTCGCCAATAGAGTTTCCAATCCTTGTAATGTGGGTACCATCAATAATTTCAGTTTGACCAGGGCCTAAAGCTGTAACTTTATTGTCTATAGTCGTAAAATTGATACTAGAATTCCATTTTACTTCACCTAAATTAATGTCTGAAGTCGATAAAACAATTTCTAATCCTTTGTTTTCCATTTTACCAACATTTTGCAAAGATCTAGTAAAACCAGATTGTAATGGCACAGGAACATCAAGCAACATATCTTCTGTTTTGGCAACAAAATAATCTACTACTAGATTCAATTTATTATCAAACAAACCTAAATCAAAACCAATGTTATTGGTTACTGACGTTTCCCATGATAAATCTGCGTTAGGAGAAGTACTTGAAATTTGACCAGTAGCTAAACCACCATTAATAAAACCATTTAGATTTTTAAGTGTTGCTATAGAACCAAAATCACCAATTTGGTCATTACCTGTTTGCCCCCAACTATATCTTAATTTTAATTTAGAAACAAAAGAATCTTCTGGAAAGAATTTTTCATTACTCACTACCCATCCAGCAGAAAAAGAAGAAAAGTTACCAAATTTAGTATTTGCTCCAAAACGAGAAGAACCGTCTCTTCTAGTAGATACAGAAATTAAATATTTGGAATCATAATCATATTGGACTCTACCAAAGTAAGAGATTCTCACCCATTCTGATATATCTTTATCTGTAGTTGTTACAGCAGTTCCTGCAATATTTGGAATATTGTCGCTATCTAAATTAGGTGCATCTACAAAGGTACGAGTTGAGTTTTCTTTTTGATAAGAATAACCTGCTAAACCGTTAAAGTTATGTTTTCCGATATTTTTATCATAGGTAAAAGTATTTTCTGTAATTATGTTTTTTCTGGTCAAAGTGCGTTCTGTAGCCCAGGCAACAGTCGAATTCACATCATTTCTATAACGACCAATGGAGGATGGTCTGAATGCTGTGCGAAATGAATTATCATAATCACCTCCAAGTAAGGTTTTAAACTTTAAACCTTCTATAATTTGATATTCTAAAAATGTACTACCAAATAGTCTAAATTTATTTCTTTCATCTATACGTCTTAATGCTATTGCTACTGGATTCTCTGCTAAAGCCCCATCAGTACCTCCATTATTATGCCATCTAATTTGTTGACTAATATTTAGTTCACCTTGGTTATTATATGGAGTGAAAAAGGGTTCTGATAATATTGCTTGTTGTAAAGGACTATCTGTCCAACCATCTATAACACGATTATTATTGGAAATACTTGGTGTTAAGTTTATACCAAATGATAATTTATCATTGAACTTTGTATTTAAATTAACTTTGGCAATATATCTTTTAAAATCAGAGCCAATTATTAAACCTTCTTGATTGAAATACCCACCAGAAACATACCAGTTTGTATTTCCTGACCTTCCAGAAACAGAAATATCATAACTCTCTATTTTACCACTTCTAAAAATATCATTTAACCAATTATTATCTGTTAAACCTGGAGTACCTGATAAATACTTATCAAAATTAGAGGGAATTAAATGTCTAGACACTGCACCTTGTGATAATCTAGAGGCATTGCTATCATTTTCATCTCTATTCGCTGGGTCTGCAGAGACATATCCCCAATCTCTAGCTTCTTTTACCACTTCTGCAAATTGATAGGCGTTCATAAATTTTGGTTGATTCAAAACTTCTTGAAATCCAGAAAACGTATTAAAGTTAAAAGTAACTTTATCTGATTTTCCTTTTTTTGTTGTAATTATTATAACACCATTAGCACCTCTAGAACCATAAATTGCAGTAGAAGCTGCATCTTTTAAAATGTTCATTGATTCAATATCATTTGGGTTAACAGCATTAAGATCACTACCTTCTGTTAAGGGATAACCATCAACAACGATTAATGGAGAACCACCAGCTGTAAGTGTACCAATACCTCTAATATTGATTGTAGAACCAGCACCTGGAGCACCATTTGATACGATTTGTACTCCTGCAACACGACCTGCAATAGCATCATCTAGGCTGCTTACAGGTAATTCGCTGATGTCTTCTGAACCTACTGAAGTAACAGCACCTAGTACTTTTGATCTTGATAATGAACCATAACCAATCACAACAATTTCGTCAAGAGAAGCTGTATCTTCCAATAAAACTATTTTAAGATTGTTTTTATTTTTTACAGCAACTTCTTTTTTAGTATATCCTAAATATTGGATCACTAAAATTGAATCATCGTTCTCAACAGAAATTTTAAAGTTTCCATCAAAATCTGTTTCAGTTCCATTTGACGTTCCTTTTTCAATAATACTAGCTCCTGGTAAAGAGTTGCCATTTTTATCGACTACGCTTCCTGTAATAGGATTTTTTAGATTTTTCTCTTTTTTAATTACTTTTTTGGAATTGATGGCTGTTTTGAGAGGTTTTAAAATAATTTGTTTTCCGTTAACCAGATAAGTAATTTTTGAGTTGTTAAGTAATTTTTTTAATACTTTAGAAATTGATTCTTTCTTGATCTTGATAGTGACCTTTTGTTTGTAGTCAATTTCTATGTCTTTGTAAATAAACTTAAAATCTGTAATAGATTCTATTTTATTGAATACCGTTTCAAGGCTTACATTTTTATATTCAAATGAAACCTTTGTTTTTTGAGCATAAGTTTCATTAGCCTGAAGCTGAAAAAGAGATACTAATAGTAAAAGTGATGTAGTAATCCTCATTTTTAAATTGAGTTTTAATGGAAAAGAACAATTAGCTCTTAACTTAATTACTTTTTTCATATTTTTGTTATGTATTTTAGTGATTAATTAATTTTAGTCGCAATATTTAATCGGAAGATGTTCAAGCATCTTTCGATTTTCTTTTGTATTGTGACTCAATAGTTTTTTTCTGAAATTAATATGTCATTAGCGTTTTTGTTTTAGTTAATAGTTATTATTTTTTCTTTGATTTTATATTCTATAGGATGGATTTCTTTTATAGCTTCAAAAACTTGTTCAATGGTTTCAATATCAAATGTTGCTGTAATTAATTCTTCTCCTAAAGATTTGTTGTTATTCTTTATTCTCACATCATAATGACGTTCTAACTTTTTTATGATATGACTAAATTTCATATGTTTTAAAATTATTCTACCATTTATCCAAGCCGTTTGAACTTTTACATCTGCCTTTTTTATTTTGATAGTTTTGTTAGTTTTGTTCCAATCTGCTAAATAACCAGGTTTTAATAGTGTCGCTTTTTCTGACTTATAAACATCACCACTATCATATAAACTTACACTCCCTTCTACTAAAACTGTTGAAACATTGGTGTCTTCAGGATAAGAACTTACATTAAATTGAGTACCTAAAACCCTTATATTAACATTATTGTTTGACACTATAAATGGATGCTTTGGATCTTTAGTAACGTTAAAATAAGCTTCTCCGGTTTCAACGTATACTTGTCTGTTTTGTCCCTCCATAAATTTAACAGGATATCTTAAAGATGTACCAGCATTTAAGTTTATTTTGGTGCCATCAGAGAGCTTTAAAGTAAATCGTTTACCATAAGGAACCGTTAATGTATTATATGCCAGTTTTTCTATTTTAATTTTATTGTTATAAATAATTGCCTTTTCATTTTGAGTACCCAATTCATTACCCTCTTTATCTTTTATCTTAAAATTACCCTTCTCATCAATTACCTTTACACTACCATCACTCATTTTTAAGGTTATGCTTTCTGATAGGATATTGTCTATTTGAATTTTTGATTCCCCATTTTGATTGTAGAAGTAAACTAAAGATATTAGAATTGCTATTGAAGCCGCATATTTATAAAACCCTCTAATTCTTCTTAACTTTTTTACCTTCTTTTCTTTTGCTATAAATTCTAATAACTTTCTTTCAGAATTTTCTGTATTAAATTTGTTAAGGTTTAGATCTATTAGATATTTAACTTTAACATAATCAATGAATTTTTTTTCATTTGATTTATTTTTCAACCATATTTCTAACTCTTCTAATTCCAACACAGATGCTTCGTTGTTTAAGTATTTGGTTAGTATATTTTCTATTTTCTTCAAGGCTGCTAATATTATCTATATACTAACAAAACGTAATAATTTTGTTTTACCCTAATTATTTTAGTAATTTTTTTCTACATTCGTATTAATTAATGGTAAATTTTATGATATTCTAAAAATGAAAACAACTTTTATAAATGATATTGAGCTAATAAGTTCCTTAAAAAGAGGGGATCCCAAAGGCTACCAGTATTTAGTTTCATCTTATCATATAAAACTATGTGTTTATGCAAAAAGTTTAACTAATGATTCAGATTTAGCTGAAGATATTGTTCAAAATGTTTTTATGAGTATTTGGAAAAATAGGAATAAATTAAAAGAACAATTTGTAGTAAAAAGCTATTTGTATCGATCTGTCTATAATGAGTTTATAGATCAATACAGAAAAACGAAAGCTATTTTTATCCTTGAAAAAAAATACATTGACGCCCTAACCTATATAGTTGAGGAGGAAGATGAAAAGTCTCTTGAAAAACTTATGGATATAGTAAAAAAAGAAATTGATAAATTACCACCAAAGTGCAAGCAAACTTTTTTATTAAGTAAAAAAGAAGGACTTACAAATATAGAAATTGCAGAATACTTAAATGTTTCTATTAAATCTGTAGAAGCTCATATTACGAAAGCCTTCAGTATTTTAAGAAAATCTATTGGTAATAAAGTTGAAGGTATTTTATTTTTATTGTTTGGGAGTAATAATTATTTACAGACGAATTAAACTAAATGTTCTTAATTTTAAGAACCTTCTACAAAACGAAATTATCTTTAAGAGCTTAACTACTATTTAATTGATTCTTTAATTACGTCTTTTTTAACGTCCACAAGATACTCCCTACAGACAAACACCCATTCTTTTGGGTTTTTATATTGTACTCGGTACATCGTAGAAAAATCTACTTTACAAACTTCACAATGTTTTATTCGTTGTTTCATACGTTACCTGAGTTACCAGTAACTTAACTTTAAGGGTGTAATATAACCAGTCTACAGTTATCTTTTTATACCTACCGAGCAACCTTTGGAGCAACCTTAAAAACCAAAAAACCCGTAAGTCATTGTTTATAAATGAGTTACGGGATAATTTTGTGGTACCTCCAGGAATCGAACCAGGGACACAAGGATTTTCAGTCCTTTGCTCTACCAA
>Ga0206130_10003679_pt1 | contig 19733 bp, 20 predicted proteins | sample Helgoland_Spring_9_FD_148637 | JGI IMG/M metagenome (GOLD analysis project Ga0206130, IMG submission 148637) | Pelagic subsurface seawater microbial communities from Kabeltonne, Helgoland, North Sea - Helgoland_Spring_Bloom_20160512_1 | ecosystem: Environmental > Aquatic > Marine > Epipelagic ... | reverse complement strand
CGATTTCTTTTGTAGTGATAACAATTCTAATCTAAGTTTCGCTACAGTGCTGTTTGTTGGAGGATCATTGGTTTTGGTTTTTTGTTATCTTGTGAAAACAAGTTTTGATCACAGGATGATTTATTTTACATTTTGCTTTCCATTTTTAGCGACACTTCTCTCCAAACGGTCAAACTTCTTATCCCGACAATACTTGTTTCCACTGCTTTTATTTTTACTTATAACCATATCTGCCTGGTTTGAATGTTTCCGTGAATGGATTACAATCTGTCTTAGACATTTCTCTTTTGAAAGTATTTTACCACAAGGTCTTTTTATTGTTAGAACTCTTGAAATACTTATTAATCATTTCACATTTATGATTTTTTTAAGTATGTCTCTTGTTATCATTCTCAATAATTTACACCCATCCTTTTTTTCGAAAATAATATGTGGAAGAAAGTCTTAAAATCGATACCTGGAGCAAAATCAATCAATAGCATGCTGCTTCAAAAAAGAATTCAAAATCAATTTCTTAAACTTAACCAAACCGAACAATCTCAACTGGCTTTTTATTCTCAGTTTATAAGTAAAAGAGATCTCGTATTTGATGTTGGTGCAAATGTGGGGTCTAGATCGAAACTATTTCTAAACCTAGGAGCAAAAGTTATAGCTTTTGAACCTCAACCAGAATTATGTGAACATTTGACGCAACACTTAAGGAATCACACAAGATTTACATTAATGCCAATTGGACTTGGTTTAAATACCTCTGTTGTTAAACTTAGAATAAGTGACGCACATGTTTTATCTTCCATGAGCAACCGGTGGATTGATTCCACTACACAAAGCGGAAGATTTTCCTCTTACAAATGGGATAATTCAATCGATGTGAAAGTGGATACCCTTGATAACATGATTTACAAATTTGGCATACCAAAATTTGTAAAGATTGATGTGGAGGGATATGAATTAGAGGTTCTTCAAGGCCTGACTCATCAGATAAAGTATTTCTCCTTCGAATTCACGGCTGAGGACATTGATGCCACTCTTTGTTGCACTAATCATTTAGATAAATTAGGACCATACTTTTTCAAGTTTTCTAAAGGAGAAAGTCTTACATTTGAAATGAATGAATGGAAATCCATTGAATGTTTCAATAAATCGTTATTAAAACTAGTCAATGATGACAATCGTGCATGGGGTGATATATATGCGATGAAGAAACCCACTTGAACCGTAAGTTCCTATTCATGAAAAAATGCTTATACAATAATGATTTTTTCCAATCACGCGTTGGTGAAGCATATTATTCAGCTTTTACAATCTTAAATATTGTAAAAGAAAATATTTTAAACTTCGATAGTGTGGTCGATATTGGCACCGGTACAGGAACCTGGTTGAAGGCAGCTGAAGATCTTGGTGCTAGTAAGATAAAAGGATACGAAGGCTATTTAGAAGATACTAATCTACTTGAGATTCCATCGAGCTGTTTCGAAATACACGATTTGGAAAAACCTATTAAAAATTCATCTAAGTTTGATTTGGCTCTTTGTCTCGAGGTTGGTGAACATATTGAAAATGATCACTCCAAAACACTAGTTTCATCGATTACAAATTTATCAGATAATATTATATTTTCAGCTGCTATTCCAGGGCAATTAGGAGTTGGTCATATTAATGAGCAGTGGCCTAATTTTTGGATAAGCTTATTTTCTTCAAAAGGATATAATTGTATTGATGTTATCCGACCTGAAATTTGGACAAATTCAAAAATACCTTTTTGGTATAAGCAAAACTGTTTATTTTTTTCCACGGACGATTCATTGGCGAAAAGTTTTATGCCAAATTTTGGATGCCAAAATCTAGTACATCCTGAACTTTATGCTTCGAAATTAGAAAATAATGATAAATCCTTCTTTTCAAAATTAAGAAAGTTTTTTTAAGTTGTACAAAAATAAACCAGTATCCTACCTTTTTTTTAATCGTCCAGATTGTGTAAAGGTAACTTTCCCTGTTATTCAAAAACACAAACCAAAAAAATTATATCTTATCGCCGACGGACCGAGGAATGCAGCTGATAAAGACTTATGTATCGCTTGTCGAAAATATATTGATGAAAATTTAAATTGGGAGTGTGAAATCACAAAAATCTACAGCGATCATAATCTAGGATTAGCAAAAAGAACAGTTTCTGCCATAGATCAAATTTTCGAAAAAGAAGAAGACATTATTTTTCTTGAAGATGATAACTTGGTTGATGATAGCTTTTTCTATTTTTGCCAAGAATTGCTTGAAAAATATAAGTATAACTTAAATATTTCTCACATAGCAGGTTGTAATTTCTACGAAAAAGCTGTTCCAAATAATTATTCTTATTCTTACCTTTTTTCGTCAAGACCAGCAGCATGGGGATTCGCCACATGGAAGAGGGCGTGGAAACACATGGATTTATCAATGAAAAATTGGGCAAATGAAGATAAGATTTCTTTTTTACAACCATGGTGCTGCTCTTCTAAACATGCCCGAGGCATGAAAAAGGTTTTTGACCAGCATTGTAAGAATGATGACCCGTGGGCATGGTCATATGCTTGGATTTACACTTGTTGGGCAAATAATTCTTTATCCATTATTCCTACCAAAAACCTTGTCTCTAACATCGGGTTTGGCCCTAATGCAACCAACACGATATATAACCAACATAATCTTGAGGGTTTCCCGAACCAACGAGGAAATTTTCAAAGCATACATCATCCTGAAAAAATTTCCAGATGTATGAATTTTGATAAAACTTACTATCAAATGGAAAAAGGCTCTTTTCTCAGAAGATTAAAGAATAAACTTAAATCCTTCTTATTTTGGAAATGAAAATATCTGCATATGTAATAGTTTATAACAGCCAGCAGTATTTACCTTCAGTACTTCAATCTATACTTGATCAGGATATTGATGTACTAGAAATTATAATTATTGATGATGGGTCAAATCCACCCGTCTCTTCAAATTTTATAAAATACAGTCCAAAGAAAATTATCCTCCATCGCAATAATCAAAACATGGGAAGAGGGTATTCTCGAGATAAAGCCATGAAGTTATGCAAAGGTGAATTTGTTTTGAGTGTAGATTCAACAAACACTATAGAGAAACAATTCTTAAGTAAGTTATTAAATCACTTCAAGGATGCCACTGTGGCGTGTGTTTATGGACAACTCTATGTTCCAAACAAAAAGAGTTACATAAACAGATGGAAAGCACGTCACCTTTTAAAGCAAGACCAAGATACCGGTGGTACTACCCCTACTGATATTCTAATAACTTACGGAACCATAATAAAAAAGAGTATATATGATATTTGCGGTGGATTTAACACAAAACTCTCTTACAACGAAGACAAAGATCTTGGGATTAAATTTATTAAACACGGATTCCACATGATTGGAGACTCAAAAGCCAAAATCTATTCTCTTAAAAAAGAAACATTATTTTCCTTAATGGAGAGGTATTCGAGATGGTATATGGACACTGACGAAACCCCTTGTCTCAATTCTTATCTACATAATATAAAAGCAAGCTTAAACCCGATGTTAAAAATGGATCTTAAAGAATTAGATATACTATCCGGAATGGTCTCTTTAATGACACCTCATTTTCAGCTTTATTATTCAATATTAACTTACATAAAGATGAACTCTCGAAATGTAAATGTACGAACAAAATAAATGAAATGATAAAGATTGCTGCAGTAATCAACACTTCAGAATTTACTGGTGGAGCGTATCATGCTAGCCTAACAAATTTAGAGTTCCTTACCAGGGACAATAATTTGAAAATTCAGCTTTATACTTTTACAAAATCTAATTTAAAATTTAATACTGAAAATATATATTACATTAAATTTGGATTTAAAGAAAAGATAATTCATAAATTCCGAAAGAATTTAAGAATGCAATCTTTTTTTGAAAGATTTAAAATATGTAAACCGTTAGATTACCAATTTGAAAAAGATGATATTGATTTAGTGTATTTTCTTGGACCTTCTGCCAATTGTCTCTTTTTGGAAAGACTAAATTTTATTATGACGATTTGGGACTGCTGCCATAGGGATCATCCTGAATTTCCTGAGGTGCGGAATTCTTTGGAATTTGATGCTAGGGAGAACTTTTACAAAATTGCTCTGCCTAAAGCCACAGCTGTAATTGCTGAATCACCCTTTGGAAAGGATACTCTCGTAAGAAGATATGCACTCGATGCTGATAAAGTTCATTACATATGGCTTTCACCTTCTTCGAAAATTTTAAAGGAAGACGAATGTACAACCTTTTGCCCTTTTGATCACGCAGATATCCCGAAAAGCTCATCGTACATTTTTTACCCAGCTCAATTTTGGCCACATAAAAATCATAAACTAATTATTGATGCCATTTCACACTTAAGTGTTGAACATAATATTTCCTTATATGCTGTTTTTTCCGGTAAAGATTGCGGCAACTTAGAAAAGATTATTTCATACGCTGAAAAAAAGAATGTTTCAAAACTCATTAAATACCCCGGATACATCCCTGATGAGTTTATGGGGAAATATTATAAATCAGCACTATCCTTAGTGATGCCTTCAATTTTTGGACCCAGTAATATGCCTCCTGTTGAAGCATTGATGTTTGGAACCCCTGTACTTGTTCCCGATCTTCCAGGAATTGTTGACCAAGTCGGTGATGCATCTCTTTTCTTTGATCCATTTTCTCCAACGATTCTTGCCAATCATATTATCTCATTATTAAGGAATCCTAAGATAAGAGAGGAATTAATCGATAAAGGGAGAAAGAGACTTGCGTTCTTAACAAACCAGAAAAATTGTGATGTTCTTACGAACATTTTCAATAACTTCGAAAAAAAGAAATCTTTATGGGATTTGTGATTCGTCAATGAATCGCAAATGAGATTAGCAGTAAATACTCTAAAACATTGTTATATAAATAAACCTTAATAAAAATAATTAATTGCTAAATAAAATTACAAAAATAGGTCTTTTACATCCATATTTAGAGACACGTTTTCTGCAAATTGAAACTGGATTATATCCAAAAAACCATTTTTGGGGCATAGATCATTTGTTAAATTGTTCTGTTCTAGATTGTGAATTAATAAATACAAGTAAGCAGTCGATAAATCCTCTAGTTGAAAAATTATTCAACAAAATTCTTTTTAAGAATAGTAGTTCTTTGGATACTGAGTTAAAAATTCTACGGGCAGAACGAAATTTTGATTTCATATACTCAGTCTCAGGTCCGTTAGCCTTCTCCAAGTTTTATAAACGAGCAAAAGTAATTCCTTGGGTATTTAGAACACCAGACGCCAATAATCGCCCGCTTATCGATTCATATAACATCAATTGTTTAAAAAATTATAGTGGTATTTTTTGTCTTACACCAAAAGCGGAGGAACATTACTCACAATTCTCTTCTTCGAAGTTTATACCTTGGTGCGTTGACTTGGATTTATTTGATGGAAAACCGCCAAAAACCGCTTCTGGTAAACCATTTTTTTTGGCTAATGGGAAAACCTATCGTGATTACAAAACACTTGTCGATGGAGCAAAAGAAGTAGATGCTGAATTAAGAATCATCGGTCCAAACCAACAGAAACCAGATCCACTACCACCAAATGTTAAATGGATCGACACATCATCTGATCCACCAGATCAGGCGTTAGATTACCCTACCCTTTGTGAATGGTATGCACAATGTAAGGCAGTTTGTATTCCGCTTAGCGGAGATGCCGATGACACTTGTGGCTATACCAATATGCTAGAAGCAATGGCAATGCGTAAGCCAGTTCTTATGACTCGCTCAGGGTCTCTACACATAAACCCTGAAACTGATGGTTTTGGTTTACAGATAAAACCAAGAAATTCTCTGGATTGGGCTCATGCAATGAATGATCTTCTCAAAAATAATGAAAAAGCGTTAGAAATGGGTAATCGAGGACATGCAATCGTAGAACAAGATTATAGAATAGAGCGTTTCAACCAAGATGTACTGCAATTTATTAAAAAAATTATACATAAAAGTTGAGCGAGGAGGGTAATATTTTTTTTAGTGTCGTCATACCGACTTATGAGCGTCCGGATGATTTAAGAATTTGTCTACATTCACTAAGTAAAGAATTTCAGCAAGGGCCTCAAACTTATGAAATTATTGTTACGGATGACTCCAAGTCCGAAGAGTCAAGAAAGATGGTTGAGAGCGAATTCCCCTGTGTTTCCTGGGGAAAAGGAAAACAAAATGGACCCGCTGGAAATCGAAATGCTGGTGTTGAAAGAGCCAAGGGAGAATGGATCGTCTTTTTAGATGATGACTGCATCGCACAGGAAGGTTATCTAAATGCCTATGTAAAAGCGATTAAAGCCAATCCGGATGTACTAGTATTTGAGGGTCGGATTTTTGCGGATAGACCAAGAATAACATGGGCGGAAGGCTGTCCAGAAAATAGTTCCGGAGGCATGTTATGGACGAGTAACTTGTGTATTAAAAAGAGTCTTTTTTTTGAAGTAGGTGAATTCGACGAAAGATTTAAAGTTGCTTACGAAGATGTAGAATTTGCCTATAGATTAAAACAACGAAAAATAAAAACTTTATTTGTCTCAGATGCTGCAGTCTGCCACCCGTGGCGATCGCTTCGAAGTGGCGGGAAGAACTGGAAATCTAAGGGCTACCAAATAGAATCTCTTCTGCTTTTTCTGGATAAACATAGTGACGCTCACAATGAATATGGCTCGCCTTCATTGTACTTTAAAAACTTTCTTCGAATTATTACCAGAAATTTAATATATTGCTTATTTCAGCTAAACGGGAGAGGGATTGATATCCTAATATCCCAAGCCTACATATCCCTAAAAACAACTTTAATTTTATTAAAATAAAAAAACAAACGAATTGGCCATTTAAAAAAACAATATTTGTTAGTCGTTGTTTTTGGGATTACTATCTACATGTATTCCAGAAAGACTATGCATATGCCCTAAAAGAATGTTCCGACACAGATGTAATTTGGATTGATAGACCAACCAGGCACCCCCTTGTATGGTTCAAGGAAAGGAAACGTAAAATTGATGGCATTACGGTTTTACGACCATGGGGATTAGTGAACGAATACGAAAAGTTTTGCACAATTGATCGTAAAATATTCGATTTACAAACATCAAAATATATTGGGCGGAGTGCATGTCTTTGGTCAATTTGTTGTACGCACCCATGGCTTAGTAAAAGAAGTAGGTTTTCACAAACAATTTATTGGCCAGGAGACTATTTTGAACCCATAGAAGAATTCCAACAATACAAGGACTATGATTTAGTAATGCCTTGGGTTGGACTCGAAGAAATTCCACATAATTTTGGTGGAAAAAAGTTTCTGTCTTCCACATGTGCTGGAAATGAATTTATGAATTTTTATGATAATCGATTACTTAACAAAAGATTTGATAAACTAACTAAATATAAGCACAAAGTTTCTTACATCGGTGGATTATCATGGGAAAGAATCGACTTCGAACTAGTAGAAAAAATAGCCATGAGTTTTCCTCAAATTGCTTTTTTATTTGGTGTTAAATCTGATGGTTCGCAAAAAACGGAAGAGGCGAAACTGAAGTTATTGCAAAACCATTCAAATATCAGGATTTGGGAGGATCTAAATTATAATGAATTAGCAGAACTCGTTTTCAAATGTGATGTAGGAATCATACCTTATCGTGTAAGTGGACAGAATCTACGAATATGCCCAAATAAATTTTTTGAATATTCGGCCTTGGGGAAAAATACTGTTACTACATCGATTCCCTCAATGTCGAGGTACTCACCTCCTTCATTTGTAGCCAAAAGTCATCAAGATTTTGTCGCTCTATTAACTATTAGTTTGAGAAAACCAAACAACCAAGAATTAAAGAATAAATTGAGCGAAATTGCTCAAAATGCTGCTGCACCAGAAACGCTGAAACGCATTGGTTCGTTGATAAGTCAATAAGCATTAAATCATACAATAGAGAAGATTATAACTGGTGGAAAAACCCAGCAGTTAATTCAGCAAAACAGATTGTTCCTTTTATGTTAGAGTGCCTTCCAATAAAATCTGTATTAGACTTTGGATGTGCTCAAGGAGGTTGGCTTTCTGTTTTCCATGAACTTGGTATTGAAAATATAAAAGGTTTGGATGGTGATTGGGTTGACTGTGAAGATTTATTGGTGCCGTTAGAATCATTTTATTGTGTAGATTTAGAAAAATATCAACATATCCCTACGGAAAAATACGACCTATGCATCTGCCTAGAAGTCGCTGAACACTTGGAAATCAAATATTCAGATGCATTAATAGCGAATCTTACTAATGCTTCTGATATAATCCTATTTTCAGCAGCAGTTCCCGAGCAAGGAGGTCAGCATCATGTAAACGAGTGCCCACCTTCTTTCTGGCAAAAAAAATTTGAAAATAATGGTTTCGAACAATTCGATTTCCTAAGGGATAGATATTGGGGAAATGATGATGTAGCATGGTGGTATAAACAAAACATTATGATTTACTCTAAAGTAAATCTTCGTCCAAAATTAAAGGAATTATGTAATGATTTTTATGGAAATCATGTAATTCACCCAACATCATTTTCTGAAAAGTGCTTGGAATTAAGCATCGAAAATATCTCTACGAGAAACTTACTCAAAGAGATATTTAAACGGGCTTTAAAAATAATTAAGAACTAAATTTTTGATTAAAATCTTAAAAAATTGGGTAAAACTCAAAACTGCCGCTTGCCTGACTAAATTTAGTCCTGGCTCTAAGATCTTTGGGCCACCCAAAGGCCATTACAGAGATATTGATGAATATCTTAATCATAATTCTGACGTAGGAACTAAGAAATTACTCTTAGATGAACAAGCGACTGACCAACAACAAAACTTCGTAAGGCGTCTTGTTCGCATCACAAATGGTAGGATAAATTTGAATCCATGGTCATTTATTACGAAAGATGACAAACTCTTGTTCAAAGAATCATCCTGTTACGGACTGGTACCTGAAGATCATTTGGTGTTCCGTTCAATTAAACTACCGAAGATTCATAGATTAGCAGGAAAGACTCTTTTTCTTTCTATTAGAAACAACTATTGGCACTTATTAGCCGATGAATTATGTGATCTGTCATTGTTAACGGAGAATGGCATCAACCTTAATGAATTTGATCAGATAGTTTTCGAGAAATCATCCTTTATCACCGGAAAAGAACTTCAAGAAATATTTGGATTAAACCAAGTCATCCAAGTATCTCTTAATAAATTAATGCATATTGAATGCGAAGAACTGTTTTTCTTCACAGGGACATTTTGTTTAAGCAGGCATTCATTGTCACTTGTTAAAAATAAGATCAAAAGTTCTCTTGAACAAAGTTCATCAAAACCAGGAAAAAATAGTAAGCGGTTAGTTGTTTCAAGAGGTTCAAGCACCACCAGAAGATGGTTAAATGAAAATAAGTGCATGGAGTCGCTAAATACACTCGATTTCAAGTTAATTGATCCATCAAAGTTAAGCTTAGCTCAGCAAGTAGATGCGTTTTCAAATGCCGATATCATTTTGGGACCACATGGTGCTGGACTGACCAATATAATGTTTTGTAATCCCAGAACAAAAGTAATCGAGATCCGGGCTCAAGAACAAGGCGGCGAATATAGTTCTGCGACCTGCTATGAAGAACTTTCAAGCATTTTTGGGGTTAAGCACCATACCTTTCACTGCCCGAGCATAGAGCGAAAGGACTTGAAAGGTAGATCAATCGAGGATGCAGATTTAGTTCCCGACCCAATGAAACTTAGGAATTTCATTTTCGAGAAGGAATTGATCTAAAAATGAATAACGAAGGTTCCATGCTTAAAAATTTCTTCAAAAGCATTTTTGAACATTTTCTTGAAGTTTTTTTAAACTGATTTGCCAATCAATCAAGGTGATCTTTTTCTACCAAATTTCTCTCCTTGCTTGATTTAAGAAATCTTCTTTTTCAATGCAGATTTAATTTTAGTTGTTACTCGAAACATAGTAATGGCAAATTAGTATATAACTTCCTTGTATTTTTATGCTTTTCTCAAAATTTTTTATCGAAAAAAACTTATGCAAATTCCCCCTTGTATATGCTAATCTACGAATCCTATGCGGGGCAAAAGATTGGGAAAAACAAACTTTTTTAAAGACGATAAGACCTAGATGGAACGTAGTTGAGATAGGAGCCAATCTCGGATATTTTACAAATTTGTTTCAAACACTAGTTGGTAACAACGGTCGAGTACACGCTTTTGAACCAGTACCTTCCACCTTCCAACAACTCCAAAACTCTTTGCCCAAGGGAAGTAATCATTGCACCCTCTACAACTTAGGTACTGCGAAGGAAGCGGGTGATGTGATCTTCCACATTCCGATAAACGATCACGGGCAAGCAACGATGTATCCACATGATTGTAACAACTGGAAAAGTAGAGAGATCGAAAAAGTTCTCTGCTCCGTAATAAAGCTAGATGAATTCAAACCGATTTCTTCTCTTGCCAAAATAGACTTTATAAAAATCGATGTAGAAGGAGCAGAATTGCCAAGTTTACAGGGTGCAGAAAGTATTTTGAGGAAACACAAACCCCTTTTATTTGTAGAAGTGTGCAAAGCTTGGATGAAATCTTTTGGTTATAATGCAAAAGAATTGGAAGCGTTCTTGCGCTCCCTTTCTTACAATAAATTTGAGGTAGTGGGAAGAAATCTATGTATTATTGATTCGGTGGAGTCCTTTTTGAAAAGCAAGGGAGAAGAAGATTCCTTTAATTTCCTAATTTCATAATCTTTGGAGATTAAACAATTCGAAAAAAACTTCTTTGTTCTACGCAACAACGATTTAGGAGATGTGCTGGTCGCAACTCCTTTGCTTAAAGGCTTAAAAACAGCATTCCCTGAGTCTAGAGTCTCGATTGGAGTTGGAGATTGGGCAATGCCTTTAGTCGAAAATAACCCTTATGTGGATGTTGTCATTTCATGCAATGCCCCCTGGCACAATAAACAAAATTGCAGATTTCCCGCCAACTCCCCCAAAACATTTCTCGAAGGTCTTTTATATGTACTTTTCTCCAAGGAGTCACGATATATCTCTGCCAAGAAATTCACTCATGGGATAGATGTCTTGGGTAGCCGACAAGGTTCCTGGCTAATGCGAAGGGCAAAGATCCCAAGCAGGTTCGGAGTCAAAGGCTATGCCGGAGGGGAGAGTTGGTGTACCAAATTCATCGATTTCAAAGAAGGTAGAAAAGTGGCAAAAGCAGGTTTAAAATTTCTTGATCTTCTCAATGCGAATGTAGAAATTGATCAAAGACCAACTATTTTTCTTACAAAAAATGAAGTTGCTGAAGCCGAAACTGTTTGGGGTGAAAAATCCGTAAGCAAGAAGCGTATCGTTCTGGCCCCAGGAGGAGGGTTTCCCGAAAAGTGCTGGAGTGAACAAAACTTCTCTCATCTAATAAATCTTCTGCTCAAAAATAAGGATTATCAACTTTGCATCATCGGATCCAAGGAGGATAAAAACCGGATTTCGGCAACTGACTCGAGCCATCTAAAAAATCTGTGCGGTGTTTTAAATTTACGCCAATCTGCAGCAATGGTTTCTCTGGCGGATTTTGTGGTTTGCAATACCTCGTTGTGCATGCACTTGGCAGGAGGCTTCAAGATACCTTCCTTAATCTTACTGGGTGAATGGTACGACAGTGCTGAACTTCACCAAAAACAATGGGGGTATCCTGAAAGTACTGTAAAAGGTAAAGAGTTAAAGGCATGTAGAAACCAAACCTACTCGGTTTCCGAAGCCTACGAATTAATTCTGCTAGGTCTTGAACAATCAAATTCTCAGCATTGAAAATTTGTTTTATTACCGGTTGTAAAGAATCCAAGCAATGTGGTATTACTGATTATGCGGAACTCCTTGCAAAGGAACTCGATAAGCTTGGGCATGAAATCGAACGATATTTCATTCATAAGGATAGTAAAGAGTTGACTGACTTGCCCAACGCCGATCTCTACAGCTTCCAATTTGCTCCTTATGCCTATGCGAACAATGGAATGCCGAAGACTATCCTTAACTTTCTTGCTAAGGAATTATGTAGCAAGAGGGTTCATCTGAACTTCCATGAGATTTGGGTAGGAGCCTACCCTAGGGCAAGTTGGAAGGAGAGGGGGATCGGGTGGCTTCAAAAAAAGCTTATTCTAGGTTTTATCAATAAGTGCAAGCCGGCATGGATTACCTCGTCCAATGCAGCAGCACTTGATCGCTTAAAACAAGCAGGTGTTCCGGTCATGTTCCTTTATTTATTTGGTAACATGCCCTACTCAAGCAATTCCAAAGCAACAACAAAGGGACAAACCCTGAAGGTCGCTTTTTTTGGCACGCTCTACGCTGATTTTCGTTACGATAAACTTGGCAATTTTTTTTCAGCTCTTACCAATACCTCTGGCAAAAAATTAGAGATCATACTGATTGGCCGACAAAGAGAGGATGCTGGCTCTGATCATCTCTATTCCATGTGCAAAAAGAATGAGTTCTTAATTGAAAAAACTGGTGAGGTATCAACCAATTTAATTTCAGAACAACTCCAGGAATGTTCACTTGGTGTATCAACTACTCCCTATGATGTAATTGGCAAAAGCGGAGCGACGGCAGCAATGTTAGAGCATGGACTATCTGTCCTAGCTTATGATGATGGAGATACTCCGCAGGAAAGCCTTTTCATTCCTGATCACTTCAAAGACCAAATCTTTCTGATCAATGACCATTCTTCAGTAGAAAAATTGCTTCAGTACATCGAGAAACCAAGAAAATCTTTTTTCGATGGCGTTGCTCATACCGCAAATAAAATGCTAGAGCTAGTTTCTTGAATCCTAAAAGACAGAAATCCCCTTACCAAAACCCTTGGCCTTGGTGGACTCAGGTCCTGCTGATTTGGTGGCGGTTTACTTGGCTGGTCTTTTGCCAATGGACCCCCAAGTTTTTCAATCCATGGCGGGTACTTGTGCTTAAAATTTTTGGGGCGAACCTTTCTGGAATGCCTTTTATTCATAGTACGGCAATGATCCTGATTCCATGGAACTTAACCATGAAGCATCGTGCCTGCCTAGGCAAACATGCCAATGCCTATTCCCTCGGAAAAATAAAGATCCTGGAGAGGGCAACAATTGCTCAGGAAGCCTATATGTGCACCGGCACCCATGATTTCAACGACCCTAGCCTACAACTCATCACGAAGCCGATCGCAGTCGGAAAAGATGCTTTTATCGGAGCACGGGCAATGATTCTTCCAGGAGTCTGCATAGGGAACCGAGTAATCGTCGGGGCAATGTCGGTGGTTTCCAAAGATGTACCGCACCATCAAATCGTAGCGGGTAACCCCGCCAAAAAGATTGGAGAAAGACCCGTAAGTTGAGAATGAATATATCCAATAAGAAAATTCTTATTACTGGGGGCTTAGGCTTCATTGGTTCCAACTTAGCCCGCAGATTGGTTGAACATGGAAACACCATCACGGTGGTGGACAGTTTGATTCCTGAATACGGAGGGAACCTGAGAAATATTCACGACGTCCAGGAAAAGATTACAGTGAACCTATCCGATGTGCGCGATATTGAAGCGATCAATAATTTGATCAAAGGGCAAGATTACCTATTTAACTTAGCGGGACAGACCAGCCACCTGGACTCGATGCACGACCCGATTACAGATTTGGACATCAATGCGAAAGCTCAATTATCTATTTTGGAGGCCGGTCGGAAATACAACCCGGATATTCGCATCGTCTTTGCCAGCACCCGCCAGATTTTCGGGAAGCCCAAGTACTTGCCGGTGGATGAAAAACACCCCCGCCACCCGGTAGATGTAAATGGAATTAATAAAATTGCCGGTGAGCAGTACCATATCCTCTATCAAGAGGTATATGGCATTGCATCATCCGTGCTTCGCCTAACCAATACCTACGGACCAAGAATGCGCATCAGGGATGCCAGGCAAACCTTCTTGGGCATTTGGATAAGAAACCTGCTCCAAGGAAAACCGATTCAGGTCTTCGGGGATGGGACGCAGCGCAGAGACTATAACTATGTTGAGGATGTACTGGATGCCTTGCTGATTGCAGCCACCGAGAAAAATGCCATCGGCAAGGTCTATAATTTAGGAGCTCCCGAACCTCTCAGCCTTGAAGACACGGCAAATATTATGTGCCAATCAATCGAGGATAGTGATTATCAAATGATCCCTTTTCCTGAAGACAGAAAGGCAATCGATGTGGGAGATTTTACCTGCGATTACTCTGCCTTTCGTGATCAATTTGGATGGGAACCCAAAGTAAGTTTTGAAGAAGGGATCCAACGATCTCTTGAGTATTTCCGAAAGGAAATGAAACACTACATCTAGCAATTCCCTATGATTCCCTTTGGTGACCCATCGGCTTCCTACCAAGCCCATAAGTCTGAAATTAATGAGGCGATCAAGCGGGTACTCGATTCGGGGTGGTATGTATTAGGAACTGAAGTCGATGCATTTGAAAAGGAATTCGCATCTTTCCATGGCAAAGATTTGTATGCTGTGGGAGTGGCCAATGGAACTGATGCCATTGCCCTGTGCCTCAGAGGTTTTGGTCTCGGGATTGGAGATGAGGTTATCACCCCATCCCACACGGCAGTGGCCACGGTTGCCGGGATTGAGCAGGTAGGTTGCACGGCGGTGTTTGCAGATATCGATCCGAACACTAGATGCATTTCTCCCCAGTCCATTGAGGAAAGAATAGGCACAAATACCCAGGCGATTATGCCGGTTCATATTTATGGACAACCGGCAGAAATGCACAGGATCCTGAAGATTGCCCAAGCCTACAACCTGGCGGTAGTAGAGGATTGTTCGCAGGCACACGGAGCGGAGATAGATGGACAGAAAGTTGGCACCTTTGCAGATATTTCCGCTTACAGCTGTTATCCGACCAAAAACCTGGGGGGAACTGGTGATGGCGGTATGATTCTTTGCCGATCCAAAGAGTTTGCCGAAAAGATTAAATCTCTTCGGCAGTACGGTTGGAACGTAGCGAGGGAAAGTATCATCCCCGGATTTAATTCGAGACTCGATGAACTTCAAGCAGCCATCTTACGGGTCAAGCTACAACACCTTGTGGATGACAATGCCAAACGCAGAGCAATCGCACTCAGGTACAATCAAGCTTTCCAGGAATTACCCATTACTTTACCCGCCTTATCTGAAAACGAGCTCCATGCGATGCATCTTTATGTGATTGAGTATGATCGAAGAGACGAATTGATGGAGTACCTCCGATCTCAACTGATTGGGGCCAGCCTGCACTACCCCATGGCGGTTCATCAACACACTGCCTATGCCCATCGAATCCACGGATGGGATAACCTACCAGTTACGAATCAGTTCTACCAAAGAAATCTTACTTTGCCGATGTTTCCAGAATTGAGTGACGAAAAAGTTGATAAGATTGTTTCTGCTGTAACAAGCTTTTTTTAATATTAAAAGCATTCATTCTAAATCTGTGATAAAGACTAAAAGAGTAAAGGGATTGGATAGTATTCGCTTTATCTGTGCGATATGGGTTGCGTGCAGCCACGGTGGTTACCCTCCATTAACATTTACATTTGATAAAGATAATACGATCGAATGGTTAATTAACGGCATCTACACTTCACTATTTTGTGGCCCTGCTGCTGTAATAATCTTCTTTTTAATAAGTGGATTCTGTATACATTATCCGTACAGAGAATCTTGGAACAAAAAAAACATCTTACCATTCATTATAGCTAGGGTGACAAGGATATCTGCGCCAATAATTTGTGCTGCTGTAATCGTAAAATCGATTGGCTTTAATGCATCTCTCTTTTATCTGTTAATTGGATGGTCAATTGTCTGCGAACTGTCTTATTATATTTCCTACCCTTTCCTCAGGTCATTGATAAATAAGAAAACTGGGTGGCTAAAGTTTCTCATTTTTTCATACACCCCAACTGTGCTCGTTTTTTTATTTTATCCTTTAAATTTGGTTAATTACCCTGGAGTCGGAGTTTATATGGTGGTTGCTCTAGGACTTCCCTGCTGGATACTTGGCGTAATTCTGAGTTTTTCCATAGACGAACAACCGACAAATTATCAGGTAACTAGAAAAAGTCTATGGTGCCATAGAATTTTTATTTTTTCTATCGCATTCCTCTGCCATGTTTTCGCACTTCAGGAAATCGTTGGACATCCATTTACTCTTAATTTTTTTGCGATAGCAGCCTTTTTTTGGTTAAAAAAAGAGATTTTATTTTACTTCAATAGAACGCCAATTTCATCCCTAGAAAATTTTGGTAGAGCGAGTTACTCGATTTACTTAATGCATGGACTTCCTCCCTTTTTAATTTCTATTTTCACCAAAGATATTGGCCCAATGGAAAAGTTTTTCTCTTACTGGATTATTTTGGTTATGTTGGTATTATTCTTTTATTCTTTAGTCGAGAAACCAACTCATATTTTATCTAGGTATTTATATCGATCTCTTTGCAAGCTTTAGCTTCAGTAAAAAATCAGCATTAAATTAACTATTCAAAGTCTAGTAGGTTCAAAAAATTTATCTTTTTACATCAATTGCTTAGATTCATTGGTAAAAAATTCTACTGATAATATCAATCTTCTGATTCATACAGATGGCTCTTTATCCGAAAGGGATGAAGCTTCACTATGCCTTAAATTTGGACCCTGTGTTAATGTTTCAAACTTCGGTCGGTCAAAAGAGTGTGTACTTGACCATCTCAAAAACAGGCCAAACTGCCAAAAGATTAGAAAGAATTCTATTTGGGGAATTGAGTTCTTTGACCCCATTTTCGCATTCCCAGAGGACCCGATCAGTTTTTATCTCGATGCCGATATTTTGTTTCTTCGCCCATTCTCCGGATTATTTGATCGAGAGCAGGTAAAAAATGGAGCTGTTTTCCTAAAAGACACTCAGTGGGATGCCTATACTTTTCGCCCCTGGCAAATGATTACCAGCAAAAGCAAACCTCAAGCAGTCCAAGGGATCACCACAGGATTGGTATTTTGGGATAAAACTGCAATCGACTGGGATTATCTGGAGTGGTTTCTTGGAGAGCATCGACTTCACCAAATCCCTGAATGGATTATGCCCACCGCACAGGCTGGTTTGGCTCATAGATGCGAGGCGAAAACGATTTCTACGAGACATATCACAAACCTTTATCCGAACGCCCGAATTCATGAAGATACCCTTGGCGTACATTTGCTAGGCTCATACCGGAAGTCTTGGATGGAAAAGCTTGAAGCATTGGAAAAGATCGATGTACAGAATTCCTCAACTATAGTCCCATCCTTTGAAAAATGTGTAAGCCAAAACATCTTTGGCTACTCGCTGAGACAAATGAGAAGGTGGAAGAATACGAGACTGAATCTTTGGTAGATGACTGATTTATCTAACCTTAAAATCCTCATGCTAGCACCCTGCCTGGGGAAGTTTGGTGGAATTGAGACTTTTTGCCTGACCTTGATTGAGGACCTCATCCATAGGGGGGCATCGATTCGTTTACTTAGAAAAAAAGTTGCCGGGTTTCAGGACGATGGATCGATCCAAAAAAACGAAAACGAAATCCGTTCATCTTGGACAGAAGAAGAAAACAAAGGGTTTACAAGCCAATTTGTTTCCCCCAGAGATGCAGTAATCAAAAGTGCCATACGAGAATCCGACCTAGTCCATCTCCACAACCCCATGGTGGATGGCGTATGGTATGCCAAAAAATTTAATAAACCCTGCGTAATGACCATTTACAACTGGAGAAGGGCGTGGATTCACCCGAGACTTTTGGCTTGGCGGTGGGCAGTGAGCCAAGCCGACAGAAGGTGGTATATATCAGAGTTTGTATGGAATAGTTGGGAAAAGAAAAGGAGGCATGCAAGTGCCCGCCTGCCTGTAGTCTCCAGAATGCCCCAAGGAGAAACAACCCCCGAAAAAAGAAAAGGATTTTTATTTATTGGCAGGTGGGTACCAAATAAAGGGATTCGTATTTTGCTGGAAGCATATGCCCGATTAGAGGCGGATCCCCAAGAATGGCCCCTTACCATGCTTGGTGATGGGCCTCTTCGTGGAGAGGTTTTGCGTAGAATTCAAGAGCAAGGGATTCTAGGTGTGCAACTGCCCGGGTTTGTCAGTGAATCTGAAAGGCACCGCTACACTCGGGAAGCCAAGTGGATGGTCACCCCACCCCATACTATGGAAGATCTAGGCCTAACTCCCCTAGAGGCACGCTCGGTCGGTGTGCCCTGTATTGCTTCCTCCGATGGTGGAGTTCAAGAGACAGCAGGCCGACATGCCCTCTTTTGCAAACCAGGAGACATCGACTCGCTGGTTTTGTGTATGAGAAAAGCAATTCAAATGGACAACAGCCGGTATCAGGAGCTATCCAGATTGGCCAAAGTCGATCTCGAACAATATGTTCGCCCCCTGGATGAGTATGCAATGGAGTATATCAGCATCATTCAAAACTGATGGGAAATTCGGAACGCGTACCTGTGATCGAATTCCTTCGCGGACTATCCTGCCTGGGGGTACTGCTCTACCATGTACGAGTAGATCTATGGATTGGGTGGTGGCGAATAACAGGTCACCCACAAGAGTATTCTTCCTTTGCCAAAGCAATGGCTTGGCTTTCCATCCCTACCCCATTCATGGGGTATGCGGTAGTCCTCTTTTTTCTGATTAGCGGATTTTGCATCCATTATCCGAATGCTTTTGGAAACGCCAAGCTTTGCTGCAGAACTTATTTAATTCGTCGATTTTGGAGAATTTACCCAGCTTATTTTGCCACCTTGCTTTTGACTGCAGGCATAAGCTACCTCTGCCTAACCCTGTGGGGAGACAACACCTGGGATGTAAGCAAAATCTTCCGGGTGGCCACCTTGACGCAAAACTATCCACCGGAGAGCGGACAATTCCTGAGCAACCCTTCCCTATGGACCATTCCACTGGAGATAGAATTTTACCTTCTATATCCCCTAGCTTTTTTATTCTTCGCATCCAAGAAAAGCTCACTTTTATGGATCATTACTTTGGGCATGAGTGCTCTTAGTGTTTTGCTTAGTTACCAAGGGTACCAGTGGCTTAGTTTTACCGCCCTCTTTCTATGGCCTAGTTGGTTGCTTGGAGCATGGATTGCTAAGCTACACCGGGACCAAAAATTAAATCGAATCAAGCTTGGTTACTTACTTACTCTTACCGGACTAAGCCTGGGAGTTGCCCTAACCAGCAGGTATCAAAATTGGGAAACTTGGACACAGTATTTCGCATGGACTGCTTTTTACTCCTTCTTTTTTATTTTCTGCTTATCTCATACAGGATTACTCGACCGAATGATCGGTAATAGGCTGACGAAAGCAGTTTCATGGATTGGTAAAATTTCTTTCTCCCTGTACCTGGTTCATTTCCCGCTCTTTAAATTATTCGGCTACCTGCATCGTGATCTTTTTGGAGAGAAACCTGCCAACTTTCTCATCTCCCTCTTTTATCTACTCCCGGTAATCTTTCTTGCCTGGCTCTTCTTTAAGTGGGTGGAAGACCCAATCCATCAGTGGTCGAAGAAAAAAAGAAACCCATGATGAATTGCCAGCAAAAGTTTATTGTTTCCCACCCCACTGGAAACACTTTTGTACGAGC
>Ga0206130_10003671_pt1 | contig 19754 bp, 14 predicted proteins | sample Helgoland_Spring_9_FD_148637 | JGI IMG/M metagenome (GOLD analysis project Ga0206130, IMG submission 148637) | Pelagic subsurface seawater microbial communities from Kabeltonne, Helgoland, North Sea - Helgoland_Spring_Bloom_20160512_1 | ecosystem: Environmental > Aquatic > Marine > Epipelagic ... | reverse complement strand
CAATAATTTGTTGTGCCGCACCAAGATGATGACGCTCAACCTCAACAATCACGAAGGGTAAATCGTCGACCTCTATCTTCAGCATCTGCTCTGGTGCTTGGATATAGTAATCGTTATCGATTGTCATTAGCTGTTTGGCAAACAAGCGCACCATAGCATTACGTTCAATTAGCGAATCGTTGTAAAACCATCGCCCATCGCTACGGATCCTTATTGAAATTCTACCTTTACGCAGCTTGCCCGCAATCATGCTCAGAACACTTTTTAATATTTAAGGGATAACATCAGTTTTTATTGTAGCAACTGGCTTAAAGCAATTACATAAAGATAGATCGCGCAGCAAAACACTAAAGCTATTACTTAGTTATTCTTTGCCCTGCCCTTTTCAAAAAAGAGCATAAAAGAGCCCGGCCAGCAGCTACTCCGCATGCCCAGCCAATAAAGCTGCCGTATGCTCGAATGCACGCGTAAATTTATTTTGCCCACGCGTCGAGCTCAATGCTTGCGACGACAAAAAGCTGATAGTTATCTGATCAAACGATCGATTACTATGCAAGTCAGTTATATTAATTTCAAGCCTTCTAGCATGTGTTGGATTAACCGTTTCACCATCAAGCTTTGAAATAGCGTTTTCACCAACAACCTCAGACGATATAACCAATCCGCTGGCGGCGGATAAAGGCTGACTTCTAAGCGTTAAATAAAAACCTTGTTCGCCAGGCTCCTGATCACCACTAACCACAGCCACCGAATTAAAGTAAGCCTTTAGCTGATGACCCAACTCATCGACTAACTGTTGATTATCACCAGCAACATAAATATCGGCCTGGCTGGATAGAGGGTACCGCAGCTCGCGATCCAGTTTATATGAAGGCACATAAGGCACGGTAGATAAAGCGGCTCCTGCCAAGCGATTCAGTACGCCAGCATTGGAATCAGTGAAAGTACAGGCCTGCATCAGCCCACCGGCCAGAATGACAAGCCCCGCTCGTATCAATCGCTCTACACGAGGCCTCAGCCTTACTCCCAATGCATACACACCCATACACTCACCACCAATGACAAAAGATCGACGAGCCTGACTCAGTACCCGCATAGTCAAAGCTACCTAGACCCTATAAATATTCGAGTCGCCGGCAAGGCAACACCTGAAGACCCTCTATTGATAGTGTAGAAGCTAGCAGGGGAAAGTTCTTGGTGAGATGAACAAAAAAAGCCCAGCAATGCTGGGCTTTTTTTAGAGATATAGAAACGAAAGATTTAGGTGGCCTCTCAGCGCATAAAAACCGGCTTATGGGCCAATGCGCCTAAATGTGGCCTCAGCCGCAAACTCTCATAAAGATTTCGAAATCGCAACATCGACTACAATAAACGAACAGCCGTGACGCCTTCAATGGCCGTCAGTGCCGTAACTACGGATTCCGTGGGCTGTTGCTCAACATCAATGATGTTATAGGCCATATCGCCGCGACTCTTATTTAACAAGTCGATAACATTTATCTCATTCTCTGCCAGCACAGCGGTGATACTACCCAACATGCTCGGCACGTTGATATTGCAGACCGTCAAGCGATATCCGGAAGTTCTATCTAATGACAAAGGAGGAAAATTGACCGAATTGAGAACATTACCATTCTCTAGATAATCTTGTAATTCTTTTGCCGCCATCACTGCGCAGTTAACCTCGGCTTCTTCAGTGCTAGCGCCAATGTGCGGCATAAGCAGAACGTCTTCTCGCCCTATCATTCCCGGCTTAGGAAAATCGGCAATGTAGCCCGCTATTATTCCGGCATCAAGCGCTTTGATTATTGCTTCACCACTTACAATCTCGGCACGCGCGAAGTTTAGAATTTTGCAATTTGGCTTAGCCACTTTTAATAGCTTTTCATTAACCAAGTCACGCGTTGCATCAAGCACAGGTAAATGCAAAGAAATGAAGTCAGCCTTGCCAAACAAAGCCTCAATAGAATTCATTTTTTCTACTTTACTCGACAACCTCCAAGCTGCCTCAATAGAAATAGCCGGATCGTAACCGATCACATTCATGCCCATGCTCAAAGCCATATTCGCCACCTGCGACCCAATAGCTCCTAAGCCAACCACACCTAGCGTTTTGCCCTGGATTTCGCCGCCTTTAAATCGTTTTTTCTCTTGCTCTAACAATTTATTCATTGCGTCATTATCTTCAAGCGAAGCTAACTCATCGACGTACTTAATGCCTGGGATAATACCGCGCGAACCCAGCAGCAAACCTGCCATAACCAGCTCTTTTACAGCATTTGCATTGGCCCCAGGAGCGTTAAATACTGGAATACCACGAGCAGTGCAACTATCAACCGGCACATTATTAACACCAGCACCTGCACGCCCAATAGCTTTTACCGATGCGTCTATTTCGGCCTCTTGCAGTTTATGGCTACGCAATAAAATCGCATCAGGCCCTGCTTGCTCTGGGCCAACGCTATAATCCTTCTTATCGAATACAGCGATACCTTCGGGGGCGATATTGTTGAACGTTTTAACACTAAACACTGTGATTTTTTCTCCGTACTTAAATGGGCCGGCATACGTTAAAGGCGTGTATGCCAATCGAATGAATAAATTATGGGGTATCGTGGTAGCAGCTACGTGCTTAATATCTCGTAATGACAGCCGACTGCTTGAGATTTTCTATGTAAGCACCGAGCTCTTGACGAGCAACGGCATCGGCAGATTGTTGCTCAAGCAAAGCCTGCTGATTCGCATCAAGCGCGCCCTTGCCATCAGAGACTGAATTGATTTTGAATAAAAGCCGCGTACCGTTCGATGAAGTAACGGTCTCAACCGTTTTTCCCTCGTTAGAGCGCGATGCTGCAAAAATAGCTTCAAGTAACTCGCGAGGAAGCGTTCGAGTTTGACGGGTAACGTCACTGGCTGTAGGAGCAAGGCCAGAAGCGACCATGACCTTAGTAAATTCGCCGCCATCGGCAACCTGCTGGACTAACTCTGCAGCTAACTCACTCAGTGCCAGCTCAGCTTTTTGCTGCAAAAGACGAATCTCAATTTGACTGCGCACTTCATCAAAATCGAGCTGCCGCGGTTCGTAAGCCTCTTTAACTCTGACTACAACTCCTTGGCCGTCATTCAACTCAATAACTTCACTATTCATTCTGTCGTCGAGCACATCGGTACTAAAAAGGGCGTCTAGCACTCTTGAATCTGAGAATAGTTGTTGCTGTTGCGATGTCAGCTGAGTACCTTGACTTGATGACGATGAACCGCCCGTTCGCGTGATACCGCTAACCGACTCAATCGTGCCGTCGATTGCCGAAGCGGGCTCTGCTAGATCAGCGGCATTGAATGCCACATCCGCAACTTGCGCCATTACTCTGACATATTCTTTGGTGGCCGAGCGGCGCTGAATTTGCATTTCTATATCGCGCTTAATGTCTTCAAATGCGGGCATGCTGGTCTTAGCGATATCAGTAACGGTTATAAGGTGTATGCCTGCATCCGTGGTGACCGGAGCAGAGAGCGCACCCTCGGACAATGCAAAGACAGCCTCTTCAAATTCTTCAGGAAAGGTACCATCTTTTTCCGCATAGCCTAAATCACCACCCTCTCTGGCCGAACCTACATCTTGCGAATACTCAACAGCCAATACTTCGAACGATGTACCCGCATTATATTTTTCTGCGATTTCTGCCATTTTTTGCAGTGCATCGCTCTCAGACTGATCACTGTTAATCTCTAACAATATGTGCGCAATCTCCCTACGCTCAGTCTCAATGAACTCATTTTTTTGGCTGTTATATTCAGCCACCACTAACGATTCTTCAACAGATTCTGACAACGCCTCACGGTCTATCAATAAGTACTCTACATCGACGTTCAGAGCTGTAAGGAATTCAGTTTTACTCGCTTCGTAGTAATCGGTCAGTTCAACTTCGCTAACATCAGTGGATTGAGTGATATCTCCAATTGTAAGTTCGACCCAATCAACAGCGCGCGTTTCGTTCACGATGTCTAGTATCAAGCGAGTATTCTGCTCAGTAACAAATCCGCTCTGTAAAATGCCCGCCCTAAGCTGACCCAAACGAATGTCTTCTGCCAAACGGCCTTTGAGAGTATTCAAATTAAAACCCGTATCGGCAAGCACCCGGGTCATTTGTTCGCTAGAAAATTTGCCATCCACTTGAAACGCCGTTGTCTGCATAATCGTTTGCTGTAATAACGCTTCGGGAATCGTCAGAGACAACTCTCCAAATAATTGGCGAATTAACGTCGACTCAGTTAGCCTTTGTATTGCCGCAGGGGTAAGTTTCTCTTGACTTAACTGCTCAAAATCTACGTCCTCACCCATACGCGAGGCCATCTCATTACGCAACAACACCACTTCCTGAGCAACTTGCTGCGCATCAATCTCCTCTCCATTCACTTCAAGCACGGTTGCGGCCCCGCCACCGCCGGTGAGAAGTGACTCAGCTCCAAACAAAACAAATGGCACTATGATAATCGCAAGCAATACCTTACCCATGCGACCTTTGATATTTTCACGAAAAGTTCTAAGCATTAATTATTAAACTCGAAGACATTAATTATTAAAGGAGAAAGTATTCCGGTCATGATGCTTGCCGAAAATGTTCACTGAGGACTGGCTAACTAAAACACTGCGCGGCTTCACTCCAGCCTTTACATCATAAAAACGGCAGTTATTGGTCTCATTCAAAAGCCTAAAACGGGGTGATAGTGACAACTGACGCCGCGCACTAAACTTGAAAGCGACTCACTGCCTCCAAAAAGACAGCTGGTTCATTATCAATTAGCGAGCCCACCGATCGACTACATTAAAACTATCGGTTTGAACTGAACTCAATAAACTTAATTTACTGCGTCTTTAAGTGCCTTGCCCGCTTTAAAACCCGGTACTCGACATGCCTTAATTTGAATAGTCTCACCGGTTTGAGGATTTCGACCTGCACGAGCGGCACGGTCTTTAACCTGAAAAACACCAAAACCAACCAAGCTTATTGGATCACCGTCTCGGAGAGTTTCTCCAATAGTGTCTAGGGTTGCATCTAAGGCTCTTCCCGCCGCCGCTTTTGATATGTCTGCAGATAATGCAATGGCGTCGATTAATTCTGACTTATTCATGAATAACTCTCCAAGGTTCTTTAAAAGCTGTATTCGATTAAATTAAAAATGGTGTGGCCTGCTTGTAAAGCTCGAACAGGCCGACAAATGGAACTCCAGGCGTCAAAGATGCTTATTAAGGACTTTTCGCCCTAAAATGGCCAGCCCCGCTTAAAAAACCGAAGGCAACCTGACACAAAAACAGACGCGGGACTTTATACCAAACAGCCGAACAGGGTCAAGGTTAGATCGAATCGGTTCCATTATTTGTGGGGTTTTGGCGGATATCCATTTTTTTTCGCCCTTGTGCTACCTCATTATTGACTAAATAGTCGCCTAGGGCCTTGGTGATCCCGGTTTGAGCTGAATTACCCCTACCAATGGTTAGTGCGTTTTAATCCTAGTATCGGGCTCACCGTCATGCTCCGAGCGCTGCCGATCACTGGAAGGCGCGGTAACATTATATTCCTCATCACTCAAAGGGTCCGGCATTTTTTCTAGCGCAATCTCTAAAACCTCATCAATCCACTTAACAGGTTTTATCTCGAGCGCCTGCTTAATATTTTCTGGAATTTCTTTTAAGTCACGCTCATTTTCATCAGGAATAATAACCGTCTTAATGCCGCCTCGATGAGCTGCCAATAACTTTTCCTTGAGCCCACCAATGGGCAACAACTGGCCCCGCAATGTAATCTCACCCGTCATAGCTACCTCGGAGCGCACAGGGATTTGCGTCAGCGAAGAGACTAAAGCTGTGCACATTGCTATGCCAGCACTAGGCCCGTCTTTTGGTGTGGCGCCTTCGGGTACATGAAAATGAATGTCGTTCTTCTCATTGAAATTAGCCGCGACCCCCAAAACTTGTGCGCGAGAGCGCACTACCGTAGTGGCTGCCAATATCGACTCCTGCATAATATCACCCAGCGAGCCTGTTTTTACCTGTCTTCCTTTACCAGGCACTGTGGCGACTTCGATAGTGAGCAATTCACCGCCAACCTGCGTCCACGCCAAACCGGTAACTTGACCAATTCTATTTTCGGCATCCGCCTCGCCATACTTAAACTTTTGAACGCCGCAGTAATCGGCCAAATTATCTGCATTTACCACCACTGGAGCCTCTGTATCTTTGGTGGTAATAGCCTTGATAACCTTGCGCACTACTTTTGAAATATTCCGCTCCAACGCCCGCACGCCGGCTTCACGGGTGTAGTGTCGAACCAGTGACATCAAAGCCGATGTTTCCATTTCAAGCTCACCGGGCTTCACACCGTTTAGCTCAATTTGTTTTGGAAGCAGGTAGCGCTCAGCAATATTTAATTTCTCATCTTCCGTGTAACCAGGAATCCTTATAACTTCCATGCGATCTAATAACGGCGCCGGAATATTCATGGAGTTTGAAGTACACACAAACATCACATCCGACAAGTCATAATCGACCTCTAAGTAATGATCGTTAAACGTGTGGTTTTGCTCAGGATCGAGCACTTCCAAAAGTGCAGAGGCAGGATCGCCACGATGATCCATCCCCATTTTATCAATTTCATCTAACAAAAATAATGGATTCTTAACCCCTACCTTCGATAATTTTTGCAAAATCTTGCCTGGCATTGATCCTATGTAGGTACGACGGTGGCCCCTGATCTCAGCTTCATCACGCACGCCTCCCAAAGCCATACGCACAAACTTTCGATTTGTCGCACGGGCGATAGATTCACCTAGCGACGTTTTACCAACCCCTGGTGGTCCTACCAAGCACAATACAGGGCCCTTTAACTTTTTTACACGACGCTGTACGGCAAGATATTCAATAATGCGATCTTTAACTTCCTCAAGACCATAATGGTCCTTATCGAGAATTTTCTGAGCCTTATTCAGGTCATATCTGACCTTGCTCTTTTTCTTCCAAGGAATACCTGCCATCCAGTCAATATAGCTACGAACTACTGATGCCTCAGCCGACATTGGTGACATCATTTTCAACTTATTCATCTCAGCAGTAATTTTCTTTTCTGCCTCCTGCGGCATTCCAGCTTTGTCAATTTTCTCTTGCAACTCATCAAACTCGTTAGTCACATCATCCATATCGCCTAATTCTTTCTGAATCGCCTTCATCTGCTCATTGAGATAGTATTCGCGCTGCGACTTCTCCATCTGCTTTTTGACACGGCCACGTATTTTCTTTTCAACTCTAGACAACTCTAACTCGGCATCCATAAAGCCCATTAATAGCTCGGCACGCTCCGCTACTGAGGGCTCTGACAATACAGATTGCTTCTGCTTCACTTCTAAAGCTAAATGCGTAGCCACTGTATCGACAAATCGCGATGCAGAATCTATACCCGCCAGTGAACTGAGCACCTCCGCCGGCACTTTTTTACTCACTTTGACATACTGCTCAAATTGCGCTGTAAGAAGTGCCATCAATTCAGCGCCGGCTTTAGCTTCAACTAATTCTTCTTCACAAATTTCATAATTAACACGCAAAAAAGGACCTGCAGCTAACGGATCGCCGTCATCATCTGATACCGCATCATCCGAAACGTCCTCACCTTCGGCTACACCGAGAATTTTTGCACGGTGCCCACCTTCAACAAGTACTTTCACGGTGCCATCAGGCAATCGTAGTAATTGTAAAATTGTTGAAACAGTGCCTAATGAATACAAGCTTTCAATACCTGGGTCATCTGTATCAGGTTCGGTTTGTGCCACTAGTAATATTTGCTTATCTTCAGCCATTGCGGCCTCAAGCGATTGAATAGACTTTTCCCTACCCACAAACAAGGGAACAACCATTTGCGGATAAACAACAACATCTCTTAGTGGCAGGACGGGTAAAGATAAACTCATAGATGACCTCTATCTGGAAAGACAGGCTAAAGCGCTAAGGTTAACTAACTTGGCTATTGCCTACCTTAACATTAAACGGAATACGTGCCCTGTATAATGGGCACAGAAATAATCTGACGCGCATAAACAAAGCCATGAACTTTACTCAAACGCTACTATTGGAATATGGGGATGAAAAAGGCAATTGCAACTCATCGGTGCCGCAGTTAGTTCCGCCGCAGGCTGACGCTCAGCGTCTTGAGCCAGCTCGCTAAATAAGCGGCTTGTAGAGCCAATCTAACCGAAGGTAGTGCCCTAGAGACCGCCATAGAGATCTTACTAAGCCAGCCTAAGCTGCCAAAATAGCCTGCTACAACGAGCCTAAATCAGGCGTCGTCGGCTGCTGCTGTTTTGGGTTCGGTAGTTTGGCCATAAACGATAAGAGGCTCAGAATCGCCAGAAATGACCGAAGCATCGATGACCACTTTTGCCACATTTTCCTGCGATGGAATCTTATACATGGTGTCGAGTAAAACCGACTCCAAAATTGAACGCAACCCGCGCGCACCAGTCTTTCGCTTCATGGCTCTCAAAGCAATGGCTTGGAGTGCATCGCGCCTAAAATCAACCTCAACACCTTCCATTTCAAACAGCTTGCCATATTGCTTGGTTAGGGCATTTTTAGGCTCTGTTAATATTCGAACGAGAGCGTCCTGATCAAGCTCTTCCAACGTTGCTATAACCGGCAAGCGGCCCACAAACTCAGGGATCAAACCGTAGCGCACAAGATCCTCTGGTTCAAGATCATTGAGCGTTTCGCCAAAGTTTTTCGACTCGTCTTTACTCTTAACTTCTGCATTGAAGCCAATGCCACTCTTCTCGGAACGGTCTCGAATAACTTTGTCTAGGCCAGCAAAAGCGCCACCACAGATGAACAGAATATTGGATGTGTCGACCTGAAGAAACTCTTGCTGCGGATGTTTTCGCCCGCCCTGAGGAGGCACAGAGGCAACGGTTCCTTCAATTAGTTTTAACAGTGCCTGCTGCACGCCTTCACCAGACACATCGCGGGTGATGGAGGGGTTATCCGATTTGCGCGAAATCTTATCAATTTCATCAATGTAAACAATTCCTACCTGGGCCTTCTCGACATCATAATCGCATTTTTGCAGCAATTTTTGAATAATGTTTTCTACGTCTTCACCCACGTAACCAGCTTCTGTTAACGTAGTAGCATCGGCTATTGTGAAGGGCACATCGAGTAAACGAGCGAGCGTTTCGGCCAACAATGTCTTACCACTGCCTGTCGGGCCAACCAGCAAAATATTACTTTTGCCAAGTTCTACCTCATCGCGCCCAGGCTCGCTTTGGCGCAGACGCTTGTAGTGGTTATAAACCGCAACCGACAGCACTCTTTTAGCTTTGGCCTGGCCAATTACATACTCATCCAGCGTTTCGTTCAGTTCGGCTGGCGTAGGCAGTTTGTCACCTTTAAGATCTGAACCGCTCTCTTGAACCTCTTCACGAATGATATCGTTGCACAGGTCTACGCATTCGTCGCAAATAAACACCGAAGGCCCCGCAATAAGCTTGCGCACCTCATGCTGGCTTTTGCCGCAAAACGAGCAGTAAAGGAGCTTTCCGTTATCGCCTTCTTTGCTGTCATCACTCATTTACAATCAACTCCGCCAACTTATCTATAATCGCTAGTTACAACGATCTCTGATTTTTTCTGCACTGCTCTGCCCCCAACACTTGGAACCAGACAATCTACATAGTAACTCTGAGCTCACTTTATACGCAAAACAAATCTAAATTAAAAGACTTGAAATGCTAATAAAGCAACCCATGCTATTTCTCGTGGGTGGGCCTAGAGTCCAATACTTGATCAACCAACCCATAGGCTTGTGCCTGCTCAGCGTTCATGAAATTGTCACGCTCAGTGTCATTTTGAATCGTTTCAAGATCTTGCCCTGTGTGCTCAGCCATTAAGCGATTCAATTTCTCGCGAATAATGAGAATCTCTTTAGCTTGAATATCGATGTCTGTAGCTTGGCCCTGCGCCCCACCACTTGGCTGGTGAATCATCACGCGACTATTTGGCAGACAGTAACGCTTGCCTTTTGCTCCACCGCCCAACAAAAAAGCCCCCATACTGGCAGCCTGCCCTAGACAAATAGTACTTACATCGGGTTTGATGAATTTAATCGTATCGTAGATTGCCAATCCTGCCGTCACGGCACCGCCTGGCGAATTAATATACAAGCTAATATCTTTATCGGGATTCTCTGACTCTAAAAACAACAGTTGAGCGACGATCAGATTGGCCATGTTATCTTCGACTGGACCCACCGCAAAAATAACGCGTTCCTTAAGAAGCCTTGAATAAATGTCGAATGAGCGCTCGCCCCTTGCCGTTTGCTCGACTACCATCGGCACAAGACCCAAATTTTGGACGTTCATGGCGTCTTGAGAATAAAAAGTCAAAGTTTCTCTCCTAACATGTGGCCACGACTAGCATTATTGCTTTGGTCGTAGTTTGACTTCTGGGGTCGCTACCCCGCTCGTCAGAATTAAGCGCTAATACCTATTTGTCGTCGGCGCTCGAAAATCATAAGACGCATGATAACAATACGCTGTCAGCAGCTAATAGTTTAGTCTCAGGCTAAAAGTTTTGCGCGGACAAAGGGGCATTTTTCGCAATAATTGTCGCAAAGAAACGACGCGCTGAGAATGAGGTATGGAGGACGTTGCGCGCAGCGCGCGCAACAGGTGTTTCAATGTATTCAGCCTGGAGCAGAACTACCCGCAGCGATGACCGCGTCATAGCTAGCATTTTTATCTATGACACCGGCAAGCTCCGCTATTTTTTCTACCACGAGCTTTTCAACAACGAGCAGATTAATTTGTTGTAGGCGTGACTCATCGGAGAGATACAAATTCCTCACCTCGTCCGGATCTTCATATGATGAGGCAATATCATCAATAAATTCAATGAGTTGCTCTCTAGATGGCTTGATTTCGTAACTGGTCACAATGTGATTTAAAATAACGCCCAAGCTAACACGCCTCTGCGCCTGATCTTGAAACATCTCGTCAGGTAACAATGAGCTATCGAAGCCTTGCGCATCGCCGCCAAACCGCTGAACTGCTTGCTCTCGCATCGCACCCACTTCCTGAGCGATCATAACTGCTGGGAGTTCCACTTCATTTGCTTCGCATAGCCCGTCCATCACCTGCTGCTTGAGATGATTATCAATGGCATCCTCGAGCTGATTTTTCATATTACCCTGAACTTTCTCGCGAAACTCTTGATAATCGCCATCGACCTCAAACGCTTTAAAAAATTCAGCATCTAGTTCGGGGAGTGTTTTCTCATTCACTGAGTTAACCGTGACAGCAAATTCAACCGCAGCGCCCGCTAATTCTTTAGCATGATAATCTTCAGGGAAGGACAGTTTTAAGGTTCGCTCATCCTTTGCTTCAGCGCCAATTAGTCCTGCTTCGAAGCCCTCAATCATTTGCCCGGACCCTAAAACCAAATCAGAACCTTGTGCCGTACCGCCTTCAAATGCTTCACCGTCGCGCGTGCCAAGATAATCAATATTAAGTTGATCCTTCTCCTGCGCAGCCCGCTCAACCAACTGCCACTCGCCGCGCTGATCACGCAGTTTTTCGATCATGGCATCGACATCACTTTCGCCGACTTCAGCCACAAACTTTTCAAGCTTAAGATTGGCCGGGTCCGCTAAATCGATTTCAGGAAACACTTCAAACGTGGCCACAATCTCTAGGTCGTGGCCGGCTTCGTTTTTAGTAAAATCTATGGCTGGAGTCCCCACAGGCGTCAATGACTCTTGGCTAACTGCCTGTTGAAATGATTGATTCGCAACCTCGCCAACCACTTCGTCTCTCAATGCTGCCCCAAAACGCTGCTGTACGACTTTACGCGGCACCTTACCTGGACGAAAACCGTCTAGACGGATCTTTTTAGCCGCATCGGCGAGGCGCTTTTGCACTTCAGTATCAATTTGCTCAGCGGGAATAGCCAGCGTAAGTTTGCGCTCTAGCCCTGACGTGGATTCAACAGAAACTTGCATTACCCTCTACCTCGGTATGGAATTTATAAATAAGCATAGATGACCCTGAGTTAGCCGATTGTTTTGGATCTAATGGTCTAACAACTCAAGTGCCAATAAATATGGTGCGGACGGAGAGACTCGAACTCTCACGGGTTGCCCCACTGGAACCTAAATCCAGCGCGTATACCAATTTCGCCACGTCCGCATACTTTCTTTCTAAAACTGCCCGCCCTCTGCCTAAATCCCGAGAGGCTCTATAACCGGCGAGACACTTTTCGTGCCACTCAACTTCTCCAGCACACCATGCCAAGAAGCGATATACGACTCGCCCGAAAACGGATGCGGATTTTCACACATGTAAGCATTCTTTATCAACCACTTAGCCACCTTCATTTGCAGATAAACGGGCAGAATCGCCAATACTTATCATTTGTTGGCCTTATTTGCTCAGTTTGGCGCCCAACGGCTGAGCCGCTAGCAAAAAATTCTGCCTTATACACCCTACCTTTAATTCACTGTCTCGCAATTAAGAGCACCACCTACACTCCTCAACAAATACACTCACAGTGACACTTTGACCCTAGCTTCAAACTTGCGCTGGCGCGTAATCTCTTGCATCCTCACTCTCAGCGTTACCTCACCCATCTAAAAATGCTCACGCAAAACCCTTTGAAGAACCATTCGATGGCAAAAATATCCATTCAAAAGAAACACTCCAAACCTGAGCAAGAGATTGAAGCGCTCGTAAGCAGCTTGCAGTCTGAGCTAGCCCAAGGCTACGGATGCCGCTGCAAGCGCAGCGGCAATGAGCTCGAAATTAAACGCAGCGGTGTCACCGGCACACTGCGACTCTACGAGCGGCAGATTGATGTGGACATCGTACTTGGAGCCCTAATGGCCATGCTCGCCCCTAAGATAGAGTCATTCATCAAAACTAAACTCGACGAACACCTCGACTAAACCTCTCTGCAGCAACTAGTTGGTGAGGCAGGCCGGATCAAATACATACTCACCTCGCAACCAAGCAACTATTTCTTGTGCCAAGGGAGAATCAATAGCCACGTAGCTTTCAATCAGTGCTGCACATTCTTGCTCAGTGAAATTTTCCAACCCTTTGGTTTGAAAGTGCGGCGCATCCCTCACTAAATTCTCGCTAAGCGCCGGGCATTGACGCGACAAAAAATCACACCAATTTGCATCAAGGGATGCACCGTCAACATTGGCCTGCTCAACATTAGCTTGGGCCGTATCTAGCGCGTCAACATTTTCATCCAGTTCAGAACGAGCAGCATCGGTGTAAACAGCGGGTAGAGTTGACAGCGGCAACAAAGACAAGTGCGCTTGATTCATGCCGTTTGCAAAATGATGTGCGGTGTAATCTTGTAACCAAGACGCGCGCCCAGCAAACGGCAAGAGATGCAAAAATTGACTCATTTTTTCGCCATCATTCACTGGGTAGTTATCCCACAGAGACGGCTTGCGCCGAAACTTAGAGGCTATAAAATCAAGGTTATCCTGATTAAAACTAGCGCTACACACCCTTTCTCCTGTCCAAAAAATATTTAGCGAAGCGTCGAGACCACATCCAAGATCGGCCCAATAGTTTTCGGGCCTTGGCCCAAATATTTTTTCCAACACGGGGTCTGTGGTGTAGTAAGAAGGACAAACAATAATATTTTTTACTTCGCAGCGCTCGCTGAGATAATCAATAATATGTAACTGATTGCGCGCCATTGATTTACCGCTCTCACGCATATCATCAAACAAAATGCATAATGTCTCGCAACCAATCAGGCGAATCTGCTCAATCTTACTGGCCAAAAATGCACGATCTTTTGCACCTGTAATTCCACCCAAACCCAGCGGCGAGAACCCCACACCAAAGCCGACCGACTCTGCTCGACATGTTGCACAAAGCGTTTGAAGCTGCTGCAACTCATAATCAGACCATGCAACCTGCCAATCGCGACGCAGCTTATTGTCACTTTTTGGCGCATAGATGTAATTGCCGTAACCGAGATTGGCAAACTCAGGTATGACAGCAGCCCGATCTCGCGCAGACCAGGCCCGACCATAAAAGCCCTCTATTACACCAAGCCTTTGATTTTTTGTTACTTCCATCTTTACCTTACGTGTTTTCGTTAGCGAGTCGCACCCGCATCTCTCGAAGTACTCAGCGGAAAGCGTGATAAAAAGCCCACCCAACTATAAACAGCGCCCATCAATATAAAATATTTGTACGTTTATTGGACAATTCCTGAAAAGCGGCTTTAATCAATATTAAGGATGTTACTTTCCCCAGTATCATCTGGAGACGAAAGTCTCATATGTTCCACTCCTATGGTCTTTAGCCCCGCGAGTTTCTCAAGGGGCTATTTTTTTTACCTGCAACATTATGCGCTACACGCCAGAATTATGCAGTTTCCAAGGCTGATCTTTTATAATAAACCCGCTGTCGCTTCAATTAACAGCGCAGCCAAAATGTGATCTAACCGCCAAAATTTTGTCCCCGACGATGGATAACCGCAAAGCGTTGTGGCACGCAGGCGGATCAACAGCTCAATGATTCAATGATTCAATGATTCAATGACTATTAACGGGCGGATTCAAGAAAAATACTGGTGCGAAAGGATCGCAATGAAGAGAATTGTTTATTGAGTGTCGCTTATAACGTGTGTGTAGGTCGGTCAGACTCAAGAATGCCTGCAAGATAATTCTCGATTTTTTTAGTGGCTGTGTCATCTTGCGCACTAAATTGAACACCGATACCGGCCGCGCGATTAGATTGCGCGCCCTTTGGAGTGACCCAAACAACGTGGCCAGCTACTGGGATTTTTGCAGCCTCATCCATAAGGTTAAGCAGCATGAACACTTCATCCCCAATGACATATTGTTTGTTGGTGGGAATAAATAAACCGCCGTTTTCTAAAAAGGGCATAAACGCCGCATACAGCACGGCTTTATCCTTAATAGTTAAAGATAAAATGCCGCTCTTGGCATTGTTTTGTAGTGAATCACCCATCTTACTCGCCACAGACAATTAATTTCCCACCTTGTAAAACGGCTTATTACGAACTAGCTAAACGTTAGCGCTCTAGGGCCCCCATGCAGTACGCCACCTCGATAGAGCATCACCACAATGGGAAGGATACTTTAAGATATTGAAATCTTCTTCAAATATAGCTGTTTGTCACCAATCCGCCAGCTACAAATATAACCATCACCCTCAAAAAACAAGCTATTCGCCTTTTAACCGGTTGACTCGTGTGATATTTGACGGAAGTTAAGCACAAATGACTCAATAAATAGCTTTTTATTCGGGTTGCTGAGCAAACTCGTTCGAGTACGCATTACCAGCGACTGCATCGCTAGTGCGTGCCGCAGCGGCGTGCCCAAAAGTGGCTCTGACTGGCTTGGACAAACAGGACTGCCCTGCGCCAAACCCTCCTGCAACAATGGCGCATCAAGCACTCCTCCGGCAGATAGTCCCTCGTTGATAGCCGAATCATGGATGCGGTAAACCAGAGCGTCGAGAAACAACTCAAAGTTTACCGATTCAAGGCTCGCCGTGAGCGCACTGACGCTTTGCGAACCACTCAAAATAGCCTCCACCATCGTCTCAAGAGAGGCTCCCTCTGTGTTTTGGCCAAGCACTTCTGCCGCCTTCTCAGGAAAACCTCGACTCAGCCTGATTGCTTCGTCGACTTGGCCTCCAGCGTAAGCTGAAGCCAACCAGTCACGAAGCTCTTCGTTAGTAGGCATGCTCAAGTTTATTTTTAAGCAACGCGAGCTAATGGTTGGAAGTAATTGACGGGCTGAATTAGCCATCAAGATAAAATAAGTGTCTGAGGGCGGCTCCTCTAGCAGCTTTAACAGCGCGTTAGAGGAATTATCGTTAAGGCCATCAGCTGGCCAAATACAGCAAACCTTACTCCCCTGCATCTGCGCTGTTTGCTGCAGCTTCGCTTGAATTTCTCTTACCGAATCAATAGGAATACTTTTCTTACCATCAGGAATAGTTAATTCATAGTGATCTGGGTGGGTCTGCGCCTGCACAAGTAAGCATGACTGGCACTTTCCACAATAACGTTTAGCAATAATGTCATCGCCTTGAGCATGCTCTGCCGAATCGATTGGCTTATCGCTTACAGCGGCCTGGCATAACAAGCTTGAAGCCAGCTCGCTGGTAAAGCGCCGCTTACCGCTATGATTTTGCCCGCAAATCATGATTGCCGGATGCAAGGCTCCGGCATGATAGACCGCTAATAACTCGTTGATCGAGCTAACGTGCCACGGCAGCAAGCCCTCTAGTAATTCGCTCATAAATCAGCAGTGTCAAGCAAGGTATGGAGCGCGAGACCAATATCTTGTTGGACTTCAGCAATAGTCTGCCCCGCATCAATATGCGCATATCGCGCGGGACTTTCTGCAATACGATGAAGATAAGCTGAACGTACGCGCTCAAAAAATAATGTCGGCTCTTTTTCAAATCTATCTAGCTGACCTCGCTGAGTGATTCTTGCCAAGCCAGTTTCCAAGGGCACGTCGAGAAAAACGGTTAAATCAGGACGCATGGAGCCTTGCACGAACTGCTCCAGCAATTCTACTTTCGCCACACCCAAATCACGGCCTGCGCCCTGATACGCATAGGTAGCATCAGTAAAACGATCGCTAATGACCCATTCGCCTCGCGCCAATGCCGGTTTAATCACTTGCTCAATATGCTGCGCTCGGGCCGCAAAAACCAATAGTAATTCGGCTAACGGCACTATAGGCTCGCTATGCTCTGCCAACAATATCTCACGAATTTTCTCTGCCACAGGTGTACCGCCAGGCTCTCGCGTCACACAAAAAGGGATGTTTTTTTGTGCAAGGTACTGACAAATAAAATCAAGGTTTGTTGATTTACCAGCACCTTCGGTGCCTTCAACAGTAATGAACTTTGCGATAAATAAATCCTCTTGCCTGAAAAAAAGACTGCGCCGGCACGCTAATCGCGCCGGCCTACCCCGGCCCTACTTTCGGCGCTGATTGGTAGTTCGACCTTCGGTTTAAGATTTGATACTGCTGGACTGCACGCTGATGCTCTTCATAAGTTGCCGAAAACTGATGGCGGCCATCGCCTTTTGCAACAAAGTAAAGCGCATCACCTGCTGCAGGATGCAAAGCCGCGCGAATGGCTTCGCGCCCAGGCAAAGCTATTGGCGTAGGCGGAAGCCCGTGGCGCGTATAAGTATTGTAAAGCGTATCGCGCCTGAGGTGCGCCCTAGTTAAATTACCTTTAAAGTCGCTGCCCAAGCCATAAATAACGCTCGGATCAGTTTGCAACCGCATTCGTTTTTGCAGGCGACGAACAAACACCCCCGCAATAGCCTCTCGCTCTTCGATGGCCCCCGTTTCTTTTTCGATCAACGAAGCCATAATTAAGGCCTCATAAGGGCCCGCATACGGCAAGTCCGCTTGACGAAGTTCCCATTCAGCCTGCAAGACTTCAACCATGTTTTGGTGCGCTCGGCGAAAAATATTAATCGTCGCGCCTACGTTCACAACATGATAAGTGTCAGGGAAGAACCATCCTTCTAATGCATCATTACCACTCATCATATCGCGCGCTGCATCAGACAGAACATCACGTAATTGAACCTGTATCAACGCAACATTAGCGGGCTCCTGTAAGCCTCCAGAGCTAACCGATTGCTGAACTAGAGCACTATAGGCCTCTACTACCGTAAAGCCCTCTACAATCGTTACCGGATACTGTACTGACACGCCCGAAGCCAGCAATGCAAACAACTGGGCGCGTGATGGAGAATCAGGTAAGCGGTACTCACCGGCCTTGAGCACTAAATTGGGCTCGTAATAACGTATCGCTAATTTAATTAGAGGCCGACTTTCCAGCACGCCCCTACCAACCAGTTGCCCAATTACTTGATTAAGACTCGAGCCTGGGCTGATTAAAAAAGTCTCGCCGGAATCAATGATCAAATTTTCAGTATGCCAAAATGAGTGCAGAGCCTTGCTGGCACCCAAATAAAAAATCAAGGCTAATAACAGCGCTGCAAACATTACATTAAAAAATTTTATCAAAATAATTATTGTTCCAATAAAACGATTTTCAGCTCGTTAAACCATTATTCATATATTTTGGTATGATCGGAGCACTGCCTCTTGTACCGCTACCAACTGCTTACTGCCAGTAAAAAGCACTTGTTCGCCCGATAATTTTTTGCATGAATGAATTGATCGAACACCCAGAATAGAATTGCAAAGAAAGCCGGCATCGCTTCCAAGCAACCGCTGCAAGGAAATATCTTCTTCAAAGCAAGTAAAACCTAGTGTCGGAAAAATATCACGTAATAAAAAGTTACGCATTACACCCTCAACGCCACAGTCATCAAGCGCAGGGGTAATGAATTTATCTTTTTCGAGAATAAAAATATTAGAACTGACCGACTCCACAACTTTACCACTTTGACTAAGCAACAAGCCCTCGTCACAATCGCTTGATTCTTGTTCGATTTTTGCGAGAACTTGCTCGAGTCTGTTACAGTGCTTAATCTTTGCCAGCTTCGGCTGCCGGCCAAGACGCGTTTCGCACTCTATCATTGAAACCGATGTTGGGGCTGCTAAGCTAGTCTCTACGGCCATGATAAATCTGCGCTGCTCAGCGCCCCGAGTGGAATAACCAGCGTTATTCGCACCTCGACTAACCACAAGTTTCAGTCTGAAGAAGCCATCGCTTGCAGGCAACCTGCTCAAAAATACATCAAGCTCACGGTGCAACACTTCATCAGGAAGATCCATTTTCAACACTGACAGCCCTGATTTTAAGCGAGCCACATGGTAATCCAACAGATGCACACGACGTTGTTTAACCAACATGGTTTCAAAAACGCCATCGCCGAACATATTCAAGCGGTCAAAAGCAGTAATCGAATCTGTAGCAAACGCCTTATCGCTACTGGGCACAAAGGCACCGTTGAGCATCACTTGCATAGTTTTTTAACAACTCAAAATTTTATTATATAGCGCGAAAAATAACGGTACCGTTAGTGCCGCCAAACCCAAATGAATTCGACATAGCGCAGGCTATCTTTTTTTGCTGAGCGACATGTGGCACCAAATTAAAATCGCATGCATCATCAGGATCATCAAGGTTGATGGTAGGCGGCGCAACGCCATCCCGAATCGCTAAAATTGAAAAAATAGCTTCAACAGCACCGGCTGCCCCAAGCAAATGACCTGTCATCGATTTAGTCGAGCTTACTGCTACATCGGCACCACCATTCTTCAACACTGTTTTTAATGCGAGGCATTCTGCCACATCGCCTGCCAATGTAGATGTTCCATGAGCGTTAATATAATCGATACTCGAGGCGTCAATTTTTGCATCAGCAATTGCATTGCGCATTGATGCAGCAGCACCGGCACCATCGGGTGGGGGTGATGTCATGTGATATGCATCACCGCTCATGCCTACCCCAATAAGCTCTGCATAAATTTGCGCGCCACGCGCCTTGGCAAATTCATATTCCTCTAAAACTAAAACGCCCGCCCCGTCACTCAAGACAAACCCGTCGCGGTCCTTATCCCAAGGCCGGCTAGCTGCCGTAGGGTCATCATTACGTGTAGACAATGCGCGAGCCGCAGCAAAGCCACCTAGGCCCACTGGCGTAGTCGCCATCTCGGAACCTCCCGCAATCATCGCATCGGCATCACCAGCCTGAATTAGGC
>Ga0206130_10003668_pt1 | contig 19758 bp, 20 predicted proteins | sample Helgoland_Spring_9_FD_148637 | JGI IMG/M metagenome (GOLD analysis project Ga0206130, IMG submission 148637) | Pelagic subsurface seawater microbial communities from Kabeltonne, Helgoland, North Sea - Helgoland_Spring_Bloom_20160512_1 | ecosystem: Environmental > Aquatic > Marine > Epipelagic ... | reverse complement strand
ACCAGAAATTACCTGGATTGGATCACTTCGGTGCCATGGGGGGTGTCGTCGGAAGACCGCTTGGATCTGGCTCATGCACGTCAAATTCTTGATCGTGACCATGAAGGTCTCGATGACGTTAAGCAGCGGATCATTGAGTTTCTGGCCCTTGGAGCATATCGGGGGGAAATCTCTGGCTCTATTCTGTTACTGGTTGGGCCTCCCGGCGTTGGAAAAACATCAATCGGTAAGTCTGTAGCGGAGGCCCTGGGCCGCAAGTTCTATCGCTTCAGTTTGGGTGGCATGAGAGACGAAGCAGAGATAAAGGGACACAGACGGACCTATATAGGGGCTATGCCAGGGAAAATTGTTCAATCGCTCAAGGAAGTCGGGGTGCAGAACCCGGTTATCATGCTTGATGAAATTGACAAGGTTGGCGCTGCTTATCAGGGAGACCCGGCTTCGGCATTGCTGGAAGTGCTTGACCCGGAACAGAACGCGGCGTTTCTAGACCACTATTTGGACCTGCGAGTTGATCTGTCTAAAGTACTTTTTGTTTGCACGGCGAACCAGCTAGATACCATCCCGGGACCCCTACTGGACCGTATGGAAGTGATCAGGCTCGCGGGTTACCTAACGTCAGAAAAGCTTGGTATTGCTAAAAAGCACTTATGGAAGCGGCAACTTGAGCGTGCTCGCGTGCCGCTAAGCAAGTTAAGGATATCAAGCGCAGCGCTGAAAATGGTGATCGAAGGCTACGCAAGAGAGGCGGGTGTTCGAAACCTTGACAAGCAGCTTAGCCGGATTGTTAGGAGCTCTATCGTTCACCTTTTGGAAAAAACCAAAGAAAAAATATTTATTGGCACAAAAGAAGTGGCGGAAATCCTGGGCGCACCCGTATTTCGTAAGCAAAGTCCAAGAAGGGGTGTCGGTGTGGTAAACGGATTGGCCTGGACCTCGATGGGCGGCACAACACTTGCGGTGGAAGCATCGGTCGTTCACGACAGCAGCCGAGGCTTCAAACAGACTGGGCAGTTGGGTAGCGTTATGCAGGAGTCAGCAGAAATCGCCTACAGCTATGTGGCTGGAAACCTGAAACACCTGGGGATCGCCGAAACCTTCTTTGACACGGCAATGATCCACCTGCATGTTCCGGAAGGCGCAACGCCGAAGGACGGTCCAAGCGCCGGAGTAACAATGGCATCATCACTAACGTCACTGGCCCTAGGTAAGCCAATTATCCGAAATGTAGCGATGACCGGTGAGTTAACGCTGACGGGTAAAGTGCTTCCCGTTGGCGGGGTCAAAGAAAAGGTTATTGCTGCCAAAAGGGCAGGAATAGCAGAAGTAATACTACCGGCGGACAACGAGCGGGATTATGACGAGATGCCGGGTTACCTGAAGGAAAACCTTAAGGTTCATTTCGCTTCAGACTACCAGGATGTCGCACAAATTTTGTTCAGCTAAGCGTTCACGTGCCTGATCAGGGCAGGTGCCGGATTTGGATAGCTTCAATACCCGTGCCTGCCAACACGTCGGAGATCACAACCACTTTATCGTTGCTTTGCAATCCGGCGCGCTCTTTCAGGACGTCAAAAGAGGTTTGCAGGGTCTTTTCAGGGTCGGAACTGAATGCCGTTCGGTAAGGTGTCAGGTTCCGATTAAGAATTAGCCGGCGTCTGGTCTGGGAATCGTTGGTAAAGGCAAAGATCCTGGTTTTCTGTGGATGACAATTGGTCACATAATCAGCCATCAAACCACGCCGGGTAATGACGACAATCCCTTTGGCGCCCAGGGTTTCGGCAAGCTGAACCGCGGTCACCGCCAGGCTCTGCTTGTCATTCGTTTCTTTCAGTTGCTTGGTAAATCCAAGGCCTGTGAATGATTCGGTTGCTTCAGCGATCTCGCCGAGTTGTTCCACGCACCGGACAGGGTGCTTGCCTACCGTGGTCTCGCCGGACAACATTACGGCATCGACTTCTTCGTAGATCGCATTGGCGACGTCTGTGACTTCAGCTCTGGTCGGTATCGGGTTTACGATCATCGATTCCAGAAGGTGGGTGGCGACAATGACTCGCTTGCCCGCTTCAGCACACAACTGAACAATCCGCCTTTGCACATTAGGCAGTTCAGCCACGTTGATCTCTACACCAAGGTCACCCCGTGCGACCATTATTCCGTCTGCCGCTTCAATGATTTCGTTAATGTTTTTTACGCCTGACTGATCTTCAATTTTGGCGATAATTTTGATCTTGCCTGCCTTGTCGCCCATCAACTCTTTAAGTTCAAGAATGTCCTTCGCCTCGCGGACAAAGGAAAGTGCAATGAAGTCGACCTGCTGTTCAATACCAAAAAGGATGTCAGCGCGATCCTTCTTTGTAATGGCTGGCAGGTTAACCCTTATACCAGGCAAATTGACATGTCTTTTACTCTTGAGGATTCCACCGTCTATGACCCTGCAGTCCATGGTGGAATTCTCATTTTTCTTCAGGACTTGCAGATTAATGATGCCGTTATCCACAGTAATTCTGTCACCGACGTCTACCGTGTTCATTAAATCGTCGTAGTTAATGTGAAAGGATGATTCTTCGACATCAATACTGTCGCGGACACTGATCGTGATCACGGAGCCATTTTTAAGTTCCAGGTCATTCGCAATATCCCCCGTTCTGATTTCAGGGCCTTGTGTATCTAGCAGCACTGCGACGGGTGTGTTTGCTTTACGGTTCAGGGTCCGCACTGACTTGATGACTTGTGCTGCTGCTTCGTGGGTGCCGTGGGACATGTTGAGCCGAACGATATCCATACCCGCATGCGACAGCTTCTCTAGCATGGGGTAGCTATCTGTAGCCGGCCCGATCGTGCAGATGATTTTTGTTTTGCGCATATGGGGCCGGAGTGCTTTCAGAAAAGGCGATAATCATACTGGAAGATCTGGTGAAGTATAGGAAAGCGTCTAAAATAGTGTCATCTGGGACGCTTCGTCGGTTACCCCATCGTCACGAAATGCAACGCCCAGTCCCAATAGCCGGATACCTTGGCCATGGCCGCGCTCCCAGGCCAGCGGCAATAAATCTGAGAAAAGGCTCATGTCCAGGCCGCCCGATGATCGCTCGATGGTCGTCTGGGTGAAATCGGCAAACTTGAGTTTCACTTGTTGGTTTTTAACCCTGCGCTCGGGATGCTTTTCCATCCTTCGTTCCAGTTCGATGTAAAGACGACGTAATGGCGCTTCGGCCTGTTCACAAAAGGGTATGTCTTCCGCGAAGGTTCTTTCAACGCTAACGCTTTTACGAACCCACTGGGTTGTTAATTGCCGGTTGTCAATTCCAAAGGATCTTTTGTGGAGCAGGGCACCCAGGCTTCCCAGGCGCCTGACACATTCTTCCTCGCCGAGCGCCCGAATATCTTTGCAGGTTTTCAGGCCCAATCCATCCAGCTTTTTTACGGTTACTTTGCCGACGCCAGGTATTTTTCCTAGCGGAAGATCCTGGCAGAAATTGTCAACGTCCGCTGGGGTAACAACGAACTGTCCATCAGGTTTATTTTCATCGCTGCAAATTTTGGCAATGAACTTGTTCGGTGCAATCCCCGCAGATGCCGTGAGATTAAGCTCCCGCTTGATTGAGGCTCTAATTTCCTGCGCCATGAGCGTTGCGCTCCCATGGCAAAGCGTTGTGTCGGTGACGTCTAAAAATGCCTCATCAAGGCTAAGCGGTTCGATAAGCATTGTGTATCGTTTGAAAATTGCCCTGATCTGGCGAGACACTTCCTGGTAGTACGACATTCGTCCCGGAACGACCTTAAGGCTTGGGCAGAGTCTTCGAGCATAGGCGGTTGCCATGGCTGAATGCACACCGAACGCTCTTGCCTGATAGTTACAGGTGGCGATCACGCCACGGCGATCGGCAGAACCGCCGACGGCAAGTGGAATGCCTCGCAGTGCTGGGTTGTCTCTCATCTCAACAGCCGCATAGAAACAATCCATATCTACGTGGATAATTTTTCGTTGGCTAGGAGTTTCAGATACCGCATCCATGAAGGGTAGTTTAGAATCCAGACGCACAGGTGCAAGTCCGAAAAAAAGTATGCCAATAGAAGAAATGAGAAGCAGATTCGCGCCAGCGGTCGAAGAGATCATTAACCGCTGCCAGATTGCTGATGAGTTTGTGGATAAAGAGAAGTTCCAAGTCATGATTGCGACGGTTTGGGGCAATGCCGTACTTGATCCGGATCGATCCGGGATTGATGAGTCGGACCTGCCAGACCTTCATGATTTTCTAAACGAGTATATCGGCGAGTTGGTAGGAAGCGGTGAAACACTCACTAACTGTTACGAGTTCATCGTTAGCAAAAAAGGTGACGATTCATTAACTCGGCAGCAGGTGACGGCAAATCACAAAGAGTTTCTGCACTACTTCGCCAGATTGATTCTGCAGGACGTGCTACCGCGGGACTAAGCGCCTGGCTGCCGTTTAAGGTATCGGTCAACGATTAGAGAGCCGATCAGATCGCCTTCAACATTGACGGATGTGCGGATTGTGTCCAGCGGTCGTTCAATAACCAGCAGTATGGCGATCGCCTCTAAAGGAATCCCGATGGCGAGCATAACCATCTGCATCCCAGACATTGATGCGGAAGGCATGCCTGGTGCGCCGATTGATGCAACCATGGCCATCAGGAAGACCGTCACCACCATGACACTCGACAGTTCAATGCCGTAGAGATACGCTAAAAAGATCGCTGCGACCGCCTCAAATAGCGCAGTACCATCCATATTCATCGTTGCACCAAGCGGTAATACGAAACTGGCAACACTCGGAGAAACGCCAAGATTGTCCTCTGCAGCCCTCATTGACACTGGCAGGGTAGCCGCAGACGAAGAGGTACTGAATGCCACAAGGAGTGGACTGGCGATTTTTTTAAGCAGTTCCAAGGGTGACGTCCTGGTGGTTAGCCAGGCGATGGCAGGCAGCACGATTAGGCCATGAATCAACGTCATCGTGATGACCAGCAAGCCAAACTGAAGCAACTGTGTCAGGAAAGTACCACCCAGACCGTCATCACCGGATAGCCTGACGGTGAAATCAAAGAGTATGGCAAAGATGCCTATGGGCAGAACCCGGATGACCCAGCGCAGCACCTGGATAATGATTTTGTTGGCATCTACGACCAGCCGGAAGAGCGGGCTGCTCTCGTCCAGGACAAGGACCATGGCGACTCCCATGAACAGCGCATTGGTAACAATGCCCAGAATGTTAAGGTTCACCAGCGCGCTAAAGGGGTTGGTGAACGCGAGTGATGCCATAGTCTCGAGTACCGCAAGAATCGAATCGCTGCCAGGCTCCAGTAGTCTCGTGCTAGAGGCATCTACCATCGATGCCATAATGGGAGGATAAGCGGTCCATGGATGTACGAAGACAACGGCAACCAGCGCCAGACTAATCGCAAGGCCTGTCGTCAGAAGATAGTAACCAACGGTTATTCCCCCCAACTGCCGTAATCGAACGACGTTACCAATCGAAATGATGCCGCCTATCAACGAGAAAAATATCATTGGCGCAATGAGCATCTTGAGCAACGCCAGAAAAGTGCCCTTCAGTAGGCTAATACTGTTGTCGACCATGTCAACACCGTTAGGCTCAATCACCTGGTAACCGAGCGCCAGAACGATCCCAAACGTGGCCGCTATAAATACCTGAAAAGTTAAATTTTTTAGCAAGAGATAGACACTGGTCGTTGAAGTTGGATTAATTCTACCAAACTGGGTGCATGAGTTGTGCTAATCATTGCCTGCATCTAACGTCGAGGGAATAGCCTTGCCTGAAAAGGCTAAGTTGGTGTTTGCTGTTGGCTTACACTCTGATGATTGAGCTCCATATGGTTTTACAAATTGGGCCAATTGCGCTTGAAGCGATGGAACACTGAACCTAAGTCTAGCCAGCCGCCAGAGCCAGGGTCGTTCCAATCTGCTCGTGTAAGACCAGATCGCAGAACGGGTCCAGGTCTGTTTCCTGTTCGTTAATAATGACCAGCCTCGCGCCATTTTCTTTGGCCATCTTTGGAAAGCCCGCAGCGGGATAAACCACTAGCGAAGATCCTATCGCCAGAAACAGATCACAGTTCAATGAGGCAGCTTCAGCTTTTTGCATCTCGGTGGCCGGCATCGACTGGCCGAACGAAATGGTCGCGGTCTTAACGATGCCCCCGCAGTCTACGCAATAGGGGATTGTGCCGTGAGTAAGAAAATTTGATTTGATGGGCTCAAGCGCTAACGTTACACCACAGGAAAGGCAGGACGCATAACCGGCATTCCCGTGTAACTCGATCACTTGGTCGTCCGGGGTACCTGATTTTTGATGCAGGCCATCAACATTTTGGGTAATAACGTGACTGACTTTACCGGCCTCAACAAGTGAAGTGATCGCCAGGTGGCCTGCGTTAGGGGCAGCATTTTCCAACTTCATTTCACCAGAAAACTTCCTGCGCCATGACTCACGTCTGACTTCTTCAGATGCAACGAAGTCACGAAAATCGATAGGCGTTTGTGTGTTCCAGATGCCCTTTGGGCCACGAAAATCCGGGATGCCGGATTCGGTTGAAATACCCGCGCCGGTAAAGGCAACAATGTTACTGCTGATGTGGATCAGTTCACGAAGCGCCGCAACATAATCCGGTATCCGAGTATCAATCATAGCCATCTCCTGTGGGAAGTTAACGAGGATACTCCGCCTTGATTTCCAAACCAATCTACCAAAGGCCCTTTATTTTTGGCAAAGTAGGCCTTCACCAGACATCCACAGACATCCACAGAGGAAACCGGTCATGGGTATCTACGAAAAGTATTTCCTGCCTAAATTGCTGAATCTTGCGATGAAAGCGCCGGCGATGAAAGCATTGCGGAAACGCTTGGTACCGCTCGCCTCCGGCAAAGTGCTTGAAGTAGGCATTGGCTCAGGCCTTAACCTACCGTTCTACGATAAATCTGTTCATGTTACTGGGCTGGATCCTTCCCTTGAGTTGCAAGCTTATGCCCGGGAAGTGGCGGCTCAGGAGGGCGTAGAGGTAGATTTCATTGGCTTGAGCGGTGAGGAAATTCCCGCGGACAACAACAGTTTTGATACCGTTGTGATGACTTGGACGCTGTGCACCATTCCGAATCCCAAACAAGCTTTGTCGGAAATCAAGCGGGTACTAAAACCTGGCGGCAAGGTCATTTTTGCAGAACATGGCGAGGCCCCCGACATTAATGTCGCAAAGTGGCAGGCACGGATAAACCCGGTTTGGAACGTCATCGGTGGTGGTTGCCACCTTAACCGAAGCATTGAATCGCTCTATCAGGGGTCTGGCTTTAACTTCGATGAAATCGAGAAGGGCTACCTGGAGGGTCCAAGAATCGCGACCTATAACTTTAGAGGCATCGCCAGCATCGCTTAACCAGCAAGCTGGCTAAATGCCCGTGGCGGGCCGGCGGCGATGCGTTTGACGATGCGTTCAGCACAGGCCTCTGGCGACGCGGTTGAAGTATCGACTTCTACGTCATAAACGCCATGAGCATGACAGGCGGTGAAGTGGCTTTCTGCTGTCCCAGGGAATCGGCCCAGTCGCTGTGACTCACGTTGTTCAATGACTGAAAGTGGGCAGCGAACGCCTACAAAATATAATGGCTGTTCAGTCATTACGTGCAGGTAATCGTCCAGGAAAGTTTGATTAAGAATGATGTCATCGATAATGATGTTATTACCTTCCAGCGCCAAAGTGCGGATTGCTCGGCGCATACCCTTAAGCAATCTTTGTCCCACCTCGCCGAACCTGACCGTGGTGTAGGCTTTATCGTCAGTCACCGTCACGGGCACAACGTTCAATCCACGCGCCCCGGATGTTCCTGCCGGTGCATTAAGACCCCTGAACTTTGCCGGAAGTCCATCACGGAACTGATCAAGCGCCACGTGTTGAAAAGGTTCTTCCAACCGTTCCTGTAATGCGTACGCAAGGGTTGTCTTTCCGGCACTTGAAGTGCCGTTCAGAAATATGATGGTTCCAGAAGCCATTGGGTGCCTATGTGGTTTGTTGATGTTGGGGTTTTAAAGGCAGAGTTGTGTATCAAAGAACGTGAATGCTGGCATAGAGTAAGATTATGCGCCAGCCCCACCTCTATATTTCTTGCAGGATATACACGAGCCATGACCGCCGCCGAGGCAAGGGCGACAATTAGGCTGCCCTCGAAACTTTCAGGCCATCATGCACAGCTTCCGAAGGCAAAAGACTAGCCGTAAATTGTTGCTCGAAGTTCGGCAAGCTCAGTCGCAGTAATTCTGTAACGCTGGGTCTCAGGGTTTTCAAGGTTTCGGGCAGCCATGATGCAACCAACCTGACCGCGTTCTTTCAGATTAAGGTTATTCAAAATACCGTAGGCATAGCCCGCGCGAAAAGCGTCGCCGCATCCAGTGACTTCATCAACCTTTACATCACGCACTGCGTCAACCTGGCAAATTCCGTCACGGGAATAAATCGCGACGCCTTTGTCGCCATGGGTCAAAATCACTTCCGCCACCTGATCAAATACTTCCTTGTCGGTCAGTTCGGCATTTGTCTTCAGCACCTCGAATTCGTGGTGATTAACCACAAGATACTGCGCCAGGCTTAGCAATTCACGAATCTGGTCTCTGGAAAAGGCAGAGATGACCTGTCCGGGGTCAACCATCAAGGGAACATTGTGTTCAAACAGAGCCCGGCCTTGTCGAAGGGTTAGTTCAGGTTCCTCAGGGCCCAGAATAGCGAGCGCAATTTTATCGATGAACGGAAGCGTTTCAGGGGACCGACGATTGGGATTATTCGGCCCGGGGTAGAATCCAATGATCTGGTTTCCGTGAGCATCGTTAATCATCATGCAACAGGCACAGCTTGATACATCGTCAGCAACGGCGATGAAATCAATATTAATCCCAAGGTTAATAAGATGCGCCTTATACTGGTCAACGAAGTTACGCCCCGCGGATGACAAAGGAATCGCATCAATACCCAGTTGGGTTAACCCGTGCGCAATGTTGGGTGCACATCCGCCAAAGCTGGTGCGCATCTCTGTAAGCTGAAAGGAAACGTTGAATGCGTTCACCAAATAGCTGGATTGATACTCTTCGAACGAACCATCGTAGCTACCGATCTGATCAATCGCGGTGCTACCTGTTACTAGTATGAGCGGTTTCACGGTGATTTCTCAGTCAGGCTCGCTGATCAAAATTGCGACAAAGCGCTATCAGTTGATCGATATTGTCACTGGATACATCACGGTGCATCACCCACCGCTGAGTAGAAGTTTTCACACCATTGTCCAGGAGGTACTGCTGCAGTGATTTAAAAGTTTCTGCTTTAAGGTCCAGCAGTACCATATTGGTGACGGGCTTTGCTTGAAGCTTGAAGGACGAGAGTTCGGCCAGTGCTTTGGCCAACTCTGATGCATGTCGGTGATCTTCAGCAAGCCGATCTATATTGTTCTCCAAAGCGTAAATACCCGCCGCTGCGAGAATACCCGCCTGCCGCATCCCTCCGCCAACCATTTTTCGCCAGCGCCGCGCTTTTAACACCAGTTCATTACTGCCTACCAGTAGTGAACCCACGGGGGCGGCGAGACCTTTGGACAGGCAAATCGACATACTGTCGAAATACTGACAAATTTCTTTCACATCTACCCCAAGTTTGACAGAGGCATTGAAAACCCGCGCACCATCCAGGTGCCTGCCCAGGCTGCGGGATTGAGCGAAATCTGAAAATTTTGCCAGGTAATCGAGCCCCAAAACTTTGCCGGCAGTGGTATTTTCAAGGCATATCAGCTTTGTTTTTGCGAAATGATAATCGTCCGGCTTGATCGCCTGCCTAATGGCCTCTATCTCTAGTTCACCACGCTCATTAAAGGGAATTGGTTGCGGTTGAATACCGCCTAAAACCGCGCCACCGCCGGCCTCGAAACGATAGGTATGAGCATCATTACCAGCGATATATTCATCACCGCGTTCACAGTGACTCAAGAGTGCCAGCAAATTGCCTTGCGTGCCGCTGCTCACGAACAAGGCGGCCTCTTTTCCCGTCAACGATGCGGCAAGTGTTTCGAGTCGGGTGACGGTTGGGTCTTCGCCATAGACGTCATCACCGGTTTCGGCCGACGCCATGGCCTGCCGCATCTCTGCAGAAGGCTGGGTAACCGTATCGCTTCTTAGATCAATCAATGTGACAACCGTCCTTTAAAGAATCAAGGTGATAATAAATATTTATTTATCAATTAGATATCTATGCTGCCTAATGCCCCAGGCCGTGGGTTTTATCATTGACACTACCCGCGCCGCTGACTATCGTCTCGCACATGAATAATCACGAAGTACCAGACTTGGACCTAATCAAGCGACAAGCCAAGACCCGCTCTAAAGAAGACGGCGGCATGACCTATATGCAATGCCTTGATCAGGTAGCCCGTGAACTTTATGGGCTGCGTCATTTTCATGAGGCAAGGGCCAAGGCCAAACACGCTGCGAGCGCCACGCCGGCTTCAGCATCACCACTGCAATACTACCTGCGAACTGTGCAGGAGTATTATCTCGACTTCTAGGAGAACCCATGTATACCGGTATCGTGCAGTCCTGTCTCTCTATTCAGTCTGTTGAAAAAAAAGAAGGATTGACTACTTTTGCAATTGTGTTCCCTGACGAATTGCTTCAAGAACTAAAAACAGGCGCGAGTGTGGCGGTCAATGGTGTTTGTTTTACTGTTACCAGAATAGAGGATAGGACCGTGTCGTTTGACGCAATTGCCGAGACGCTGGCATTGTCTAACATTCAATTCATCGAGGCTGGGACTCAGGTTAATATCGAGCGCAGCGCGAAGTCCAACGCAGAAGTGGGGGGGCATATTCTATCCGGCCACATTGTCGGGACCTCTGAGCTCGTCGCAATAGAAGAAAGCTCGAATAACAAAAGGCTCATTTTTAAAGGCAAGGCGGATTGGTTGAAGTTTGTGTTTGAAAAAGGTTATTTGGCGGTTAACGGTTGCAGCCTTACCGTGGCAGCCCTGGACCGGGGCAAGGCTCAGTTTGCGATTAACCTGATACCGGAAACCTTGACACGAACGAACCTTGCGCTGCTGCAGGCTGGGGATCCTGTCAATATAGAAATAGAGTCACAGACCCAGGTGATTGTAGAGACAGTCGAACGAATCATGGAACAGCGTTTCCCCAAGGCGTCTCTGCCGCTTGAGATCATGGCATAAACCATTATAGTGCCGGCCATCGCTCGGCATAGATATTGTGATGAACCTGCAACTATTTGACACGTATGAACGAAAAGTTAGGCCCTTTGAACCCCTGATTGGAAATAAGGTGGGCATTTATGCCTGCGGGCCAACGGTCTACAACTTTGCTCATATCGGCAACCTCAGGACGTATCTGTTCGAGGACATACTGGTGCGCGTGCTTGCTGCGAACGGCTATAACGTGAACCATGTCATTAATATTACGGATGTCGGCCATCTCACTTCTGATGCGGATACCGGCGAAGACAAGATGGAATTGGGCACGAAACGCACAGGGATGACAGCCTGGGAACTGGCCGAATTTTATACCAAAGCGTTTCAGGTCGACCTTAAAAAACTCAATATTCTGGCGCCTTCTATTTGGTGTAAGGCTACGGACCACATCCCGGAACAGATCGAGTTTGTAAAGGACCTGGAACAGAAGGGGTATACCTACGCGACCAGTGATGGAATCTACTTCGATTCAAGAAAACTTAAGAGCTACGGCCACTTGGCCCGTCTGGACATCGAAGGATTGCAGGCGGGCGCTCGAGTCAAGTTAGGGGAGCGACGGTTCGTCACTGATTTCGCGCTGTGGAAGTTTTCACCGGCAGACGAACAGCGCCAGATGGAATGGGACAGCCCATGGGGCAGAGGGTTTCCGGGGTGGCATATCGAATGCTCGGCGATGTCCGCGAAATACCTTGGCGACTACTTCGATATCCACTGCGGGGGTGAAGACCATATCCCCATTCACCATACGAACGAAATAGCCCAAACCGAAGCTTCAAAAGGCACTCGACTGGCTAACTTCTGGATGCATGGTTATTTTCTGCGGATGGATAAAGCAAAGATGTCCAAATCAACTGGGGATTTTTTGACCCTGGAGGTTATTGGCGAAAAGGGCTTTAGCCCAATGGTTTATCGTTACTTCTGCTTAACCTCGCACTATAGAAGTCAGATGTCTTTTAGCCTGGAGAGTCTTGACGCGGCGAAGACTGCACTTAACCGGTTGTATGAAACCGCTTTCGCTTGGGGTGAACCGGGAATAGCCGACGAGGCGACGCTGACGCGCTATTTTGACTGTCTGAATGACGACCTTAATATGCCTAGAGCATTGGCGGTCATTTGGGATCTGGTTCGGTCAAATCTTGCGGTCGATGTCAAAAAAGCGACATTACTTCGATGTGATGAAGTTCTAGGGTTGGATATCGCCAATTGGGCCAGGCATCAGGTTACTGTGCCTGAGGACGTTGAGGAACTCGTTAAAGCCAGAGAGGCTGCGAGAGCTTCCAAAGAATGGGCACAATCGGATGAACTCCGTGACGCGATTAATAACCTTGGTTATGCCATCGAGGACACGCCCGACGGCGCTAAAATCTCAAAGCTGGTCTAAGGCAAGATCCACGGCAGACAAATGTTCGCAGGTTATTTTCCTCGGGATGTTAGTGTCGCTTATTAGCAATGACAGGGATTTTTACGCCAACGCCTTAGGGTCTGCTAAAAACCTTTAAAAACAAAGACTTAATGTTAAAATTCGGCTCGATCAAATTCTATGCTTGGGCTATAATCTTTAGCGTAAACGTCACTTGATTGCCCTTGTATTCAAGTTGAGGCATCTATTAACGATAAGGTGAAGGTGTGCTCAAGCAAGGTATTACCTAAGCAAGGTAATACTTGAGAAAAGTATTACCTGAGCAAAGTAATACTAGAGGAAGATATTACCCAAGCAAGGTATTACCCAAGCAAAGTATTACCTAAGCAATGTCATTCAGGTGACGAACATTACAACCCTTGGCTCAAAAAAGAAGGCAAAACATTATTAATGTAACCACAAATGAGACACCCACTAACTTCTTTGAACGCTTGCGCCAGCGCCAGGCTTCAATCGGGTCAACGCTTTGCATCGGTCTGGACCCAGATCTAAGTCGTATCCCCAAGGCCTGCAAAGTGTCCTCCCGGCCAATATTCGAGTTTAATAAGGCGATTATTGACGCCACCATCGATCTGGCGGCCTGCTACAAGCCACAAATTGCTCACTACGCCAGTGAAGCGGCAGAAGACGAGTTAATGGCCACGATTGAATACCTGAAAAATCACAATGTGCCGGTTCTGCTTGATGCCAAGCGCGGTGATGTTGGCAGCACGGCAGAGATGTATGCACGGGAAGTATTTGAAAGATACGCAGCAGATGCCACGACAGTGAACCCCTATTTGGGTAAAGATGCCATGGATCCTTACCTAGACTATACTGATAGAGGGGTGTTCATTCTTTGCAGGACGTCAAACCCTGGTGGAAGTGATCTGCAGAACCTTTTACTGAAAGGCGGTTTGACGCTATATGAACACGTCGCCACGCAAGCCCGTGATGACTGGAATACCAATAACAATGTAGGACTGGTGGTTGGGGCTACAAGGCCAGAAGAACTCCGGCAGATTCGTCAAATTTGCGGCGATATGACGTTTTTACTACCCGGCGTGGGTGCTCAGGGTGCTGATGTAAAGCAAATGGTTTTCGCAGGGCAGGGCGGTGGTATGCTAGTTTCGTCTTCCCGCGCGATTCTTTACGCCGGTGAGGGAGAGGACTTTGCTGAAAAAGCCAGAAAAGTCGCTCTGGAAACCAGAGATGAAATAAATCGGTACAGTCACTAAACCAAGAAACTTGAAGAGAATTTGTTAAATGAAAAATCTGTTACTGCTCGTTGCCTGCTTAACCGCCCCTGTCCATTCATTGGCGGATTGGGTAGTTGATCCGGTAGGTTCCTATGTTGGTTTCGCCTCAGTGAAAAATGATCTGATCGCTGAAAATCACAGTTTCACAGCAATTACGGGCACGGTAGAAGACTCTGGGGATGTGAATATCGCTATTGCCCTTAGCAGCGTAGAAACCTTGATACCCATCAGAAATGAGCGGATCCGGTCAATGCTATTTGAGGTGGCGGAGTATCCAGACGTGACGGTCACCGCCAACCTTAATATCGATGAGTTCACCCTTCTTGGTTTAGGTGAAAGCAAGATGGAGACCATACCGCTTAGCGTGAACCTTCACGGAATGGATTTATCAAAAAATGTACTGGTCAAGGTTACTCGTAGCTCAAATAACAACTACGAAGTGACTAGCCTTGGGCCCATTGTTATCCATGCATCTCAATTTGCTTTATCAGATGGCCTTGAGTCTCTAAGAAAAATTGCTGGTCTGCAATCCATAGACCTGACCGTGCCGGTTACCTTTGCTTTGAGACTGGTAAAGATCCAACCTATAAGCTGACGATTATAGGTCGATATCGAAATCGGCCCAAATTGGGCAATGATCTGAAGGCTTGTCCATAGATCTGATGTCGTAGTCGATGCCGGAATCCTTTGAGTATCCAAGCGCACCCCTTGACGCCATGATCAGGTCGATGCGCAGTCCTCTTTTAGGTTCCCGTTCGAACCCTCTGCTGCGGTAATCAAACCAGCTGAACAGGTCGTCGACATCTGGATAGTGATGTCGATAGACATCATGCAAACCCCACTCGTTCAGTTGCGCAATCCATTCACGTTCTTCCGGTAGAAAGCTTGTTTTACCGTCCCGAAGCCAGCGTTTAGCGTTGTCTGCGCCGATCCCGATGTCCCGGTCGACCGTCGCAACGTTCATATCCCCAATCACGAACAGTAGTTCGTCTGGGTCATGTGAGGCTAAGAGGTCTGTCTGCAGGTCCGCATAAAATTGTTCTTTCGCTGGAAACTTTTTCGCGTGCTTTCGATTTTCACCTTGAGGGAAATAGCCATTGATAACCGATAGGGCGCGTCCATCTTTCGTCGTGAACGAGGCCTTAATCAAGCGTTTCTGGCTGTCTTCATCGTCTGTAACAAAGCCTTTTCTGATGTCGGTTACTTCCGAGCGATAAAGCAGTGCCACTCCATAGTGGGTCTTCTGGCCATGAAAAGTGACGTCGTATCCAAGGTCGTTTATTTCCTCAACAGGAAAGTCTTGGTCGGTTACCTTGGTTTCCTGTAAGCCGATAATTGCTGGGTTATGTTTTTTGATGACGGCTTCGAGCTGATTGAGGCGCACCCGAATGCTGTTCACGTTAAATGAAACGATTTTGATAGCGTTACCTGCTGGTTTCGTGAAGGTTGATGGTCGTGGCCCTGGCATCTTTCCTTGACGCTAGTTCAAACACCAGCCCTTCGGCGGCGATATAGGATCCGATCTTACTGTTCTTGGATTTAAAAAACTTTGCAGAGTCTATCGCGATCTCGTCTAGTTCTGAGTCGGTACGCGTTGGATCATGGTGGTACATCACTATGTTTTTAACCTGAGCATCAACGGCGAGTTGACGCACCTGAGATATCAGGGAATGTCCCCAGCCATGCTTGGCGGGCATATCTTCTTCTGTGTACTGGGCATCATGAATCAGCAGGTCTACCCCGTGGCAGAAGTCTACCCATTCTGCATAGGTTGTTTTTGGCTCAGTTGGTGGACCTAGTTCGTTATCGGTAATGTAAGCAATGGAGACTCCATCCTCTTCGATCCTGTAGGCGTCGCCACCCCCGGGATGATTCAGTTGCTTTCGAACAGTCTTAAACGATTGCGTAGCAAGGTATTTATCAACCTGATGCACCGTTGTGATCTTTGACGGCAAATCCTCGGCGCGAACCGGAAATGCGGAACCATCCATTTGCTCAAGAATAGCGCTGAGCGCCGTTGGGGTGTCATCTACACCCTGGCAAACCCTGATCTCGCGATCTTGCTGATAGATCGGCGCAAAGAACGGATATCCCTGAATATGATCCCAATGACCGTGACTAAGAAGCAGCAGGAGGGGTTCATCGTGTTCCACCATCCTGACGCCGAGTTCACGAATACCAGTGCCTGCATCAAAGATGACGTTGTTGCCGCTATTCAGCCGCACATGAACACAGGAGGTGTTGCCACCATATTTTATGGTGCTGGGGCCTGGCGACGCGATGGACCCGCGGACCCCATAGAAGGTGACTAACATGCCTCCTGCTAGTTTCGTTTGCCTGTAATGAGGCCTCGAAACTTATCTAAAAGTGTCTCGTATTTATAGTCAGTGAATTCCCCCGCGTCGAAATACATACCGTGCTCTTCGCAGGCTTCGTACCAGATGTGGGATTGCTTGGGATCGGCAATCTTGTCCATTTTCTTGCCACATCGAGGACAGTCAACGTCCACGATTTTGTTGAATTCCTTTCCCACTTCAGGGTCGCCACTGTCCACGAACTCAGACATCCACTTGCCCTTTAATACCTCAGCTTCGCCAACGTCAAACCAAATCCCTTTGCAATTGGTGCAACGATCAACGGTCATATTACGACCGTAGGTGACTTCTTCCATGTTTGCTTGGCACTTCGGACATTCCATAACGGTACTACCTTATTTATCTATTATTCTATGGTCGATTCGCAGGACGGTAATCGTCCCCATTTGGCAAGAGTATACTGAAGGTCCATCGAAGATGCATGTTGATTGTGACCGTTGACACAAGGTGTTGCATAGAAATCAGCAGGATATCGTACGGTACTGAATAAGAGCCAAATCATGCTGCAATAGTGCCGAAAGGGGCGGCAGCTTTAGTGGCTTTAAAAGACTTTGAGAAAAGAGAACCTTTGATATGAGGTGATCTTTAATTTAAAAATTTCTGGATAAAAAAAGGGCGCCCTGGGGCGCCCTTGATTAGTTGCTTGTTGGATCTAAAACTTGAACTGCACCTCTGCACCGAAGTAACGAGGGCGGTTAGGCGTGCCAAATGACCAGAGGCCCGGCGCATAGGCAGGGGTTGAATCAGTCGCCGAGGTTGCCACGTTATTGGCGCCCACATCCAGGAAGGACATCAGATAAACTTCATCAGTCAGGTTCTTACCAAACACTGAGAACGTCCAGTTGTCTGTCTCGTAATTGATAGACGCGTCTACGATACCAAATGAATCTACTTTAGAAGGATTGAACCCAATATAGCCGCCCGGTGTGTGGTCAGCGTTAGCAGTAGCAGAGATGTAATAGTCGTCTTTCCAGGTATAACTCAAGTTCGCAATGACGAAGTTACCATTGCTCAATTGACGCTCCCAAAGGGCGGTAAGTCCTGCAGTCATCTCAGGTGCACGACGAAGTTCTATATTGCTTAAATCTACAACGCCCGTGGCACTGTCCGCAAGAAAGTCATCAAAAGACGCGTCAAGAAACCCTACATTACCGCGTACAGAAAAACCTTCAGTCAAATACCAGTTGAAGTCTATTTCGACGCCGTTGATTGTTGCACTCGAGGCATTTTCGATAATTGTCAACGTCGCCTGTCCATCGGTACCAGGCTTAACAATATCTTCTTGCTTGTCGTCGTAAGCAATAGTAAAAACTGAGACATTCAGCTGCAGAGTGTTCTCCAGCATCGTTAGTTTGGTTCCCAATTCCCACTGTTTTACAGATTCAGGCTCATAGGGACCAGTCGTTTCTATTGAAGTCGCTCGGCCATTGAAGCCACCCGACCGGAAGCCTTCAGAGTAGGTGATATAAGCCATTCCTCGTTCAAGCTCATACTGCGCGCTAACTCGTGGCGTGAATTTGCTCCAGGTTTCCGAGCCATCAAAAGACGAGTCGTAAACATCAGCGGCCCATGAGGGACAGTCTTTACCCCATTGGGCGGTCGCAGTTTTCGGAAAACCTTCTTCGTCAATATAGTCGACGTCAGACCCGTCGAACGAGTAACCGGCAACCGTCATGCATAGGCTTTTCTTTTCTTCGATATACCGACCGCCAAAACTCAGGGACAATTTGTCACTCACGTCCCAGTCAACTTGGCCGAAGTACGCTGTGCTTTCTACCTCTTGACTGTAAAGCGGTGAGGCAGTGAAACTCTGTGGGCCAAAAATATCCTGCAGAATCGCCGTATTTTGCTGCAGCGTATAACCGCCGTCCCATAAGAAGAGCCCCACAGTTGAACGAACGGTGTCATTCCAATCTGATTCGATTCGGATCTCAAGACTTTCCTGGTCTTCCTGCTGAGGCCTTGATGTTCTGAATAGGTCGAAGCTGATTCCGTCAAATTCGTTCAGTGCCCTCTCATCGACTTCTCGGTTGCCATAAACCACTGCCAGCTTGTGGTCTTCATTAATTTGCCAATTAGCCTGGATCGTGACCGCTTCGGTGTTCAACTCGGAATACTGCTCTTCACGTGTATAGGTCGTGAACAGGTCGTTACCATCACTCGACGCGGCACACTGGTTCGGGGGTGTAAAGCCGCCGAAGGTTTCATTGGAGGTCGTCAGGCAAGTCACTGGGCGAGTGGCTGTATCGTCGCTGATATCATCGTAGATGATGCGTAGGTCAAAATTGTCTGTGGGGGCCCACAAACCGTCAATCGTGTACATGAAGAGGTCGTTGTCTCCCAGTGTTTCACCTCGAGTTGGGTTTCGTATGTAACCGCCACCTTCGCTGTTAACAGCCGATAGTTTCAGAGAAATCCCGGCGAATTCAGGGAAGTTTATGCGTGCTTTGAAGTCTTCCTGATCATTTTCGGCGAACGTCGCAACAACCTTGCCACCCATTTCCCCCGTTGGCTTGGAACGTATCACGTGCAGTAGGCCACCAATAGTGTTTCGTCCGAAGAGCGTGCCCTGTGGACCCCGCAGCACTTCTACACGCTCGGCATCCCAGATGTTGAGCAGTGCTCCAGTGGTAGACGCCAGATAAACGCCGTCCTGGTAGATCGCCACTGCAGGGTCAAAGCTCTTCTCTACTTCAGCGGTTTGCATACCCCGCAGCGAGACGCCTACCGTGCCATTACCCAAAATCGGATTAATGATTAGGTTAGGTTACATGCCAGTGATCTCGTCAATCGTACGTGAGAATGTTTTCTCTATTGCGCTAGCATCAAGTGCTGACATCGAAATGGCAACGTCCTGTATATTTTCTTCGCGGTGCTGTGCTGTGACCACAACTTCTTCTATTTCAGAGGAAATGGTGCGTTGAGCATAGACGTTCGGGACGAACGCAAATGCAAGCGCTAGGGCCATCGGCACTATCGTTGTAAGGGAAGATTGTCTGATCATTTATTTACCTGATTTAATGAAGTTAATAGAGTAGGGCCCGCCGATGGACGACAAAATACCGATTAAGCTGTGACTTATATGCCTCATTATAGACCGCTTGGATTAAACAGCACATGGACGTTTACACCTATTTTTCACCTCATAGCATTGAAGCATTGGCGACGAAATGACGCGCAGCCATTCACGGCGAAACGCTCACCGGTGTTGGTCCTGACTTATAAGGCCGGGTCAAGATAAGCAGGGGGGGGTGAGACCAATACAGTTGTTGGACGTGGCGTAAGCCGTGTTTTTCGGCAGTGTCCTTAAGGATGGGCTAGAGGGCGGTTTTACAAGAGAAGCCTTTACCGAAGTCTTGTTTTAAGTACAAAAATGCGGCTACCTGGTGATTTCGATAGTCGCGGCCTGCTTGAGGCTAATGATCTTTTCTTCCACAGCAAGATCAGCTTTATC
>Ga0206130_10003665_pt1 | contig 19766 bp, 20 predicted proteins | sample Helgoland_Spring_9_FD_148637 | JGI IMG/M metagenome (GOLD analysis project Ga0206130, IMG submission 148637) | Pelagic subsurface seawater microbial communities from Kabeltonne, Helgoland, North Sea - Helgoland_Spring_Bloom_20160512_1 | ecosystem: Environmental > Aquatic > Marine > Epipelagic ... | reverse complement strand
CAAAAAGTAAATTGTATGCCCCTCAAAATTGTCGTACAAAAAGTAAATTGTATGCCCCCTCAAAATTGTCGTACAAAAAGTAAATTGTATGCCCCCCTCAAAATTGTCGTACAAAAAGTAAATTGTATGTGCCGCTCAAAATTGTCGTACAAAAAGTAAATTGTATGCCCCCTCAAAATTGTCGTACAAAAAGTAAATTGTATGCCCCCTCAAAATTGTCGTACAAAAAGTAAATTGTATACACTTTTAAAATTTTCGAAACTTGCAAAACTGAATATTTGCTTTATTATTCCACCCAAAATTGTAAAACCAAATAACAGAATAATTGTAATAGAAGGTTGTATTGAATCGTTTTTATAGTAACGTAAAAATGGTATATCTTCGTCGTTGTTACGAATGTGGCTATACTACTGCAAAAGCTACAACTTTATGCATGCATATTGCAATGAAGCATGGAGAGAAAAAAAAACAATGTCTTATTTGTGGCGAGAGATTTGCCTCTGCTACACAACTTCACCATCACCATGCAAATAACCACCGCGCACCTTACATTAAATGCCCTTATGAGGGATGTACTGAATTGTTCAAAACAAGAGCAACTATGCAAATTCATTACGTTCGCCACCATATGGATAGAAAACTCTTGATGACGAAAACAGAACACAAAAATAAATCACAATGTCTTTCTTGTGCATCAGTATTTGCTACAAACACATGTGTTTATCATGTATCAAAGTGTTCAAAATTGTCTCCATTCCACGATGGAAGACTGACAATTGATGAGTTGGTTGAAATGTCAGATTCAGATGAGGATATGTTTTGTCAGCCTTGTGAGGAACCAAATGAAAACAATAGTTCTATAGAACAATCTCCTAAAAAGAGAAAGCATGATGATGCGTTTTCTCAGGAAGAAGAAGCACAGAATTATGGTGAAATTGTAGCAGTTACTGGTAATTATCCAGAACTGGCTGTATCCGATTCGGAATCGGATTCGGAATTTGGAAATATGCTTGAAAAAATAAATATAGATAATAATATAGTCAACGATGATTCCGATGATTCCGATGGTTTCGATTTTCTAAATTAGGTAAATTAGCTAAATTAGCTAAATTAGAAAATTTTACAATGACAATTTTAATTCGTAATTGAGAAGTTCAAAATCTTTCAGATAGACTTCATTTATATTTTTAATGGTCTCTAAATCAAAATAATCTGGTAAATTATATTCTTTTATATTAAAACCTGTATTTTCTAATTTTTTATATTCAACTTCGTTAATTTGAAAATCATCATTGCATATAAACATATACTGGGGGTAATAATGAATTATTTTTTCATCAAAAGTTGTATTGAAATCATATTTTATTAGATCATTTTTGATAAATAATTTAAATTGGTGTTTATTACTATTAGGTCTTTGTAGAAAAAACTACTTATAATTCTATTATAAGGGTTTCTTGTGTATGTATAATAGTAAATATTTTGCTCTTGTAAAAAATTAGTGTACTATTTTCTAAGCATAAAGGGTATATGTGCTAAATCAAAATTCTTATCGCACCCCCAATATGATTTTATTATTTTATTATTTTTGTATTATTGTATTGTGTGTCTTATGAATTTCCCAGAATTTTTTGGAATATGTATGTAACAAAATATCTTTCCATTGTTTTCGTAAATCAGCATTATAATATATATTGAAAGAGTTCATTTTATATATAAAAATAAAAATTATAAAAATATGATTAAAAATGTCATTTTTCACTTTCTATTGAAATTTTAAAATCATGTTCATTTGAGAGATCTACTTTATGGTTCTAACTATTGTACTCGGATCCTTTTTTAGTTTAGCTTCAATTTCATTGAGAATCTGGAAAAAATCTTTGAACCAATATCTGGAATATTTTTTATGAGGTATAATGACTGAAACAAACATAATTGATTCATCCATAAATTCATTGTTCAGAAAACATTCTAAATCAATTAAGGCGTCGTCTGATATTTCTGCAAATGGATCCATTGTATAATGCTGAGCTGATTAAAAATAACGGCTACTAACAATTTGGAACCTTCAATTTTACAAATTGTTTATTAACGACTAAAATAAAAATGAAAAATAAATTGAATTACCGTATATGCGTGAAATATGTAACGGCTTAATTTTACATTAAATGTTTTCTCAATTATATTTATAATCGAAATAACTTTACAATGGATGAAAAGTCATTAAAAGTTGCATTTATTGGCGCTTTAACTGGAATAGTTGCTTCTTTTGTAGGAGGTGGTGCAGAAATACTTATTGCACCATTGCTTATATATTTGAATATATTTGACGATTACAAAACAGCTGTAGGGACATCTTTGGCATCTTTATTATTACCAATAGGAATAGTTGCAGTGTATTTCTATTCAAATGCGAAATGCAATTCAAAATCATATGTGCATTGGAATTATGCACTAATAATATCACTATTTTTTGTATTAGGTACTTTCATGTCTTATTTTACAGTAAATATAGATAATCGCTTATTTAAAAAGGCATTTGCAGTTATAATGATAATATTAGGTCTCTATATTATTGCTGATTAGTGCGAATATTGCAGTATTAATATAGTAAATAATCTATGGTTACTATATTATTCAAGTTTATAAATACCGTTACTCTTTTTTTCCAATATACCATTAAAGATTTTTAATAAAATTGAAAATATTTGTTTTACTATTATTATCAAATAATTATCGCTAAAGATTATACGACATTTTAAGAAAATCATTAATTCTAAACCCATTCCAAAGTTAGAAATGAAAGGTCAAAGGGAAGAACATAAAAAAAGATGTATAGAGGAAGCAAAGAGTTCAGATATACCGTCTGATATAGAAGAAAGAGAAGCTTTTATCAAAAAGTCAAAAACTGAAATAGATGCAGCAAAAAGCAAGTTCGGATTACACACTGCAAACTATTTTGCATTTGAATACATGTCCATGTATCCAGGACAATACGTGTTGTGCAAAGAAGTTCAAGAATATTGCAGTGTAAAAACTAAAGAAATAAAAGGCGAAGTTCTAGGTGATCCACCGAGAGCATTTGAGATGTGTCGTAAGAATTATTATCCGCTTGAATGGGATGAGCAAAAAGTGGGTCGTCTAAAACTTGTTAGATTCAATCCAGACAAGAAAGGTGAGGTTACCGACCAAGTGTACAAAGATAATTGTCATAAACATGAAGGATTTTCTAAAGGTATAATTCAAGAGAAAATGTTGGAAGCTGGATTCAAGTGTGAAATTACAGGATTACCAGTATCAGATGGCGCATTGGCAGCGGACCATTTTTATCCGCGAGAAAAAGGAGGAGAGAGCATAAAAGAGAATTGTGTTATCCTAAATAAAATCCTAAATGAAAAAAAGAATAACCAGCTTCCGGTATATTGGTTTTCCAGATCCATATTAACAAATTTCTTGAAAGTTTCTTCTAAAGTAGGAACTTTAGAGAAAACAAAAGAAGAATTGCTAGAATTCATTAAAAATTATAATTGAAAATATTTAGGAAGTTTTTGGAGAAGAATCTCTTTGAACATTTTTCCTAAATGTTTTTCTTTTTGAGAGAAATTTTCCTCCTTTTTTTTCATTTTTTTTTGTCTTTGATTTTTTTAAAGAATTCCAATAATTTTCAATAAGATTTTCTTTTATTATTTCAAAATCTTTTTGGATAAGAAATCCTTTAGAACGATTTTCAAATAAAACTTTGTATTTTGGTTTAGGCGTTTTTAAAAAATCTCGAATATTTTTTGTGGATTTAGGAGCATGTCCAATAATTTCTACAACTGACAAGTGATATGTCGTCAATTCTTCTAAATACTTTAGGAACTCTGAATCATTTTCTTTTACAACATTTGCATTTTTATCGATCGTATTTGCAGAATATTGTTCTGTATGTAGCGTATTTGGCTTACTGTGTTCGCCTTTTTCTATTTCATCTACATTCCCTCTTGGTATAGGCCAATTACGAATTTTATCCCAAGGAGAAAAATACTGTACTACATAATAGTAGTCATCTTCTATAACAATGTCTTTAATTTTTGCATAATGGAATTTATCAGGAGGTGTTTGTAGTTCTCCAAAATCTTTTAATTTATTTGGTTTTAATTTGAAAATAGTATTTTTTTTGTACAATGGGTAAATCATTTTTTGGAAACGAGAATCTTTTCCTAAATATTCTAGATCAATTGTAAATTTCTTTTTATCAAAGGAATCTTCTATTGGAAATTTTACAATACCTTTTAGGAAAATTTGTTGTTTCTCTCCATCAATACCAGAAGTTTGTGAGAATATTGAATCTATGTAAAATGTTACTACATTGTCGTTTATATTTTCATCTTCGTCCACAATTTGAAATATAGTACTTCTGGAAACGCGAATATTATCTTTCAATTGTAGATTGGTGTTATTTACAGTTACTGAACTTATATTTTTATTTAGACTATACTTTAAGTCTTCCATGGTGAGATTAAACAATAATAATATTCTCACAATAGGAACTTCTTCTGTAATTTTGGTTTCATTTGTGGAATTGGAACTTCTACTAGGACGGCAATTAATGGGATGCCCTTCACGAACAATAAAAATTACATTTCGACCATCTTTAGAATCAGATTCTTTATAGATAAATTGTCCGCTGAGACTCCATCGATATTTTTTATTGTCGTCTTTTAGAACACTATAGTCTTCATGTTCGTATTTTTTTTTGTTATTTATGAATTGTTTAGCGAATCTTTCTTGGACTGATTTTTTGAAAAACCAGGTAGGTATTTCGCGATTATCAGATAAGCGAAATCTTTGTACACTAATTGTTTTTGTTTGTTTTGTTTGGTAGTGTTCATAGTTATTTTTCAGAGGCCATTTTTCAAAATCCTCTTCGTTATCTGGTTTGATTAATGTCAATAAATCACCAATTTCTATGTAATAGTTTTTGAATGTGTTTAATGCTACATCGTATTCACCAGGTATTATAAAAATGTTTTCTTTTTGAAATTTTGAAAGATTCATTTCATCGGTTTCTGATTCCCATCTTTTTATTACGCCATAAATTCCACCGCTTTTGAGTGGTTGTCCTAATCCAAACTTCAATGTGTTTTTCTTGATAGAAGTAATAATATATTTATTATTGGAATCTTTAGGAAAATGTAAAATTCTACCATATTCGTTAGTATCTGTTTTATCGACAATGACACCTTCTTTGAAAAATTCGCGCTGAAAGTATTCTTTAGATCCCTTTGATTTTTCTACTCCTAATTCCATTTCCTCTATTTGTATGGTGCCTTCATCAAATGAAGGGGCCTCGCGTAAACCCATATTTTCAAGAATCTCTAATATCTTGTTGTATCTTTTGTCTTTCTTTAGGCGATTTAAGGTTTTGTCTTTTGATGCAATTTTTACTTGCAATAATGGAGGATTATTATTACTGAACTTCCATATATATTTTGGCGATAGTTTATAAGCGCTATGTTCGCTATTATGAGAGAACAATGAGATAATATCAAATATAAAACCACAAAAAAAAATTATATCATCTTTCGGTACCATGTACCATTCACTTGGTATGTCAGTACCAAACCTAATATTTGATGCTTTAAAATAGTTGCGTAATATGAAATGCAAACGCTGTTCTATATGGTGGTTTATGGGGTCGTCAGTAGTGCCTATTATCTCGTTTTTGTAAAAATAAAAATAATGAACTAAAAATCCAGCGTCTTTGTTCAAGCCAGGTATCAAAAATGTCTGAGCTCCTGTTATTCGACTTAAATTTGGTTTTTCAGATTTGCCTACTTTAATGTAAGTATTTCCTGCAATTTCTTTACTTATTACGTAAATGTAATTTAATTTGTTTGACATTCTCTCACCTAGTATATTTGTTTCGTTTCTTGACATGAGAGTATCAATATATTGAAATGCCTCGTCATTAGACGAAAAAATGCGACCAGAGTCTTTTAATTCTTTCATTCTTTTGTACTCGGTAACATTCTTCAAATCATTTTTAGCAAGTTTGCATTTTTCTCCTTTTCCGAGTTGTCTCTCATGTAACCATATTGGGCGATTGCAAACTTCTGTCATATATAATTATCGCCTAAAATACTTTATTTATTTTGTATGGATTGTTGTTTTATAGAATGCAAACATTTTTTTAGAGTTTAAAGGTATAGATAAATGGAAAAACTTTATGGAGTGCCAATAGGAGTATTTTATGGACAAAACGAGAGAGTAGATGAATTGAATGATCGTATTCAAAGCAGACAATTTTCAGACAAACCTTTAGCACCTAATTTTAGTAGTCGTCCAGTATTGTCAAAGTATAGTAGATTTCCTGTTATTGATAGGAGAGCGCCATTTACAGAAGAAATAAAGCCATATGAAGTACATGACGTTCAAGGAAATTTCAATCCAGGTACGCAGAATGGACCACCTAGAGGATATTTTAGTAACGTTGATTTGGAAAGTGGATTAAGAAATCAAACAGTAGCTTTACAAAAAGGTTGCATTCAAAGGGAATATGTACCAAATAGTAACAGCGAATTGTACAAGGTAAATGTAGTTTCAAAACCTGGACCAAATCCTCATCCATCTTTATTTTACAATGAATCATTCAATACTTTTAGAGAGGGTTCAGTAAAACAATTAAATATTGGTAATAATGTTTTTAATAATCATACGAGAACTCAGCTTAGAGGGTTATAAATGACTTTTTATTCCGGTTTATTATATATATGTTTTGGTACATTCGTAGAAAGTATGTATTGCATGTTTGCATGTTTATTATACTGATACTATTTTTTATTGTATTATACCGAAATTATTTTAACAAGAAAAAAGAATGTGAAGCATTCTCTCAAGAACATCCATTTGTACTTAAAGAAAATAAAGATATTTATGACGAATTTTATGTTGATAAATATGATGACTTATTCAAAACTGATCAGTATAGTGAAAGTGATTTTGCGATTTTAAAGGAACATACAAAGTTGAACGATTCAAGTGTCATATTAGATATTGGATGTGGATCTGGTTATTTAACGAGGAAGCTATCAGAAAATGGATATAAAGTTTTTGGAATAGAAAATTCTATCCATATGTACGAAAAATGCAAAAAAATGGATAATAATATTGAAGTATTTCATTGTGATGTTTTGAATGATTCAATGAAGTTTGATTCTGAAACATTTAGTCAAATACTGTGTACACATTTTACGATTTATGAAATAGATGATAAAAAAAAGTTACTCGAATACTGCTATTTTTGGCTCAAAAAAGGCGGAAAGTTAATAATACATGTTGTAGAAGACAACAGTTTTAACAAAATAGTGCCTAAATCTGCAATGTATGAGATTGACAATAATAATAAAGTCACAAATACAGTAATTAAGATGAGCGCATATACATATAAAAACGAATTCAAAAATATAGAAGATAATAATTTAAGACAAATAGAAACATTCACCACTGATAAATATACGCGTCAAAACGAAAAACTATGGTTAATGATATCCAAAGAGGAAATTATTGATATTGCTTTACAAATCGGTTTTGGTGATATAAAAAACATATCTTATAGTGAAGATATGATCAAAGATAAAAAACAAAGTTTGTTGATTATGACAAGAGTATAAAAATAAAATGATTTAAAGCTTACTTCATATTCGTAATATAAAGTAAATGTGTGGTATTTTTGCGTATATTAGTAATGATAAGATAGATGAAGAAACAAAAAAGAAATTGTATGATAACGCAATGTTGATACGGTCTAGAGGTCCTGATAAAACAGTGGTTAAATTGATAGGCAATACAAAATACCTTGTGTTCCATAGATTAGCGATTAATGACCTTAGTGATAGCGGTAATCAACCTATCTCTCATCCATCCGACACAAAAGTTACAGCGATTTGTAATGGTGAAATATATAACTGGAAATCATTAGCGATTAAATATAATTTTGAAATTAAATCGTCAAGTGATTGCGAAGTGATTGTTCATATGTATAAAACATTTGGCATTCAACGAACAGTAAATGAGTTAGATGGTGTATTTTCTTTTGTAATTGTAGATGATAATATCAATAAGGTCTATATTGCTAGAGATCCTATAGGCGTTCGTCCTATGTATTATGGTAAGGATACAGTTGGGAATATTTATATATGTAGTGAATTAAAAGGAATCTCTAATATATGTGATCAAGAAATAAAACAATTCCCATCTGGGCATTTTTCAGAAATAAACGATTCAAAACCAATAAGGTATTATAGCCATGTTTATGATCAGTTGAATGATAGTAATGATACAGAAACTATCATAACAAGCAACATAAGAAAATACCTTACAGACGCAGTAGAAAAACGATTATTATCTGATAGACCAATCGGTTGTTTGCTTTCAGGGGGTCTTGATAGCAGCATTATAACTGCTCTTGTTTCACAAAGATTCGTTAAAGGACAGCTAAAAACGTTTTCTGTGGGATTAGAGGGAAGTGTGGACTTGAAGTATGCAAAAATGGTTGCCGATCATCTTGGTACAGATCATCATGAATTAGTATTAACCGAAAAAGAAATGTTAGGTGCTATAGAAGATACAATTGAGCAAATTGGTTCATGGGATACTACTACTGTACGAGCAAGTACTCCCATGTTTTTATTGTCAAAGTTCATAAAAAAAAATACGGACGTTACTGTAATATTTAGCGGTGAGGGAGCGGATGAAGCATCTGGAAGTTACATGTATTTTCGCAATTCTCCAGGACCTAAAGAATTCAAGGAAGAATGCGAGCGTTTAATTGGGGATTTAATTTATTTTGATGTATTGAGATGTGACCGTTCTACTGCTGGCGCTGGATTAGAAGTTAGAGTGCCTTTTCTAGATAAATCATTTTTAAATTATTACATGCGCATTGATCCTAAAATGAAAATTCCAGGTTATGTAAATAAATATGAAAAGTATTTACTGAGAAAGGCATTCGATTTCGATAATTTTCTTCCAAAAGAAGTATTATGGAGAATAAAAGAAGGAATGTCAGATGGAGTATCTGGTGTGAAAAAAGGGTGGTTTCAAATAATTCAAGAGTATGTAGAAAATATTTTTTCTGATGAAGAATTTCTTGAAAGTTGCAAAAAATACAGGGAAAATCCTCCCTTGTCTAAAGAAAGTCTTTGGTTTAGAGAAATATTCAATAAACACTATAAAAATCAAAATAAAACGATTCCCTATTATTGGTTACCTAAATGGAGTGGGAATATTACAGAAGCATCGGCAAGGGTTTTAGAGTGTTATGAATACAATAATTAAATATGCGTCATCGTATATAAAGATGTGGATCCCTATGGAACTAATTAATTATATAATGGAATACAATGGAAGTGAAATCGCGTTAATGTATGATAAAAAATATGGATATAAATTTAAAATTAATATACTTAACGATAAATACAATTGTATTAATAATATTTACAAGACTATTATTTTTAATAGTGAAGAAATAGAGGGAGAAAGACAAACTCAAGTATATTACGAAATATCAACTCCTAAAAAGTTTTGGATACCTAGAGTGTTTGAAAGAATGGTAACAGTGAAAAACAATATGTTTATTACGCTACGAGAAATGAAGGGAGAAGTTGTAAGATTTTATACTACATCATTAGTGATGACAATGGATAATAATAATTCTCTTCTTTTAAATTAGTATAAAATTAAACATACAGTGAGAAAACTTTGCACGGACGTAAGAACTTTCAATGTATTTGTTGCTGGATATATATCACCGTAACCTAACAAACATGCAGTTATAATGCTAAAATACATTCTATCAAATAAATTTTGAAATATTGATGGTTTTTTTAGTTTCTCGTCATCACTTTTAACTACTTCTTCAATATTTTTTTTCATTTTATCCTTTTCAATGTTAAAATTTTCTTTTACTTCTTTTTCTAAAATTACTTCTTTCATTTTATCTTGTACAGGATTTATTCCTTCAAAATGACTATTGTCAAGTAATATGTAGATAAAACTAAACGAAACAATCATTATGATCAATCCTATAATTTTAATGTTATATTTTATCGTTTTCATATACAAAATATATATATTTAAAGTTTAAAAAAGTGAATATGAATATTAAACATATTTTACTAATATAAATAAATGAATCGTTTTTTTACTTTTGGAGCAGGTAAAAAATTTATAGAAGCATCTGAGAGATTAATTTCTCAAGCTGAAAAAACGGAAATATTTGATGAAATAGTTTCTTATACAGATGCAGATCTAAAGATAATGAGTGATTTTTGGCCTTATCATGGAGATTTTATTTCTAATAACCCTAGAATGTATGGATATGGAATATGGAAACCGTATCTAGTATTGAAAGAATTAGAAGGGATGTATGACGGTGATGTTCTTTTTTATGCTGACTCCGGTTGTGAGTTTGATCTTCATTGTGAAATACCCAAAGATGAATATAAAAAATTACTTGAGAAACTTTCAGTGCACAATATTATTGCATCAACTTGTAATTATGATAAAAATATGAACAAAATGGATTTAGTTTTACATTTAGGAATGTTAGATCATCCCTATTTTGCTGCTGAGCAATTACAAGCTACATCCTTTATCATAGTGAAAAATGAAACAACCGTAAGATTTGTAAATGAATGGTACAGAATATGTTGTAATTATCACATGATAAATGATAAACCAAGTTTATCCCAGAATAGAGATGATTATAATGAACATCGTCATGATCAATCAGTTTTTAGCCTACTTTTTAAGAAAATGGGTTTTTTTAACGACGATACTAAAAATGTATCAGTCGAACAAGTAATTTGTCTATCAAGGAATCGCACAGGAATTCATTTTCCTGCGTGTCGAGTAACAGGTAGTAATTTTTTCAACATACACTTTGGTGATATTTTTATCGAAGGAGAACAAGTTATTCAAATGTCAAATCTTGTTAGAGAGTATAAACCGCAAAATATTTTAGAAACAGGGTTTGGAAGTGGAAGAACCACTGCTACTGTAATTCAGTCGTGTCGAGAATTACCAATTCAAAAATATGTGAACTGCGATAAAAATTACAGTCTTTACTGTCCGGTAAGTAATGATTTCAGGAAAATATTTCATGATTTTTTTCCATATTTTAAAAGCTATGAAATGAGATCAAGTGATTTATTCAGAAGTAAAATTTTGAGAAATGAATTCCATGATGGAATTGACTGGTTTACAGTTGATGGTGATCCAACATATGAAGGTTCTCTTTGCGAATTAATCAGTGTTTTACCTATTATGAAAAAAAATGGAATTATATATATTGTTAAGGATAGAAATTCAAGACATAATAAAAATATAGCTGATTCTACAGATCTTTTTTACCAGTTAAATACTGATAAACTAGATAGATATAATGTTGAAATTATGTTGAAACAAATCACGTATTTTGTAGTAAAATGATAATATCAATTGCAATAATTAGTATTGATAATTTCTTCTATAAAGTTATCTTTTTGATGTATTGGACAAACTAAATTTTTCGAGTAATTTACTGTTTTTTTACAACGTTTTCCTTTATTTGTCTTACATATACATTTCCCTTTTTTTTGAATATCAAAAATATGTTTTTTTGGATGGTAGAAATTTAAAGCATTATGTGTATAGGGTTGATAGGGAAAATATTCTTTTAATGGTGTTAAATAAGATAAAATGTATTTTTGAAGGTCTAATGGAATAACTGTCATATATATTTTAAAAAAATATATATATAATGAAATAAACGATATTTTCTATTTTTCAACATTATCTGAGAATATGATCGTGACCATCATTGACCATGTAAATTTGTTTGCATTTAGAGCCATATGTTTTAAATATTGTTTTGAGACATATATTCACGTAAGCGTTTAATTTATTCACTTCTTCTATGTAATTATTTATATCATTAATCATGGTCGTTTCAACATGAGCATTCCTGTATGTATTGTTGGAAAAATGTTCTTGTGCTCTTATGATAATATCAGTTGTTGATTGTATATACATGTCTAATATTTGACCAATTTCTCTTTTTTTTTCGTGTTTTTTATTGGCTTGTTGTAATTTTATCTTAAAATCTTGTTTCGAAATGTTGTGTTGGAGATACCTGACTCTAAGTTCTAAATTATTTTCATGTTGTGGAACTTCATATAAAGGTAAATCTTCGTGTCGCAGGTGGATAATTGCAATGATAATACGTTTCATAATACGCATTGAATTTTTAAGTTCAATTGGTTCATTGCCGCGAGTAAGTTTTGGAAATATTGATTCCAATACATTGGTTTCAAATGTATTTACAGATCTGTGTGTCAGTTCTCTACCACATTGAATATCTCCAATGTTTCTATCCATTAAACCATTATTACATCTTCTCGCCCATTCAAAGTAATGAGGATTATGTATGTTATTTTGTATAGCTCCAGTTCTCCAGCTAAATCCAGTGTGACATTGAGTGCACCACATTTGATCACATCCATCTATTTTATATATTCCGGTTGAACATTTAGGACAAGGTTTTGTATCTGAATTCAGAAGTTTTGCTGTTTCAACATTATTTGGATCGCAGACATGTGGTGAATCATATCGATCACCTTTTATACAGTGACATTTTGAACATGTCCATTTTTCACAGGTACCGCATTTCCATTGAGTACTCAAGTAACCTCGGCATTCTTCTTGAGGACAAGGTCGAGTAAATACTCGCCTCTCATTGTTTATTGATTCGCCTATGCGGTCTAATCTATATATTTTGTTTTGGTTTTCATTATTTATTCTACGAAGTTTATAAATCATTTCGTTATTGTCTCTTATTTCTTGCTTAATATTATTTATGGTTTGTCTTTGTTGAGCAATTGATTGGGTAGCCGGTAATAAAGCAACTTCATTGTCGTATAGAACTTCTTCTTTTGTTTTTTTCCATTTATCTTGAAATGTTTTTGTGAAATTATCAACTAAAAATTTTCTTGTCCATTCTTTTTTACAAGAGTTATCCATGCATTTAGTCGATTTTTGATCTATAATATAAGTCTCACAGCAATTTCTACAACAGACAAAATCACAATATTGACACTTTATATTTGGATTTCTATAAGAAGTTTTACTTATGCATATAATACAATCTGACTGGTCCATTTTATTTGTTATTTGTTAAACTTTATAGATGCAATAAAATCAATTTTACATTATTTTTATTATATTAGGTTTCGCACTGTCTTTAAATAATAGATTTTCATGTTGAATTTTATTAAAAAAAAAGAAGTAAATGATGAGCCACTAAATGATGTCAATATTTAATGAAGAATCAATATGAGGTAGAGAAAGATGTTGAATATGTGAAAGGTTATCATTTTGAAAATGAAAGTCAGTAGGAAAATTATGATTGTTCGAAAATAAAGAAGAAAGGCCAATAGAGTCAATGTGATTTTGAGAATAAACGTGAATGATATCAACATGAGCTAAATGTTTTAGAGTCTGAAAAGAGGATCTATTGTTAATAAGAATAATAGAATGAAGAGCAACGTAAAAGTTTCTTTTTTTGGACCCTCTCATGGAGCCAGGAAGAATGGCAATATATATTTTCTTGTCCGGAGTGGAAACTCTAAATCTTCCATTTCCACTAACAGAAGTGACAATAGCATATTCTTGTTCTTCAGAAGTAATAGTAATAAGATGGTCATTATCTGAGTTTCTATTCCTAGCCATACCCTTTGTTTTATTACCACCTTGTACGTTTTTTCGTCCCATGTTGAATGAATGTATTAAATAATGTATTAAATAATATATTGTACATAGATTTTATGAATTTCAATTTTATAAAAAAAGATCAAAGAGAATAGATTTATCCGCCGTTGGCGGATATTTCGGCCGTGCAACGCACGGCAATTGATAAAGAAAAAAGGAGTAAGTTTTTATTTTTTTGAGAGAATAAATTGTATTTACAAATAAGACAAATAAGACAAATATACAGATACACTCTAACTAGTCCTAACAAACCAGATTCTTGAATTCTTCCAAAGCACACTTGTTTCGGAAATGAAACGTCTTTGATTTTGATCGACAAAGGCAACAATCTGGTGTCTTTTTAGTAGCCTTTATTGACATTGCCAGACAACCACTACAAATAGTATGATTGCAATCCAGTTTTACCGCATTCCCTTCCATACAATCAAAGCAGATCGGACATTCAGTTTCCTTTGGAATAAAATGACAAACCTTTGTAACCATTTTTATACAGTCAGTTCTCCTCTGTCTTCTTTGAACCGGCACATTCGTTAAGTTTATCACGGAACCATGTTCTAGTACTCTACGAAGTTGATAAGGAACATGACCTATTACACTTGAGTGCGGACGACCAAATCTACCTGTTTCAAATAAATTCCAAGTAAAATGCCTAGCGGTACTTGCCGTAAATATCGGCTGACGCACATACGGATTCTCGTATGCAAGACTTTGGTAAAAATCATCAAATTCCCTTTGCGACACACTATTTACAATATATTCATAACTCTCCTCAAATAATTCAATAATTCTTAATATCTTACCAGTTTTTGTTGTCGATGAATAAGATGATATTCTTGGAATGTTCAGCCATCTTTCTTCTCGTTCTTGAAGAAGTGGCAGAAGTTGTTCATAAAATATATTTACGGATTCTACCAACATACCTTTTATTATTCCGTGAATTGAACCGGCATAATGGGTTATTGGAAAACATTTTATTACACTAATCACATTTTTATATACAAACTCAGTACGGAGTATCTTGTACGGACAAGATCCACTGGTATGACCTACCTCTTTGCACGCACCGCAACGACGATGGTTTGCTTCGGACATTCTTTACAGCTACAACTTGGAATAGATTAGAAATTTATTTATTGGCACTGTCAGTGCTTGATGCAAAACTGAACCTGCTCGATTTCAGATCAATTTTGCAACGCATATACAGGGGGACGAAGTCCCCCTTAACCTCCTCATGCACATTTAGGATTTTTCTATTGGTATTGTATAATGAATCAAGTACCATCTAGTCAACAATATCTAAATCTAAATCCAAATCCAAATCCATATCCAAATCCAAATCCTAATAGTTCTATTGCACCACTACAACATATCACAGGTATGCCAGGAGGAAAACGAAAATCAAAACGCAGCATTAAAAAAAAATCCAAAAAAAGCAGAAAAAAAAGAAAATCTGGTAAAAGATCAAGGAGAAAAAAATAATAATCATACCCATGAGATAATAATCATTTAGGAGGGGGCTTCGCCCCCCAAATGTAACCGGTTTATTGATATCCCACCCATTTCTGCATATCAATAAAAAAGGGACTTGTACCCTCTTTCCTATATACACTATATTACATTATTGACATTATTGACACTATATACAGTATATTATACACAGTAGATTATTTACTATGTTCTCTCAACTTAGATCCAAACAATGAATTCTCTTTCTGAATTATTTTTTATTAGAGATATAAATTTACTTTCAGACATACGACGAAGTCTTTTCACAGTAATCGCATCACTGAATTCAATCATGCTGTTACTATAATTAAAATTATCTTCCCAACCAATGTGGGAAATATTTGCCATTGCAACCGGTTTAATCTTCCCAACACGAGTATAATAACTACTTCTACCTGGTTCTAGTTGTTCCTTAAACTCAAGAGTGCACATACCGTCAAATATATATCCTTGTTCTGCTTCACGACGCTTGAAATAAGCATGTGCTTTATTTTCAAAGCTCTTGGGTATAATAGCCCATCTTAGAACATCCTTGAATTGTGAAAAGTAAATAACAGTATCTTTTTCAAGATTGAGAGAAGTGGTACTAGTCGGAAGTGCATCAATCTCGTCTTGAGTCATTCCCTCTGTTTGGTGTGTGAAGTGATACACATTGTCTTCTTCGTACAAATTGAGATGTATAAAACGATTTCCAAAAACCAATTCATCATCTATAAAGATATCCAAACCGTCATAAATTTCTCTGCTCATTTTCTTCAGTATTCTTTTCTGGTTCAAATATCCTTCCATGATTTCTTGTTTGAATTTCTCAGTAGAGAAAACGTACCTGTAAGTGGTATCCCATTCAACACAAATGGTGCGGATCAAGTCCTGTGGCAAAGAGGTGAAGAGGTTGAAACTGGTTTGTGCGGTAACTGTGGTCATAGTTTGTTATTGTTGGCAATTTATAGTTATATTGTTATAGGCACTTTCGTGCAGTATGCAAAACTCATTATTGATATCTAATATCAATTTTGAAATGCACAAACGGTTAAGGGGGGCGAAGCCCCCTCACTCCTAGATAATAACTTATTAAGAGGGGGGCTTCGCCCCCCCAATGTCACCGGTTTATCAATATCCCACCCATTTCTGCATATCAATAAATACGCAGTAAAAAAGGTCAAAGACCTTCTATACACTATTATACATATACTACACTATATACAATATAAATACACATATTTAACATTAACTACTATATTTTTATGGGGTTTGTATAGCAATTCTGAACCGTTCGAACGTTTCTTCGTTTAGAAAAGTGAAATCAGACATTTGCGCACGACACATACAGCATTTTCGTCCGTTCATAGTTTTTAGTGACGTCATCATACAATCACTGCATATACTGTGACCACATATAGGATTTACAGCATTGCCCTCCATAGGTTCAAAACAAATTGGACAATTCTCCTCTTTGGTTTCAAAATGCGAAATTCTTATAGTAATATGCGTAACGTCTTCTGTTTCCCTAGGATAATCTACTGCGCGATCAAAATCATTTTCTAGACGACGATTAACTCCTATACCTTCACCAACACCTAATGCCATGTATGCAATGTACGGAATGTCATCATTATGTACATTGATCTGAGGATTTCGCACAAGACGTGTAGCAGTATTCATTGTAAATATTCTCTTGCTGACAAGAGGACTCGAACTCAATGGTCTATCTTCAAAGTCTCCTAATGCATCTTCAGTCACATTCGCAAGCATTGCATCAAAGTTGTCACTAATCACTTGTATTACTCTGACAACCTTGCCTTGTTTGGTACTCTCATCCGCTTGTGTGACATCAGTAGGCATATCAATCATAAACGGACGTAGAGTTGCAAACAGAGCATTCAGAGATTCCAGGAATAATCCTCTAACTAAATATGGTAGATATACAACACCAACTGTTTTTGTGATATAAATAAATGACTTTAATACAAACTCTTTTCGGAGTTCCTTGTATGGACAGTTTCTACAAGTATGACCTGCCGTATTACAAGAACTACATCTGCGTTGTGGTCTTGGTTGTTCCATTACTGTTGGTCTGACTTCCATTGACGGTTTATGATCTGATAATGAAGGGTGAAAATATAAATAGAAATTGGGAAAGGGCACTTTATGTGCAGGATGCAAAACTGATTTATTGGCATACAATATCAATTTTGCAAAGCACATACGGTACCGTTTTTCAGAAAAAAAGGAGTTTATTTAAGAGTTAATAAAATTATACATATTAATATTTCACTAAAACTAGGACGATTTCTATAAAAATAATCTAAAAATTTATTATACAATAACTTACAGTGCTTTGCACAGAACATCACGTGAGTAGATAATGCATCCAGTCACAACACCTGTTCCGGAAGGGCGACCTCTATCGCAAGTGTAGAAGTGAATCTCTTTTCTCTTGCACATAAACGCAGTTGAAATATCTTTGAGACAGTCGTTTGCGTACTCGCGGATTCCTTCTACTTCTTTTAGATATTCTTCAATGGTTTTATTCAAGCGCATCGGATTTTCGGTATATCTACTGTTATATGCTACTTGAAGTTCTCTTCCCATTCTCAGTAAGATCTCAGTTGTAGTGCGTATGAATAGATCTAAGATCAATCCAATCTCATGTTTCTTCTCATGCAACTTGCTTTTACGTTGGATTTTCATCCTGAATTCATTATCATCAATCAACTTATTAAGATAATCTACACGAAGTTCCAAATTATCCTCTACTGCATTCACCTGATAAGTACCAGCTTGTGTTCGCAGATGCAATATAGATTGGACAATGTTAGAGATTACTGTCTTAAATTTCATATCAAGTTTAAGGCTACGCAATAATCTACCGAAGTCACTGACAAACCCATGAGTTATCTCTTCTCCACAAACAAAGTTGTCACCTACAGTTCTAGGAGCATCACCTCCGTTACGTCTCATGTACTCATAATAATGAGGGTTATGGATGTTGGTCTGAATATGTCCTGTCCTCCAGGAGAATGCTGTGTGACACTGGACACACCACATTTGGTCACAACCCTCAATCTTGAAAATACCGATTGCGCATTTTGGACAAGGTTTTGTATCTTTGTCAAGCAGTTTTGCTGTCTCCACGTCATCTTTATTGCATACATGGTCTTCTGGATTGCCATCAATCACTACGTGGCATTCTCGACAAGTGGATTTACTGCAAAGACCGCATTTCCACTGTGAAGATAGGAACCCTCTACAGTCTTCAGATGGACACGCACGTACGAAATGACGATTTGTTCGAGTTATTCCACAACCGGATTGGATCACTTGTTCCAGATGATCTCGACGAGCTTTCAAATTTCTTAGTTCGCGGTTCAAATCTTCCAACTCGACTTTTTTATCATTTATTTCTTTTCGCTGTTCAATAACTCCTTGGGTTGCCGGTAAGAGAGCTTTCTCCTTGTCAAAAAGAACTTTTTCCGCATTTTTTTTCCATTTATCGCTTAAAAAGCATTTAGTAAAATTTTCCACCATAAATTTACGAGACCACTCTATTTTACAGTCATTATTCATACACTTTGCTACTGTCTGATCTAAAATATAAGTTGAACAGCAAACGCGACATGCCTTAAAGCCACAGAGACATGTCACTGGGGTATGTTTTTGCTTTTCCATTGACTCGTCACATATTATACAGTTTGACATTTTAATTTAAGCGAGGTTATATTTGTTAGTAGATTGATTGTATTTGAAATTTTATTAATAGGCACTATCAGTGCTAGATGCAAAACTGATTCTGATGGCTCACACATCAATTTTGCAAAGCATATACGAATCCATTTTCATCAAACACACACATACGGATCTATCAGGAAACTCTAAAACTCTATTCGTATATGCGTTACAAAATTGACTTATGATACATCAGAATCAGTTTTGCATCTAGCACTCATAGTGCCCTAAACTCAATCTACTCAAACTAATTTCAAACTCATCAAGTATTTACAACGCTATTTTAACGAGAATGTCATCTATGACTCAAGTTGAAAGACAACGCCGAATGGGAGAGGCTCTTGAGGCAAAGAGACTACAGAAGGAAGCTGCTAAGGAGGCGAAGAAAGCAGATAAAGAAGCCGTTAATGAAGCAAAGAGACTAGAGAAGGAAGCTGCTAAAGAGGAGAAGAAAACTATCAAGGAGGAGGAGAAGAAAGCCAAGCTAGATGCCAAGGAGGTAGATAAGGAAGCTGTCAAAGTAGAGAAGGAAGCTGCTAAGGAAGCGAAGAAAGCTGCCAAGGAGGAGGAGAAGCAAGCCAAGCTAGATGCCAAGCAGGCAGATAAGGAGGCGGAGAAACAAGCCAAGCTAGATGCCAAGGAGGCGGAAAAACAAGCCAAGCTAGATGCCAAGGAGGCGGAAAAACAAGCCAAGCTAGATGCCAAGGAGGCGGAAAAACAAGCCAAGCTAGATGCCAAGGAGG
>Ga0206130_10003663_pt1 | contig 19767 bp, 13 predicted proteins | sample Helgoland_Spring_9_FD_148637 | JGI IMG/M metagenome (GOLD analysis project Ga0206130, IMG submission 148637) | Pelagic subsurface seawater microbial communities from Kabeltonne, Helgoland, North Sea - Helgoland_Spring_Bloom_20160512_1 | ecosystem: Environmental > Aquatic > Marine > Epipelagic ... | reverse complement strand
TGGCGCGTCTAAAACATTCTATCCAAAGGTTGGAACGAAACTCGACAATGACAAATATGTAGTGTTGATGGTACCAAACTGGCAAATAGCAGAAGGGATTCGTCGCTTGTATTCAAGAACCTGTATTGATGATACGGCCGATTTACTGTGTAAGTGTGAAGTTCGTTCATTGTCTTCGAGTTTACCAGAAGAGGGTAGTTTACAGGAGCGATTGGATGCTTTGGATAAGCGATTGTCCTGTAAAGATATCGATGGTAACTTGTGTTCCCTATCTAGAGAAATACCGATGGGATTGGAACAGTCTCCGTCGCAACAGTGTTTGGAAAACCTTGATATTGGCAAACCGATGATGTCGAGTGGAGAAGGAATCGTGGATGCCGTAGGATGGGTGTTGCAACATCCACAGCAGTTGTTCATTCAAGTCGGTGCCCGTGACAAAACGACAGAAGGCTTTGATGTGATAGAGTGGCTCTCTGGACCGGAAGTGGTTTCTGAAGGAGAGGCTTTACCGAACTTAGCGGGTGTGGCATCGGGTGGGTTTGCAGGACTACAAGATTGGGGCTATACGGTGGGCCAATTATCTGGTCGTTCTCCAGTAGTTTTACCAGCGGAAGAAAGGGTGCCATGGCCTGTCGCAGCACGTGCCCAGCGGTACAAGCAACATTCTTACTTCGTCTTTTCAGCATTTGCTTTGATTGCCTTTGTTGTTGCTGGTATTAGAAGAATGGCAGATTTTTGGACACCAATTCCTGAAGAGAGAGCCTATTATTGGCCGGGTAGACAAGCGTCAAACGAATCTCCAAAGGCAGAAGGTGTTGAGATGGAAAATGCTGAGGGTGCAGATGCTGGAGATGGTGCAGAGGTATGAGAGACAAGTCAGATGCCTTACAGTCTTTGACACCAGAAGAAAAGCAAAAATTGGTGCAAATGTTGGCGCGGTTGGTCATTGAGCGTAGAAAAGAGAAAGAACGATTGGATGCTTTGAAAAAGATCTAGTTATTCATCCGAACAGGTGTACGGAACAAGGTAGCAGACTGCAGTAGAATTGGGCTATAGTATCTACAGTGTTTGTACAGTGTTTGTACAGAGAATCTTTGTTGAACTCTATTATCCCAGGGCTTTGATGTCTCGTTCCAATCCTGCATGGCCAACCCCGTTGTTGGCATTGGATCCCATTCGGTTAAGACCGATGGGGTGGTTGGATGATTTGTTGCCAATGCGTCCACCCTCTTTGTGGAGAGACCGTTCTCTGTATGCTCGAGCATTGCGATGGCAACCAGATACGGCCGATCTATCTTGGTTGTTTGATGCGTATGCAATGTTGGGTATTGAGATGCCTCCACCAAGAATTGAGCATCGAACCCATCAGAGAAGTCCACAACGAGGAAGATTAAAGGGTGCGGCTAGACAAACCCACATACGTCGACGACGTGCACCGATCAAAGGAGGCAATCGTCCGTTGACCATTCCACGCTGGTCAAGTCCTCCTCAAATGGTGTCTCCTCAACGTAGGGGTAGTCAAGATCGAGTAGAAAGCAGTCCATCTTTCAGATCGAGGAAACAAGTATCCCCGTCCACGCTACCAGCTTTTCAGTGGAGATCTCCGGAACGTGTTGCCCCAGCACCGACATTTTCTCGTCCTGTGCAAGGTCAAGTAGCTCCAAACCTTGGTTCTCAACCAACACTGTTGCGAAAAGAAGATTCGACTGTTGAATCTAGACCTTCTCCCATAAGCCAAGAGCATAAGGTTGACCGAAGTGTTCGAGAACAACGACCACAGCAACGACCTACTGTCTTATCATCTAGGCAACCAACGGTTCAGCAGTTTCCAACAGCGTCGCCATCTATCAATCGTCCAAGAACATCAGAGACGGTTCAAACCGATGCTTCTCCACCTCCAAAGGTTACATGGCAGCGTCAACATACGCGTTCTCCATGGAGATTGAATCATACGGGTCGAACGTTATTGAATCCTCAATCGGTTACTCGAACCACATCTGAAGGTGTGTCATCAACATCGGTCAATGCTTCTACTCAATCATCTGATGATGTGATGAAAACCAAGCCGAAACGATTTGCCGATCGAGTCGTACAAATTGGAAAGGTGACCTCTTCAACAAACACATTGGAAACGGGTTTTCCATCCAACGTTCGGTTAAGACGTGAAGTTCAACAAGTTGAGTGGACTCAAGTTCGAAAGGGAACCATTCAATCGGCCGTATTGGAACAAGGCAAGATTCGACAGATTCAGCCAGCAGTCCAAATGGATTTACCACCCAGTCCACGTTCAATTGAGTCAGAAAGGGTTCGGAAATCTCAATCACCGGTATCACCTGTTGGGGATGCATCTTCAACAGCTCCAACACCAAAAGCAAAACCGACTGATTCACGTGTACCTCCAGTAAAGAAGCGATCTTCGAAGCCTCAACGTGTTGAAGAAGTCGTATTTCAAGCAGGTCGTGTTCATAGAATGGAAGCGTTGCGAGAGTCGCGCCAAGTTCTTCATACACCCTCCGGAGAACAATCCACAAGGCGATTGGGCACTGTTGTGGCGCCAAAGCGAGAATCGTTTACAGCGCAGCCATCTTCAGTTCAGAAACGTTCACTAGAAGTGGCTCGTCGTTCATCTCCCCAACAGGTACAGGTTCCAAACCGTGTGCCGTGGCGACTAAAGCCATCCGACAGACAAATCATTTTTCGTGGTTCTAAGCCAGTATTTGAACAACAGTCGTCAACGTTGCCTTCCAAGTCTTCTCCCATTGCAGAAGCGACGAGGTCAACTCAGATATCTCGAGAAATCCCCAGCGTACCGTCTTGGTTTCGTCCTGAACGGCAACGGTTGATCCGGCATTTTGAAGATCGTCGTATTCAACGCCAACGACCTCGTCTAGAAGTTCGTTCAGAACCACTAAGGACAGAGCCTTTGTATGGATTTTCGAATCCACAACAAGGTGGTGAGCGAAGATTTAGAGCCACGGAACAGACCATGGTTGCGCCACTTCGAGCAGGTACTTTGGTGTTTCCAACACCGATGGGGGATGTGGAGACAACGAGACCCACTTCAGAGAAGTCTGAACCCAGTCAGAAAAACCGCGGTGAACAGGTTTCCACTTCCGACTCTTCAAAATCCAACGTGAGAAAGGGAGCGTCATCGAGTGCAGCCTCAACAACGATTGCAAAATCAAAACAGCCCAGCGTGTATCCTGAACCCAAAATCCAACAGAATACGGGATATCAACGCCGAAAAGTAGATGGTATTCAATCAAGATGGCGTTTGCGTAAGACTGGTGCATCAAGCAAATCGCTGCCGCCTTTGATGCGGTTGACCAATACTCAATCGACACAGCACAGTTGGCGCTTACCTCAGATTTCCGTTGATTCACGTGAGTTGAACGCAGCAAAGACGCTCAACCAAAGATCTCAATCGGTCAATGAGCGTCGTACCACAAAGAGTGTTTTTCGAGCACCGACACCATTTTGGCAGGGTGCTTTTCAGCGGTCGAGTGTTCAATTACAATCCCCAATGGTGTATCCAACACCGCAGTCTGCAGATGAACGCCCCCTTACAAAAGGGCAGTCTTCTCTGAAAAAAGAACAATCGGCTGTACAGAACCAGACAGTATCTGTAAGAAAGACGTCGTCATCCACTCAAATTAGAATTCCGATTCAAACAGAGCGAGGGCTGCAACGAAAACCCATCACACACTCTGTGCAGGGACAAAGAGACCAGCAGTCTGTATCCAAGCGTATTCGAGCAGAAAGAACTCCGATTAGAAGTGTTTCTTGGAGTCGAAAACCTCGCTTTGCCGATCCATTTGCAGCCCATCGTCAATCTGTATTGTCCAAGACACCATTGGAAGTGCTTAGCCCAACGAATGCATCCAGTCAGAGTGTATCATCCCCAATTGGTACACAGACGAAGAAAGTGGATACGCCTTCACCAACGGTTGTGGCACGCACCCAGAAAAAAGAACTCAACCAGTCTCAAAAAGTGGCTCCGACTTCGATGTTAAAGGCGCCTTCTATACCAGAGATTGCTCGAACCACTTCAAACACAACAACAGAGCAAGATTCCTCTACATCTGTTCGTCGCACCGTCGTACAAGCACCAATATCGAGTACGGGATCACGATCATTGCAGGCTCCCACATCGCAGGTTTCACCGGTTCGAAGAGTCGTTGCACCAACACTCTCTCCTTCATTGGTGTACAGTGCGACAGTGTCTGAACAGAAAAGAGGCGTGCGTACTCCAACTGTTGGTAAGTATGGTCAACGAGGTTCGACTGGTGTGATCGACAGTGCGAAAGTGGGTACAGGTCGTGCAGACACAGGGGGTGTGTCGCAACCCAAAGGTAAGTATGGTCCATCTTCAACATCTGTAGCCGAACAGAAACGCGGTCCTGTCGGGGACACTTCGGACGTTTCTGAATCTTCTAGTCAAGCGGTTCAAGACAAGGATACGATCGGATCGATGGGTGATATTGGGCAGGAATCTGTTGAAGCTATAGTGGAACAGGCTGTACAAAGACAAGTACAGAGACTGGTCCGACGATTGCCCAAAACGCAACAATCATTGCTGAGATCTCGTATTGCTTTGCCAACAAGATGGGCCCGTAAATTGGGATTGGCACCCACTGCTGAAATTAAAATGGGTTGGCGTCTACAGCATTCAGAACGTACCGCCCCAAATACAACGCGCCAACCTGTTGTACCAAATGTACAAGGCAGTGGTGCTCAACAGTTTGTTGTTCCGACTTCCGAATCGCCAAAGGACTCTTCTGTTTCACAACGAGTTCAAATAGAGAGAGCAGACTCTGTATCTGGTTCAGCGACTCCAACACGTCAGTCTTCCATCCAAACGACTCCAAATAGCAAGCAGAAACCTCGTCGACTGACAAATGCTCAAGTCAATCGAATAATTGAGCGGCAAGTTTCTTTCTTTCGGTCTGCACAACGTCAGTCATTTTTACGAGCCAGCCAGTTAACAAACAGTGGTTCTTCAGCAATTCCGAGTCCCGCACGAAGTGGTTTGCAAAAAGTAACTGGAGAGATGCGTCAAGCGTTGCAACGTATGGTGTTTTCTTCGGATGCGCAGCCTGTATTTTTGGATACTTTGTCAGAACCCATTGTAGAAAATTCGCGCACTCGATTGAATTCTCAGGTGGTGCAAAAAAGTACTACACAAGGGTATCAGCAGAGTTCGGTTGGCAAGTCTTCCAACTCTAAGAAAAATGTACACACTAGAATGCGTCGTTTACAGAGTGGACCTCAGTGGAGGCCTGGTGTTCATTCACCAACTTCTTTACGCAAGCCTGTTCAAACAGTACGTCAAGTATCTAGTGATGGTCAGACGACTAATATTGAGAAACGTCCGATTTCTCAGGCGTCTTCTTTTTCTCGTTCGGTATCGGCTTCACCGAGTACGCCCTCGATTGTAAGAACGCCTTCGAAACCGCAGAGTGCACCAGTTGCCACGGCACAGTCTATGACTGTTTTACAAAACACTGTGGCACCAGAGGATGTAAGAGATACCATAGAATCGGTCTCACCAGAAAGAGAGGTCCCCTCAAAAAGCAACACGGGCTCTCCATCGCCAAGAGAGGCTCGTCGAAAGGTGCCAGCGCGTCGTGGATCTACTCCGATGGCCCCAAGAACGTTGATGGGCCGTTCAGAGGTTGGCGTATTTTTAAAACCCAAGAAAACGGCTTCAGATCAGCCAGAAAATATTCCTGCTCCAAAACGACAATCCTCTGATTCTGTTGATTCGGATGCCGATGTCTTTATGGTTGATGCCGCCGGTAATTTGTTGACTGGTGACGTCGCAAAAAAACGACTAAAAGACTTGGGTTTTGCTCGATCTGAGAGTGTAAAACCCAAAGCGAAGCCGAATCCATCATCTACTCCAAGTTCTTATACTTGGGAGGCTCCAGAGGGAATGATGGAGGAGGCCATTAAGCAAGTGCGCAAAGAACAGATGATTGAACAACAGGTTAAAAAGCCTTCAAGAGCGAAGGCGACCCGCGTTCGACAATCGGTTATAAAAGAATGGACGGAAGAGCAGCTGCTGACGATTTTGGTTGAACTCGCTGGTAGCAGTCCTGAAGCCAATGCACTCTTGCGAGATGTGCAAGATCGAGTAGAAGAGTATTTTGATTTGGAGCATTTCCGAAAGATCTAATGCTTTCAATCGAAAATTCTCGATGTTAAATCAAGTCAAGTGTTCTGAAATTTGGTAGTGTTGGTGGTGTATGACTTTTCTTTTACTCACATTGTTGTCGATAGATGTTCAAGCACAAGAAGATCCCGTTGAAGCACCAGTGCTTTCTTTCGAAGAATTGGGGTGGATTCCCCCATTTCAAGTTGCTGCTTTTCAAGATAGAAAAGGATCCGGAGACTGTGACCGAATCGATGCGCGGTATGGACGCTGCATTGAAAAGGTAGATTTCTATCAACCCGAACCAATTTGGCAAGCATTGGAAAACAATGTGGATCCCAATTTGTTTCCCATTTTGTATCCAGGCCAAGCACAGTTATGGGTCAATTCTAGTGAAGAGGATCAGAAGAAGTGGAAACGCACAGATCGAAAAACATCCGTATTACTTGCAGAACTCTATGCTCAAACGTGGGAAGATTTGGTCTATCGATGGAAAGAGTCTGGTGATGCAATGGCTCGAGCGCTGACCACAGATGGCTTTAAGACACTTCCAAATACAATGAATCAATGGGAAACTGTCTATCCTAGTACACCAAGAGCACTGGGACGTCCTCACAGCGATGTTTTTCTGTTGCCATCAGAATGGGTGCAGCCAATTGTACCTGTCACGGAGTCTACTGTATCCAAAAATAGTGATGGAGAACTTCCTTGGACAACTCTTGCAGACGTGCAGTCGTACTATCAACGAGTCAAATGGGCAATCCCTGACAAATCACAAGTTGAACCAACATCTAGTATTGTACTCAGTGGTCGTTTTGCTTCTAGGTTGGCGGTCAATGGTCGTTTGCACGATTACGATATTATGGACGCAGACCCCAAGGCTTCAGGTCCATTCTTTGAGCAGATTTATCCCTATCAAACGATTTATCAGGGCGACAACCTAGACTTTATTCCGTTGACGGATTTTCGGTATCGGTTTGACCCCACAAAGGGTGCGATACCGCAGACAGTATTGTCAGTGAATTCTTTGGAAGATGCACGGACTCAATCAGACAAACAGTTCAATCGATTTTACAGAATGGTTGGTGCACAAGTCATGCAGTTTGCGATGCAGGACTATACTGCGAATCACATGCGCATTTTGGCCACTCTAAACACCATGCGTTCACCGCCTGGAGAGTTGGGTACCATTACCGGTATTTCAGCCAATATTAATGCCTCATCGATGGGGGAAACTGATTCATCTGAGGCACAGACTAAAAGAATCAAGTCAGACGCGTATTCTTTGTCAGGTGGGTTCTCGTTAAATTATCAAAAACTTCCGAATCTGGTCACATTGAAGTGGATAGAACGGTTGACAACTGTATACTTGGGCAAAAGTGCCAGCACCAATTTATTTTTACGAGAATTGAGTCTTACAGCTCAGAATCGTTTTGGTGAATCGTTGGTCTATCCTTTAAACGGTTGGCTGGAAGGAACGACATCAGAAGATATCAATGCTTGGATATCTACAAATCTACTTCCGGGCCGCGATGGGAATGTATTGTTGTCATCAATGTATCAACTGACCTTGCAGATGCTGATGGATAAAGTGGTACCAGAAGATATGCGTTCTCAAGAAGAGACATGGTTGTTGATGGACCATTACAATTTCTCTTTGATGTCCAACATGGATACGACTTTGGGCGTTCGAGTCTCCCCTTTGGACTTGGAGGGGATGGCCTCAGAAAAGTGGGAAGGCGTTTTGTCCGATCACTTTTTTACAGCACAGAAAATAGATCAAGGTCTTGGTGCGGTTGATCCCACTGCAGTGTGTACAGAAGGGACTCGCTTGGATGCATTGGCAGAAACGACAGTCGGTGCCATTTATGTAGATCAGATCTTTACGGGAAAGGATCTTCGAGTTCATGAGGGCATGACCAATGATGTTTTATTGTGGAATGCTCGATTTGACCTTCCGTTTGTGATGTTTGACAACCCAGTGGTCAATGAACCGAGTGTTCAACGTTTGGTTGGGCTTCCAGATGGTGAAGCGTTGTATCGTGTGCGATGGACTGTGTGGTCTGGTTGGCACTTTATGTGGGGATTGGAAACCCATAATGATTCAACAAGGTTGACATTAAAGACCGGTGCGATTTGTGACAATCTGGTTCTTGCCGCTCCAGATTTGGTTCCAACGATTGTTCGTGCAGGATTTTTGGTGGATGAATTTTATCCCACAGAGCCCGCTCGAGTGTCGGATAAAAAGAACAATGACAATTACCCGTCTATGTCAGAGCGACAAGATCGTCGACGTAAAGCGAAAGCCGAAAAGCAGCAAGTCAGTCGTGGCGAGGTGCTTACCAAAACCAACACAGCCATATCGAGAACCAAAAATGCTGTAAATACAACAGAAAGTGCGGTTGGCATACTCGAAGGTGAACAAACAATTTCAGAGTATCAGGCAGCCAGACTTGAAAATAGTGACGCTTCCAGAGAGGTGGAGCAGAGTTCAACCATACAGCAGTTAAAAGGTATTCGAAACCGCAAACCGGCTGAAATAGAGACTTCTGAAACGGTACAGTACTTCAGAAGATTGGCGCGATCTCCCTTTGTCGATGCGAGTAAAGGAGAAGGACTCCTTTTGTTGTTGCATGATTTGGATCAACCAGAACGTATTGATCTTTTACATGATACAATTGCACATACACCCTATGCTCGTGCCCACAAACTACAAGGAACCAACCACATTCAGGGTGCTGGTTGGGCAGTCTATTTTGCCAAAGAGTCTTCTGTAGACAAAATGGATATTGTGGCGCCGAGTTATGTTCCTCGTGCCAGTTATATTGCCAAGGCTGTGACCCCGTCATTTCAAAGAGACACGACGACAGACGCAACCTTCACTGCTGATGTGGGATTGTTTCCATATCGCGAAAGTTATTATACGTGTGATGGAACGGTTAATTCCAATTCATTGAGTTCTATAGAGCAATGTGATCCCAGTGTTGAATATGTTGCGATTACCGATGGGATTTCCATTGGAGCTTCTTCACTGGTGACAAAGTGGTTCAGAGATGATCCTCGTTTGGCGTATGAAGTTGGATTGGAAATGCACGTGGATGTTTTACACGCTGGAAAAGCATGGTTTTACGAAGCAGATTCTCCAGATATTTCATTGATTGCTGACCGTTTGAAGGGAGACAACTCCAATCGCAACACTTCAGTGATTACACCGAGTTATACGTGGTCTCTTCGACCTCAGACGGGTGCTTCTTTTGGGATACGTCACTCTCCTGATCCAATGATGCTGTCTAGACCATTTCGGACTCAAAGCACTTGGGGTGCTATGGCACCATCTGGTTCTACTCATCTAAATAGAGCAGAATGGGGTTTGAGAGGCGCATTCTTGGTTGGCCCTTCGTTCAATGGTATTGAAGGAACCTTGGTGGCAGAGGCTTGGGCAGCGAATCTGATTAGAAATCCTCGTAGTGATTGGGCCAATTTTTCTCCATACCATCCTATTTTTAATGGTGGAATCTTTCTTCGTTACCAACGTGGCGGCGTGCTGGTACCATCTGACAATAACCGCGTCTTTGATCTGTTGTATTCCGACACCTATGTGGTTGGTTGGCGTACCCATTTTCGACTTCCCGAACCGAGACCAGAACAATGAATCAATTTGCCTACATCAGTCAAGTTATGAGCAATGTCCACGAATCTATTGAGGGGTGGGCTCGAAATCTATTGAGAAGTGCTGGACTGGAAACCACGGAAGTGTATGGACAGTTTCCACCGGAAGGCTCTGTTGCCAGTCATGTGGTCCTTTTTCCATATAGAATGGGGGGTGCAGATTCTCAGATTGCCACTCCCTACAAAGAACTGTCTTTAATGGGCTTACGGGCTCACAAGGGAGGTGTTCCTGGAATGCCACCTGTTTGGGGCATCTTGGGCGAGTTGTTTACGGAATGCATCATGGAAAAGTATCCCAAAATGACCAAAGGCCCTCATGCAGGTAAACCACATCCAGCACCATTGGTATCACGCTTACCCAAACCTCTTGCGGACTGGTATACCGCTCAACAGGATACGGGTACAGGTTCCTCATGGGTGACTGATATGGCAGGAGAAAAGTTTGCTCGTTTGCCGTCGTTGACTTGGGTTCCAGGTGCATCAATAAAAGTGAATTATCTTGCAGTTGTCGGAGAAGGTGCACGAGGGACAGCGGATCGAGATGCACCAGTTGCTGTCCAGTCGATGAGTGTTTTGACAGCAGGGATGCAATTGCAACGGGGTATTGAAGTTCGAATCCCACCACCTCCATTTGATAGAAGTATATTGGGATATGCGACCGCCGTTGGAGAAGTGTTGGGAGACGATCGTGTCGCGGAGGCATTGGTACAACTTGAAGATATGGATGAAGATTTGTACATGCCCATCACATTGCTTCCTGGAAACAGTTTGAGTAATTCAGATTTTACAGGGTTAATGCAAGCACTTCAGCGTCCTTTACAACCGACTTTACATTTGGCAGTTTCGCTTAGTGTAGGTGGAACACCATCCTTTACACCTGGTGTAAATGCGGCTGTGCGTTCCGAACAGAAAGCCAGACGTCCTCAAGGTAGATAAGGAAAGGAAAGGATATGATCACCGTACAGTGCCTAGAACCGGATACCATGCCGTTGATGATCACATTAGATGTGCAGATGTTACAACGCTTTCGTTTGTATATTTTGAGTGATGTTCGTCATGGATCGGCTTCCTCTATTCGCTCTAGTATTTTGTTGTTTTCGCACGAAGACCCTCCACCAGAGGCTTTGTTGGTTGGAGAGTTGGATGTCTACGATCCTGGGGCTGGAGACCCACCATTGTTTCGAATTCGAAAGATGGGTTCACGATGTCATATTGATTTGATTCGACCCAATGTCCGCTCTAGATTGACAGAAGGTGGAGAGATTCAACATGGATCCCGTATTGAAGTGATTTTACAAGATACCCGACGAATTTTATTGACTATGCAAATGGAGTCCGATGCTTTCAATCGTTCGGATGCAGTTGGTGGTGGCTCCTTGAAACACAAAGAATCACCCGGTGTGTCTTCTGGATGGTTTCTCTACAATTCAGTATTCCAACTGATAACGCTGAATGGAATTGTCATTCGTTCTTGGCTGGAAAAGTTTGCTCGGCGCGTAGGGATTCATCCTTATGTAATTGCGATTATATTGTCCGTGGGTTTGTTGATTGGATTTGCCGTATATACAGCCTACAATCGAAACAATGCGGCTAAGGTTGCTGAAGACCAAGTGGCAAACCTCGAAGATGCACAGGAAGTATTGGAAGAATCTCGTGCAAATGCGTTGGCCAATGAGATGGCTTGCTTAGAAGAACGCCAGGCATTGGCTGGTCGACTCAAAGATATTGCTGAACAAAAGAAAGTATTGGCGAAACAGGCGTTGAACTTTAGTTTTGCGCAGTCGGTCTCTGAAGATATTGGTGGAAAACGTATGGTGTCAAAACCGACAGAACCGTTTGATGAGCAGTATCGTAAAAATACATTGAAGGCTGTAGTGTTTGCGATTGAAACAGTGCAAGCAAATGCTCAAGAGATGGACTTCTGTTTGGAGCAAAACCCTGTATTGGGCGCAGATTTACCTCGATACATGCTGACATGGCATCCGGATAGAGACTTGGTGTGTCCGTTGGAGTATTCTGCCATTGAAGGTGGTATCAATCGAATGGGGCCATGGGGATTGAGTACTCGTGTGGCAAAAGAATTTGGCGCACAGAACCTTTCCGCAGGTGGAGAAGCCGGTTCGGAACAATTGGCTGAACAATTGGGTGATCCAAGAATGGCGGCTCGATGGTCTGCAACCACATTGGCCATTGGAATGCGAGAAGTACAGTTTACGTTGTTGACTACGGATACGGGTACACGACCAGTTGTTGCACCTAGTCAGATGCATTTGTGGTCTCTTGCGTTGTGGGATGCCTACAACCGTTTACCGTCTCCTGCAAGTGGAGTCTTAGATAAGCCTGTAGGGTATTGTGTGGAAGAAACGATTGTGAAACTGATGAAAAATCCAGATCCCTCAGTGCCTGGTCAACCAATCCTTCCGGATTTGACCACGATAGCGAGTGGTGACAAGACACTGAGCATATCTCCATCTGCAAGTTGTCCTTGGCCAACAGGTGTCTTTGAAGATGCAGCAGAAGCAGCAATTCAAGCGGTTGCGAATCTCAGCATCTACGTGGATTTTGAAATTGAGCAGAAAGCCAGAAATTAAAGGATGACTTTGACGCTATATTCCTCGATGCTATATTCCTAGGCTGTCCCGGTCTAGAACAGTTCGGATGCATAGGTCTATCTCTCTTTCGTGTCCTGTGAAGACTCTTTGAATCTATCGCCATTCACATCCTCGAAAATATAAGGGTTGTGTAATGACTGCGGTATATGAGAGACAGCAAGTTCAAGGTTTTTTGTAGACGGTGTTGTCTTTGTGGACTGGTTTATGACGCTGTTGAAAAATGATGTCTCGTTTGCCTACGGCTTAGAATCACCTACACGTCTGTATACACAGGAGATGGTATGCTCGGATTTACAGACCCTATTCATGCAATAGTTATCGGTGGAAATGGTGGGGTTGGACGAGAGTTTGTTCGTCAACTTCAAGATTCCGAGCAAGTGCACAGTATTGTGGCGACTCATCGAAAACCGATTCCAGAGTCCTTTCATCATTCGAAAGTGACGTGGGCTCAAGTTGATGTTCGAGAAGAGACGACGATTGAGGCACTGGCAACGCACTTGAAAGACACTGGTGTGAAACCCAATCTCATCATCAATTGCATTGGGATCTTACACACCTCTGAGTTCGGCCCTGAGAAGACATGGCGGCACTTAAACGCACAAACCATGCACGATGTTTTTGCGATCAATGCCTTTGCGGTGGCTTTACTCGGCAAGCACCTTATTCCACAAATGCCCAGACAAGGACGAACCGTATTTGCATCGTTGTCTGCTCGGGTGGGCAGTATTGCCGACAACAGACTTGGGGGCTGGTACAGTTACCGCGCCTCCAAAACAGCACACAACATGTTCGTAAAGACACTTTCCTTAGAATCATTGCGAAAGTATCCAGAGTTGGCGATTGTCTCCCTTCACCCAGGTACAGTAGATACAACCCTGTCGGAACCATTTACGGCACGATACGATCCGAACAAACTGTTTACAGCAGCCCGATCCGTCAACGAACTCTCCAGTGTGATTTCCAATCTGACCAACAAAGATACGGGTGGGTTTTTTGCTTGGGATGGACAGGCGATTCCCTATTGAAGTCTGGTTGTTTTCAATCCAACTTTGACAAATCTCCACCATCCAGCAAGATGTTGATTTGTCGACGATACTTGGGGACTTTTGCTTCTTTACTATTGCGATTGTTCTTTTCCAACTCTCGTACCAATGCGGCTAGGGCAAAAGGAGTGCTCATAGGTTTATCCAATCCATAAGCCCAAGCGCGAGCACGAATGGCAGCACCTTTGATGAGTCCGCCTGCAATGGCAAAATTGGTGCCCAACAATTCATAGTCCACACCATCATGTTCGCCCATAATTTTACGCCACAACGTTTGTCGGGTTGGTGCATCGGGAATCGGGAGCACGGCATAATCATCGAATCGACGGAAGAATGCCTCGTCCAAGTCTTCAATACGGTTGGTGGTGGCTACCAAGATCCCACTGTAACTGTCAAAGCGAGTCAAAATGTATGCGACACCCGTACTAAGTCCGGAACCACCTTGATTGCTACTTCGTTGTCGGAGAAGGGCTTCGGCTTCATCCAGAACTAAGATGGCACCCGCCGCCTCTGCTACATCAAATATTTGTCCAATGAGTTTTTCGGTTTCTCCGAGCCATTTACTTAGGACATTGGAGAGATCCAATTTGACCAACGGTCTATCCAGAGCAGTCGCTAGAGCTTCTGCTGTCATAGATTTACCGGTACCTGGGAGTCCGGAGAGTAGCAATCGATAGCCAACTTGTCTATCCGTAAAACCAGGAAGGGTGGGTAAGATATTCAATCGATAATTGGCGTGTATTCGGGCTTGTTCCAATTGAAACTGAACACTGTCGGGCAAGATGAGATCTTCCCATTGTGTGTCACACCGTTTGGGTTCGGCAATCGAAGAATCCGGTACACCACAAATGTCTCGTTCTTCTGCGCCAGATTTGTTGGAGAGAAGGGCTTTGGAAATGACTTCATCGAGGACTTCTTGTTCTCGACGTACATGTGGAGTGGGTTCAATCCATTGTAACGTTGCACTGATGGCTTCTGCTGTGTGTCGAATAAATGTTGGATCGGGCATCATCAACACTCTTGGTGCGTTCGCAGTTTTGGTACGCGTTAAGATGGTGTGCAAGATATCTGAATTTACGGAACTGTGTAGCGCAAAGCCATCAACAACTCCGATGCCAAAGCAACAAATGTGTACAGCGATCATGCCACAGATGCGTTCAATGTCAGCATCACTTCCTTTTTGAGCGACCAAGTGATGTGTTCGAATTTCTTTGGCCAATGTTCCACAGTAGTGTAACAAACGCTCTTTGGAAGCAGAGTGAACAATACGCCAAGATTGTTTTTGTGGCGTGAAGGTTGTGTTGGTTGGAATACCCAATGCAGGTGACAATCCAATACAAACTCGTCCACAGTATGTGAGTCTCAATGCGGATGGACCAGGTGTTACAGGATCTTGGATGCCTCGTCCCACAATTTGTACCAAGCCCCAGTTGGCCAAACTCAATACTGCACGTTCCAATGGTTGCAAAGAATTTTGACTGGCGGGTACTTGTTCTGCGAGCGTTTTCCAAGAAAGGACACCTGGGCGATCATAGGCATCTGCTTTGCGCAATTCTTCTGTGAGATCATCTTTGCAATCTACCATCGCTAAGATTTTTAAGATTTCTTTGCACAGTGCAGTCAATCCCAATCGATCGGTAACATTGTCTAAACGTTCTTCGACATGCTGTTGAAAATTCATTTTAGGTTCCTATGGGATTGTCAGCCGAGGATGGCGTGAATTCTGTATGTGTAGCATGGATGTAGTGTACTTGATAGCGAGTTGTTGACCGTGCATACAGTCGAACATCCCAAGGTAGTGAATCGATTTCTCGATGAATACGGTGACTCGTCAAGGCTGAGTCTTTGTTTTCGTCAGACAATAAATATCGAATGACCTCTTCTGGATTGCCTTTCCATGGACTGAAACTGCTGTGTCCACCCAACCACTGTGCATATTCTGTTACAGAACTAGACCAGTCATAGGGACAGAAAGAGTGCCACTCCGTCGCGACTCTGCTCAACTCTTGTAGATACTGAGTTGGAGAGGTTGTACAGTCCACGACATTCATCGTGTTTGCTCTTCCGACTTGTCCATTTAAGAAAGGGAGGCACGTGGCATCGGCAACCCAGAAATCTATCAAGTGCGTATGGTTAAATTGCACGGGATATTCTTTCCAGTCGTATACAACTCCATTGCGACGTAGACCATAGCGTACTGTGTTGTGTCGAAGTGCATCTTGTGCATGCATGAGCATCGCAAAGTTTACATCGAGTCCCAAGACTGGACGTTGATGCTGTTCCGCCAACCAAAAACTACTTCGTCCCACAGAGCATCCGACGTCTAAGATGGGGCCATCAGCACACTTTGTTTGTGTTGTGTTTGTTAGCAACCGAGCTATTTGGTTTGGTGTTTCTGGTGTATCTGGATCCAAATCGCCATAATGTGAATGCATGTATGTTGATAAATAGGAACGGGTCATGGAGATGATAGAATTTGATCCAGAACCTTCTGACAACCATTGCCAATGGTGCCCTGTTGTCTTGGTATCCCAAAGAGTGTGTAGATAATATTGCTGTAAATAGGTACCGACTTGCGGTACCAAAATGGGGATGCCACGAATTACAGGATAAATAGCCCCACAGTGATTGCAAATGAAGTTTCCTTCTTCAATCCACTCTTTGTCGCCCTTGAAGACGTGTAAGTCTAAGGCGTGGAAGCCCATTTGTTGCTGAATGCAGAGTGGGCATTGGGGTGCATAATATTCAAAATGACTAAAGCGCAATTAGCCCCCAATCATCACAGTAGGATTGCCAGGGCCCATTACTTTGCCGACAGGTGCAGGAATCGGTGCCACACAAGAAGGGTGTGCCGTCATATCGTTTAATCGAGCAGCTGGCATCATTTGAACCTTTACCGTCATAGAGCCTTTGGTGATCATCCCAGGTCCACCGGGTACACAGCCGGGAAGCATGCATGGCGCAGATTTACAGAGGGCTGTTGCCGCTGGTTTACCTCCAATCATGACTGTGGGCTTTCCTTCAATTAGTGCCAGGGGTAATCCCGGATGAGGTGCGGGGGTCGGTACTGGTGCCGGAGGATGAATTGGTGCATGACAGTGCGGTGCATCTTGTTTGATCATGTCTCCCATGCAAACTGCTGGTGGCATCGTAGACTCCTTTGTCCATTGTATGAGTGTTTTTCTATTGGTACGTCAACGTTGGATTAGTTCAACCAGATGACTTTGCCTCGTACATATACATCGTCTGCACAGGTGAAGCGCATTTGTTCGGTGGAATCGATGTTTACGCGTCCTTTGGCAATAATATCAGTGTTTCCAGCCGTTTGGACTCTAAAAGATTGACAATCCAGTGCGATGTTTTCTGGGGAGTGTAAATCCAACTGACCACCGTTCAATCGAATCTGTGGTCCTTCAGTGGTGATGTCTATCTCTACTTGTAACTGGCCATGGATATCCTCAATCGCAATCGACTGCCCATTGATATTGACTTGGACCTTGTGTCCTGTTGGAAAGACATGTTCTGCACTGTCCGTTTCTCTAATTTGATCTTGTTCAAGCAATTCTGCTTCGGGAGTAGAGTTTGGAAACAGGAGCAGATTGTCTCCATCTAAGTGGCTTCTGTTTGCATTCAATCGTTGTGTAGACATCTTTCTCTCTCCAAAGTCGATTTTTTGAATTACAGTTATGATAACATTATAACCGAAGCATCACCTCTTCACCCTCTCTTTCTTGTCAGCTGACCATTGAGACTACCATGTTAGAAAAAAGCCAAAAACCCATCGTATTTCTTGCTACTGTCAAGTCCACCAAAGATCCTCTTGGACTTGGACGTGTACAGGTGTCCTTGAAAAGTTTGTCTAAGGCTGTTGAGATGCCTTGGATTCGCATGATTCACTCACATGCCTCGAAGGGTTATGGATCGTTGTTGTTGCCAGAAGTTGGAGATATGGTTGCTGTTTTACGAGGTGCAGGGGACCGGATTGGTTCTATGTACATATTGGGTTCGGTTTATGATAAAAAGAACAAGCCAGCGATCAAAGACAAAGATGGCAAAAACAACATCAAGCAGTTTCAAACTCGCTCCAAGCATACGTTGGAGATTTCAGATGAGAAAGGAAAAGAAAAGATTTCTCTAAAAACTGGTAAAGGTGCAGAGTTGGTTTTTGATGATAAAGCCTCCAAAGTTCACATTAAGATTAAGGGCTTGACCATTGATATGGATGGAAAAGGGAAGTCCATTACTTTAAAGGCAGATGGTGATATTGAAATCAAAGCGGGTGGCAAAGTCATCATCGCCGGTATGAAGGGTGTCGACATCAAAGGAAAGGATGTGAGCATCAAATCAGATATGAACACCAAGATTAAAGGTGGTATGAAAGTGGCCATCGAAGGTGGTGTCGGTGTGGATATCAAGGGTGCTGGGAAGGTATCCGTTAAAGGGGCCATAACCGCCATCGGCTAATTTTGATGGTTTTTGATGAGGATAAATGGCGATCAGCCCTGCTTCCTGCACGAGGCATACGGCAGTATTGCCTCTTAGCACTCATCTGACCTGTTCATCCATTTCTCCCTCATCAAAAGGGTGTGGGTTGTGTGGGTTGTTTTTTGTGAGTGACTGTGGTTTCATTTGTAGATGTCGAGGCATAGGTTGTATAGACGTGTGGGGAAGTATTGTCTCTTAGCATTCATCGGACCTGCTCGTACATTTCTCTTTCATTAAAAAGGGTTTGTGGATATGTATTTTGGCGATAACCGTTGGTTGGGTATGCATCCTTAATAGTATTTTGTATATTGGTTTGGATGATGGGTGTTGTTCATCGATTTGTCTCGTCAAAATTTATGAAGCATTAAGCCTAGATCGAGCCCGAATGGCTTGTTTGTATTCCAAGAAGCAATTCGCAAGGAATGTACCAATACACTACATTTCCAAAACACTTCTGGAGAACCGATGCATACTTGCTCTCTTTGCTTGTCTCCAATTGAGATCTTTACAACTTGGAATACGCGTGTCTATTTTCGGTGTCCGACGTGCTGCTTGATTCAGTTGGATGCCCAAAGTCATCCTTCCCGTTCCGAAGAGAAGTCTGAGTATTTGATGCACAACAACGATTCAGCAGATGAGGGCTATCGCCGGTTTTTAAGTCGAGTTACCAATCCTGTTCTCGAATGGCTGGAACAGAACCATACAGCCACCGCACAACTGTTGGATTTTGGATGTGGTCCAGGTCCGACCATATCAGTCGTTCTTGGAGAGAAAGGATGGAAGATGGAAAACTATGATCCGATGTTCTATCCAACGGCGTCTTTGTTGGAGGAGCAGTATGATTTAATTGTGTGTACAGAAGCGGCAGAGCATTTTTACACACCAAAAACAACCTGGTCTCAAATGATTGCATTGATGAAGGACACGGGTCGATTGATTGTGATGACGCATGTTTCGGACAAACATGGTGTACCATCAGACTTTAAGGGTTGGCACTACATTCGGGAACAAAGTCATGTGTCGTTGTATCATACAGATACGATGCGTTGGATAGCCAATGAATATGGTCTGCGATTAACGATATTGGACCGAAATGTATTTTGTTTTGATCTGTCTCAAGCGGTCCTACAGTAAAACAATATCCACAATGACATGACGGTGTATACGGTTTGAGAAGCGTGTCAATCTATCTTTCAATCTATCTTTCAATCTATCTTTCAATCTATGTTGTCAATCTATGTTTTCAATGGTGGATAGCCCAAATCAGAAGTGAGATTGTTTAGATAGAGGTCATAACTGGATGACCCATCAATAGTTGTACTGGGTACTCAATGATTTCGTCACACACTTGAAACGGTAAAGGGGGTTATTTTGTTTTATAGTGATCGTTATAAATAGTATGTCTTTATCAAAAGGAGGTCAAGATGTTTGTTATGGGAATGTTGATATTTGGTTGTGATAGGGGAGTCGTTGATGTGGATTCTGTAGAGTCTGATGCACTTATGGAAGAGGGGTTGGACACTTTTGAAGGACTGGATGGGACTGGTGTTAGTCAAGAGGTTGATTCGGTTATTGAAAGCGGATTTGATTGGTACAATCATCCTGATCGCTTTGAAGAAGACTATGTATACACATTTACTGACTTGCCATTGGGTGGGAATCTTGAAAAGACACCCTGGTCTGGTGACTATTGGGCAAAGAACAAAGGTGGTATATCTTATCGATGGCAAACCGATGAACGATTTACATATACCTCATACACTGAAGACGAACTCAAAATGATGAGTTCAGAAGAAATAGCGTT
>Ga0206130_10003661_pt1 | contig 19781 bp, 18 predicted proteins | sample Helgoland_Spring_9_FD_148637 | JGI IMG/M metagenome (GOLD analysis project Ga0206130, IMG submission 148637) | Pelagic subsurface seawater microbial communities from Kabeltonne, Helgoland, North Sea - Helgoland_Spring_Bloom_20160512_1 | ecosystem: Environmental > Aquatic > Marine > Epipelagic ... | reverse complement strand
GATGGCAAACTCGGTGGGAGAGGTGAGCAGGACTTCCTGAGCGAAGAGCACCAGTGTCGCCCCGGCCACGGTGCCCAAACCATTCAACAGTCCCAGCGTGATCGCGAGTGGCCGCAGTAGCTCATGATTCCAGAGCCATCGACAACCTTCGGCGAGTTCTGATTTCCACGGACGACGTTCTGGGCGAGCTGCAGTCACGGCTTTGGGCCGGGGCAGCAGGAAGATCAGCAGCGCTGACAGTGCAAAGGTGACGGCGTCAACAAAGAATGGCGCGGCAAACGCGAAGGCGAGCAGCGCTGCTCCGGCCGCGGGCCCGGCCACGGTGTTCGCAACCTGTTCGGCACTCCACATACGGCCGTTTGCCTTCTCGAGCTGCGAGTCGTCGACGAGTGACGGCATGAGTGTTTGGGCAGTGTTGTCGTAGAGCACCTCGGCGGTTCCAAGGAACAGCGTGGCTGCGAGCACGACCATGTACAACAGAACGTTCGTTGACACGACGGCCGAGGCATCACCGAGTTCATCGGGGCCGGGGAGCGCGCCTTGTTGGTCGAGGACCATGAGCGCTACCGCTGCGGTCAGAACTGCTCGGGCGATGTTGGCGCCGACCATAAGTTTGCGGCGTTCATAACGGTCGGTGATCACGCCAGCAGGAAGACTGAAGATCAGCCACGGCAGCCGCTGGAACACAGTGACGAGGGCAACCAGCAGCGGGTTGCGGGTCACCGCTGATGCGAGCCACGGATACGCAATTTGGCCGATGCCATCGCCGAGATTCGAGATCGTGCTTGCCGCGAAGAGCTTGTGATATGCCCGGCCGAATTTCGGCGACTTCGTGGTGCCCACCTGTGCACCGTAGGCGGTGTGGCTGATGTCGAACCCGAAGTGACCGGAGCAATGTGTATCGACATGCAACGACCAAGGTTCGGGTGAGGGTGAACTTCTCTAAAAGCTGCTGCGCTGTGCGAGTTCGCTGGCAAGGTCGTCGAACAACGTGACGGCGACCAGTCCGCCGACGAGGGCAACGACGGACAAGCCGATAGTCCTGACGCGGGGGTGATCGCTGATGTCACCGAATGTTGGCCATGCGACCTGCAGGGCGGTGATCACTACCAGAGGAATGAATATCCCGAGCATGTAGACAAACGTGCGCACGAGCTCAGACCATGGTTCTGCCCGGGCATTGTTCAAGACGTCACCCAGCTCACGACCTACACAGGGGATCCACGTCCAGCCAGCCAAGAAGGCCACCACGACCGTGGTAGCGAGGTCCGAGATCATGGTGTCGGTCCGCCATGCCAACACGGTCAGTGCAAGAAGGCCGAGCCCAACCACCACATGACCAACGCCACTTGGCAGCGGAGTCCACCAGCCGGTGAATCGCAACCATGCGATCAGGCTCACGGTGAGGATCCACGCAGGTACGAGCCAGATTCGGCGTCGACCCATCAGGGCAATACCAACCGCTGGAATCAGCAGCACCAGGCTGCAGGCGAGTTTGATGCTCTCGATGCCTTCGGCCAGAACATCCATTGTCAGGTCGCTGGGTTCGCAGCGGGAGGGTTCTCGATCGGGTACCGGATTGTTTCCCGGAGTTCTTCGTAGTTGCCTTCGCCGATGTGGTCATAACGAATATCACCGTTCTGGTCGATGACGTAGGTGCGGGGCCAGAAGTTGGTGGAACCCGGCTGCCATTTCCGAAAGTTCAACTTGTCGGTGTCGAGCGGATCGGCCAATTCACGCCCAGCTGGTCCGCTGCTTTGATGATGTTGTTGACGTCAGCCTCGAAGTTGAACTCGGGCGCATGTACGCCCAGGATCTCGAAGTTCCTATCGCCGAACTCTTCGTAGTAACTCTGGGTGAACGGGATACGGGCCTTGCAGTTGCTGCAGCCAAACGTCCACATCTCAACCAGGAGAACCTGGCTGGTGAAGTCGTCGATGGATACGGCGTCGGTATTCAGCCAACCGTCGATATCCACCAGATCCATGCGGGGCCCGAAGTTTTCAGGCGTTTCGATCTCGGGTGCTTCGATCTCGGGTTCGTCATCGGTGATTTCGTCCAGGGGAGCGGGTGTATCCGTTGTAGCTGTCCTGGTGGGCTCGGCAGTGGATCGCTGCTCGGTCGCTGATTCAGCGTCATTGCCACCGAGTGTGACCCAAACCAGGACCGCAACTGCAGCGACGAGGACCATCGTGGCGGCGATCCGGCTTCCCATGTGCAAACACTACGGGTGTGCGTCGGCGACCCGTGGCGGTTGACTCGGTGTTCTCCGCTTCGTAAGAACCTGCACGATGCTGAATCTACAAGCATGAGTCCTCACGGATTAGTTGGTGCCGAGTTGGCCTTCACCACCGAGCAGGTGGAAGACATGGCGAATCTCCTGTGCAGCCTGGCTGGTGTGGCGCGGAGGTACCGCCTGGGCTCATGAGCCGATCGGGGATTACTCGCTTGCTGTGGTGGAGGGTTGTCAATTGCCCCGATAGCGTCTTCAATAACGCCCGTTATTGCAGGCTCGATAGTTTCGGTAGACAAGAAGGCACCCCTATGGCTGATTTCAACCCATCGCTGAACGAAGACCAACTCACGATCCAGAAATGGGTCCATGACTTCGCGGAGGACGTCATGCGGCCAAACGCGGAAGAATGGGATGAACGAGAAGAGTTCCCGTGGCCGGTGGTGCAAGAGGCGGCTCAGATTGGTCTTTATGGCTGGGAGTTTCTTGCCAACGCCATGTTCAACGACCCGACTGGCCTTACGATGCCGGTGGCGATCGAAGAAATGTTCTGGGGCGATGCAGGCCTCGGCATGGCCATCATGGGATCTGGTCTCGCAGCGGCTGGCATCGCCTCTTCGGGTACCCAAGACCAAGTTATGGAATGGGTACCGCAGTGTTACGGCGATGCGAAGGACGTGCAACTCGGGGCCTTCGCTGCAAGCGAACCCGATGCAGGCTCCGACGTAGGTGGCTACCGCACGTCGGCAAAATACGACGAAGCCACCGACGAGTGGATCCTCAACGGCACCAAGGCATGGATCACCAACGGTGGTATTGCTGACATTCATGTTGTCGTCGCTGTGGTCGCCCCCGAACTCAAGACCAAGGGCCATGCAAGCTTCATCGTGCCACCCGGTACCAAGGGCTTGAGCATGGGTCAGAAGTACAAGAAACACGGTATTCGCGCCAGCCATACCGCCGAGGTTGTGCTGGACGATGTCCGGGTACCCGGCCGGTGCCTGCTCGGCGGCAAGGAAAAGCTCGACGAACGTCTCGCCCGTGTCCGCCGTGGCGAAAGAGGCAACTCGCAGGCAGCCATGCAGACGTTCGAGGCGACCCGCCCAACCGTAGGCGCCCAGGCAATCGGCGTGGCACGCGCTGCCTACGAATACTCACTCGACTACGCCAAAGAGCGCGAAGCCTTTGGTCGCAAGATCATCATGAACCAGTCGATTGCGTTCATGCTGGCCGATATGGCCACCGAGATCGAGGCCACCCGTTTGCTGATCTGGCGTGCCGCGTGGCTCGGCAAACAGAAGGCGTTCGTCAACGCCGAAGGTTCGATGGCCAAGCTCAAGGCTGGCCGTGTTGCCACCCACGTGACCGAACGAGCCATCCAGATTCTGGGTGGCTACGGCTATACCCGCGAGTGCCCAGTCGAGCGCTGGCACCGCGATGCCAAGATCCACGACATCTTCGAAGGCACCGAGCAGATCCAGCAGCTGGTGATCAGCCGAGCGATCTCCGGGCTGCGGATCGAGTAGGTAAACAAAGGGATCGTGGCACGCTTGGGCACAGTGGTGACCAAGGGTCCCCAGCGGTCAGATCTTGTGGATAACTGACCTATCCCTACCCTCATCCCTACCCAGAGTAGGGATGAACGCGCTACGGTCGATGCTCATGGCGACTATCCGACAGCGGCGACCCGGGGTCTGGGAGGTGCGCGGCTACACGGGCAAGGACGTCGATGGAAAGTCGACTCAGGTGTCGCGCACGGTCCACGGCACCAAGAAGGACGCCAAGCTCGTGGCCGCCGAGCTCACAGTCAAGCCAGCGCGCAACGCCGGCGGACGCAAGCTGCGCCAACTGCTCGACGAGTGGGTCGACATCAAGACCCCGGGATGGGCCGACCTCACGGTCCGGGATCAGACGAGCCGAGCCAAGCAGGTCGCCGCCGATCCGATCGGCAACATGTCGGTCGCATCCATCGGCGTATCCGACATCGACCGCTGGGTCGCCCGTCTGCGCAAGGCCGAAGTGGGCGAGGGCGCCATCCGGAACCAGCACACAGTCCTAAGGTCGGCTCTCCAGCAGGCGGTCCGCTGGGAGTGGATCGCCACGAACCCCGCTTCGAGCGCCCCGATCGAGAGCCCGAAGCGCCAGCAGCAACGAACGATCACGAACGACGAGGTCCGGGCCTTGATCGAAGCTTCGGCTGAGGTCCACGAGATGGCGCCGCTCGCTTTCCGTCTCGCCGCAGAGACCGGCGCCCGACGCGGGGAGCTGACTGCGCTTCGGTGGGAGAAGTTCGTCGACGACAAGGTGATAGTCGACGGCCAGATCATCGTGTCGACGAACGCCGAGGGAGTCCGAGCGCCGAGGTTGAAGCCGACAAAAACTGGCAGCCGCCGAGTGGTCACGCTCAGTCCGGCGCTGCTGACGATGCTCGAGGAGGCTCGGGCCAAGTACGGCGACATCACCACGTGGTTGTTCACCCCCGACGCCGACCCACCGAACCCCGACCGCATGGGCTGGTGGTGGCGGCGTTCCCGCGAACTGGCCGGCATCGACAGCCGCTGGCGCCTCCACGACCTCCGTCACTGGTCAGCGACCGAGGCAATCGCCTCTGGGCAGGACGTACGGACGGTCGCCAACCGCCTCGGCCACGCCGACCCTGCGATGACCCTGCGTGTCTACGCCCATGCGGTGGCGGCCGCTGACGAGGCCTTGGCCGAAATCCTGGGCGCCGCGCTTGACTGACCCAGGGTCCCTTTTCTTACCGGCCCCTGGAGTGGTGAAAGCAGCGGATGGTCAGCCCTGCTCCTCACCATCGAGAATAGGCAGACGCGGCAGCGGACACATTGGCGGCCGAAGACCCAATCGGCGTCACCGTGATGAGCACAACGCCACGCCCGCCAGAAGCACGAAAGGGCATAGAAAAGCAGGTTCCATCGGAACCTGCAAGTGTTTAGAGCCGGATGCACTCGTGTCCGGCGGACGTGATGTCCGCCCTCCAAGCCGCCCCCGGCGGCGCCCCACCTCACCTCTGCACCTTCACCGACTGCGGAGCAGTCGATCGGCGCTTCAGCGCCGCGGGAGTTGCTCTGGGCAGACCTTCGCAGCCTCTGCATGCCGGTCGGCATGGGGCGCAACCGCTGGGCGTCTTTCCTGGCTTTGTTGAGTGGTCGCCGGCAGCTATGGCTTCCAGTAGAGCCGAGGGGCTGTCGAGGTCGCTTCCAGTGCTGTTGGCCGACATGTGATACCGCTGCAGCTGCACGAACGGGATGTATTCGCACACGTCCACCGAGCCCCAGCGGCCCCCGAGGCCGGCCAGATATGGGGCGATGTCCGCCAAATGTCCTCCCCAAAATTGGGCGGACATCGAAAAAAGTAGGCAGCGCCGCAAAAATGTCCGCCGTTTGTCCGCCAGATTGTCCGGGGTTTTGTCCGCCCGAAAAGCGACGATCCTCACATGACCTTGCCCACCACGCTCACGCCGCAAAATTCAAGCAAGCACATTCGGCAAAGCGACGAGGACTCGCGTCGAGAACCCGAGGGGCGACGCGAGGTCGCCCCAAACGCGCCACCGGGCGCGCCGGCACGATGTCTGTTGGACGTCGCCCAACTAGCCGCACAGCTTGGTGTGCGCGAGCGATTCGTGCGGCGCCTGATTGCTGAACGCCGAGTCCCATTCTGCAAGATCGGCAAGTTCATACGATTCGATCCGCACGAGATCGAAGGGTGGATCGATGCTCGACGCGTCGCGGCGTTCGAGCCCGACTAGCCGGTCTGACCTCACAGACGCGCAAGCGCATGGTGCCGCGTCGCCGCGATTATCGATTGCTCGATAAGGGCCTGATTGATACTCGGAGTGCGTTGCGATGGTTGTCGTAGCGTTCAGAGCGCCGGTCGGCATGGCTCCACTTAGGGCCTGTCACCTTCGGGTTGACCTTATTTCGAAAGGCCTGCCGGTCGGTGTTCTGACCGAGGTGTGGCTCGAAAGAGGCGCGAGCTCAACAACCCTAAATCAGGAGTGCCCACCTCGGTTCCCCACTACCGAGAGGAAGGTATCTTCAGATGACAGTCACGATTGGAATCGATCCACACAAGGCGTCTCACGCCGCCGTCGCGATCGATAACACCGAGTGTGTGCTCGACGAGTTCCGGGTTCGGGCGTGTTCGAAACAGACCGACCAGCTCCGCACGTGGGCGGCACCGTTTCCTGATCGGGTGTGGGCAATTGAGTCCGCACGCGGGCTCGGCTATCTGCTCGCCCAGCAGCTCGTCGCCGCGGGTGAGACCGTGGTCGACGTTCCGGCAGTGATGTCGACACGTACCCGTCTGTTGGGCTCTGGCAAGGCGCAGAAGAACGATCCGAACGATGCCCGGTCGGTCGCGATCGCTGCGTTGCGCAACAATCAACTCTGCTGCGTCAGTCTCGATGACCACGCCCGCGTGTTGAAGTTGTTGGCAAAGCGGCACCGCGATCTCGGCCGTCTAAAGAGCAAGGCGAGTTGTCGGCTGCACGCGTTGTTGATGGAACTCGAACCAGGCGGAATGGCCAAGGAAATGACCGTGAACAGGGGCAACGAGATCCTCGACCGGGTTAATCCGGGATCGCAGATGGTCGAGCATCGTCTTGCTGTGGCCCGCGAGACCCTCGCCGATGTCGAGCACTACGAAACGCAGATGAAGACGTCACTGAAACGACTTCGCACCGCGGTCGCCGCGTCGGGAACCTCACTTGTGCAGATTCGTGGCGTCGGGGTCGTGGTCGCCGCGATGATCCTCGGTCACGTCGGTGACGTCTCGTCGCGGTGACCCAGCTGCGCTACCCGTGTCCCGGCCGCGAGTACTACGACCGCAAACACGCCGAAGGCAAGAGCACCAAAGAAGCAATCCGGGCATTGAAGCGACAACTCTCCAACGTGATCTACCGCACCCTCATCGCCGATGCCCGACGGCGTTTCTGATTAAAGGTGGGCCCGGGAGGACACCCAGGAACGACACAAAATCCAGCGTGACCGGCTCAACATCCTGAACACCGGCTCTTCGGATAAGTCACTTCCCGGACCCAACAACAACCTTACGACCCCGCCCCCGGTAATGCCAGGGGCACGACCTGTCGCGCCCAAACCCACCTCAGAAACATGCCCTTGACACAAAGAGGCTTCGAAGTGTGGCGCGAGTGCAGCTACCGCCGAGGAGATTCTGGGCGCAGTTATCGAGTGCTCATCGCGACACAGCTCGCGGGTGTCGGGGTCGCCGGCGCAAGTCCTTGGTGTCTGCGTCGCCGCTTCCGATGACGCCATCGGTAACGAACATCACGGCCCGTGACCTCTCGTCGGGAGCGAAGGAACGGGCCCCTCTAGCGATGATCCGCAATATGGCGAATAGTCCTATCGAATAGTCCTATCAATGTTGGTTCCTAGTGCGAAATGGCGTCGAGAACGTTGAGTTGGCTGGCGCGAATCGCTGGACGCCAGCCAGCCAACACTCCAGCGAGAACGCCAGCGATAGCAACTGCAGCAAGCGTGGTCCATGGGATGTCAAAGACTGGGAACGTTGCACTCGCCATGCGCTGTACGAGCCATCCGAAGAATCCACCGAGGGCGAGGCCGCCGATTGTGCCGACCAATGCAACGATGCCAGATTCATAGCGCACAGCCGAACGAAGTTGTGGGCCGGTCATGCCAACCGCACGCATCAGGCCCAGTTCTCGCGTTCTTTCGAAGATACTCAAGCTCATCGTGTTGGTAACACCAAGCAGTGCAATGAGTACCGAGAGCCCGAGCAGTCCATAGAGGATGTTCAGCAACGTATCGAGCGTGCCTGCCTGCTCATCAATGAAGGTGTCGGCGGTCTTCACCTCTGCTGTTGGGTCGCCGGCGAGTGCTGTATTGAGGTCCACAGTAGCTACGTCGGTGTCGGATGCTCTCACGAGGACCACAGGGTCGAGAACCTGGCGGGTTGTCAGATCGGACACGGCGGTGTCGACGAGCAGGCCGCCAACCACTGAGGTGTTTTCGTATATGGCGATGACCTCGAGGTCGGTTGCGCCGTTGCCGAGATCAAATGACAACGAATCGCCAATGCTCAACTCGCGCTGTTCTGCCTCGTCGGTGCTGATAGCGATCGTTCCTGCCCCGAGCTCGGCGATGTCACCTTGAGTGAGTCCAACGTCGGTCAACGCGGTCAGCTGGTCGCCGTACGCGCCAGTCAGGGAGATCGCTAGGTCATCGACCACGGCACTGACGGGTCGAATCGGCGAGACCGCATCGACGCCTGAGATGTCCAGCAAGCTGGCTGTTGTCGTTGGACTGAGTCCGCCTCTGCGCCCCGCTCCGGCCTCGATAACGAGCTCTGCTACGAGGCCCGCCTCAAGATCACCGCGGATCGATTGTTTGAGCGAAGCGGCGACGACGCTGGCGGTGACCACGAGGGTGACCCCGATCATTAGGGCAAGTGCCGTAGTTGCCGTTCGTTTCGGGTTGCGGGTGGAGTTCTCGGTCGCAACCTCGCCAACAATGCCACGCGTTTTGCGCAGTGGCGTCGCGATAAAGGCGGCGAGGGTGGGAGCGATAGCGGGTGCCGCCACGATGACGCCACCGAACAACAGAACAATGCCAGCTCCACCAATGAAGTAGTTCAAATTTCCCGCTCCGACGGTGGCAAGAATGCCGCCGAGTATGAGAAGTGCAAAGCCGATTCGGCTGCGGAGAGCCGAGCCGGTGACGGTCTCGATCGCGGTGTCTCGTAGCGCCTCGATTGGGGGAACTGATGGCCCCCGGCGAGCTGGGAAGTATGCCGACACGATGGTCACGCCCAAACCAACGAGAAAACCAATGATCAGGTTCGACGTGTTGACTGTCACGGTCGAGGCTCCGAGACTAAATCCAAAGGCCGCAAGGACTTGCAACATGACGGCGCCAAGAATGACGCCGAGCAGTACGCCGAGTAGGGCGGCGACAACGCCGACGGCCAGAGACTCGACAAGCACGCTGCGCAAGACCTGCTTTGGTGTGGCGCCGATGGCGCGCAGTGTCGCCATTTCCTTCTGGCGTTGCGAGACAGTGATCGAAAAAGTGTTGTAGATGACAAAGACAGAAACGAACACCGCCACGCCGGCGAACGATGTCAGGAAGGTGCTGATGATCGACACGAGGCTGTTGAGCTGTTCTGCGGCTTCGTCAGCCAAGGTTTGTCCAGGGACGACCTCGAGCCCTGCCCCGAGTTCGCTACGTAGCTGTTCGACTAAGTCGGCGTTGTCAGTTCCACTCGAAGCAGCGACCAAGATCGTCGCGATGTCGGCACTCTGAAAGACATCGGCAGCCCCATCGAAGGTGAGACCAAGTGACGTGCGTCCTTCGATGTCTGAGCCGCTCCGCGAGTCAATCGCGCCCACAATCGTGAATCCAGCTTCAGTCTGGGGCAGAAGCCGAACCGAGTTGCCGACCTGAAGGCCGCCATCTTCTAAAGCGCTTACATTGACGACTACCTCGGTTGGGCTTTGCGGCGCACGGCCCTCGACCAGTACGAACTGGTTTAAGTCATCGGAGGCAGACCAGACGACGACGTCAGCGGCATTGCCGACTGCCTTGCCATCGCGGCCAACAAGCTGGGTGTAACCAGACATCGACGGCGACACGGCGCCGACACCTTCGACAGCGGCGACTTGATCGAGAACAGCTGCGTCGACTGGCGAGCGGACGTCTATGAAGACTCCTTCGGACAGTTCATCTGACCGAATGCCAGCGTCGATCCCGGCGTACTGCTTGTCGACGGCCCCCGAGAGGCCTTCATCCACCGTTGCAGTGAGCACGGTGGTAGCGACGTAAAACGCTACACCGAGGGTTATCGCCAACGCGGTGAGAGCGAATCTGGTTGGGTTTTCGCGCACGTTGCGCCATGCCAAAGACAACATGTCAGTTCCTGAACTGCTTCATGCGGTCGAGCACAGCGTCGCCGGTGGGGTCCATCATTTCGTCGACAACTTTGCCGTCGGCGAGGAACACGACGCGGTCGGCGTAGGCGGCCGCGTATGGGTCGTGGGTGACCATGACGGTGGTCTGGCCGAAGTCATCTACCGCGGAGCGCATGAATGACAGAATCTCATTGCCCGTTGTTGAGTCAAGGTTGCCGGTGGGTTCGTCGGCGAAGACCATTTCGGGGCGAGAGGCCAGGGCCCGGGCGACGGCGACGCGCTGCTGCTGGCCACCGGAGAGTTCGCTCGGGCGGTGGTCGAGGCGATGGGCCAGACCAACCTTTTGGACGACGGTTTCGAACCACTCCTCGTCGGGCTTGGCGCTCGCCAGACGCTGTGGAAACAAGATGTTCTCGCGCGCCGAAAGTGTCGGGATCAGGTTGAATGCCTGAAAGATGAACCCCATTCGATCGCGTCGCAACAGGGTGCGCCCGATTTCGTCGAGTTCTGACACGTCGGTATCACCGATGAAGGCCTGACCCGAGGTCAGACCGTCGAGGCCGGCCATGCAGTGCATCAGGGTCGATTTACCTGAGCCTGAAGGGCCCATGATGCACGTAAAGGCTCCGCGGGTGAAGTGTGCGTCCACATGATTAAGAGCGTGAACTGCGGTGTCACCCTCGCCATAGGTCTTCATGGCAGATACGGCCCGGGCAGCGCTTTCAGTCATTGTGTTGCTTTCTTCTTCGGAGGGGCTGCGAAATGCAGCGATGGACGAGTCCACGTCCAAATCGGACGTTGTGCGACCCCATGGGATGAACCGTCGCCGGGAACACTGCGGATTGGTCCTAATCGGTTGGTGTGTTCCTTGAGACCCAGCGGTTGTCGAGCTCTGCACAGGGTTATCCGCTGGGTCTCCTGTCCGGTCAGGACCGAAGCGCCTCGGTTGGAGACAAGCGAGCGGCGCGGATAGCAGGGTAGAGGCCCGCGATTGCGCCAATCACGAGGGCTGACCCTAGGCCTCCATAGATGGCGATGGCGGGCACGATGGTGTCCCAGCCGCGCAGGCTGGCATAGATGTTGGTGGCCAGGAGGCCGAGGGCAACGCCACCGATTCCTCCGAGCGCAGACAGCAAGAGCGCTTCGCCCAGGAACTGGACGGCAACATGGCGCTTTGTTGCTCCCAAGGCGCGGCGCAAGCCGATCTCTGCTCTTCTCTCCAACACCGAGATCACCATCATGTTCGCGATGCCCACGCCGCCCACGAGCAGCGCAACCGCACCGAGCCCCAAGAACAGCGACGTCAAGGCGTCGTCTGCTGACTCTCTCGCCTCCAGCGCGTCGGTTGGGCGGGCGACGTCGACCTCTTCTGGATTCTGAGGGTTGGTCGTTCTCGCCAGAACCTCGAGTACCGACTCAACCTGGTCAGGGTCAACTCTGACCAGAATTGACGTCGGGACGTTGTCATCGTCGAGGTAGGTCGCGGCGGCATCAAGTCCGACAAGGGCAGCGCGATCAAGATCGGGATTGAGCTGGAACTCGTCAAGAATTCCGATGACGGTGAACCACGTGTCCCCGACGTAAACCTGTTGCTCGCCGGTGACGCTGTGAATTCCCAGTCGCTCGGCCGTGACAGAACCGAGGACCGTCGTCGGGTACGAAGCGGTGGCGGAATCAAGCCACCGACCCTCGTGCAAGCCGCCGGCAAGCGTGTCGACCAGGCTGAGGTCAACCGCCTGCACGGTGATTCCGTTCGTCTCGCCGGAAGGTATGAAGTCGGAGCGGTACACGTTTGCACCCGCCACCGTGCTGACTGTGGTGGTCACCTCGACGGGCGCGATCCGCGAGATCATTGCGGCCGCCGAGTCGGGAAGCTCACCGCTGCCGGCGCCGATTCCAGCGCTCGCCTCGACGGTGAGCAGGTTTGTGCCAAGCGAGTCGAGTTGTGCCAGCAGCTCGGACTTTGACGACTCGCTCAGACCAAGGACGGCAACCATCGCCGCGATGCCGATCATGATTCCCAATGCTGAGAGCGCAGTGCGCATCCTGCGAGTGCGCATGCCGACGGTCGCCGTGCGCGCCATGTCGGGGCCGTTCACTCGGCTACGCGGAAGTGCAGACAGTGATGTCATGGCCGACATCACTGTGTTTCCATAGTGTCGTGCTCAATCTGGCCGTCGCGAATGCTCACCGCGCGTGGGAACAGTTCCGCGATCTCGGGGTTATGGGTGATCACCACGAGCGTCACGCCGGCGCTGTTGAGTTCCTGGATCAATTCGACGATGGCGTCACTGCTGCGCGAGTCGAGATTTCCGGTTGGTTCGTCGGCCAGGATGATCGACGGGTCGCCGAGGATCGCTCGGGCAATCGCAACTCGTTGCCGTTCGCCGCCCGAGAGCTTGTTCGCCTCATGGTCGACTCGATGGCTGAGGCCCACCTTGTGGAGAGCTTCTCGGGCGAGCTCACGTCGGTCGCGTAGTTTGCCACCGCCGTAGAGCGCCCCATCGGCGACATTGTCGAGAGAGGTGAAGCCGTTCAGTAGATGAAACTGTTGGAAGACGAATCCGATGTGACGAGCCCTCAGACCCGACAACTCTGCATCGTTTAGTGCCGACACGTCGTGGCCGGCAACCATCACCTCGCCCGATGTCGGTCGGTCGAGTGTGCCCATGACATGCAACAGGGTCGACTTGCCCGAGCCTGAGGGTCCAACGATGGCCAGCAGCTCGCCTTGCGTAATCTCAAACGAGACGCCATCGAGTGCCCGCACCGGCGGTGTACCTGGATACTCCTTGACGACGTCGTTGAAAGCGAGGACCGCCGGCTTGGCGTGCCCGCGATGTGGTCGGTTCAGCGTGGCCGTCACGGAAGTGCTACCAGATCGCCGGCCTCGACACCGGCAACGTCGATCTCGACAAGTCCGTCGGCGAAGAAACCCGGGTCGGCGGCGACGAGCCGAAATCCTGATCCCGAGTCGGCTTCGATGGCATAACCCCCGTCGGACAGTGCAATGAGCGCCGAGACGGGTACGGCCAAGACATCGGACACCGAGGAGCCGACGAGCTCGACGTCGACTGGAGCCTCGGTCAGATCTCCGACCGCGTCGGGGTCGTCGAGCCGGACCGTGACAGCGAACGTGGTGCTGCCGTCCTGCGCTGTAGTAGCGGTTGTTGCGATCTCCTCGACGACACCGAGAATCTCGACGTTGTCGGGAAGCACGACCGTTGCGCTATCGCCTTCGTCGGCCAGTGATTGATCGACAGCGTCGAGCTCGAAGCTCACGATCTGCTCGACATCGGCTATCCCCAGCACGGCAGCGCCTGGACTCACTTGGCTGCCGACTGCTGCGATCTTGGCGGTGACACGCACGGCAGCCTCGACTACGACAACATCGCCGACATGCAGCACGCCATCTGGTTCTTGCCCGGTCGCCAGTTGCCAATCGATGAGCGCGGAGCGGGTTTCGGACGTGTACACGTCGTCGACGACCATGGTCGCATCGGCGGTGAAACCGAGTCGATCGAGCGCCTGCTCAAGCTGCAGCACGTCGGGACCTGACAACTCTGATCCGAAAGACAACTTCGCGATCGAGGCACCAGGACCGATCGAACCTGTCGCGTCGATCGTCTCGATGACTTGCCCGGGCCCAGGAATGAACACGATGTCGCGGGCCTCAACGATGCCGTCGACTTCAACCCCCAAATCAGCCTGCCAACGCTCGACCATTGCCGCGGTCTGCGACGTGAACTCCCGGTCAACGATGACTTCACCATTGGGGTCATAACCCATGGCGACGAGTGCGGTTTCGAGCTGAAGTACGTCGGGGCCGACGAGGTTGGGTTGGGTGTCGAGCGCTGTCTCATTGGCGAGATCGTCTCGGTCGGCTGCGACCTGGACCTCGTCGAAGTCGACGAGCGCCTGGCGAGCTGCATCGAGGGCGTCTTCCGCGGCTGCGATCCGATCGAGATCTGCTTGCTGCGCCGCTGTCACCGCCTGATTAGCTCGCGATATCTCGCTATCGGTCCCGCCGGCTTGCTCGATCCGGGTCAGATCATCAATCGCATTGAGCAGCACATTGCTCGGCGTATCGGACCGTGCATCAGACAGACGCTCTTCTGCCATGGCGATCGCTTCGACGAGTTTCAGCCGTGACTGAGAGCTCTGAACGTCGGCTGCCAGCGTGCTTCTGGTTGAGGAATCGGCCGGCTCGGGCCAGTACAGATCGCGATACACACGCGAATCCCCATAGAGCACGGACACTGCCTCGCCATCGAAGGTGTAGAGCACATCGCCTTGCTCAAGAATGGCCCCGGCTTCGGGTGCGCTTGTTACTGTCCCGGCGCGTGCCGCTTCGATCATCAAGGTCTCGTCACCGAGCGAGAGGTCGCGGTAGAAGGCAGTTGGCGCGTAAACCAAAGGCACGATCGTCCCGTCGACTGCGTAGACCGCATCACCTTCCGCGAGCACGGTATCTTCGCTGGCTAGAGCGGTCACCACCCCTGGGAGCATCGCAGTAATCGCGTCTTCCTCGGTCGCCCGAAGCGTGCCGTCGAACCGTTCGACCTCGACGAGGTCAGCACGTACGACAACGGTTGAGTTCTGCACCACAGGCGCGCCGGCCGCCTCGCTCTGCGAATCACCGCCTAGCGCTGAATAGGCGGCTAGTGCTGCAGTGAGCAGAACAATCGCAACGATCCACTTCCATGATGGGCGGCGTGTAGACCGCGCTGAGTCTGTGTCTCCGGTGCTCATATCAGTTGCCTGCTGCGTTTGGTAGAAGACTCGAACAGCCAGCAACAGCATCGGCGTTTGCTGGATCTTGCGGATCGAAGTCGTCGCCGAAGATGCGGGCGCCTTGGCCAGGAACAACTTTGCTTAGATCGGGGTCATCGACTTCGACGCCATTTTCTCGAAGGCACTGCGCAAACTCCAACAGGCTGTCCTCGATTGCTGAGATGTCCGGCGCCGCCGAAAAGAACGTTGCATCTTCAATCAGGTAGACGCAACCTTCGGCGACTTCCTGGAAGCCCTCTTCGGCGAACACTTGCTGTTGCCCTGGAGGTAACAGTTGGACCGTGCCGTCGGCGAGGACAGTGGGGTCCGGCATCTCGTCGATGCCGCCCTCTCGAACACACGCCACGAAGGCAAGCGCCATGTCCTCGTCGGTCGCTTCTTCGGTTGTCAACTCGCCTTCGTCAACTGGATCTTCGCCCGAGCCGGCTTCGTCGCTGCTCCCGTCCGAGCCGGAGGTGGCTTCGACGTCCGTTGACGCTTCGGCCGTCTCGGGATCTGGTTCCTCAACGGCATTGTTGAGGCCGTCGTCGGCGATGTCAGGTGCCGGGGTGGCCGCTACCTCTACGTCGGCGATACTCGCAACGCTTGAGGCAGTCTCTTCGCCGCCACCGCATCCAGCGGTGAACACGGCCAGCGCGAACAGCAAGACCGCGAGGCGCAATTGGGATACATGGTTCCTATTTCGGAGCATGCATGCATCGTCAACCGGCAATGTTGGGTCTGTGTTGGGTCAAGGTTGGGCGTGGGTAAAAACCTCTACCTCGCTGGCGGGATGTCGAGAGTGATCGTGGTGCCGCTCCCGTCGCGGTTCTTTGCGTGCACGGTCCCGCCGTGCCCTCGAACAACTTCGGCGACGAAGGCAAGTCCAAGACCGGAACCCTGGATTGTTTGAACAGTTGGCGACCGATAGAACCTGTCAAAGATGCGATCCAGATCGTCCTCCAAAATGCCGGGGCCGCGATCGTTCACGATGATGCGGTTACCGTCGACGGCGACCTCGACACCGGTATCGGCAGCGCTGAACTTGACGGCATTGGCCAACACATTCGCTACCGCCCGTTCCAGATGGGAGCGCTTGCCATTAATTAGTTCATTCTCACCAATGTGAAGCGTTGTTGGGCGATCTGGGTATTTCAGCCGAAATCCTTGGACGGTTCCATTGGTGAGCTCGCCGAGATCGAGCAGTTCGGTCGGGCTCTCGTCGAAGGGAAAGCTCGCCAGATTCACGAGCTCGTCAACGAGTCGGCTCAGCTCGTCTACCTCGCCGAGGGCGGCACCCAGCAAGGCAATGTGTTCCGACTCGTGCTCGGAGGAATCACCGTTCAGCGTCTGCGCGCGCACCGCCATCCGTTGTGACAGTTCGACGTTGGCCCGCAAGGTGCTGAGTGGGGCACGTAACTCATGACTGGCGTCTTCCACGAGTCGGCGTTGTTGTAGGAGCGACTCGTCAAGTTTCCCGAGCATCACGTTGAAGTCGGCGGCGACGTCGGCGATTTCACCGGCCCCTTCGACAGCGATGGCTTCGGAAAAGTCCTTGGTGTCGGCGACGGCTCGGGTCGCGGCGCGGAGTTGGTCGAGCGGCCGGACCAGTTTGTTCGCAAGGAAGTAGCCGGCCACGGCACCGGCGACAACGACTGCCGAGACGAGCAAGGTTAGTCGGAAGCGAAGCTGTTCGAGGGTGTCAATCTGGCCGGTGATATCGCGACCGATGTGAAGAACAACCCGCTCGCCCGCCGGGGCATCGAAACCGACGAGCCGAGTCTCGTACGTTCGATCGTCGACCTGTAGCTGTGAACGAATTGGGGCTTGTGACCGCAGCGCCCGGTCGATTTCGGCCTGGGTGAAAGGTAGGACGGCGTCTGGGGTTGAGGCGACGACGCTTCCATCGGATAGGAGAAACCGGATCTCGACGTCGTAGCGGGCGATGGACGCAACAGCGTTCGGGTTCACGAGATCGCTTTCACCGGGCAGCTCCGGATCGCCATCGGCAAGCTCTGCTCGCGTCGCGACGAACGAAAGCACCTGAGAGATGCGATCGTCGAGAAATGTGTCGGTCTCTTCCTGCAGCCGGTTGTCGACGCTGGCGTAGGAGAACAGCGCTGCGCTCACCGCTGCCACGGCCGCGAGCATGCCCAGCGCGATCGCGATCTGAAGACGAAGTGTCATCCCGGCTCCCGAATCACATAACCGATTCCGCGAAGTGTGTGAATCAGTCGAGGGCGGTCAGGTCGCTCGAGCTTTCCTCGCAGGTAGCTGATGGTTGCGTCGAGCGTGCGCGACTCGGCATTGAGGTCGTATCCCCACACAAGCTCGTAGAGTCGAGTTCGCTCGATGACGACTTGTTTGTTGGTTGCCAAGGCCAGGAGCAGATCGAACTCGATCTTCGTCAACTCGACAGCGGCATCTGGATACCAGCAACGGCGCTGCTGCTCATCGATCATGAGATCGCCGATCTGGATCGGCGCGGTCTCGGCCTGGGCCGCTGTCGGTGGTCGGCGGAGAAGAGCGCGGAGTCGAGCAAGCAGTTCCTCGATTGAGAACGGCTTCGTCAGATAGTCGTCGCCACCGGCGTCCAGGCCAGTGACCCGATCTGTGATTGTCGTTCGAGCGGTCAGGAAGAGAACAGGTTCCGCATGGCCGCACTCGCGCATGCGCCGGCAGAGACCAAAGCCGTCGAGATAGGGCATCGACACATCCATGATGACCGCGTCAAAGGTGCTGCCGGTGAGTACTTCGAGGCCGCTGACGCCGTCGGAGCAGGTCGCGACCTCGTAGCCCTCGAAGGTGAGTGTGCGTTCTAGGACCGAGCGCAGTTTCGCGTCGTCTTCGACGACAAGCAGTGTTGCTTTCGGTGGTGCCTTCATCGCCCTCGCTTCCGTTGCACTGAAGCTAGCGGTCGAGTGTTAAGGCAGTGTTGTCTCGATGCCTCGCGCCGACGGCGAAGCCCCGTCGTACGTGAACCGTTGTGTGAATCACAACACTTCTGTATCCCTGAAGGGACACTGGTACTACCACCTTGTTGCATACCCACTGAACCCAGAACGTGATACCTAGTCGTGTGCGGCCGTTGCCTCGGTTATGGCTTTGGCTAGCTCTGCTGAGGTTGATGCGATCGTGCTTCCCGCTGCTCGAGTGAGGCGGTCGTCGATTGCTCGGCCTAGCCCGGGGGCGCCGGTAAGTTCAACAACGATCGCGGTCGCTGTCAGTACATCGATGCGTCGCAGCTCGAAGTACAGATCGTGGCCGACGGCCTCGATTTCGGCCAAGGAACCCAGCGGCTCGAAACGCCATGTCGATGGCAACTCTGGTTCACGGTCGCTGTAGCCGGCATAGATCACCGATGTTGCGGCCCCCAACTCGAGACCGGACGTTGAGGCGAAGTCGATCGAGTTTCCTCGAACGGCAACGGTTGGTGTGCTGGGGGAGTAGTGGCGTTTCTCGTGGCCAGGCGAGGCTGGCGAGTCGACCGACGTGCCATCGTCGGCAATACGGATGCCTTCCACGCCGGCCAATTGCTCAACAGTGATGGCACCATGGCGAAGCACGGTGACATCGGCGCCATCAAGTGTCACGACAGTCGATTCGAGTCCATGGTCAGTGCGGCCGGAGTCGATGATGATGTCGCACACGTGGCCAAGGTCGGCGATGACATGTTGGGCGCTCGTCGGGCTGATGTGGTTGAACCGATTTGCGCTGGGAGCGGTGATGGGAATCCCGGCTTCGTGGATAAGCGCAGCCGCAACCGGATGCGAAGGACATCGCACCGCAACACTTTCAAGCCCACTGGTGACGGCCAACGGCACCGCCTGGCCTCGGGGCAAGATCATGGTGAGTGGCCCAGGCCAGAATGCGTCGGCGAGCGCCTTGGCTGCGGGCGGAAGGGGCCCTTCGATCACGGACTCAACCATCGGCAGCCCGTCTACATGCACGATCAGCGGATCGCTCGAGGGTCGACCCTTGGCAGCGAAGACTTTGGCGATTGCGGTTTCATCGAGCGCGTTACATCCCAGGCCGTAGACCGTCTCTGTGGGGAACGCCACAAGCAGCCCGTCTCGCAAAGCTTGCGCGGCCGTGCCGATGAGGTCCGCGTCGAGTTGGAGCGGTGAGATCGCTACAACGTTTGGTCGAGGGTCGGTAGTCACGGTCGGACCATTAAACAACCGACCTCCCGTCCTTCCTCCTAGAAAGCAGCGAGGGCGGCGGCGAGTTCGATGCGGTAGCGCTCAACGTTGCCGAGTTTGATGTCGTCGAAACCGCGGACCATGTCGAACAGGCCGAGGATCTCGACTGCCTGGTCATAGTTATCCAAGGTGACTTTGCCGGACACCGTGACCAGCAGGTCGCGGTATTCGTCAATGAGCTGGCGTTCGATCCGGCGTTCTTCGGTGCGACCGAATGGGTCGAGTCGAGTGCCCCGCATACGTTTGGTTCGCTTCAGCCCTGCGAACATTGCCCGGCCAGCAGACTCGGGGATAGCAATCTTCTTGTCGTAACCAGCCGACTTGAGCGTCGGTGGCTTGAGCTGGTAGCTGACTTTGGCATCGGGTCCGAAACGGGCCTTGGCCTGGGCAACGATGTCTGACTTAAGAGCAAGTCGTGCGACCTCGTATTCGTCCTTGTATGCCATTGCCTTGTACAGCATGCGAGCGGCAATCTCGCTCAGATCGCACCGGTCATCAACGGCAGGCTGCTCGGCCCGTCGCACGGCAGCGATGTCGTTGGTGAACTGCTGGGCGTACTTCATGTCTTGGAATGCAGCGAGTTCAGGAAGGCGGTAGGCCAGGATGTCTTGCAGTTCGCTGGTTCCCCCGAGCGTGTCGGCCATACGAGCGAGTTTGCCGGTGAGCG
>Ga0206130_10003657_pt1 | contig 19793 bp, 12 predicted proteins | sample Helgoland_Spring_9_FD_148637 | JGI IMG/M metagenome (GOLD analysis project Ga0206130, IMG submission 148637) | Pelagic subsurface seawater microbial communities from Kabeltonne, Helgoland, North Sea - Helgoland_Spring_Bloom_20160512_1 | ecosystem: Environmental > Aquatic > Marine > Epipelagic ... | reverse complement strand
GCCATTAATTCATTTTAAAGGAAATCTAGATGCATTAAACCAGAAGAATGTTGCTGTCGTGGGTTCTCGAAAAATGAGTCCTGGAACAAGAAACAAAATCCGAGAATTAACCGCTGAATTAGTGCAGCGTGAATATAATATTGTATCTGGGCTTGCTATGGGAGTAGATACCGTTGCGCACCATTCAACAATTGAAAATAAAGGGAAAACCGTTGCTGTCATGGCTCATGGCCTTGAAATAATCACACCAAGAAGTAATAGCACTCTTGCTAGTGAAATTATTGAAAATAACGGCTGCCTACTATCTGAGCACACCATTGGCACAACACCTTCCAAAGCTAATTATGTAACGCGCAATAGGCTTCAGGTAGCTGTTTCGAATGCTGTAATAATCGGGGAAGCCAATCTATCTAGTGGTACTATTGAAACTGCACGACAAGCTCATTATCAAAAAAAACATCTAGCTTGCTTACCTCATACCGAAGAGAACCAATCAAATTACACGGCTATCGCTTATCTGGTAAATGATCTTAAAGCTAACGTATTAGACTCAAGTCAATCTAGACTTTCATTTTATGATATTATAAAAGATATGACTCCAAATGGACCAACAGCTTACAGTAAACAACTTGATCTTTTTTGATCTTTAATAAGACTAATAAAACCATACCTATGAAGAGATTCATATTAATCTATTTACCTATCATATGTATCGCTATTGCAGCGATTGCCAAACTTAAGTTAACCGAATCAATTGACGCTTTGCCCAAAGAGTACGAATCTTCAGCGAATTTTGACCCGATAACAAAAGACAACTCAATCAAATCCATTGAAAAGAATGATGATTCCCAATTGCAAACTCTCCAAGAACAAATTGAAGAGCTCAATGATAAAGTTGGTAGCCTGAAAGATGAAAATGATAACCTAGCCGCTGAGATTTCTGGAATAAAAAATTACGAGGAAGAAGAACAGACAATACCTGAAAAAGCCTCAGAAAAAAGTTTAAGCTCCCAAGAAAGTGAAGTTAGCATAACAGATAAAATAGAATCTTCTAGACACGAGGTTATTGACGATATTGAACCTTTAGACGATTGGTATGCAGAAGACGCTGAAGATGAAATTTTCAACTTTGCGAGCGTCGAGAACAAACCCATATTTCCAGGTTGTGAGAACTTAGCTACAGAAGACGAAAAGTTCATGTGTTTCAATCAAAACATCATGCAGCACATCGGTAAGAAGTTTGAATTCCCAGAATTGGCCCGTCAAATGGGCATTCAAGGAAAGGTTTACATCAACTTTGTAATTGAGAAAAACGGAAAACTAAGTAACGTTACTATCGCACGTGGTGTTGATAAACTTATCGATGATGAAGCCATTCGAGTAATCAAGCTTTTACCAAAGTTTATACCGGCGAAGCAACGCGGAAAGCCTGTTCGTATGCAGTACACAGTGCCGATCAACGCACGTTTGCAATAACACTTAGGAGATACTGTTTAGCTAGCTCCAGCAATGACATTGACTAGAAAAGAGAAACCAATTCCTATTAGCGCTGCTGTACATGCTGATTTGGCTTTATTTGGACTACTCTTGATATTCACCAACCAAATAATAGCCCCAATAAACGGAATACAAAAGGACAGTATTTGATAAACTGTTTCTAGTTCGTCGTCATTTTCTTTAACTTTTACCTCTTTAATTATCACTTTCGGCTCATTATTGCGTTGAGTAGGAACGGACGGAGCCTTCCTAACAGTCTTTACAATAAATTCAAGTTTTGGACCTTCAAAAGATAATTGGATTATATCTCCATGGGAAAGGTACCAACTATTATTCACAGGTCTTCCATTAATTAATGTTGGGTTAGATTCTGAATTATTCCTTACAATCCAGTCTCTTCCATCATTAATGATTACTGCATGTTTTCTACTGACAGTGTTTTGTTTATTATCGTATCGAATATCACAAGTGGAATCGCGTCCGATTTCAATTCTGCTGTTCTTAAGCTCTTGTTCTTGTCCAAGCTTATAGTCTCTTGAACTAGTCAAATATCTTATGTAAAACTGAACCTCACCGGCGCCATTATCTCGTCTTATTGTTCTATCCAGATCTCCCATATTCCTTCTAATTATAACAAAGTTTTTATCATCGCGCCAAAGTGCTGGCCAAAATCAGATATTAAAGACATCGTGCCTACTCCAGCTATGAAGCCGGTAACAACACGAACGATATTAGTACTTTCCCTTTTGGTTAAGTGCTGACGTATACCGTCTAAATAGGTAGGAACTACAATAAGAATTGCAATATAAATAGGCACCTCTAAAAGATTAAAAAGGAATAAGGGCATGGAAAAATAACCTAAATGAATCCCAGTGCATCTCGCACACAAAGGAAACTGCTTTCCCTTCCAAAAAAAGGAACGGTGAGGTAGTCTATGACAAATTGATAGACGAACGACCATTTTATGTTTACCTGATTTTTTAATTCTAGTATTTTTAAATTATTCTCTATTCATTATTCCATCGTAACTCTAATCTCCTAATGCATGATACGATCATATAAAAAACATCTCACCTTGTTTAATCGAATAACCAGTAGTCTTTGTTGACATCGTATGATTTACCATCTTAAACTATTTGCTGAACTCAACAAAAGACACGACAGCTTCTTCTACAAAAATTCAATCTAAGATTGAATCACTTTATAGGCCACCCATATTTCGGTAAAAAAGTCCATCTGAACCTCAATATTTTTTAACAAAATCATCAAACGATTCTTAACAATACTTTTTCACCGAGATAATTTTTAATCAAATTCGGTAGTAACATATCTGTATTCACCTTCAAACGTCCTACAACTGTATGAAGAATCACAATCATATTCCCTGACATTGATAACATCATCACCACCCCATATATTAAGATGACATTCAGAGTTATCATCTACGTAGTTCGCAATGCCTGCCCTGTGCTCATAAGCATATCCTTCAATCTGACGTCTGCATCCTTTACTTTCGTCGCTTATCCGAAATCTGATTCCTCGAGAATGATCATTTAGATCCTCACAATAAGCCACGCTTAAAAGTCTTCCTAAAGAGTCTCTATAATTACCAAACCATCTTGTCGTAGATAAAACCATATTCTCCTTAAGTAGCATCTCATTTGAACTAAACGGTAAAATCTGTTTATCCTCAATATTACTTATGCTATGCAGTGAAAAATGAAGTCCTTCGTGAGATTTTCCGGACTTTTTCCATGTGCCGTGTAACACATCTCCCGACAATTTACCTTGAAACATTCCTGTTGAAAGTCCATCAACATTCTCTCTTAAAAGAAAGCTTCCATCCCTTTCTAAGGTGCCGTTCAGATCCAAATATTTCACCTTTGAATCGTAACGATAAATCCCTTCTAGCTTAGTGCCACTCTGAAATAAGATCATACTAATTCCGTATTTACCATCTATCTCACCTCTGAACACATATTTAATACTTAATTCAGATTGCACCTCCTCTGAATTTGATCGAGGCGAGCAACTATAAATTGATAACGTTACCAATAAGAAGCTTATTAGACGGGGCACACTCATGTCCTAACGTTCATAAATCAAATCCCCTGGAGTTTCATTTCTGATCTTGCGCCAGATTGTAAATGCAACTACTAAAAGGGGAAGTATCGTAAAAAATGGTAGGTAAGTCAGAAGAACAGCGAAGTCATATAAACTTTCACCCCCGGTATCAAGACGTACTAAACTCAAGACAGCTTTAGTAGATGTTTCGGCCATGAGAAACAATAAAGCTGATGAAGCGAGATATACAATACCAATGATGACAAAAGATATCGAAACATAGGTTATTCCTATAATTCTGTTAGACATTCCAAAGGCCTTTAATGTCCCTAGATTCTTTGCATTCTTGTTTATATGCTGCAGCAGCGTTTGAATTACCAAGACGATAATAAATATAATGCTAATCAACACAAGCACTCTAGATAAAATTTTAGAAACGCTATTGAATGTCATAAAGTTGTTCCTTGATTCAATAACATCCATGTCTATAACCAAGCCGATCTTCTTTTGATTAGACGTTAAACTCTCAAAACGAGTATTGATGCCTAACATCATTTTACGGAGTTGATTTACTTGTTCTAGTGAAGACATTTCGACAATCAGTTTATCGTATATCACACCGCCCAAAGTAGTATCAGCGATTTGGCCAACAGAATTGAAGTTGTAGATTCTTTGGTAAGAGCCTAAGAGATTAGTTAGCACTGAATCCAACTCCTCTTGGGATAAATTTGAATCATAAGGAAATACATAATAGGGATTACCAGAACCAATACTTTGTTTTTCCAATCCTTGAGGATCAAATTCAAGTATATTTGATTTAATTCCTTGAATTGATTTGTCCGTGTAAATCACATATTCATTCAAATGACCGCTCGCATTTGGATCAAGGATACTAGACTCTGTGTAGCCTGCGATATGCGGAAAAAGATCTTCTGTACAAAGAATGTCACATTTATCAGGCAGCTGAGATACAATTCCTGCGATACCAATTGGAACTGAGAACTCTTCGTTTCCTACCCCTCTGAACCTAAAATCTAGAAAGGCTGGATATTCATCGTTGTATCCTAAACGATCCAAATATTCCTCAGTAACAACAATTGAATAATTCGCCACGGAAAAGTCTACAAACTGATTGTTTTTGAATAGTCCCTTAGACTTCATGAAATCGTACATTTTATCGTCAGCACTAATCATCCTGATTTTGGCGGTTTCTGACTTCTTAACTTTCGAAGACGATGAATTCTTCGAATAAAAAGACTCAAATGCAAACGAGGTAAATGAAACACCCTGAACATCGTATCCATTAACGATACTATCTTGCTTCATAAACTTCTTTAGCTCTTCTACATAACTTTGTTTTTGAGCTAATTGGAAAGGAATATCCACTTTTAAAAATTTCACGAATGGACTGTCCATTTTCTCCTTCAAATACTTAGATGCACCTGAACTAAACCCAATTGACCAAAGCGAAACCATTGCGATAAGAATAAGAAGAATAAGTTTTCGACCACCAGAAACTACCGATTTGAATTCATTTCTGGCGAAAACTTTATTATAGGTTTTAAAATCCATGCTTACTTAAGTTGATCTTTTAAATACTTTGATAAATCTGACTGGACGATTGATGTATCCTCATGATTTTTCCATTTATCCTTATCCCGAGTAAAAATACCCTTGCTATTAAGAACACCATAAGATGAGGACTCGTCTTGAGGATCTCTGAATTCTTTCCGAATTAATACAATCCTATCGCCATATTCGGTTGCTAAGTCTATATCATGTGTAACTATTACCGTCACACCATCTTCAGACTTCACCTTGTCAACAAGGATTTTAATAAGATTCTTTGCATTCCACCAATCGAGATTACCTGTTGGCTCATCTGCTAGTAGGATAGCATATTTTGAAATAGCTGCTCTTACGAATGCTAGACGTTGACGCTGCCCCCCAGAAAGTTCCATGATCGATTTACCATCTTCAACAATCTCATCTCGATCTCGCTGATTTGGGAATAAACGATAAATCATAGATTTAGCATTTTGCGCTGCTTCGTCATATGATTTCCCTTCAACAATCTGGGTTAATAAAACATTTTCGAACGCTGAAAGATTTGGAAATAAATTAGTGCTTTGAAATATGAACGAAAGGTTCTCTTGTCTAAACTTAGAAAGGACCTTTTCTGATTTAGTCCAAATTCCTCTTAAATCCTGTCGGATATCCTTATTCTCGAACCAAAATTCACCGCTATTTTGAAAGTCGATAGTATTATTCATAAGACCCAGCGTTTCTAGTAATGTACTTTTACCAACGCCAGAAGCGCCCACAAAAAACACTATTTCTCCTTCGTAAAGATTGAGTTCTTCTATCTGCAGGACCGGTCCTGAATTCTCATTGTATTGACATACGATATTCTTAATATGATAAACGGGGTTACTCATTTCCTGGAAAGTCTTTTAGTGGTACCCAATAGAATGTTTGGTTTGCTAAAGGGAATGACCTATTTCTGTATCTATTAGGGGAGAAATTTGCTGATTTGTTTGTAAAAGCCGTAAGGAAGCTCCTAAATGAAGATGAATTCAAAGATTTGAAATCCCTGAGCTTCTGATACTTGAGGTCACCATAAATATTATTATAGTCAAAAGGTATGTTTAACAATATTTCCCAAATTTCGTTGAGCGTCTTATCTGCTATTACTTCTTCTGGATCACCAGTAATAATCTGAGTCTGATTAATTAACGCTTCGTATAAACTCTGCTTCATATCACTCATTGAACCTGAGGCTTGAAGAGCCTGAAAAGACTTTTGTAGTTTGTTAAACTCGGTGCGACTTAAGAAAACAACATGATTATATACATCGCCATCGCCGTACATGTCAATATTTGTGTAACCCACGTATGAGAAATCACCTAAAGAACTTACGAAGCGTAAACACTCTTTAAATTTTTGTTCGTCATCACTACAATAAGAACAAATTACCTTGGCTACTTCTTCGTCATAAGCACCCATTGAACCGGATGATGACACCTCGCCACCACGTAATCGCTTAATTTCTTGGATTCTATTATTTATCTGGGTTAAATAAGCCTGAGTCGCATCACGAATGTTTCCTTCTAAAATCTCGCTGTTCATTTGAGTACGATCCGGCGCATAAGTAAAACTTCCAAACATGAATAAATCAGATATATCATCTCCTTGGGAAGTTTTGAAGGTTAGATTGTAAGTATTATCATAATTCTCTGAAGGCTTGAGCTCAGTCCGAATACCTTCAATCTTATTGACGGCATTCGAAAGCATGTATAAGTACTCCATGGCATCATCATTAAACTTGATAAAAGCATCGTATTGTGTGTTGTACTTTACTTGAAAAGTGACCAAATTCATCTGATAGTCAGCCATAGCTGTAACCGCCTGATCGATAGTCCTTTTCATTTTATCCTTAGATTCTTCATGATTACCGGCATCACCAATCAATATCATGATATTCGACTGTCCTTTCTGAAGCCCTACCTTCTTTAATCCTTCGATGATTCCATTATATTGTGCCTCCGGCAGATCTTTATCTTTCGATTGACATTTAACTTCCAGCAACCATTTTTCCAAGGCCTCTTCATCAGAAGTCAGCCTAAAATGTTCATAGGCTTCATCACCATCTGCGTAATCGCGATAGACAACTGCACCAAACTTTAGCTTGGAATTAAAACCTGAGGATAAATTTTGATCAACGATCCGCTGGATACTTTCAGCAACGGATTTATAGTAGGGCTTCATACTGACTGTAGCATCTACTACAAATACAACATTCACATTTTTTTGCTGCTCCTCCAACTTATTCAATTCTCGTGTCCAAATTGCTTTATCCTGGTCAGTAATTTCCTCACCAGCCACATTTCCGACAGTAGCTACCTTTGTGGTTTTACTTGAATTACTCTTGGGAGTTTCCAATATCGGCATCCGCATAATCTCAGGCTCCAGCATAGACTGTTGTAGTTTAAACTTCTTAACGCGTCCTCTGGTATTCACGTGGCCAGACTTTGACCATGCGTTTAAAAGTCCCTCAGTTGCATAAATATCAGCTGTTTTATTCGGATAGGACGCTTCTATACTTCGGCCAAAAGCAGGCTCTAAACATAATCTACTATCCCAACTAGTAAGATGATAATTTCTCATCCAGCCATCCACATCATTTTGCAACGAAATTTTATCAGTTGATAAATTGTCAGTAGATGACAATAGTTTCATACCTCCTCGCTCTTTGAGGATATAGTAAATCTTGAATTTACCGGATTCTTTCTTTTTCTCTCGACCCGCTGGGTCCCACCATAAATCATATTTTTTACTCAGATTTTCTAGTTGGGATTGTTCCAAAACCCCCTCCTGAATACTAATTAAAGCCATAGCTTTTTTAGTAGCGCCTTGGTCAGTCAATACCGGGTAACCACTCAATACGGTTTTGTCAACTTTTATCCAACCGACGTCTACCGGTCTATCGTTAGCTCGACCATTCTTAAGCTCATAGGGTATGTAAACATGTAGCCAGCTTCCTTGAATCTCTTTAACCAAAAGAGGTTGCATAAATTCTAACTCTCGACCAAAAGGAATTGAACTGTTTGGAGATTCCATGGTCTTATTTTTATTTCTATCGCTATATACGTACCAAGGAATTTTTGTCGAAAAAGTCAACGAACTTAAAGATTTGGAGCCTGAATAATATTTTTCTAGCTCGCTCAGTTTAGCATATGTGGATAGTTCTTCAGGTAATACAATGAATCCCTCTCTCGTCGTTTTTTGTGCATACATCTGGGTAGCAATCGCCAGCCAGAAAATCGTAAGGTACCGTTTCATTTAAAAGTAAGTCGTCGTTTGTTTAATATCGAATAATGGCGAAGGAGCAAATACCTTGGAAGTATCTGATTGATGTAAAAAATAATTAAGCTCAATATTATTTGCCGATTCTGCAATGAGATAACAAATCCTTTGATAGAGCAATCTTCCTAAATCTACATTGGGCTGAAGAGTTTCATTGGAAGTATATACTATGACTTTTACTTCGTTACTAATTTCATATTTATCCAATGCCTTTACCAGTAACCTTAAATCTTCATCTGCAAGAGGCTGATCAGGTCTTACCGTACCTAGCTGCTTAACTACATTAACATACTTATCAGGAGTACTTATAGTAGGAGAATTTTGATTTGATAGAAAAACTAATGTCTCGAAATCGTCTAACCCTCTTAATGTCTTTTCTAAAGACTCTTGCCATTCATCTCTTGTATATATCGCAATATCAGAGGAGGCGTCTACATAAACTATATTTCTGATTTGCGCACTGGAGACTACCGCAATCAACGAAAACAACAACGCTAATTTTATGCTCTTTCTCATTGCTCAGAATATTTAATGATAACGCTGATACAATCGGATGTAGAAACAGAAATAATCTTTAATGAATTAGCACTTCCACCGTATTTCATATTACCGCCATTAACGCCTATTTCTGCCATGAAGCTTGAAGTTTCAACCTTCTTTCCATCCTTGATAAAAGTGAGCGTTCTACCAGAGCTGACATTTTTGAAAATGGAGTGATTCTTGTAATCCAGGATATAAGCGTTTAGGGCACTTTTTATTTCTCGAGTTAACTTGTCCTGGGTAGCTTTATCACATACAAAGGGTTCACAATCCTTGTATTTAAGCCCTTTAGAGATGGCTAATTCTTGATCTGTTTTACTTGACTTAACCCAGATATTCATATCCCCAAATCCTTTTCTTTCCCATGATCTTAAATAGGTATAAGGCCCTTTCTGACCAGTTATGCTAACGAGAATATCTGAATCATCATAACCTTTTTGTAACACCCCTTTGTTAATTTCCAGAGTATACTCGCAGTCCTTATTAGGACCTGTAACTGCAAATTCAACCTCTGAGAGAGGGAGAAGTGGGCAGTCTGCCGACAATTGAGACTTAATTGCTTTGTGATCGAGTTTTATACCGCTTCCATCTGAAGTTTGGACTATAATAGTATCTTTTCGATTATCACCGGCACCCCATGATAACTCAAAGCTATTAATACCATCATCAGATTCACATGTAATTATTTCACCAGTAGATTGATCAATATTTACTTTTCTTCCGTTGGATAGTAGCACAGTCTCCAGTTTCGGATAGTCGCCCACTATAAAGTAGCTTCCCGATCTATATTCTATCGAAAAAGTCAAATGCTCTGTCGAATTACCGAATCCCCCACAGAAGATTAGGGCAACAAGAACAGCTAATACAGGAAGTACTAATGGGATCGGATTTTTTTTCATAGGTAATCTTAAAAAAAGTAAATAATTGAAATTTTTGTACTGAATCTATCGTTCCACAATTGATCATCTAACTCCTGGATAGATTGGAATTCGCTGAAAACGTTACTTAAAGTGCTTTCTGCACCAAAAGGAGATGTCAATACGGAGTTATAACCAAACGACAATCCTAACTGAGCTCTACGGTTTAAGTCTTGAAATACACTTATACCGTAGACTAAATTCAATTCTTCTATAAGGTTGGTATTATCCTCTAAGGATACTGTATACTCTCCGAAATCGTAATGCTGAGGGTCATCTATTAGAATATTGAAATATTCTGGACCGTATAATCCTGAATACTTAGCCGTGGCATTTGTGGAATAATTATATCTACCAGTTAATAAGTAATGCCCACCTGTGTACAGTCCAACCTCAGTAGTTTTATATCTTCTACTATAATTCAAAGCAACAGAGAGATAGTTTCTTGATACTTGACCTGCCTCGACAAGGTTTTTGGTTTTCGTAATTCTTGTGTAAGAATCCCCTGCGTCGTCAACCGCGGCTACAGCGCTTGTAAATGGAGTAATTTGAAATACTGAACTCAAATTGGCAACTCCTCCCCCAAATTGAAAGGTTAACGATTGATTAACTTTGGAATAAAGCCTTTTACCTACGAGTAAGCCAGAGCTTAATTGCGTAACTCTTGAATTTACATCTGAATTGAAAGACGAATTTTGAGAATCTACATTTTGCCATTCGTAGTGGAATTCTGGGGATAATGACCACCCTTTCTTTCTAAATCGTAATTCTGAAATATTTGCAGGGTTGCGAATCGTATCTCCCCCAAGGTCCGACTTTAAAGATTTACCTGCAGATTTCTTCTGAAAGTATAAACCATTCTCAGAATAAATCTTAAAGTCATTTTCTGGAGAAAAGTCATTCAATGTAAAAATGCCGTAGGAATCTGGTATTGAACGAATACCTTTTTCTGACTTTACTAAAACATTACCAAATTCTTGTTGAAGTTGCTCTTCCGAGAGTCCTTTCACGCCATATTTGACTATTATGTATTTACCGAGCTTCTCATTGGAGGATATAAGTTCAATCTGAAAATCAATACCCGCCTCGTTGTACGTATACTTTAAATGGAATCGTTGATCTAAAGTGTCTTTATAAGTTGCTACTGGTTCATTTGGGCTTTTAAAATCAATGGTCTTTTTTACGTCTATAAAGACATCTCCAGAACCATAACTATTACTAGAGGAAAAGGACTCATTAACTGAAATGCTATATGGATACAAATCTATGTATGCCTCCTGCCTATTGAACAAGATAAGTAAATCATCAATGTACTTATCAACTCGAACCATTTGCTGTGAATTCGCCATTGGAATGTCATTCACCAGAGTTGATGTCTTTCCAAACAGTTGGTAAAAGAAACCTTCATCTCCCGTTCCTCTCCAAATATCATCATTCTCATATTGGTCCAAAAACAATAAAGCTTCTGAAATAATGTACCTTTCTCTATGTTCAATTCCCTTCGATTTTTCCTGCGCATAGATTGACTGTGAGAAGAGACAACCTATGGTAAATATTATTAGTCTTCTCATTTTATCTTCTATCTATAATTACTTTCTTCTGAACTAAAGAACCGTCTATCTCTAAGGTCAACACATAGAACCCGGAAGGTAGTTGATCAGGTACCCTTACCCTATTATTTCGTGATTCAAGAGGTATCATTCTTCCCGATGCCTCTGAGAGCCATACTCGCTGAGGCGAAATATTCGATTCAATATTGATAAACTCCGATGTTGGATTCGGGTAAAGTATGATGTCAAATCCATTCTCATTAATTACCAAAGGATTCGATGAAACTCCGAAGTAACTGAAGGTGTGACACGTACCGTAAGATGTTCGTACGAAATACACATTATTGGAAGTGTCTAAACTAGTATTGAAGTTATAATAACGTCCAGTGGCTCCTGGAACCAGTTGAACCAATCCTGAAGATTTAGGAATATACCCCCAGTGGTATTTCACACCTTGTGTGGTATCCGAGCAGATCAAAATATTGGTACCTGCTTTTTGTACAATTTGAGCTACTTCAGGACTTGACTGCTCTAAAAGAGTCAACGGCTTGATTATCGTTCGTTCACAACCAGTTCGATTGCTAGTGAGTATAACTTCAAGGGTATCATTCGTAAATTGACCTAAGTCATCGAAATCAGCGAACAGTTTAGACAAACTATTAGAACTTAAGCTGGCATTATTAATGGACCAAAGTAACGTTCCAGTATTGTAATCTGATGAAAGCTGGTAATTGATCCCAGAAGCACCCGAACAAACCTCATCAGGGCCAAGAATAGACCAGGAATCATCTCCAGGAAGAGCATTTACTCTAAACTGCTGGACTGGAGTGGTAACAGTTCCACAACCTTGATCAGAAGTAATTGCTACTCGATAGTAGGTATCTTCTAAAGTAGAATCTAACTCTTGGTAAGAAGCACTTAACGTAGAAACAGAGTTCCAAGATCCATTTAGACTAATTCTTCTCTCCCAGTCATAAGAATAAGGACTATAGCCACCTGTGTTGCCGGAAATAGACATTTGCATTGGAGTAGATCCATAACAAACAGAATCTTCATAAACGCTTATAACACCTGCATCTAAAGAGTCGGCAACAGTTACATTCAGTAGGTTACTAATGTCTGTCACATTGCAGCCACTATTTACTATTGCCCGGTATTGAACATCTTCTTTATGTTGAGGACTAGCCGCATTTGGTGAGGCAGTCGAAAAGGAATTCCAGCCTGTACCATTTTCATTGTATTGCCAATCATAAGAATAACTTGAATCTGCTCCAGCCGTACCGGTAATCGATAAATCTGCAGTGGTATTAAAACATATTTCATCATCAACCACCGAAATCGTACCCGCAAATAAAGTGTCGCGAACTTTTACTCTTACAGGGTTGCTCAGGATAGAGGTAGAACATAAATTATTGGTTGCTAATACTCTATACCAGCTTGTTGAGGTGAGGTTACCTGTATTATACGATTGCCCTGATTGAGTTAGAGGACTAAAGTTCACGCCATCTGTTGACCTCTGCCATTGATAAACGAATGTACCATTAGCTCCACTCGCATTGCCTCGTGTTAAAGTGGTATTCGTATTGTGACAGATGACTGTATTCGTTGAAATAGAAGGAGCCGTCAAATCTGGTCGAACAATTATAGTATAAGGCACACTAGTTAGCGTCCCGCAACCGTCTTGAGAAGATAGAAGAACTCTGTATTGAACATTGGCCAATTGGTTAGTGGACTCTGAAAAGGTACTTGAATTAGAACCTACATTACTCCAAGACCCGCCTGACAAAGAGCGTCTCTGCCATTGGTATGAATACGGTGATCTACCTCCTGATCCAGTGATCGATAGAGTCGAGGGTAACGTATTGAAACAAATGGTATCTAATCCAAGATTCACAATGTTTCCAATAATCAATGAATCTGCTACATCAACAGAAAGTTCACTAGTGGTGTCATTTACTCCACAACCACTTCCAACAACTACTCTGTATTGAACATCTGAAACGTGATTAGGTGTAGATACTGAAACTGAGTTCAATCCGAAGTTTGACCATCCTGCATTTCCTTCGTTGTACTGCCAGGTATATGTGTAATTCGTATCTGCGCCACCAGTATTCGATAATGTCAATGATGTATTGGTATTATGACAAATCTGATTATCACTAGTAGACAACCCTCCTGCCGCAAGTTCATCTCTAACCTTGACCCTTACCGCAAGACTGTTTTTGCTTACCGAACACAAGGAATTTGAAACTTGTACTCTGTACCACGCGGTCGATAGTAAATCTCCCGTGGGCAATGTAGACCCTGATTGTCCTAATGAAGTGAAGGACGAGTTATCTGAAGACTTTTGCCATTCATAAGTAAAAACATCATTAGCACCTGAGGAATTACCCCGACTTAGATTAATGCTTGTATTGTTACATATGATAACGTCATTAGATACTAATGGAGCTACCACATCAGGTCGAACTATAATTTCATAAACTCCACTTACTAGTGAGCCGCATCCGTCAGAAGAAGTTTGTACAACTCTGTATTGAACCGATTCTGTTTGGTTTATTACTTCGGTGTAAACGGCAGAGTTAGTGCCTACATTCGTCCAGACAGTTCCTGACGAAAGCTTTCTTTGCCATTGATAAGAGTAAGGAGTGCGACCACCAGCCCCTGATATTGTGAGGGTTGAAGGTTTTGTGTTGTAACAGATGGTATCGGTGCCACTATTTTGAATGTTTCCAATAGTAAACTCGTCAGCTACATCGATAAAAGCCGAAGATGAAATATCAGTAACGTTACATCCACTGTTCACAATTACCCGATAGCTTCTGTCATTATTAAGTATGCCCGTAGATAGAGATAGGGAGTTAGAAGAGCCTGTGTTAGTCCAGTTACCGACTGAATTATCGAGATACTGCCACTGATAAGTGTAGTTTCCGTCCGCTCCTGAAACATCATTCGCACTAAGCGTTGTTAAACTAGAATAACATATCTGATCATCAGCAATACTCAATGATCCAGCGTCAAGTGCGTTACGAACCGTAACTAAGCTCGAGCCACTAAACTTTTCTGTACCACAAAGTGAATTCGAAACTTTCACTCTGTAGTAGGTTGATTGAATTAAGTTACCAGTATTTATAGAAGCAGCGCTAGAGGCTAAACTTGAATATGAAATATTATCAGTAGAAGACTGCCATTGGTAATTGTAATTGCCATCCGCTCCACTTGCAGCGCCTCTTGAAATTGTTGCATCCGTATTATGACAAATTGTTTGTGCAGCACTAACGGAAGGTGCGGTAAGTTCGTCTCTAACGTCTATTGTCTGTACATTACTCGTTAATGTACCACAGCCATCGCTAGATGTCACCAATACTCTATAATCAGTCTGAGTAGTTAACCCCGTATTTTCATTCAAAAACCCTTGATTTACATTGGAAATATTTGACCAGGTATTTGATGCTGTAGATTTCTTTTGCCAAGTGTATGTGTAAGGTGATCTTCCTCCCGCGGGAGTTACGGAAATTGTTGTCGGATTAGTATCATAACAAATTAATGTAGACCCTGAATAAGTCAGAGGCGTGATACTGTAACCTAATGCGACAGAAACATACGCAATAGAAGATTGGACAGTTACTCCACAACCCGAAGTGACATTGACTCGATAGTACTTATCAGTCGTTAAATCACCAGTGTTTAATGTACTTGTTGTAGCACCAGATATATTAGCGAAGTTATTACCATCATTACTTCTCTCCCACTGAATGGAATAATTCCCATCACCTCCAGTAGTACCTTGATACGTAAGTGTAGTGCCCGAATTGTAACAAATCTGATTGTCTTGAACACTAATTGTTCCTGGACTGATTGCATCTCTAACCGAAATTAGTGTTGACGAAGAGAATGCTTGAGTTCCACAAAGTGTATTTGAAACTTTAACTCGGAAATAAGTGTCTTGAGTTAGATCACCTGTATTCAGGGATGATAAAGAATTAGATAAGTTTGAATACGTCACATTATCCGTTGAAGACTGCCATTCGTAAACATAGTTTCCATCTGCACCGGACGCATTTCCTCTAGTAATTGTTGCATCAGTATCGTAACAAATAGTTTGACCCGTACTTATCGTTGGAGCTTCTAGAGGATCTCGTACTGCTATCGCTTGCACTGCACTAGTAATGGACCCACAGCCATCGGCAGAAGACACAACAACACGATAGTCCGTATTTTCGGTCAAGCCAGTTAATTCCGTGTAATTCGAATTATTAGAGTTTGAAATATTGCTCCAATTTGAAGATGTTGAGGATTTTTTCTGCCATGTATAGGTATATGGAGTTCGACCACCCTGTGGTGCTATGGACAGGATACTAGGACTCGTATTATAACACAACGTAACATCACCTGAATAAGTAATTGATTGGACAACGAACTCATCAGCAACATCTAATAAAAGAGTATTGGAAACGTCGCTGACTCCACATCCCGAGGTTACTACTACACGGTAATAAATATCATCAGTCAAATTACCAGAACTTAAGGATGTTCCCGTCTGCCCGCTTATTGTGGTGAAACTTTGTCCATCGCTACTAATTTCCCACGTACGAGAATAGCTTCCGTCGCCACCACTCGTGCCGGAAAGCGTAATTGAACTACCAGTGCCCCAACAAACCTGATTATCTGCAGCAGTAATAGTACCTGCGTCGATCTGAGCGGTGACTTCTACAAAAATGGAATTACTCGTGACTGTATCGCACCCGTCGGCCACCACGGATCTGAAATACTTGCTTTGATTAAGGATTCCAGGCTGATAAGATGAACCCGAATTATTTGGAATAACACTCCAGTTGTTATTATCACTAGAACTCTCCCAGGAATAAGTATACATTCCATCTCCGCCAGAGGCATTAGATCTACTTATTACCTGTGGTGCAGTCCCAAAACAAATAGTCTGTGCACCTGTCACTATTGGTGAAGTTAGAGCAGAATATACCGAAAAGGTTAAAGTATTACTGGTGACAGTAGAACATCCTAAAGCGCTATTGGTGACAATCAATCTATACTCCGTTGTCTGAGTTAATGGTACATTATCATTAAGCTGAACTGAGTTCAATCCAATAGAATTCCATACACCCGTACCAGTTTTCTTTTCCCAGTTATATGTCAAGCTATTCCCACCGCCAATGATCGCAGCATTTAATATGCCAGCCGAAGATCCGTTACAAAGCGTTTGTGAATTGAGGTTACTCAACGAGCTTATCGTTACACCACTTAATTGCGCCGTAACATCGGCATAAGATGTTTCTGAAACAGTATCTGAGCCGTAAACAGTCGCATTGATCGTATACAACCCTGTTGAAGTCGGAGAGAATGTAAAACTGCTCCCTGACGCATTAGTTACGTTCGAACCATTAGAGATTTGCCAAGAGTATCCGGTAATACTTGTAATTCCAGAAGTCGTAGCACTCACATTAATGCTCGCCCCATTACACACTTCGGTGGTATCGGAAATACTCGTCCCCACTGTTATATTCACAGACTGACCGAATGCAAATATCGGTAGGGCAAATAACGAAGTTAATAGTAGCTTATTCATCATTATTGATTGGGGTTATTTAAATGTTTTTGTCACCCTCGGTCTTCGAAGTATCTGGTTCTTCTACGTTTGAATCAGGCTGAGGACGCTCTTCTTGTTCCTCTTCTATTGGCGTGCTAATTACTTCTTCTGTTGGTTTTATTTCTTGATCGCTTTCCAATTGATTATCGCCATCATCCTTACTTATAATTTTAGTAGTTGTACCCTTTCTTGACTTGATTTGATCTTTTTTGACTTCGTTTATTTCGTCGCTATTTTCAAGCTCATCATCTGCTATGTCGCATGAGATGTTTTTAACGGGCTTTTGACCAGACTTACTATATCTAGGGTGCGCACCAATCCAAGCTTGGGCCTCTTCCTTGGAATCGAAACAACCATAGTAGTAGACCCACTTGTTTCCTTGCTTTAGTACCGATATTTCATCAGCATCTAAATCATAAAAGACTTCTGATTTCTCTCTTCTTATTTTATTCGAACTCAATTGTACCCGCCATTTTTCGGCAGTAACAGTTTCCGCTTCCTCTGATTCAGAAGCCTTCAATTCTTTCGATTCTATGTTAGGGGATTCCTCTTTTATACTAGAATCTATTGCCTCTTCATCAACTTCTTCTTCAGAATCGTCTTCATCGCTTTTCTCTTCAGACCCATCGAGGACATAGAATTGTCGAGAGATTTGGTTTTCGAAAGCATTAGTGTCTAGGGTAGTTACACTCCTTAGTTCAGCAAGGTCAATAACTACCTGAAGTGTACCAGGCTTTTTCTCATAAAATACTGTGTCGCCAACAGATAAAGTAACCTCATTTAGACTAAGATCGGATACTAAGACCACAAATTCTTCGGAGGAATCTCCTGAGAGCACTTCCAGGTTAAGGTCATCCTTAAATGAAGTGTACAGTACACCAAGCGTACCCCCTATCAATAATAGGAGGACGATTAGCCTCAAGAAATTGGATTTCGGAGCTTTTCGCTCATTCAAATCCCTTTTAATCGCGCTTGCTAAAGGGTTATCAATAGAATGCGAAGCACTTGACGTGTGAAAAACTGTTACCGTTGAGTTATCATGTCCGCCTTTCTCATTTGCATTGGAAATTAGCTGACTTGAAATATCAGAAGCCGTGGTGTTTTCAGAACAAATAGTAGCTATCTGACCGTCTTCCAACATTGCATTGATACCGTCGGAGCAAAGAATCAGCATATCGCCTTCAAACAAGGTGAAGGAAGTGGTGGATGGCGCTATATCCTGTCCACTTTGCCCTAGGCTCTGAGTTATGATATTTGATTCTGGGTGAAAAAAGGCCTGACTGTAGTTCAGATCACCCTTATCAACTAAGGTTTGGACATAAGAGTGGTCCTTGGAGACTAGTGCAAGGTCTCCCTTGACTCTTAAGCCTAGATCTTCAAATTGCTTAGCTCTTCCTGAAGACGATAGATTCGGATTGTATAAATATGCTCTAGAGTCTCCACACCAACCTACATAAGCAACGCCATTGATTACCCATCCAATGATCAGCGTGGTGCCCATACCCGCTGTCTCGGGATGTGAATTTTGATGTTGCAATATCTCTTGGTGAGCGTGAACTATAGTGTTCTTCAGAAACTCATTAATTGCATCTTCAGATTCAATATTTACGGAGCCTTTGTTATCCGTGAAGTACGATTTTGAACTTTCAACGGCAATGGCGGAGGCTACTTCACCAGCATTCATGCCTCCCATTCCATCAGCAACAATTAAAATTGACCCAAGATCACCTAATTCATACTCAATAGATTTATCAAATGACCAATCATCAGTAGCAAGATCAGAGCAAATGAAGAAATTATCTTCATTATGATCCCGAACTTCTCCAACGTGCGTATTTGCGGTTAATTTGAATTTCATCTGCTTACAGGAATAGGTTCATTAGAATTAAAGTAGCGGTTAACAAAGACAAGGTCCAATCATACCACTTAGCTTCTGTATCAATACCGGGAAATCGGAAATAAGCCCCAGCTGCAGATTTGCTTCTTATTGCAGAAACCACCCATCCCACAACGCCTAAACCTGCTAATCCAATTAAGATGATTTTAGCAATGGGATGAAGGAATTCACACAATACATAGTCTAGAGCTACAGCTAATGCAGGAATGGCCACGGTCAAATAACCCAACGACATTCCTGATGAATCTATATTGCTCGGTAATTTCTCATTCTCAATTACCTCAATTACTTCCGAGGCTGTTGGTCTTTCGTTTGGGTCGGCATTAAGCATCCAGGTAACCAATCCTTTGATATACTTGGGCACCTTTTTATCAATCACTGGAATCTCGGCACCGCTCGCCTGAACTAGCCCACCATGTTCTCCAAAGGGTGTTTCACCGGTAATAAGTTCAAAAATCGAAGCACCCAGTGACCATATATCGTTACTGGGGCGATCAACTCTATGCTTCAAGTCCCTACTGTGCTTCTCAGGAGGCATGAAGGCTAAAGTTCCTGCAGAATTCGCATTACCCGCAGCGCTCTTTCTTAAAGTTTGTGCAAATTCACCACTAATTCCAAAGTCTGCAAGCATAAAATCACCATCAGCATTCACCAAAACATTTTCCGGTTTGATATCCCTATGAATCACTGGATTGCGCAGAGTGTGTATATAGTTTAATGCACTCGCAGTCTGCTTTAAAAATCGTTTAATTTCAAACTCATTCCAATTTCGGACGTATTTTACTGAAGTACCGTTAGGCATAAATGGCATTACCATAAATGGCGCACCTTCGTGAACCTCGAAATGATTAGGAACA
>Ga0206130_10003656_pt1 | contig 19794 bp, 19 predicted proteins | sample Helgoland_Spring_9_FD_148637 | JGI IMG/M metagenome (GOLD analysis project Ga0206130, IMG submission 148637) | Pelagic subsurface seawater microbial communities from Kabeltonne, Helgoland, North Sea - Helgoland_Spring_Bloom_20160512_1 | ecosystem: Environmental > Aquatic > Marine > Epipelagic ... | reverse complement strand
TCAGCAATTGATACGGTTGGTTGATTGCTATTTGCAACAGTAACCACAGATGTGCTTGTGTTTCCTGCAGAATCTGTAACAGTTACGGAATAATTCCCTGCAGTTAAGCCAGTCGCAGTTTGTGTAACCTGAGCTCCAATATCATCCCATAAGTATGAAGTTACCGGACCTACGTTCCCCGTTACATTAACCGTAGCTGTTCCATTACTATTTCCACAGGTGGCATCTGTACTTGATTGGCTTAGAACTAGGGTAATAATTCCATTTATATCGTACCGCATAAAAAACTTCCAAACTTCTACCGAAGCATCGATGTCATAATTAGTTCCTGCTCCTCCGAAAGCTGAACCAGACCATGTATGACCACCTCCAGTTATTTTAAAATGCTCCACAGTAACATCATTATCTCCTCCATAATATATAAGATGTTCTACGGTACTTCCATCAGAAGTATTTATATCCGGAATATTAATAACACTTGGAGTTGTATTACTATTATTGAAGTTTATCCAATAATCCAAAACATCGATAATTGGTTTAGAAAAGCTAGCCCCACTATAAGCAACTGTTCCATCCGCTGTACCGTGTATTTCTAGAATAGGAGTTGGGTGTTGTGGATTACATGCATTATATGTTACAGGAGACATAGAGCCAGTTACAGATGCAATAGCTGCAATTTTATCACTTAATTGACAAGCTAACTGATAACTCATAAAACCACCATTTGACATCCCTGTACTATAAACTCTGTCTGGGTTTATATTATAGTCTGCAGAAATAGAATCCAACAATGCACTAGTAAAACCAACGTCATCAATCGTACTTCCTCCCCATCCAACATTAAAATGAGTTGTTCCAGTAGCATCTAACATTCCATTGGGGTGCACAATTATGAAATTGGCTGTATCTGCAATTGGCCGAAAGTCTCCGTACCACATTTGCTCCGTTGCATTACTGGTATAGCCGTGAAAGTTAAAAACTAAAGGTACCGCGTTACTTCCTGTGTAACTAGCTGGAACATAAAGAATATATTCTCTTTGCAAACCATCATGTGTAATTGTTGCTGTAATAGTTTGCTGCGAAGTTCCTACAAACGTGAAACCTATAAAGGCTATAAGGAATACTATTTTTCTCATACTAATTTTTTAATGCTCACTAAGTTACATTAAATAGTTTAAAGCTATCTATCTGGTTTGTAGTAATATTTATTCTTATGAAAAGTAAATCACTACCTCTCTTATTATCAATTGTCTATATTGTGATTTTAACTACTTAAAATTGCAACAGTTCCGCTACTGCAATCACAACTACGATTTTAGAAATTAAAAACGGGAGGAAACTACTTTTTCCCTCAATAAACCAATCAACTGAATCAAGTCAGTACTTTCTAAGTCCTTGGAAGAGATTATTTGCGTTAACTCATTTTCTGCTAAAAAGATGGCTGGCAATTTTACGGAAGTATAATTTGGGTAACGCTGTTTAAACTCATCTTTATGAAGATAGTCTTTCTCAATTTTTAAAGATTTAAGAGCGTTTTTCCATGCTTTCCTCATTCCTGTGTGGCTATGGGTAATTAAACAAAGATCACATGAATAGCTTGAGGGATTCATTATCTTATGAAAGAAATCGAACATTCCATTCATAACACCTGAATCCGCGTTATATACAAATATTAATTTTGGCATTATACCACTAAAGTAGTTTTTCTAAATAAAATGAACTTGTTAATCCCAATGTTTATCTACTAAATAGATTAACGAAGCCAAGGAAGCTGCACCTAATTCCAATTCTCTCTTATTGACATTTTCAAATATATCACTTGGGGCATGATGAAAATCAAAATAGCGTTGTGAATCAGGGACTAATCCCACCAGGCATATCTTGCCATCTTTAAGTGGTCCAATATCAACTCCACTATAGCCTTTCTTTATAAAAAATAAATCATAAGGTTCTAACAAAGGTTCAAACTGCTGAAGAGAAGTCAATTGTTCAGGGGTTCCATCCACAGTAAAACCTTTGGGAGTAAACCCTCCCCTATCTGTTTCAATAGCGAATACGTGCTCTTCTCCTTTGTTCTTAACCATTTCTGCGTAGGTCTTACCACCTCTATTTCCATTTTCTTCATTCATATAAAGAATACATCGGATAGTATGTTTTGGTTGTATTCCTAGATTTTTAAAAATTTTCAAGACTTCAATACTCTGCACAATTCCAGCTCCATCGTCATGTGCTCCTTCTCCAACATCCCAAGAATCCAAATGTCCACCAACAACAATTATTTTATCTGGAAATTCACTTCCTTTTATTTCCGCTATTACATTATAAGACACCGTATCTGGTAAGGTTTTACATTCCAACTTCATTTTTGCTTCAGTTTGTTTATCCTTTTTTAATTGTTCGCTTAAATTATGTGCATCAACAGTGCTAATAGCAACTGAAGGAATTTTTAAATCAGCTCCTTCATAAGTCATAGAACCCGTATGCGGATTCAAATCTTGCTTTAATGTCATCGAACGAACAAGAACACCTATAGCGCCCAATTTTGAAGCTCTAACCGCTCCCCAATATCTTTGATCTACGCATCCACCATATGCGTGAAATGTACTTAGCCGGGTGGGGTTCATTGGGCGATTGTAAAAAACAAAATTGCCTTTTATTTTGTTTTCGCCTAATTCATCCAATTCGTCCCATGATTTTACTTCTATAATATTCCCTTTTAAAACACCATTTGTCCCAACGGAACCACCATAAGCCAAACATTTAGACTGATACAGCTTTATTTGTTTCGATGAAAAGTCTAGACGTTCTTTACTTCCCCTTACCCAATGGGGAACTAAAATTTCCTGTAAATAAATAGAGTCCAAGGCATATCTTTTCAAAACATTCTGCCCCCAAGCAATTGCTTTATAAGATGCATCAGAGCCACTAATTCTGTGACCGACACCCTTACATAATTCCTTTAAATTCTGATGGCATTCTCCATTTGTTAAGGCTTCATTGAAAATATACCGAACCATTGAAGAATCATTTAATTCTATCTGTGAAATGGTGAATATTGGAGAAAATAATATTAAAATAAAAAAGGATTTAAACATGTTTGGTTTTTTTGTTAAAAAGTGAGTAAAGGAAAATCGTAATTCTGCTATATAATATAGCTGGAAGTCTTTATTTTTACCAATACCAAAAATAAATAAAATGGCTAGAACTCCAACTATTCAAATTGAATTAGGCTTTAGGGCTCCTGACTTTACATTACCAGATGTGATTACAGGCGAAAGCTATAGTCTTTCGGAATTAAAAGGTGAAGAGGGTACGGCGGTTTTCTTCATATGCAATCATTGCCCCTTTGTAATTGACATAATTGATGAGTTAGTAAAAATTGGTAATGATTATTTGAAAAAAGGAATTGGATTTGTTGTTATTAGTTCCAATGACATAATAAACTATCCAGATGACTCTCCTAAAAACATGAGGCTATTCGCTGAGAATAATAACTTCCCATTTCCTTATTTATATGACGAAACACAAGAGGTAGCAAAAGCATATTCTGCTGCCTGCACACCGGATATAAATGTATTTAACGCAGAACTAAAATGTATTTATAGAGGACAGATGGATAATTCCCGACCGGGCAATGATTATAAAAGTGACGGAAATGATTTAAGAAAAGTATTTAACTATTTACTAGAAAATAAAGAGATTGATTTTGAACAACTTCCTAGCATTGGTTGTGGAATAAAATGGAAAGTTTAAGTAATATGTATTTTAACCTTCGATATATCATTTTATTAATATTGGCTTGCATTGGCATATCTTCTTTTTCACAAACTGAAACTGAAAAGGAAATTACATTTATTTCGACTAAAATTGACTCAATAGACATACAAAGGGACAATCTTTTAGTACAGTTAGAAGAACTTAAATTGAATAAAATCCAAGACGACCTAAGTGCTGTTGGCAATCCAATTTGCATTGAAGAAATTGAAATCATATATCATAAAGCAATGATTTTGGGATACAATGAAAATCACGAGCAGGCTCAATGGGTAAGTCATATCGTATTAACAGATGTTGAGAAAGGAAATGTATCAAGAACAAATAATTTCAGAAAAGACGAATTGGTCACTTCCGGAACAGCTAGCAAAGCCGATTATTGGTACAGTGGATATGACAGAGGACATCTTGCTCCTAGTGCAGATTTCAGATGGTCTAAAATCGCTTTAAGCGAGTCCTATTTTTATTCGAATATGGCACCACAATTACCCGAATTAAATAGAGAGAAATGGGCTGAACTAGAAAATGCAATTAGAGAATATGTTATCGAAAATAAAATACAAGTTTATGTGGTAACTGGAGGGGTGTTAAACGATAGTTTGCCTAGAATGCAGAATGAAGGAAGAGAAAATGAAGTCAGTATCCCTGGTTTTTTCTATAAAGTAATACTCGATAATTATAATCATCGAGGTATTGGTTTTGTTATGCCAAACGGAAACTGTAATTATCCAATTATGAGTTATGCAATTAGTATTGACAGTGTAGAAAAATTGACCGGTATTAACTTCTTTTCAAAAATAAAAAATGAAGATTTAACTGAACAAAAATTTGATATCGATATTTGGCAATCAGGAACCAAGAAAGGTGATGTAACCCCATTAAACCCTACAACTCTTGAAAAAGGGATGATTAACACGGTTCAAGCAAAATATAACATTGGAACAAAATCTACTGTATGCGGAACAGTGGTATCTACTAAATATAGTGAGAAGTCTGGTGCAACTTTCTTAAATTTGGATAAGAAATTTCCAAATCAAATATTTAGTGTAACAATTTGGAAGGATAATAGAGCCAATTTTAGCTATATGCCTGAAGTTGAACTAAAGCATAGAAAGGTTTGTATTACTGGAAATATTACAAATAATAAGGGAACACCAACAATGAATATTTCAAATGAAAAGTCTATTAAAATAATAACAGAAGAAAATGAAGGAAATCAATAGAGCAGTAATTACCATAGCAATTACCCTTTGCAGTATTATTGGGTTCTCTCAGAACACAGTCAAAGAACTTTCGGGTGGAATTGAAAAAGGTCAATATGGAATAGTCGAAGTTCGATTAAACATGGAAGATGAGTTTAGAACTCTAGAAGGAAGAGACTCTAAAGGTCTTGCGCGTATTTCATTTTTCACAGGAAAGGGAGAAGATAAATGTCTCTTATCAAAAGGATTTAGAGGCGTAGACCATGTTGTTATTATCCTAAACGAAATGAATGAAAACGGTTGGAAATTAGTTAGTACTTATCCTATTAGAGGAACATCTTTGTTAATTACGCACTATGTATTCGTAAAGGTTAAGAAATAGTAACCCAATGGATAAAGTAGATCTAAGGAGGGAATACAAACTTAAAAGAAGTCATTTACCTTCATCGGAGATAAAATCTTGTTCTGAACAAATTTTCAGCCTTATAAAAAGTCATTTTAACCTACAAAACAAAACCATTCATGTCTTTCTTCCCATATCCAAATTCAATGAAGTAAATACCGCGGCTTTTATTGAATTTCTCTTTGAATTAAAATGCACAGTAGTTACGTCAATTACTCATTTTAACCCACTAGGACTTTCCCACTGCATTATTGATGAAAATACAGCTTATGAAACAGATAAACTTGGCATCCCTTGCCCTATTGAAGCAGTAGAAATTTCTGAAAATAAAATAGATGTAGTGATTGTACCTCTTTTAGCTTTTGATAACAAAGGAGCACGGGTAGGCTATGGAAAAGGCCTATACGATGGTTTTTTAGCACAATGTAATCCAAATTGTATAAAAATTGGCGTTTCTGTTTTCGAACCAACACCCTCTATATCAGGAGTTACTAAAAATGATGTTCGCCTAGACTATTGCGCTACTCCAAATAACATTCACACCTTCAAGTAGTATTGAATAAATTTTATCCGAGTTGTTATTTGGTGAGAAATGTATTAATCCTATTAAACGAGTAATTAGTCAAAAAATAGCTGAAGAACTTATTGAATTGAAGAAAGTGTTGTAAATTGTAATATTACGGTACTCATTTATAATGAAATTTAAATTTGAAATAGGATATACAATTAGTGTAATTGCAATTTGTTTTGGAATGGTTTTTTACAATTTCACAAAAAACAACAAACAACTAGAAACACTTGGTTTTGTTGAGTATCACTTTGCTTTTAATATTAACCCAGCGCATAATTCGGGGTTAATTAACTATGCCGTGGTTGGTGTAAGAGATGGAAAAATCGTAAGTAAAAAGCCCATGGAACTAAAAACTTTTCTTCTCCAAGCAATGGGAAAACAAACATCTGCAGCAAATTTTGACAATATTGACCTATTTGCTGCATATAATCTGAGTGACTGTTTCTATAAATACGACTCTATATCCGATGATTATTCGGAGTGTTTCACATTGGAAGATCTATGGACATTAAGATACAGCAGAAATCCAATATGCCCTGTGGGTTGCATTCCTGCGCCAGGAATGAAAATTGATGGCTGGTCTCAGGGAAAATTTCATCCATCTTGGCCACAAATACAAATTTTACAAGAATATGGAGTAATACAGGACTCAGATTTTTTTTATGGGGAAAACATGTTTAAACTATTTCAAGATGTTGAAAAACCTGACTGGATTGATACCTATAAAAATGCTTTTTAGATAGTCATGCTCAACTTAAAGTTATTATCTCATAATCTGATTTCTTCTTTTTTAGTTCAGATTTTATAACACTCCTTATTAAAATAGTTTCTTTTTGTAATGTCAAGAAATTTTTTAATTTCTCAATATTATTCAGGTTTTCTTGAGCTGAATAGTATCCATAACCTTTATAATTTCCTTTTTCGATATAAATAAAACTTTTTTCATCAGCCCATCTCCCCCTGCCTTTAATAACGAGTGTATCTTCTCCTAGGTTAAAGCCCTCTAAAAACACCTCTATATTTGTGGTATGCTCTTCCATTGAAACATCTTCTCTGTCAAGCTGCTCCATTCCGCAAAATGCAGGCTTCAAAGAAAATTCGTCTACTTTTTTAATGAGCCAATTCCTTGCTTCAATTAGCGTTGGAAAAGCTTTTAAAAACAAAGATTGACTCGTCACTTTATTGATTCCTAAACGTTTATTATTACTTCGGTCCTCATAAATAAAAATACCAAACTTATCAATTCTTGATTTTTGAGATCGATTATAAACTGGCCAGTTAAGCTTTATTTCAGTATCTTCTAAAAATGTCGCTATTAGTTCACTTCCGGTTACCTCAAACGAAACATCAAATACTTCTCTAGAAAACACTTCATTTTTCCGAGACAATTTACCCGTAAAATGCGATGAAACCCTACTCTTTAAGTTTTTTGCCTTTCCTATATATATGACCTCTCCTTTGTTATTATGAAAGTAATATACACCTGTTTTCTTTGGGAGTTTTTTAAATCGAGCTTTAGGAAGGTTAGCTGGTAAAGTAGATTCATTTGAATTTGCCTTTAATGAAGATTCAATGAAGGCTAAGTTTTTCTTATACATTAATTCAAACAATTCGGTTGCAGCTTCAGTATCTGGCATTGCACGATGTGCTTTATTTAAGCCTATACCTAAACTTCTTGTCAGCTTACCTAAATTATAAGAAGGCATGCCCGGAATAATTTCCCTACTTAACCTAACGGTGCACAAGCGTTTTTCATCAAAAATTAATCCGCATTGAAAGAAAGCTTCCTTAATAAATTTATAATCAAAATTAACGTTATGCGCTACAAATACTTTCCCTTTAAGAAACTCGAACAAATCTTTCGCTACCTCCTCAAATAATGGAGCATCTGCTACCATTTCATTGGTAATACCAGTTAACCTGACCACAAAAGGTGTTATTGGTTGTTGCGGGTTTACTAATGTCTCAAAACGATCTATTTCTTTTTCTCCATCAGTTATGATTACAGCAATTTCGGTAATCTTATCTTGGTTTGCGACACTTCCGGTTGACTCAATATCTACTACAGCAAATAACCTCATATAATTGACACAAAAATACACCTTTTAAAACGTAGTCTATTTTCGTTTTACAATTATATGAATTGTGACAGCAAAAAAACTTAGTAAATATTAATATTTATTCTCATTTTTATAGAAATTAATTTATTTGACAATAAACGATGACCGAAAATTTCCAATTTGACCATTCACAAATCGAATTTATAAAAAAGAGTTTCACTAATAACTTTAAGTTTAGGTTTAGCTTATTTAAGATTTTGCCAATGGGTTTTCTTTCGGGGATGAAAATCAGTAAATTAACAGAAGATAAATGTTCGGTTACTGTTCCATACAAACGTAAAAACAAAAATCCTTTTCGGTCTACTTTTTGGGCTGTATTAGGAATGGCGGCAGAAATGAGTTCAGGCGCTTTGCTCATAATGTATACGCATAAGCAAAAACCTTCTGTTGCAATGATTATAGTTAATTGTAAAGGTAACTTCGTGAAAAAAGCAACTGACATAACTACATTTACATGCAATGACGGTCAAAAAATAAAACAAGCCATAAAAACTGCTATCGAAAAGGAAGAACCGCAACTAATTGAGTGCGATATGGCGGGAGTCAATGAAGCTGGTGAAGAAGTAGCAAACTTTACTTTTACATGGTCGGTCAAAGCGAGAATAAACAAATAGAACTTATTCAATATAAACTTTCTTAGTTACGGTATTTATTCCACTTGTAAATGACACTAAATAGATTCCTTTACTAAGGTCATTAATAGCAAAGTTGCTGTTCCCAATAACCCGAGTGGCTATTAATTGTTCACCAAGCAAGTTATAAATTGCCAGATTTCCCGATTCATTTCCTGTTATAAGATGTAATTTTTTATGAGCTGAATAAATAACAACCTCTTCTAAGTTATCATTTGAAACACTAACAAATCCATCCTCAATATTACCAGCCAAAATACTTGAATCTGCAATTGATTGATATGCATAATCATAAATAATACCTGAACTTGCATCTGCAGCGACTTTTACTTGCACCCAACCATAATGAATATTTGTACCTAGTTCGAATTTAACACCAAAGAAAAGGTTTCCATTATCGATGAAATCTCCAGCAGTAACACTAAGTAAATCTATTTTAATTCCTAAACCAACACCCGGAAAAACGGAAGGAGTAGCTGAACTCAAATATGAAGAGGCGCTATTAATTACATGTCCGTGTTGCAGTGTATCAGCAACAACAACGTCTTCATTTCCTATCGTAGTAATTTGCGCAACTATTTCTGTATTACCCAAAGTAGAAATTGCTACTCCAGAAATTGTAACATTAAAAGATTGTATTACTGTATCTTGTTTTGAAGAAAAAATGACCAACTCAGATGTCAAATCACCATTAAAATCAATCAAATGAGAATCCGAGACATAGTCAGGAACCAAAGTATCGTCTGGAATTATATCCGTATAGATAATTTGAGAAAATACAAATTGACTAAGTGAAATTGAAAGAAAAAGTAAAGTGGCTTTTTTCATTTTATTTATTTTTAATTAAGACACAAGGAAATACATATTGGTTGCACAATAAACAATAAAAAAACCGGATAATCAAAAACAGTTTTTTTATGGAATCATATATTCTCAGCCATGTTACCCTATATTAGCATTAGCAGAAACAATACTTGCTACTTTAAACCTGCTCCAACTAGGTAAAAGTCTACCTTTGCATTGTAAATTACAGGAAAGTGGGAAAAGAAAAAGCAAATCAACAAAACAAAAAGTCACTATCAATTGAAGAATTGAAAGCTTGTCTTTACACACTGCAAGCTTTGGTTGAGAATAGTGACGACCTATTGCAATTAGAGAAAGAGGAACGTATTGCACTTATTCAAGCAGCTGGGATGTTCTCCCGACCAAATAGAGACGAACTTAAAAAGAGGCGGAAAAACCTAAATAAAGAAAAGAAAAATATTGTCCGACAGATGGACCGAAAAGCTAGAGGTACAACTGGAATCCGTTCGGCGCGAACCGCCAATGTCTTTGAAGCTCCAGATCAACTATTACTTCCCGAAGCTAAAATAGACATGGAAGAGCAGGAGTTGCACTCTCCTAGAAACTGCTATGTATGTAAAGCTGAATTTACCAAGTTGCATCCTTTTTACGATACGATGTGTGAAAGCTGTGGTGACTTGAATTACGCTAAACGTTTTCAAACAGCCGACCTTACTGGCCAAGTTGCTTTGATGACTGGTTCTCGTTTAAAAATTGGATACCACGTTACTTTAATGCTGCTGCGAGCTGGTGCTACAGTAATTGCCACTACTCGATTTCCAGCAGATTCTGCAATACGTTTTTCAAAAGAAAAAGATTATTTAAAGTGGAACGATCGCCTACATATTCATGGACTAGATTTAAGACACACGCCTAGTGTCGAACTCTTCTGTACATATATCGAACAAACATATGACCGTTTAGATATACTAATAAACAATGCAGCTCAAACCGTTCGTCGGCCTCCAGGATTTTACGAACACATGATGGAAATGGAAGACCTCCCTTTTCATGAACACAATTCAAACGTGCAATTATTATTGACAAGTCACCAGAATTGTTTAAATAGAATAGGTAATGTTAGTAATTCTGGAAAAGACACTTCTTCTTTGGCTGTTACCTGGAATGAAAAAGGACCAGGAATTGGACTAAGAGCTTCTGCTCAACTTTCTCAAATACCCTACAGTTATGATGGGGCTTTGCAAAATGAAGAAGTATTCCCTACTGGAGAATTAGATGTTGATTTGCAACAAGTTGACCTTAGAACAAAAAACTCTTGGAGGTTAAAACTAGGGGAAGTACCTACGCCTGAGCTGTTAGAAGTTCAATTGGTTAATGCAATTGCTCCTTTTGTTTTATGTAATCGCTTATCTACTATGATGCGAAGAGAATATACGGGTAAAAAACACATTGTAAATGTTACCGCAATGGAAGGCAAGTTTCATCGCTTTAAAAAAGCAGATAGACATCCACATACTAATATGGCTAAAGCAGCTTTAAACATGCTTACACATACTTCTGCAAGTGACTTGGCTAAAGACGGTATCTACATGAATGCTGTAGATACCGGCTGGGTAACTGATGAAGATCCTGCACAAATCGCTAAATACAAAGAAGAAGTACATGATTTTCAACCACCGTTGGACATTGTAGATGGTGCCGCACGTGTTTGCGATCCATTTTTTGATGGCATCAACCGAGAACAACACTGGTGTGGAAAATTTTTAAAGGATTACTTTCCGATCGATTGGTAAGACATAAGAAACCCCCGATTGGCTGATTGCAACTGAATGTAAGTATAGTGCTTTTTTCATTTTTATGTTTTTTATTAAGGCTTTAGATTATACATATTGGTTGTATGAGACACAATAAAAAATTGTAAAAAAAAGCCTTCCACTTTTAATGAAAGGCCTTGAAAGTATGATTAGACTTTTTTCTAATCTCGTTCGTAAATTACCTATTCTATTCGTATTTCATAATAGTATTATGTTAAAAAAAGAGCTATCACAGTAACTTTCGTAAATCTGTAATAACTCTTTAATTATTTATTTACTTCTTTTCTATTTTGATAACAACCACTTTGCCTGCATGGCCTAAAGCTGATGTAGTTTGAAATTGCATTTCCTTCGATTTACTCTCTACAACCTCATAAACACCGCTAAAAGCATAGGCTTGCGCTGCTGCTTCTTCAGCTGCATGATCATGAGCATGCGCGTGACCGTCTTCCGCTTGATATGAAATTTCAAAAGTTTTACCTTTTTCTCTAAATTGCCAAACAAATTCTGCGTGGCCTCCTTCATCATTCATCCACTCACCCATGCAAGATTGTTCATATATATCACAATCCTCAATTTCCAACGAAGGAAGCTCTGCTTCATTTGAGCCATCAACAGATAATTCTGTTACTTTCCATTCTCCTGCTTTCATTAAGCGTTTTGAATTAGTTTTCGTTTTGTTACATGCGGCAAAACCAAGAACGATTGCCATGCTTAGTGAAATAATTTTTAATGTTTTCATTGTAATTTATTTATTATTAATATAAGAATTTAACTATTGAATATTTAATACAAAAGATAACTCGAAGTCTGTGTCTCCATCATTAGCGCCAGAGGTAGATGTTTTAACATCAGGCTGGTGTTGTAACCTTGTTGTAAATGTACCTCCTGATAACACAGAAGATGGAGTGGTCCATGAAGTTGATAACCCAACAGCATTTCCGTTCTCATCAACATCATTGTATGTCAAAGGGTCAGAAACCGCATCAATATTTCCATCTCCACTTGGACTCGCGAAAGCGTTGTTACTAAAACTATAGAAAAACTGATGCTCATTATCTTCTTCCAAAATTTCAGCTCCAATGTCCTCTCCAGGAGTTTCTAAATTATTGAATATTTCATAAGTCATTGTATATGTCTTACTTGCATCTAAATTAATAGTGTCTAATATAACTAATTCTTGTACTCCTAGTCCATCAGGATCTTGAGCCCTAGCTTCAACAATATCAGATGGATCACTGTTATTTATAAAAATAAGCTTAACGTCCGTAATAACTTCCATTTCATTTTCCGAAGCAGGAGGAACGACGGTTAAATCAGCATCTTTTTTACATCCTGTAGTTGATAATCCGGCTATTACCATTGACAATAAGCCGTAGTTTTTTAATACATTCATTGTTTTTATTTTTTATTATTGGTTTAAAGTTTCATAAATTAAATTGGCATGCACTATCAATCACACCAGCAAAGCAATCATTCATTTTTTTTATTTTCAAATAAATAATTGATCGTAAAAAGCACATTTCTTCCGGGCTCATTTGCGAAATACCTCATCGCGTTTAAATAATTTCTGTAGCCATTGTTGAATAGATTATTTACCGAAATACTTCCCGTTATATTTTTCCAATGGAAACTCCAAGAAACTTCAAGCAAAAAGAATCCATTTGGAGCTGATTTAAAGTCAAAAATTTCTGAGTCAGATGAAATAACTACAGAGCCGTCTATTAAACTCTCTGGAGAAATAGTTTTTGGAGCTTGAAATTGTTGAAAGGTATAACTTGGATTAATGGTTAAATTCGACGATTCGAACTTCCATATTTTTTCTTTTTGCCATTTTAATTTGTAATTAACGGAAATGGGAGGTTGGTTAATTAAGGGTTCGTTTTTATCTATATTCCTTGACCATAAATAACTTATTCCGTAAACTACTTTCAGACTTTTTGACCAATCTCTATCCCAGCTATAATCTAAACCAATAAAAAGAGCATCAGCTTGTGTAAAAATAAAAGCAGGCATGGGTCCTCTTATAGTGCCAAAAACACCTAGTGGACGTTCAAATGTATAGTTTTCAATATAATGAGAATATCCTGTTATTGTATGGGTATTTTTCTTGTTACCTATTTGAAATTCATTAATAAATTTATATCCCTTTTCAGATTGGACAGTACTCTCCGATATTTTTAGAACTTGATTTGTATTTACATCTCCTATGGCACTCGTATAATATCGCAATAACCCAAATGTAGTTTTAAACCCATGCTGACCAAAGCTATAAAGTTCGGACATGTTAGGTGTGCGCCAAGCGGTTCCAATATTTGTTCGAAAAGAAGTATTTTCGGATATCTCTCTCACATAACCAATAGAAGATGTTAAGTTCGAAAAGCTAAACTGATCACTAAAAATAGCTTGATTCGTTTGTCTTCCCGCTACACTATTTAATTCATAATCTAAACGCAAACCTGCTTCATATGTGTTGCGATCTCTTTTAAAACTTTCGATGATAAAACTACTGTACCTAACTGTTTTGTAGTTTGGAATAACTGAGGTCACTCCTGTTCCGGGATTATTATCATTGAATTGGGTAAATAATTGCACTCCAACCAAACCGTCCAGCATTAACCAATCAGGATGTTTCCATTCGAGTTGGTAATCATTCGTTATTAAGTCAAGATCTATAATGGGCCTATCTGCATTTCTTCTAACATCAAACTCATCTCGCTTATTTAGCTGTTTACCATATTTAAATGTAAGTTTTGCATTGTCAGAATATCTCCAATGCATTTCTGCTTTTCCCAAGTGGTGCTGCGCAAGCTGATTAGGCTGATTTATAGTGTAAGAAAATGGACGAATAAAGCTAGGTTCATCCGAATTAATATTTCTCACAAATGCATTGCCGCTGTGAGCAACAGAAGACCTTAATAATGCTAAATCTTGATCTAGATAGCTGTAATAAACCTTAAAATCCCAATTTTTGTGATGATACCGTATACCTCCGTAAACGGATTTCTCCTTTTTCCCAGAATTGGTAAGCAAATAACTTGGAGCATGCCTATCGCCAACCAACGTATAATTTGCTCCTAAATAATAGCTCCAATTTTTTAACCCTTGGTTAATCTCAGAGTTAACAAAATAACCTTTACCATTTGTTTGGTAGCCAGTACCTATTTTTGCCTTAAAGGATTCATTTAGATAAAGTGGATTGTTTTCAATATTAATTGCTCCTCCGAGCGCTTCTGGCCCATATCTAACACCAGCTGCACCTTTTACAATCGTTAAGCGATGAGCTGTTGAAATATCTATTTCTGGAGCATGGTCAGTACCCCAGTTTTGAAAGCCATGTTTTAATCCATTGTTTAAAATTAAAATTCGATTTCCATAGAGACCGTGAATTACAGGAAGTTGAACATTCGTGCCGTTTGAAGTTGTGGTTACTCCCTGTTGATCTGCTATTGAGGCCGCTAAAGACTGAGTAGGATCATTATAAATATCGTCTTTTTTCAAAACAACCTGAGAAACAGTTTCTGTGCCATTTTCCTTACTATGATTTGTCTCAATAGTAATCACTTCCAACTCAGAAACATCCTGAGCTATGTAAATATGTGGCGATTCGTCATGATGATGATGATTCTCACATTTAGCATGACAGTAACCTATGCAGGAAATAATTAAGGTATTGACTTCATTACATAGATTATTAATGATAAACTCACCCTTAGAATTTGTTAAAGCCAACTTGTCAGTTCCGAAAACAATTACTCTAACATTTGGAATTGGCAACTTGGTGTCTATGTCTAAAATTTTTCCTGAAACGTTAAAGGAACAAGTATCTGTTTGAGCAAATAAAGAACCTGAACAAAAATGTATAAAGAATATAAATATCCAGACTATTGCTAAAGGCAATAAATCTCTTCTTCTAACAAAACTTATGTAAATTATCTTTTTCAATTTTGATCAAATTCAATTATTCTATAACTACAAAAACGGTGTTAAATACCTAACTATTTTTCTTTTAATAAAAACCTCTTGATTGATAAAATTAAAAAAATCAAACCTTGATGCAATATCATTAAATATTTCACCAGATATCTCTTCACCAAATACACTGACATGGGCACCTGGGACAATCATCTTGCTATTCTTGTAAAAAGCTTTAACCGTTAAAATTTGAGAATAACAGAAACTTCCATTTAGGAGGAGAAATAATAATTTATATATACGACTTTTCATATATTTGTAACGATGCTGCAAAAATAAAGATAATAACGCAACATTGTTGCATTTATGGTTAAAACTTTATTAAAAAATAAAAAATTAAGATTTACTGCATTTAGAAAAGAAGTACTTGATGTATTCCTCAATACCCCCAATGCTGTTTCTATAGGTGATATAGAAGAAAGATTAAAGCAGTTTGATCGCATAACGCTATACAGAACGATAAAATCTTTTACGGAAAAAGGGTTGATACATGAAATCGTGATGCCAGGTGATATAAAAAAACTCGCCTTATGCCCAGCTGAGTGTTCATCCGTAAATCACGTTCATACTGGTCAACATATACATTTTAGATGTAAAATGTGTGAAAACATATTCTGCCTAGACTTACATGAATTTCCTGAAATAAATATACCAAAATTCAAGGTAGATTCAATTGAAATTCAAGGATCCGGAATATGTAATGTTTGTTCATAAATCATTTGTTAAAAAACAAAAAAGGTCTTGTTTTCACAAGACCTTTTTTGTTTTGGGTGGAAGACGGGGTTCGAACCCGCGACCCTCGGTACCACAAACCGATACTCTAACCAGCTGAGCTACATCCACCATTAAGCGGGTGCAAATATATAAACATTTTATTTAGTTTCTAATAGCTATAGCGTTTTTTATATTATAATTTCGCAGTAATCAAATTACTATGGAATTACTATGGAATTACTAAAAGAAATGTGCGCTCTGCACGCACCGGCTGGAAATGAAGTTGCACTGAAAGATTTTATCCTTAAGTATATAGAAAACAACAAATCAACCTGGGACCATACACCTGAAATATATGAAGGAGAAGGTTTTCAAGATTGTATTGTGTTGAAGTTTGGAAAACCAACCACCGCTATTTTTGCCCATATGGACTCTATAGGTTTCACTGTTAAATATGGCAAAGAACTGGTAAAAATAGGTGGACCTGTTTTGAAAGAAGGAATCAAATTAGTTGGAAAAGACAGCCAAGGGTCAATCGAAACTGAGTTAATTGTAATTGAACATGAAAATGGATCAAAATCTATAGAATACTTATATGATCGAGAAATAGAGCGCGGAACAGAATTAGTTTTTAAGCCTGAATGGAGAGAAGACAGTAAATTTGTTCAATGCTGCTACATGGACAACCGTTTAGGTGTTTGGAATGCTTTAAAAGTAGCAGAGACCTTGAAAGATGGAGTTATTTGCTTTTCTTGTTGGGAAGAGCATGGTGGAGGATCTGTTGGATACTTAGCCAAGTTTATCTATGAAAACTGGAAAGTAAAACAAGCACTTATTTCCGATATTACCTGGGTAACAGAAGGCGTTCAACATGGAAAAGGTGTAGCGGTCTCAATGCGAGATTCTGGAATTCCAAGACGCTCTTACCTTAATAAAATTAGAACAATTGCAGAGAAACACAACATCGAGTATCAATTAGAGGTTGAAGGTTCTGGCGGAAGTGACGGAAATCAATTACAGAACTCTCCCTATCCTTTTGACTGGCTATTTATTGGTGCACCTGAAGATCACGTTCATTCCCCGGATGAAAAGGTTCACAAATCAGATATTGCATCTATGTTAGAATTATACCGTGCATTAATGAAAGAATTGTAAATTTGATTTATGTCTTACGGAATTAGTACTCTTTCAATTATTCCTTGTCGTGCGGAAGGAAATGACCGATCAGAAATGGTAACACAACTTCTTTTTGGAGAGGTATATGAGGTTCTTGAAGAAATAGAAAAGTGGATAAATATAAAAATTGCTACAGATGGTTATGAATGTTGGATTTGCAGAAAACAATTCACGGAAATTTCTGGTAAAGAATTTGAAGCATATAAATTGAATCAATTTCCATTATGTGCCGATTTAATTGGGGAAATTACTAATTATAAAGGAGAATCGTCTACAATTACAATTGGCGCTACTCTCCCATTCTACCGCAAAGATATTTTCGTAATTCAGGATGAGAAATACTCCTTCAAAGGAGCTATTAATTCAAAAAAAGAAGCTGACATAGTGAAGTATTCTCTACTTTATTTAAACGCACCTTATCTCTGGGGCGGCAGAACCCTTTTTGGAATTGATTGTTCTGGATTGTCTCAAATAGTATATGGTTTATGTGGATATAGAATCCCAAGAGATGCTTATCAACAAGCAGAAAAAGGAATTAATGTAGAATTTGTAGAGCTTACAGAACCAGGTGACTTAGCTTTCTTTGACAATGAAGAAGGTATAATAACGCATGTCGGAATTGTTACTGAACCTGGGAAAATTATTCATGCCTCTGGTAAAGTTCGAATAGATAGTCTGGATCAACAAGGTATATTCAATAAAGAATTAGGTAAATACACCCATAAATTGAGAGTGATTAAAAGGATTTTTTAGCGCAATCACCGGACTTCAATTTATGATTATAAAATAAATAGCTACTCGTACTTCTCTTTTTTGAATCCAGAAACCAACTGACCAAAGAACCCTTTTGGATAATTTTCAATCCCTTCAAAACCAAGTGCATAATCACCCTCTTTATCTTGAGGAATGTAATTCTTTTTAAAAATATAATCCCAAATACTTAAGCTTATTGCAAAGTTAACTCCGTTTGGCCTATCGGCTGGTAGCACTTTAGCGTGATGATACAAATGCATTACTGAATTGTTAAAAATGTATTTTAATGGACCCCAAGTAATTCGAACATTTGCATGATTCAAGTGACCGATTGTAATTGAGAAGAAATGTACAAAGAAAGCATGTTCTGGTTGCGCTCCTATTACAAGCATTAAGGCAAGAGTTTTTAATGGTTTATAAAAGATATTCTCCATCCAGTGATAACGCAAATGTGCGGCAAAGCCCATTTCCTCAACAGAGTGATGAACTTTGTGAAACCTCCATAAAAAATCGAACCGATGTAACGTAACATGTGTAAGCCATTGAACAAAATCACTTAGAACAAAGAAAACAACAATAATTAACCACGTGGGACTCTGTTTATCGAATAATGCAATTTTATTCATTGTAAGTCCATGGCCAGTAAAATATGTTTCAAACAACATATATATAGATTCTATAATAACTGCAAAAATGAAAAAGTTAAAAAACATATAAAATCCATCTAACCAAAAGTCTTTTCGAATAGCCTTTTGATTCTTTCTCCATGGAAATGCAATTTCCAATCCCCAAACAGCTAGGGAAACGATAATTAGTCCATAAAACCAGTTTTGGTTCCAATCTACATTAAACGTTACCATGTCAAGAATCCATAACAACATATCATTTATTTTATTCATAAATAAGTCTAAATAATTCATACTTTATGTTTTTCAATATTGACCGATTATATTTTAGTGCTTTATTAATCTATTTCTAAACTAAGTCATGTAATTCTGCCAAAACAAATGTACATGATAAAAGTAATAAAATTGATTGTTATTACGATGTGTATTTTAAGGCAAGGTTATAATATTCTGTACATAGCGAAATCAAGTCTATTTGACATTTTTTATAGTCTAGTCTAGAAAAATATTTTATTTATCAGTAGATATACTATATTTGCCTGATAAATAATTAGTTATAATATATGAAAAAAGCACTTCCCATTATTTTAGTTTGTTTGTTACAAAGCTCCTTATTTGCACAAAACTTACAGACCTCTGACCCAGCTAACGTTTCATATGAAATAGATGCATTTGCTCCAGGCAAAACATATAGTTATGATATAGGAGAGAAAGATCTTTTTTACCATAAAAGTGATTCTATTCTTGTTTTCACCAAAGTCAAAATAGAATCATCCGAATCTACAAGAAAGGGTTTAAGACTAAAGTTTACATTTATAGATAAGGTGGGGAATGAGATTGTTTGTGATGCTACGGATGTTAAAAAATTAATTCCCAAACTCGAATGCAAAGGTGAAATGCTTTATGCAGAAATTTTATCTGAAGAATTTAATCGTTTTGGAGTTCAATTTAGGGGTTGGAGAAATGAATATTCTATAAAAAAGACCCCAGACCTTCCATTGGAATATGTTGAGGCATTAGATCGTGTTTACCGTGTTCAATTGGTAAACAACTGCCTTGAACCTACAAAATGGGAATTTGTTTTGGACAGTGAAGATTATACAGACTTTAAAAAGAGAAAAAAAAGTGATAATTATTTAAACCAGAGAAGAATAATGGCACACAGTTGGTTTAATGTTCCTATGGATTTCTACATGAGTCTTCTTAAGTACTATAACCCACAGGTTGATG
>Ga0206130_10003653_pt1 | contig 19816 bp, 20 predicted proteins | sample Helgoland_Spring_9_FD_148637 | JGI IMG/M metagenome (GOLD analysis project Ga0206130, IMG submission 148637) | Pelagic subsurface seawater microbial communities from Kabeltonne, Helgoland, North Sea - Helgoland_Spring_Bloom_20160512_1 | ecosystem: Environmental > Aquatic > Marine > Epipelagic ... | reverse complement strand
TAGTAGCACTCTCAGGCAACTAAAACGCATTGCTGAAGATACCGGATCCGTTCTCCTTTCAGCGAGTCATCCACTTTGCGACGATACTATTTGTTTCGCAATTCGAACGGGTCAGGCTTTGTATTTTGATGACAATCATATTAGTTTGCCTGGAGCTAGATTGGTTATCTCTGCGCATCAGCTGAAAATGGGCCTTTTACCTAGCGTGGTGGATTAGGCTCTTGTGGATTTATTTTTAGAATAAGGGGTTGGTGTCGGATGCTGATAACTACCCCGCCATTTCGCTGATGGTGATTCAGTACATTGTCAAATTGAGGTTTTGTATGTCAGTAAATTACTTAAACACTAGGAATGGGTAATGAGAAAGCTTAGCTCAATGGTTTACTTCTCGCTATTTGGTTTGAATAAAAACCGTGAGGTTAAATTTTGATTCATCCAGCAAAGTTGATGCTAATAGTCTGGACTGGCGCCTTTTTCTTGTTTTTTGCACTGCCCTTTGAATTAACTAGTCGTAGTTTTTCTTGGCGTGGATTCGGAGTCCTTCTTTTATTTTTATCATCCTTTTGTTTTGGGGCGAGTTTAAAGACACTTCGCTTGCCCCACAGAACGCAAGATCTAGAGGTTCATCTAAGCTTTGTCAGGTTTGATTTTTTTCTTAAGATTATTAGTATGATCGCTATCGTGGTATTTACTGTAGAGATATTTCAAAGTAATAGCCTAAATCTCAGCGATGCTTATGCTAATCGTTCATCTCAGGCGCAAGCTCTATTGCATGGGGGCATGTCTAATAGTTCAATTTGGTTTAAGATTGGGTTTCTAATATACCCAGCTTCATATATCTATGTTGCCAAAGAACTAATTTTTACCCAGAAAATTAAGTTGATAACATTTGCGGCTTTTGGTCTTTTGCCCGGAATATTAAGTGCTGTGGCTATGGGTGGGAGAGCGACAATGTTTAATATAATTGCGTATTCAATTATTGCGTACAGTGTGCGAAATAAAAGGTTTCCCAAAGTTAAGAGCTCAAATAATTCCAAATCTAGTAAGTTTAAATTTTTCTGTGCTCTCATACTTATTGTCACTGCTTTTGTATATTTTGTGAATGTCTTTAATCAGCGCGCCGAATTTAGTGGCGGTGCAATAGGAATGCTGGATGTGATAGGAACTATCTGGGGAGTAAAATTCTCGGGGCCTCTATTCGATATTGCTATGGAAATTTTTGGTGCTCCATTTGTCTTTATCATCTTCGTGTTTTCATGGTACTTATTGCAAGGGTTAGTCATGTCGAACTATTTACTGGCGTATTATGATGGATCGGCATTGTTAGGTGTTTATGGTTTAGATCTAGTGTCTGCAGTTGCTCGGAGATTTAAGCCAGACTGGGTGAGCGAAAATTTTAATTATCTACTTTCTATGGATACTTATGGGTTCTTACCAAGTGCCTTTGGGACTCTGTTTGTTGATTTTAAATATTTTGGTCTCTTTGTTGCGATGGTCTGGGGCTGGATCGTTGGGCTAGTATATCTGCGGGTCAAAACTAGTAACGATCCAAGATGGTTGCTCTGTATTCCTTTTGTTGTTTTTGGGATTCTCTTTAGTTTGATTAATACGCCATTGGGTTATAGTAATGGTCTAATGACGCATTTTTGGTTAATGACTGGTTTTTTCTTGGTTAGAAAATACGACTGTCGAACAATATAGATAAAGCTATCCTGAAATTTTAGGAAATCACTCTATTAAGTAACTTATATTTGTTGTCTGTCCGATTTAATTAATGAAACTATGGTTCATGGAGTTTTTGACTCTTCAGTTTTTTGAGTGAAATTTAATAAAGGATTGTAAATAAAACATGAGTTCTAATGAGAATATCCTCATTTATGCCATTCGAGGTACTGATAAATGGTGGGAATACGTAGGTAAAAATATGGAGTCTTATAACTCGTTTGTCGTTTCAGACATAAGAGGAAAAGGTGACTTTAATGTTGTGAATGACTTTTATAAAAGTTATCCATATTTTTATGAAAATGAGTCTCAGAGTTCACCGCTTTTATCAACTGAAGTCGTTGTGGAAATAATCAAGCGCTGCAGAGTTCTTAGATCCATGGCACCAAGAGTCGCAAATGCTATGGTTATGAGTATGGCCGAAGCGTTTAAAATAGTCTTAGAAGAAGTCAATCCGGTAGTTATTGTTGCGTTTCCAATAGATAGATATGTTTCAGATGTTCTTCATCATCTAGCTAAAGCACGCGGGATACCTTTCTTCGAGTTGGCCGTGTCCCCTTTACCGCGAATGGCTATGTTAATGAGTAAGGGAGTTTTGATAAAAAGAGACGAAAGCCCTGCAATATCCATTATAACTGATTATGTTTCGGAACTGACGAAACCGTTGTTCGCTCCGTCCTATGTTGAGGGTAAGTCAAATTTCGGGCTCGCTAAGTTTTTACGAATATTTTTTTACTTTAAGTTACGCGGTTTTGTATTCAAGTTGATATCTCTTATAAACAGGGATCCACTTAACCTGCACTATTTAGATTCGCAAAGTTTCTTGCCGCATAAAGTAAGAATTGGAGATGTTAAAGTAGTTAGTCTTACAGATCGTGCTTGGAGAGGAAAGGTAGAGTATTTTCCGGTCGAAAAACGAATATTCTTTGGTTTAACGGTTTTTCCGGAAGCATCAATTGACTATTGGATAGAACCGTTGGAGCTTATTCAGTATGAGGATATTGTAGTGGATGCCGCAAAATCATTTAGCCAATTAGGCTACGTGGTGGTTGTAAAAGATCATCCACAGCAGTATGGGTTTCGAAAAAAGGACTTTATTCAACGGTTATTAGAAATTGAAAATGTGGTTTTTGTGCCGTACCACGTGACTGGTAATGAGCTTTTGGCTATGTGCGGTATAAACTTCACCTTTACAGGTACATTAGGGCTTCAAGCAGCACTGCTTGGGAAGACGTCGATTACTTGTGATAATTACTACTCTGTAAAAGAGGATTTTGTACATTATCATAACAGGAGTGAAATAAGAGAGTTATCCTTAGAATTGCCAGAAGATATATCTAACGAGGATCTTAAGCTGCGGCAGCATCGTGTCGTTTCGAATCTATTAAGGGGTAGTTTCGAATGTGATTTCTTCTCCTTTCAAAATTTTGATCCCAAATGTCCGAGTGCTGCTACAGCCAATTTGGGTGTAGTGCTGGGTAATGAGCTAAGACATCATCTTTCAAGGAGTGTGCGTAATAATCTTAAGACGTAATATTTATGTTTAAGATAATACAGCATGAAAAATGACTAATTTTGACTATAAAATGTTTAGTTTTACAGTATTAATAGTTGGCAATTGGAGAAATTAAAAAGATGAAAACATTAATAATTGCGGAAGCGGGGGTTAATCATAATGGCATTGAAAGTTTGGCTTTTGAGCTTGTTGATGTCGCGGTTGAGGCTGGTGCTGACGCAATAAAATTCCAGACTTTTACCGCGGAAAAAGTGGTGAGCATCGACGCTGGAAAGGCTGACTATCAAACCAAAGGTGTTGGAGCCGGGACACAATTTAACATGCTCAAGAATCTAGAACTCTCTAAATCGACGCATGTAAAACTTATTGATTATTGTAATCAGCAGGGCATCGAGTTTATGTCCACCCCTTTTGATTGCGCTGCTGCTGATTTTCTTAGGTCACTGGGTATGAAACGTTTCAAAATTCCCTCTGGAGAAATCACTAATTATCCTTTTGTTCAACATATCGCCTCCTTTGATCTTCCAATTATATTATCTACAGGCATGGCGACATTAGATGAGATAATACAGGTTGTTGAATTAATCTCTTCGACTAGGAAGTTGAGTGGTTATGATAGACCTCTGGCAGAGATGCTGACTGTACTGCATTGCACATCTAGTTATCCTGCTGCGCTAAAGGATGTAAATTTGAGGGCGATGGGGACAATTTTAGAGACGCTGAAGTTGCCTGTTGGCTACTCAGACCATACCAACGGTATTTTAGTAAGCACCTCCGCGGTTGCCCTTGGGGCAAAGGTAATTGAAAAACATTTTACTCTTGATAATACGATGACTGGCCCTGATCATGCGGCATCCTTAAATCCAGTTGAGTTAAGTGAGATGGTTACGCAAATTCGAGATGTTGAAGTCGCTTTAGGGTCCAAAATTAAAGCGCCTTCAACATATGAAGAACAGATGCTTAAAATTGCAAGGCGAGGAATTAAAGTTTCTTCGGATCTAAATGCTGGAGATCGTATTTGCGAATCTAATATTGAAATATTAAGACCAGCAGTTGGGATTTCACCCCAATTTCATGACGATATTATAGGACTAAAAGTTGCTAGGTCAATTAAAGCTGGTAGTGCATTGGAATGGGCGGATGTTATCAGTGAATAAACAGTTACAGAGAAGGGTAGTTTATTTTTCTGGTACCAGAGCAGATTTTGGACTGATGCAATCAGCTTTATTAAAGCTAGATGGTTCGGAAGACATTTCGCTAGGTGTAGTGGTCACAGGTATGCATTTGAGCGCTAAGTATGGTGATACTATTAAGGAGGTCGAGGCTTCAGGACTAGAAATCGTTGCTAGAATCCCTGTAGAGTTGGAGCCTGAAACTGGTAAAACGATGGCTTTGGCAATGTCCATAATGCTCTCTGAGTTCACAAACATACTGGAGTTTGAGCGACCTGATTTGATAATGGTTTTAGGCGATAGAGGTGAGATGTTAGCTGCTTCACTAGCATCTTTGCACTTAGGGATTCCAACTATACATATTCACGGCGGAGAGCGATCTGGTACTATCGACGAATCAATTCGTCATGCAATATCCAAGCTATCACATATCCATTTTGTGTCCACTGATGCATCCAAAAAGCGGCTTTGCTCTCTGGGCGAATTGCCGAAACATATATACGTTACTGGTGCTCCAGGGCTTGATGGAATCGAACAGTTAGCAATTTATGATCGACGGGAATTAGTGAAAAGGTTTGGTCTGACAGACGGCGGCAACATTTGTTTACTTGTCTTTCACCCCGTTGTTCAAGAATCGGCCGTTGCAGGATTACAAATTAAGACTATTCTTCAGGCGCTGTTAAAAGTCCCGAATTTACAGATTATCTCTATCATGCCTAATTCTGATGCTGGTAGCGAATCAATTCGGCAAGAGATGGATCTAAATGATTGTCCGCAATTACGAATATTTAGTAATTTATCACGATCGACTTTTATTTCTTTTATGCAAACTGCCGAAGTTATGGTTGGCAATTCGAGTGCGGGAATAATAGAGGCGGCTTCATTTGGTACGCCGGTAGTAAATATAGGAAATCGCCAAAATTTACGTCAAAGAAATACTAATATTACAGATGTGGGTTTTGATGGGGATGCTATTTTTACTGCTGTCCAGGCTGCAGTCAAAAAGGGTAGATTACCCTGTAATAATGTATACGGTGATGGGTCTGCCGGCACAAATATACTAAATATTGTCGAGACACTAAGCTTAGATAAATCGATACTAAATAAGGCCTTGACATACTAATGATTACTTTAATCGGAGCAGGAGGCCATGCGAAAGTCGTTTTTGAGTCCATGCCGACTCATGCCGGCCAGTATTGTAATGTGGTAATTATACGAGATGATGCCGGCAGTAATCCTGACAGACGTTTTATGGGCTTAGTGATTGAGACCCCAGCGTTACTTGAAGATATGAATGGAATTAACCTTCATGTCGCTATTGGAGACAATGCAACTCGACAGCGAATTTTGACGGAAGGGCGTAAACGAGGAGCGTGTCTTCATACTATAATCCATAAAAGGTCTCATGTATGTGATGTCGAAGCCATAGGGGCCGGTACATTTGTTGCTAGCGGCGCAATTGTTTCAGTTCAAGCTTCAGTTAGCGATGGAGTAATTGTCAATCACAACGCTGTAGTTGATCATGATTGTTTTTTAGGTTCCTTTTGCCATGTCGCTCCAGGCGCAGTACTTGGCGGTAACGTGATACTTGGGCAGAGAGTTATGATTGGTGCGGGGGCTGTTGTTCTCCCTAATATTATTATAGAAGATGATGTAATCGTTGGCGCTGGATCAGTTGTTACTAAGCCAATATCGCAAGGGAAGACTTGGGTCGGTAATAAGCTTGCCTAGGTAGATTTCATTTTTTTTTGCGATGAACGATCACGTTCAATACTTAATGGAATTTTTATGATGCGCCCTTATCTTTAGTCAAAAAATATGAATACTTACACTACTGCAACCATATCAGTCAGTTGAATAAAGAGGTGAGCTATTGAAACTTTCAGAACTAACATTAAGTTTTATTGTCGACCAGCCGATTGAAACATTGATCATCGTCTTTCAGTCTGCGATTCGTAATCTATCTGGCGAGTTGTGGCTATGGGTCATGCTTTTATTAGTGTTAGCCATACCCTTGATATACGATGCGGTGACGAAGTCAATATTACTTTTGAACGTTATAAAACCAAAAATTTTAGAGTCGATTTTTTTATGCGTTATTCGACCTTAGTCACGTCAGTCATATTTTTTTATAGTGCCTTTTTCCTTGATGATGGCCTCTCTGCTGGCTTCTAACTTTAGTGGCCTTAAGTTAGTTAGTATGGGGCCTCAGCCAGTGTTGGTCCAGCTAGTTACTCTTTTCGTGATACTGGATTTATGCGTATATTTTATGCAAAGATTTCAACATAGGAATATAGTTGCTTGGCAGTTCCATAAAACGCATCATTCGCAAAAGGAATTAACAGCGTTAACATCTCTTAGGAAAAGTCTTCTTGATCGATTTTTTGAAACCTCAATTGTAACTGTTCCAGCGTTTGTCTTATCAATTGATTACACCTAGCCATTTTATATCTATGCAACTATGATCGCACATCAACTTCTGATTCACTCGATGCTTCCAATAAGTTTTGGACGTTTAGGATATGTAATTGTTTCACCAGACTTCCACAAACTACATCATTCTAAAGACCCGAGACACCACTACGGTAACTACGGGGGAGCACTAGCTTGTTGGGATCATTTGTTTGGCACATATTTAGAGCCTGCTTCTAAGCCGCTAAAGTTTGGCGTCCATAATGAAGAAATTCCAGAAAGCTTTATTAAACAGTTTTTTTTTCCCTTTGGTGGGTGTCTATGGTTTAGTAAGACAGCGGTTCTTCTAATCATCCATTGAATGCTCATTATTAAGCTCGCTAACTAGTTAATTCGAGAGGGAGGTAACCTTGAAAGAATCTGTAAATAAGATGATATATTTATCCCCCCCGCACATGAGCGGGAACGAAAAGAAATACATAGACCAGGCTTTTGCGTCTAACTGGGTCGCACCTGTTGGGCCTAACTTAGATGCTTTTGAGATTGAATTTGCAGTTAAGCTGGGAGTGAAATCTGCAGTAGCAGTTTCATCGGGTACCGCGGCTCTGCATTTGGCACTCCGTGTGCTTGGGGTAGAGGAGGGTGACGTGGTTTTTTGCTCAGCATTCACCTTTATAGCTAGCGCAACGCCTATTCTCTATCAAAAAGCTTCGCCGGTACTTATAGATTCCGAACCCCTAAGTTGGAATATGTCGCCGATCGCACTGGAAAGCGCTCTCAAGGAAGCTCATAGCATTGGTAAACTACCGAAAGCTATTATCGTGGTAGGGCTTTATGGGCAGAGCCCTGATATGGATTCCTTGCTCGTTCTTGCAAACTCATATGATGTTCCCATTATTGAAGATGCGGCCGAATCGCTCGGTGCGAAATATAAGGGTGTGGAAAGTGGAACATTAGGAAAGCTTGGTGTTTTTTCCTTCAATGGCAATAAAATCATTACCGGCTCTGGAGGTGGAATGCTGGTCTCGAATGATGAGACCCTGATTGCCAAAGCAAAAAAACTGTCAACTCAGGCACGTGAACCAGCTGTCCACTATGAACACTTAGAGCTTGGATACAATTATAGAATGAGTAATATTATAGCTGGTATCTGTCGGGGGCAATTGGAGGTTCTTGATGACCGTGTGGAGGCTAAGCGGCAAATATTTTTAAAGTACAAAGCATTGTTGGGCCATATAGACGATCTTCACTGGATGCCAGAGCCATCTTGGAGTGCTTCGACTCGATGGCTTTCTTGCTTTAGCTTGGAGAGACCTCTATCTGAATTTGACCCTCGGAAATTAATTTCTAACCTTTGGGACACAAAGATTGAAGCAAGACCTCTTTGGAAGCCTTTACAACTGCAGCCATTATTAAAAGGGTGTAAATTTTTTCCGCATGGAATTGGCGTTGAAGCTAGAAGCCACTCTGAACTCATGTATGAATCGGGCGTATGCTTACCATCAGGATCTGGTATGTCGGATCAAGATATAGAGCGTGTTGTTTTGGTCGTTAAGGAAAACCTTCAAAGGCTTATAAAATGATGTTGAAAATCTGTGAGTCAATGTTTGGTGTTAGGAATTTCAGAAGGGCTCTTGGTCATATCTTGCTAGATAGCTTTATTCTCGCGGTTAGCTTTATGTCCTCTTTAGTCTTGGTTATGACTGTACCAATAGTTATTAGTGATAACCTTATTATGATTGGGCTATCGGTGCTTATTGCCATCATCGTTCTACTCTCAATGGGGTTTTATAAAATAATTGTCAGCTATATCACTGGGTTAGCAGCTGTTCCAGTAGTCGTTGCTGTTTGTATTTCCTCTTTAGCGACTGCGGCATTAGCAGCCGGCGCTAATTTTAGTCTTTCGCTAGCTAGTATCGCCATTTATTCATTGTTATCAATATCCGGTATTTTGGGTGTTAGATTTGGATATAGGCAGCTAAAAAGTTTGGGTGCCGATCAAAATATACCCAAGATCTTAGTTTATGGCGCGGGCTCGGCTGGCCGCCAATTAGTTAATAGTTTGAGCTTGGCCCCCGAGTATTCTCCGGTAGCATTTGTAGATGACCAGATTAAATTGCATGGACGGATTATTGGAGGACTTAAAGTTTATGCTCCAAAAGTGATAAAGCGGTTAATCTATGAATTACATATAGATATGGTTGTTGTAGCCATACCGTCGCTAAGTATTGAGCAACGCCGAAAAATTGTTGTGAAGCTTCAAGATGTTGGTGTGGAGGTTCGTATTGTCGCAGGACTGTCTGAACTAATATCAGCTAGCGGTGATCATTTAGATATTAGAAAGCTCTCGATTAATGATATTTTAGGACGAGATTCAGTGCCTCCGAAACAGGAGTTACTTGTAAAAACAATAGAAAACAAAGTGGTGATGGTATCCGGTGCCGGTGGTTCCATTGGGCAAGAGCTATGTCGCCAAATAATTGTTAAAAATCCAGATACTCTGCTGTTATTGGATAATTCAGAATACTCACTTTATGCGATTAATGAGGAATTAATAAAACATCTTGGGGTCGCTAATTCTGATATAAAAGTTTTACCGATTCTTGGTTCTGTCCAAGATTTCAATAAGATGAAGTCTATATTTATTGAATTTTCTGTAGACACGGTATTCCATACAGCAGCTTACAAGCATGTGCCAATGGTCGAGTCAAATGTGGTAGAAGCTATTAAAAATAATGTTTTTGGGACGCAGGCAATAGCGACTGCTGCTGCAGAATGCGGTGTTGGTGTATTTACGCTAATTTCCACCGATAAAGCGGTTCGCCCTACCAACGTGATGGGTGCTTCTAAACGAATGGCTGAATTTGTATGCTCTTCCATGCCCGACAAAGGCGCTAATACTATTTTTTCCATGGTTCGATTTGGTAATGTATTAGGCTCATCTGGATCAGTTGTCCCTTTATTCGAAGAGCAAATACTTAATGGTGGGCCAGTCACAGTTACCCACCCTGATATGACTCGTTTCTTTATGTCAATTACCGAAGCCGCTCAGCTAGTGATACAAGCGGCTGCGTTGGCCAAAGGGCGAGAGGTCTTTCTGCTAGATATGGGCGAGTCCGTAAAGATCTCTGACTTAGCCGTCACAATGATAAAACTCCAGAACAAGACGCCATGGTTCCCTTCAGTCTCGAACTCAGAGATGCCACAAGGTCATATTGCTATTAACTATACTGGCCTCAGGCCGGGAGAAAAACTTTTTGAGGAGTTACTAGTGAATAATGAGTCTCTGAGAACCGATCACCCCTTAATTATGTCAGCAATTGAGGGTGGGCCAGACAGAGTTATGTTGGAAAAATTATTGAAAGATTTGGGTCGGGCGTGCGAAAAAAGGGATGAGGGTGAAATTCGAGAAATTTTAATTGAAGCTGGAACTGGACTAACTTTGAGTGGGGTATGATTTGGTTTCATTTCAGATATATACGTTGTCTCATGAAGCTAAAAATGTCTGAGATATTAGGAGTATACCTCAAGTTGTGCGACCTCCTCTAAAGAACACCCCACCCTTGCTTGGAGGCAGGAATCATTAGCCGGAATCACCAGAATTCGCGTATGCTAATCTAATAGTTTTTGATATTAAATTAATTAATTAAAGGATAAAAATGAAAAACGATGATAACGAATTTAGCGTAGGTATAGTCGGACTTGGTTATGTTGGTTTGACGTTAGCGACAATGCTTGCTGATGTTGGTGTAAAAGTTTTAGGTATTGAAAAGCGTAAAGATGTAGTTGATGAATTAAATAATTGTCATCCACATTTTATCGAAAATGGCTTGGATGTTCTTCTTACAAAAGCAATCAAATCAGGGAATTTACAGTGTGTTTCAGAGTTTGATTCAGCGATGACATGCGGAATATACATAATCACGGTTGGAACGCCATTAGATCCTACAGGCGTTGCAAGATTAGATATGATCGAAAATGCTACTCAAGAAGTTGCTGATAATATGCGTGAAGACTCATTAATCATTGTTAGATCAACCGTTAAAATAGGAACTACTAGATCGGTGGTATCCCCAATCTTAGAAGCTTCTGGCAAGAATTTTTCAATTGCTATGTGTCCAGAAAGGACGCTAGAAGGTAATGCACTCAGGGAGCTTAGATCAATACCCCAGATATTGGGAGCTGATAATAACAATACGCTTGATAGAGCTGAAGCTCTATTTAGAAACTTAACTCAAACAACTATTAGGGTATCTAGTTTAGAGGCGGCTGAAGTCGTCAAATTAGTGGATAATACCTTTAGAGATGTTCAGTTTGCTTTTGCTAATGAGGTCGCTAGGGCTTGTGAAGCTTTTGGAGTGAATTCACATGAGGTAATCTCAGCAGGTAAGTTGGGATATAACAGAACAAATGTTGCTCTCCCTGGGTTAGTCGGCGGTCCATGCCTTGAAAAAGATCCCCATATCTTTCAGCAAAGTGTAAATACTAAAACAGGAATTAATCTTGAGATAACACAAGCAGCTAGGCGAGTGAATGAACGTCAGCCTCTTGAGACAATGCGCTTTATTATAGGCCAAATGAAGAAGCGTGGTCTTGATCTAAAAAGTAAGGTGGTTTTTTTAGGAATAGCTTTTAAAGGATCGCCAGAAACAGATGATCTTCGAGGTGCTATGTCTTTAGTCGTTATTTCGAGATTTAGAGAATTGGCTCCTTCTTGTGATTTACATATTTATGACCCTGTGGTTAGTGACGATGACCTTAATAATGCTATACCAAATAGCACTATTCATAACAATCTTGATAATGCTATTCGTGGTGCTTCGGTCGTCATTATTACGAATAATCATAGTGAATTCAGGGATAAACCTATTGATACTTTCGTGTATAATTTAAGTGCTGATGGCTTTATTTATGATTACTGGAATAACTTTAGCGCCATGGGAAGACAATCCCTTGGTAATCATTACTATGCTGTAGGAAATATAGGATCTAACAATGAATCGTAAGGCAGTGGTTACAGGTGGTGGGGGTTTTATTGGAGCATACTTGGTCAAGAAATTGTTAAAAGATGGATGGGATGTGGGCGTCATAGATACAATGATAAGAGGGTCCATATCTAGGCTAAGTTCCGTAGAGCGTGACATCGAACTGCATAGCATAGATGTCAGAGATGAAGAAAAAGTTTCGAAAGCAATTAAAGGTGCTGACGTAGTATTTCATTTAGCGGCAATAAATGGCACTGAGAACTTTTACAACCATCCTGAACTTGTCTTAGATGTTGGTATCAGGGGTGCTATAGCAGTCGTCAATGCATGTAGGAATGCTGAGGTCCCTGATTTGGTTGTTGCATCTTCGGCTGAGGTATACCAGACACCAAAAGTGGTCCCAACCTCAGAAAATGTCGCATTAATGCTGCCTAACAGCACAAACCCTAGATATTCATATGGATGCTCCAAAATCACCTCAGAGCTCATCGCTTTAAATTATGCGAGAGAACACTTTGCTAAACTTCAGATCTTTAGGCCCCATAATGTTTATGGGCCAGATATGGGATGGAAACATGTTATACCGCAATTTATTACTAGGGCTCAAGAATTACTAGCGAAAAACAAGACTGCATTATTTCCAATTCAGGGTGACGGAAGCGAAACTAGAGCTTTCTGTTTTGTCGATGATATTGTGAATGGAATATTGACTATGTATCAAAATGGAGAGCATAGACGAATATACCATATAGGAAATGACGAAGAGGTTTCAATAGCTGGACTAGTTGATCATTTGGGAAACGTCATGGGAGGCAGGCTAGAAATTGTGAAATCTCCTCCATCTGAAGGCGGCACAGTGCGAAGGTGCCCTGACATCTCAAAAATGAAATCTATAGGATACAACCCCAAAGTTAATTTAAAGGATGGTCTGAAATCGACAGCTACGTGGTATTTAGAAAATAGAAATCAAGATCCTTCAAATACATTGCTGTAGATGCCTGTGATTTCGCATACTTCAAAAGACTTATTCCCTAAGCTTTTAGATAATTCAATTAAAATAGAAGATGAGAGAGGTCATATAGATATTTTGTATGAATCAGATACTGCGGTTTTAAAGAGAACATTTTCAAGAGCTGGAATTTTTAGGGGGATGCATATACAGGATTCTCCATACCCGCAAAAGAAAGTGTTTAGGGTTATTTCTGGGAAAATATTAGATTTTATTGCCGACATATCAGATAACGGTGAAGTTATATGGTATTCGGAAATAAATCCAGCAGATGAGTGGGTGTTGATTGATTCAAATTATGCCCATGGGTTTTACGCTGTGGAGGACTCTGTCTTTGAATATTTTTGCGATGGCGCTTACAACGAAGCGCATGAACAATCCTATAGAATTGATAAAATTATCCAAGAAAAAATTGATCTTCCAAACCTTCGTCTCTCAGTAAAGGACCAAAAGGGTAAAGCTTTTGGAAAAATTATTCATGAGTTCAGGCCAACTAAATCAGGAGGTGGTTTTGTCTAAAATTTCACTTATTACCGCATGTTATAACAGAGAAAGTACTATTTATGACACTCTAAGATCTATAAACGAGCAAACTTACGAGAATATTGAGCATATTGTTATTGACGGAAAGTCTACAGATTCTTCGTTAGATATCATAAAGTCTCATGGGATGAGAGTTTCCAGTCTGGTTTCTGAGGAGGACGATGGATTTTATGATGCTTATAATAAAGGATTGGCTATAGCAACAGGGGAGATTATTGGATTTTTAAATTCTGATGATTTTTATATTGCCAATGATGTAATATCCAAGGTAATGAAAATATTTGAAGATCCAGATATTGAAGCTTGTCATGCTAATCTTGTTTATGTTAATTTTCACAACACGGAGAAGGTTGTAAGGCACTGGAAATCCTCAGATTTTACAGATAAAGATTACAAGAACGGCTCCATTCCAGCTCACCCTACCGTCTTTTTCAGAAGAAGTGTGTATGAGAAAATAGGAAATTTCGACACAACTTTCTCCCTTGTTGCAGATTATGACTTACTTTGTAGGGCATTTTTTGTGCAAAAAGTTAAATCAGTTTATGTAGATGAAACATGGATCAGAATGAGAGTTGGAGGAGCAACTGGAGGAAATTGTAAGAGCATAGTTAAGCAAAATAAAGAGCTACATGCTGCAAGAAAAAAACATGGCATCCATACTTCAATTTTTAGTTATATTTTATTTAAGCTGTTTGATAGAGCCTTTCAATTTCTTAGGGCAGGCGCGGCCGCTCCATCTGATAATAAGAAAGTCAGTTGATGAGTCAGTAAACGGTAAAGTTCGTTGCCATTAGGTTTTTTCGATGACATGAGCGCTGGGTATTAATCGTATACTGGCTTTTTATATTGTAAAGGTCCTGAGTATGGTCGACCGATTAGGGCATTGTCTCCATGGTTCTCGACTTTACGATTCTATTTCGTATTTTATAGGTGTTATTTGTCTTGCAATATACTTTTAAATCCACTTAGAGAAAGTCTCGAATCGATATAATATCGCGCAATAACGAAATTTATCTCCTTTTATTCTAATAGAATTCGATTCTTCAAAAGGTACCCTCCAAAATTTTATTAATGTTGTTGGTTAAATCGGTGAATTTATGACTAATAGAAATCGCATTTTGGTTACAGGAGCAAATGGGTTTGTTGGAAAGCAGCTATGCCAGGAGTTGCGCTCGGCTAGTTATGATTTGTTAACCTCTGTTCGCGATAGTTCAAGAGCGATAATAGGTCAAGAGCATGTTGTTGTAGGAAATTTGGATGCAGATGCTCAATGGGGGAAGGCACTAGAAGGCCGTGATACTGTGATTCATTTGGCAGGGCGCGCACACGTCCTCAACGACAATGTTGCTGACCCACTAGCTGCTTTCAGGCTGATCAATACTTTAGGGACATTAAATCTAGCCGAGCAGGCGGCAGCATCGGGTGTCTCTCGATTTATTTTTTTGAGTTCAATAGGTGTTAATGGGGCTGTCACATCAGGGTTACCATTTACTTTTAATGATTCACCGTATCCTCATTCGCCATATGCAGTCTCTAAGCTGGAAGCTGAAGTTGGGTTACTATTAATTGGAAAAAGAACGAACATGGATATAGTTATTATACGTTCTCCCGCCATATACGGTGTAAACGCCCCTGGAAATTTTGGGCTTATAGAAAAATTTATAAGGTACGGGATACCACTTCCTGTTGGTTCCATTGATAATAAACGAAGTTTGGTCGCCATTAAAAATCTCGTCAACTTTATTACATTATGCGTTGAACACCCGAAAGCGGCAAATGAGCTATTTCTTGTTAGTGATAATGAAGACTTGTCTACGCTAGAAGTCGTGAAATTAATGGGAAAACTTGCAGGCAAAAATCCTAAAATTGCAAAGTTTCCGCTGAGATTTCTTCAGTTTATTTTTAACATTATTGGTAAGCGAAAAGTAGGTGAAAGTTTGATGTCAGATCTTCAATTAGATATCGATCGTTCCCTAGAATTACTGGGGTGGTCTCCTCCTTTTAATCCCAGGGTTTTAATTGAGAGCCTCGGTTAAGCATTTGAAAAACTAGGATTAATTATGGATTATTTATCATTGATTGGCCGTGACGCGGAATTATTTGAAGATGATTTAATTGGGCGTAATAAGAATTTGATTGCGCTTGTATCTGGCATGCGCTTCCTTGTCATCGGGGGCGCGGGCTCTATTGGGCAAGCTGTAGTGAGAGAGATATTTAAGCGGGATCCAGAAACACTTCATGTTGCTGATATATCTGAAAACAATATGGTTGAGTTGGTTAGAGATCTCCGAAGTACTGTGGGTTATAGTTCTGGTGAATTTAAAACTTTTGCTGTTGATTGTGGTTCTGTTGAATTTGAGGCTTTAATGAAGAGTGAGGGGCCTTATGATTACGTCTTCAATTTATCAGCATTAAAGCATGTTAGGAGTGAGAAAGATCCTTACACGCTTATGCGAATGACAATGGTTAATGTATTTAATACGATTAAGACCTTGCGGCTGGCAAAAGAAATGGGGGCTAAAAAATACTTCTGTGTTTCAACGGATAAAGCTGCCAATCCGGTTAATATGATGGGGGCTAGTAAACGGATAATGGAAATGTTTTTGATGCGTGAGAGTTTAACGCAAGAGATTTCTATGGCGCGATTTGCCAATGTTGCTTTTTCGGATGGCTCACTTCTTCATGGTTTCAATCAAAGATTTACAAAAAAACAACCATTCTCAGCGCCAAATGATGTAAGGCGTTATTTTGTAACCCCACAAGAATCAGGTGAACTGTGCCTATTGTCAGGCTTGCTCGGTAACAACAGGGATATCTTCTTCCCAAAACTCAGTGAAAAATTGCACCTAATCACGTTCTCTGAGATTGCAGTCCGTTATCTTCGAGAGCGAGGTTACGAGCCATACGAATGTGAATCTGAGGATGAAGCTCGTGATAGAGCAGAAGAACTAATCGCTAACAAGCTGTGGCCATGCTACTTCTTTAAAAGTGATACAACAGGTGAAAAGGACTTTGAGGAGTTTTTTACTGATAACGAAGATTTAGATATGGAGCGGTTTGAGACGATTGGGGTTATAAAAAATCAGCCTGATTTTGATGAGGCTAAGTTAGACGATTTTGTGGACGGAATTGAAGCGCTAAGGGAAAAAGGTACTTGGATCAAAGATGATATTGTTAAGTTGTATTTTGGTCTCCTGCCAGAGTTTGCGCATAAAGAGACCGGTAAATATCTAGATCAGAGGATGTAAGTATGGACCGTTTTTTTGATATTTTATTTTCGGGGATAGCGTTATTGCTACTTTCTCCTTTGTTGGTGCCTATAGTAATAACACTAAAGCTCACTGGTGAAGGTGAGGTGTTCTTTTTACAGGAACGCATCGGTAAGGGCGGTGATAAATTCAAGTTATTTAAGTTCGCTACTATGCTGAAGAATAGCCCTAACATTGGTACTGGTACGGTTACCATGAGGGGTGATCCTAGAGTGCTACCGGTAGGGACATTTTTGCGTAGAACAAAGATAAATGAGCTACCGCAGCTGTTGAATATTTTTTTTGGTGATATGAGTATTATAGGTCCAAGGCCCCTAACTATCCAAACATTTGGGGCTTATTCGGAGAACACTCAGAGTCTAATAAAGCAAGTTCGGCCGGGACTCTCAGGGGTGGGCTCGATTATCTTTCGTGGTGAGGAAGAGATAATGCACGGTGCAACCGCTTCCGTTGATTTCTACGCGAATGTTATAGCCCCATATAAGGGAGCGCTTGAGGAGTGGTTTGTCTTGAATAAGAGCATGTATATTTATTTTGTGGCGATTTTTGTTACAGTTTGGGCGGTTCTTATTCCATCTACAAAAATGGCCTGGAAGGTTTTCAAGGACTTACCAGAGCCGCCGGTAGAGTTGAAGCAGGCGCTTAATTACCGCGGTTAATTGTAAGTGGGAACTATTATTGTGTTAATGAAAGGAGTCATAGAGTGTCTTTGCTAAAATTTTCTGGCAAAGAAGGTCGTAAGATTTTATTTGTCTGGTGTATTGCTGCTTGTTTGGTTGGTTGTGGTGAAAAAAAAAGCGCTAACGAGCTGCCTACTGCCAATGCTGGTGATGATGCAACTGTGGCATCACAATATATCGTCAATTTGACAGGTTCTGGCATAGGCCCTGATGGTACAATTGTAGCTTATCGCTGGACCCGAATTGCAGGACCAGAGGTTATTATTCAAGACGAAGATAGGTCTAATGCTGATTTTTTTGCGCCTGAGGTTTCTAAGCAAGAGGAGTTAACGCTTGAGTTAAAGGTGACCGATAGCGATGGGGCCTTCGACACTGACAGGATAAATGTATCGATAGTTCCCTCAGCTGACGTATTTCTTTATCAAGCTGGATTGGGTGGACGGATGGCAAACAAAGGCCGTTGGTACAATTATATTCAATCTGAGGAGCCCTGTTTATCATGAGTAGGCTTACCTATTAGTTCGTTAAGCCCTGCTTCATGTTTTAATTGGCTTACCGACCAAGGCGGACCGAGAGAAAATTGGATAGAGTCAATTGGGCCATGGTGGATTGATCCAAATCATCATCAGGGTACGGAATTAAATGGATTTGGGTATATAAATGTCTTGGGGTTTTCTCAAATCCCAGCTGCACTAACAGCTCCCGTCAACATGCAGAATAGCATCGTCGGGTTTTCAGCGAGAAAGAGTGCTGATTTCTCGACAATTTATGCGGATAGCTCCTTAGGATATTTAAAGAGTCAAATTTATCTTTGGTTCCAGACAGCTGCAAGGTCGATAGATGATTGCTCTCCCAACCCACAAATTGGAGAAAATTGCACTAGACAGAGTGATTATATAATGACAGCAAACCCCATCGATGATCTATTGGGTGAAGCGGAAGAAACTGTTTCCCTTACCATTCTGGGAAATAATGCCGACGAATGGACTTGTCTGGGAGCAGGAACAAATGTTAGGTATGAATGTGAGGATTTTCATACAGCAATACAAAAAGTTGAGACGATTGGTTTTATCGCGGGACCAGTCGCTACTTGCCCGATAAATAATGTAACTGGACTATGCAATATCGACGTTGACGTTAGCGACTTTTATAACACCGGCACATTTGAATTTCGATCTTTTTCGATAGCGTCAGGCTTTGTCAGAAGCAATATATTATATGAAATTGGTTTTTCTGAGGTTGCAGAACAAGAGCCGGCTGAAGGCTGGCAGCCTATTCAGTATGCAATGCCTGAAAATTTCGAATCTGGAAGCGGTCTGCATGCGAAAGTGAATTCGGTCACTGGGTATACAAGGCTAGGGCTCTCAACAAATAACAGTCACTATCTGTTTTCTACCGTCGGCTTTCAAATATACCTGACTGCCGAAAACCAAAACATGTTAGTTGTTGAAATGGCAGAAGATAGTTCATTTACTATAATAAAAGCAGTTTCAAGGTACGAACTGAATGACACGGTAGGCTTATATATGAAGGATGATAAAATGTTGGTGTTAAGGAATGATGAGATTGTGTACTCGACCCAATTACCGTGTAATAGCTGCTCGCTCTATCCTTTTATATCATCGCTAGGGGCCAGTAATGATAATATTACAGTTTATAGGCACTAGCGGATGTGTTCCAAACGGTTTGTTGGTACTGTGGTGATATGTTGATAAAACTTGTTCGAATCAAGCGTATTAGTGATTTCAAGGACAGCGATTGCATGGACGATGTTTAAGGACATGCCAGGGCCGCCACCGGAATTGAGCAGAGGCTTACTACCCGGATTATTTCGATATGTCATAGTTATTCAAGCTATATGATCCAGTTTCTGAGATATGTCATGGCAGTAGAGTCAGACTGCCAGCCCCCTTTAAGCATAATGCTCTCAAGCATGGCCTAAATAGTGCCCCTGACTTTGAGGCATCTCCTCAGTATCAGGCCCTTGTCGATCTAATCGCGGAGGAGGGGTTCTCCGGCTTTGCCTGTGCCGATGTTGCCTCGGGACTTCTTAATTATCGACGGGTGATGGATGCCTATTACGATACCTATACCAGCCCCGAGCCAGTTGATGAGTTTTTGCGTGATGCGAATGCGAAGGCTTCAAACCCTATCTTTAGCGAGCTTCTCAGTCCGTCGGGCAGTGAGCCTCAAGATGTGCGAGAGATGGCATCTTTTTTTGCGAGCATGCAAAGGCAGGAGCGGCGCAAGGGTGGACCGGTATCCCGTCGCACCGCGGATACCCGCAAGCTAATACGCTACCAGCGCAATGGCATTGCACGGTTATCAAGGGCGGTTCGCCAAGGCTAGACTAGAAAAGTAACTAAACGAAGCCAAACCCAACTCCAAATCATGGCATGCGATAAATAAGCTTATCAACTCTTGGTGGAGGATAGCTCAGGTCAACTTGACCTAGCGTACGGTTTACCGTACTTTTAGATCAAGGGGTTTTAATTATGACGACACTGA
>Ga0206130_10003646_pt1 | contig 19844 bp, 8 predicted proteins | sample Helgoland_Spring_9_FD_148637 | JGI IMG/M metagenome (GOLD analysis project Ga0206130, IMG submission 148637) | Pelagic subsurface seawater microbial communities from Kabeltonne, Helgoland, North Sea - Helgoland_Spring_Bloom_20160512_1 | ecosystem: Environmental > Aquatic > Marine > Epipelagic ... | reverse complement strand
GGCACCTGGTTGCTGCCCTCCGCCGCCGCCGCCGCCGCCGCCGCCGCCGGGAAAGCCGGGGGCGGCACCTTGTTGCTGACCTCCGCCGCCGCCGCCGCCGCCGCCGCCGCCGGGAAAGCCGGGGGCGGCACCTTGTTGCTGACCTCCGCCGCCGCCGCCGCCGCCGCCGCCGCCGGGAAAGCCGGGGGCGGCACCTTGTTGCTGACCTCCGCCGCCGCCGCCGCCGCCGCTGCCGTCGGGAAAGCCGGGGCCGGCACCTTGTTGCTGACCTCCGCCGCCGCCGCCGCCGCCGCCGTCGCCGCCGCCGGCGGTCAAGGCGGCGGCGGCTGTTGCACGACGCATGGCCATTCGTTGTGTGTTCAAGGCAAGTGCGGTCGCGAACACTTCGCGCATCGCAGTGTACGCGGCTGAGTCGAGTGTGACAACGGATTCGCGTGCCAACCCACGGAGTTTGCCAATTGCTTCGCAGAATTTGTCATTTGCCGCGCTGAGAAGAGGGGTGGCCTTCTCCATCGTGTTGTCCGAAGCAACTTCTGGCACGGTACTGAGCACGTGTTCTTCGACGTCTCTAATGAATTTGGCAATCTCATCTTGGGCGGCTTTCTTTTTTGCAGCTTCAGCTTTGGCAAGGCTCGCTGCGCTTTTTCCGGCGGCTTCTGACACTTGTTTACGTTCTGCGATGGCATTTTGCAACTCTGTAATCCTTTGTTGGTCGTCACGGCTTTGTTGCTCAAGTTTCCCACACACTGCACGTCTCTCCTCGACCATTTCCTTGAAGCGCTGTACCCAAGTGTCTTGGGTCGTGTCGGCAAAGCCTTCGGATTCAGCATTCAACGCAGCCGTCATGTCGTTCAGGATTATCTGGGTTGCTTCGTTCCTCTCTTCGGCAAGGATGCGTGCGTCTTCGAAGTTCTGCTTGGCGCTCGTCAAGCTCTTCTGTGACGTCTGGCTTTCGGCGAGGCTCTGCGTCGCCTCACCCAGCGTTTCGTCGAGTGCTTTCATTTGCTTTTCCAACTTTTCAATTCGTGCTTCGCTTGATTTTGAGAGCTCCTCGAATTTTTGGTCGGAAACGCGTTTTTGATTCTCGAATTCCAATGTGGTCTTCAAAGTGGCTTCCTTTGTCTGCCGCAAGTCCGACTCATGCTTTCGTTTGGCTTCGGCCAACGCCAGTTTTTCCTTAGACACCAGTTTACTCTGCATTGAGAGAGCGTGCTGTGCGGTTTCCGTCTCTCCCTTTGCGACCTGGATGCTCTGTTTGGTTTCGTGCTCCATGCTGGCCATCTGTTCTTCGTGTGACTCCCTCAATTTCTCGAGCGCTTTGTTTGCGTCCGCAGTCACCCTCAAGTTCTCGGCCGCCCTTTTTGCGTTCTCAGTCGCTTCTTCCGACGCAGCGGTTAATTTTTTGTTTGCGACAGTCAATGCCAGTGTAGCCGTGTGAAGGTTTTCTTGTAATGTGTTTATCACTGCGTTCGTGGTGGCGAATGACGTCTGCATTTTGTTATCTGTTTTTCGCGCGCTGGCAATCCATGCGGCGACGCTTGCCGTCGCGACGTCGCGTTCTTTTTTTGATGTGGCGAGTTGCAGTTCGAGAGCCGCGAAGGCGATGGAATTGTTCCTGTCTTTGGAGGCCGATGCATCTGTCGCAGCTGCCATCGCGATGTTCAAGGCGCCCACGGCTGCCTCGTGTTCTGCGAGGTTCTCCCGTAATTCTGTGATCGTCGCGCCTTGTGCCATGATCTTGGCGGCGTTGTCATCGTAAGCTTGAGTCTTCTCGTCTAGCCGTGCAGTGGAGACTTCGAGTTGTCTTTCCGACTCTTTAAGGTTGGCTTCTGCTTGAGACAGCTGGTCCTCGAGGTCTGCCTTTTCCCCTTCTAATGCGCGCACACGTTCTTCGTGCAGATTTTCCCGCGCTTCCTGCCGTGCACGATCGGCGTTTTCCAGGCTTTCAACGGCATGTTTGTGCTTGGCCTCAGACTCTTCGCACGTGTATGCCATTTTCCGTAGTTCTTCTTTGGTGGTGCGAAGGTCCTCTTCGGTTGTGCGAAGGGTTTCGTTCAGTGAATCTTCGCGAAGCACCCGTGCTTTCAAATCTTGATGGTGGTTGATGGCTGCCTCCTTGACAGTGCCTAAATCTACGTCCTTCTCTGCGATCGTTTCTTGGTGCTTCTCCAAAACGTCTTTGAGGGCGTCGACTTTACTTTGCAACTCCTCGGCTGCTTTCCTTTGAACTTTGAGTTTTTCTTCGGCAGCCCGCAGCTCCTCGCTTGTTTGCGCCTCTGCTTTCTCGGTTGTTTCAATCTGTTCCAGGAGTTTGGCGATTTGCGCCTCTTTCCCCTCCGACTGGGCACGCCGTGACTCGAGCGCGGCTTTCAATTGATCAATTTGCCCGGACTGCGCTGTCGCACGCCCCTCAAGCGCGCTGCCTTCAAGTTCGAGACGTCGGAAATTTTCCTGTGCCGCGCTGAGTTCGGCAGTCTTGCTCCCAAGCGCGGCCGTTAGCTCTGAGAGTTTCTCGTTGGCTTTTTCGTGCAGCAGATTTAGGTTATTCTCGGTTGTTCCAATCTGTTCCTGGAGTTTGGCGGTTTGCGCGTCTTTCCCCTCGAGCGTGGCTTTCAATTGATCAATTTGCCCGGACTGCGCTGTCGAATGCTCCCGAAGCGTGCTGCTTTCAAGTTCGAGACGTTGGAAACTTTCCTGTGCCGCGCTGAGTTCGGCAGTCTTGCTCCCAAGCGCGGCCGTTAGCTCTGAGAGTTTCTCGGTGCTTGCTTCCTGCAGCAGCTTTAGGTTTTTCTCCATTGCCGCGACGTCGTTGTTTAATTTCAAGCGTTCTGTGTTGGCCGCGTCGCAAGCCGCTTGTGTGACAACTGATTTCTCCTCCGCACGTGTCGCCGCCAACTCGAGCTCTTTGAGTTTCTCTTCCTGTGCCGCCACAGACGACTGCGCCTCTTGCAGACTGGCGATTTTCGTCTCTTGCAGTTTGGCATACTTTTCTGCTTCCTCGGCGTCGTGTCTTTTCTTTTCAAGTTGCGTCTTTGTTTCGGCCATCTGTGCTTGGATTGCAAGGGCATCTGCTTTTGTTGTCTCGAGTGATTTGCGTAGTTCCCCGGCGTTGGATTCCGCTTCCTGTATTTTTGTTAGTGCGGCGGCTTCGCGTGCCGTGTTCTTCTCTCCCATGCTGTCGATCATCGCCGTTTGGCTTTCGACTGTGTCACTTGCAGCTTCGGCTTCGGCGCGTTTCTGTGCAAGTTCGTCGGTTGCTACGCGTGCCTTCTCATTAGCCGCATCTACTTGCTGCGTGAGGGTTTGGGCCTGAAGCTCCTGCGTCGCAAGCTGTTCATGTAGCCTCGCGACTTCGGATTGAGCCTCCGTTACTTGCGCCAGGGCAAGCTGTGTCTGTGCTTTCTGTGCATCACACCGTTCTTTGAACATGATTTGCGCCTTGTCATGTTTGTCTTGTTGATACTCTCCCTCGTACGGTGTCTTTGAACGTGCATGTCTTGTGCGGCGACGTTGCCGCGCACGGCTCACTAACCGTGCCCGTTCACTTGAACCTCCGGTGTTTGCCTCGGCAACTAAAGTTTCCGGATGATCTGTGTTTCCTAACCCTAAATCCATGCCTTGAATTTCCCCCTGCAAGTCCAAAACGTGTTGAAGGTGTTCCTCTTTTGTCGCTAGCGTGCGTTTCAGGTCCGCTTGTTCGTCCCTCAATGCATTGAGCATTTTGTCATGCTCTTCAGCGAGTCTCTGTGCGTCCTCAACTTGCTGCACCAAAGATGAATTCTCTGTTTCAAAGACTTGTTCGGCTATCACCCGAGCTGCCTTCTCTGCCGCCAACTCCGCGTCTAGCTCCGCGTGAGCCCTCAGCGCTTTGGCCAACTCTTTACCGGTCGCTTTCACGTCTCGGTCGGGGATGCTCTCGTCGACTCTGTGGCGTTTTGCCGCCGAGGTGCTGGCAAAGTTAGTTGCACGCGAACGCGTTGCATCGAGACACGCCAAGCCATGTTCACTCACAGCACCGACCTCTTTCGCGTCAATCGATCGATGCGGACCTGTTGCGTTCTGGTGTTCAAATGGGTCTGAGCGGTCGATCTTCCTCATGGATTGCGGCACGTCGTACTCGGTTTGAGTACCCCGGTGCGTAAGAAACAAATCTACGAACTCGTCATCCACCACTGGGCCATAGTTCGGGGTCGCCGTTGGCAGATTTTCCGACGACTGTGTGTGGGGGGTTCGCCAAGCTTGCCAAGTTCTGTTGTACTCGTCCGTGTCCTCGACGTCCATGTTGTCGTCGGCGGATGGATCATACCTGGCACCAAACCCAAAATCCCACCCCTCCAGTGGGGGAGGAACGAGTTCTCCGGAGGCACCGGCGTCATGGCCGTCGTTGTCCAGGCCAGTGTCCATTGGCACCTCCCGAAAGTTTCTCGCGCAGTGCGGCAGGGCGGCGGTGTGGGCGTCGCCTTCGCCGCAGCGGGCGGGCATGGGGCTCGCAAAGGAAAGGTTGATCAACTTGCAAACGTCCGTCGGGTGCAGGAAAACAACGGCAAAAAACAGAAAACACGAGCGATCGCCATGAGGTGCATCGGTCCAACTTCGCTGCACGCTCGCGTACTCTGTGTCCATTGCACCTTCCACGGTCATCAAATCAAGGACTTTGGCGGCACGCGAGAGCTCCATGAAGAAAGCGATCTCTTTGCGCCCGGGCACTGGGAGGTTCTGGACGCTGACGTGGTGGTGACGCAGCGCGGTGTTGATGTGGGCAAAGGCCGCGATCTCAAACCGCGAGGCGTACGCCAGTGTCACGAACGCGATCCCGAGGTCAGGACGAGTGGTGAGTGCGAGCACAACGTCCCACGCCTTCCACGCACTGTTGCTTCCAACCATCGCGACGATGTCTGTGCCAAACCCACGCTGAAGGTCGCCACCCGCGTCCGTGTCGCCCATCCCGTCACACATGGCCATGAGCACGTCCTGGCTGGCCAAACCATTCTCCCCGAGGAGCTGAGCCTGGTTGTCGACGAGGCTTGAGAACGCGGCCGACTGCGTTGAGACCATGCCCTCCGCCGTCAGCGTCGTTGCAGAGTCCACCGTTTGCTGCACGGCCCACAACACCATCCTTGGGCTCAAAAGAAAGTCTAATTCAATGGGAGACAGATTCGCTCTGCCTAGGTTGCAGGCGGTCGCGACGGCGCTCTGCGCGTACCCCTGCATGTCCAGATGACGGATGAATTGCCGAAAGGGCAGCGGCGGTGATTTGCTGCGGAGCGTGGGCGGATGGAAGGGGCGGCTTGTCAGCTGCTGCAACACCTCCGTCTTGGGCTTCTTGGCGGGCACGTGTGCGTCGACCCACGCCCTGAACACGACGTTGAGGCAGTGCAGCTCGCCGCCATGTTTCAGAACGAGGAGCATGTCCTGCACGTGCTTGGGGACTCTGCCGTCCCCGGGCGCAATGATCAACGTCTGGCAGTAGTCGCGGACGCTTGCGTACGCCTCGACAACTTGCGCGCCGCACACGCCGTCCACGCACCCCACAGACGGGAAAAAACTACGCGGCCCCACGACCTCGACAAGAGCGGCGTAGTAAGACGTGCCGGAATTGTTGTAGTTGTCCGCCGCGGTGCGCCACCGCCCCCCTTCGTCGGTGAATCCGAAATTGATGGTGTACGCGGCGGACCACGCCATGAGGCGGTGGAACGTCTTCACGTCGGCGAGTTTTGCGACCTGTGCAAGGCCACCTTTGCAATCGACCGTGATTCCAAAATGGGCCTTGAGCATGGCGACGTGGTCTTCCGCGCGATGGTTGGCCGCCAGGTCTTTCGCCGACACGTTGATCGAGAAGGGGGTGGTTTGAATGCGTTCTGTGTCGTCCGCCGCCGACAGCTGGAACGACAGGTCGAGGAGTGCCCTGAGTTTTTTCTTGCGTGCATCCTTTTCGCCGTTCACATTGACCGCAAGAACGGTCGCGGCGTCCCAGAACTTAGCGAGCGCCTTGACCTGCCTGTCGGCCAGCGACCCATTGCGCACGCTGAACTGCGAGCCGGTGAGCCAGTCGATCGCACGCACGTTGAACACGCACTTGATCAGCGCGAGTGCGATCACCGGCCTTCGATGGTCGTCCGCCTGCAGTGCGTCCGCGGCGTCGGTGAAGTGATTGATTGCGTTCTGTGCAAGCTCCAGTTGATACGACTTTGCGACGGCCAGTTCCACACGCGGGTCGGTCAGCCACCGCATCGCTTTGTGAAGGGCGGTGATCTCCCGTGACTCCGGCGCCAACGACACATTCACTTCGTCTGCCTGGGCGTCCTGACCAAACGGATTGGCACCCATTTGGTCCGCCTGTGTGGGGGGGAGGTACTCCACCGTGGCCTCCCACACCGCCGCCAGAAACTTTTTCAGAACTTGGACGCCCTGCACTGTCTCGTTCCGACTGACGAGGTTGTCTAACATTTGCCGCGGCGAGTACATCCATGGTATTTGGCGGAAGTAGTTCGGCGACTCAAGTGCACGACCGTGGTTCTCTACGGTTTCCCTGCGCGAACCCAGCCGAGGCGACTGGCCCCTGCGCATCGCGGGAACAGTGGCCATGGCGTCGTCGACCGGCAACTACGAGATTTTCAAGTATGCACACGAGTGAATTCGCACGCTGCGTGTCTGTGGCAACTGTGCTGCGCCCAAACGTGTCGCCCCTCACACGCACGCGCCTTGGTTGTCGTGCAGGAACGCGCTGCTGTACAGTGTCACCTTTCGGATTGTCAACGCCCTCGATCACCACAGCGAAGGCGACGTCGTCGCGCTCACGGCCTCCGCGTTCATGGGGACGTGCATGGTGCAGGGGCTTCGGCCACAGATGACGACAATGGCGCGGCACAACAACACACTGGTGACGCCAATTGCCAAATTGTCTCTGTTCCTCATCGACACGCTCACATCTGCAGGCATCCACATGCAGAGCAATCTTCTCGCAAAGTATGCGGCGACACTCTACGACGACGACGAAACCCCGCTGTACGTCTTCGTCAACTCGCTCTTGGGGTTGCTCTTGATCTGGACGTTGGGCGTGAGCATTGGAGCACTTTGACGGACGACGGTCCGGGGTGGAGTGCGTCACGTATAAGGGACGCCGACCCGATGCACGCGGAAACACAACGAGCAGTCTCTCGAGAGGAGGCATGAGCGACGACGACGACGACGTTCCGCTGCGCGTAGAGACGCTCTCGGAAGACGAGGAGAAGCACGACTGGCTTTACAATCAGGATGACCTCATTCGCTGGGACGAGGTGTTTGGCCATCCGTGCAACTCCGTGGAAAGCGCAACTTACAAAAGTGTGTCAAACTGGGCACACACTGATCCCGCGGAGACGAAGGCCGCGTGGGCGAATGCCGATGGCATGGAACACGAAATTGCTGAATACGTGACGGCGGTCGCTGAGCTGGAGAGCGCTGACGAACGCGATGCCCTGCGCCACGATTTCATCGAAAGGGTTTGTGAACTTGTTCGTGCGGGATGGAAAACGGAGTACGAGGCTGTGTGGGATTGGGCGCATGACGTCATGCATTGTGCGGCGCTCCCACACAATTTTGAAACAAAATTTGAGGACTTCTTCTTGCATGATGGGGCGAACAGTGTCCTCGGCGACGCATACACACGCGCGCTCCGCGACCACGGACATCTAGATGCCTCGGACGACGCGGCCAAAGTCTCAGCAGCGTGCGCCGACTTGATTCGAGTCTATTGCGACAAGCTGGATGAGGCGGTCGCAGATGATGATGAGGCGGTCGCAGATGATGATGAGGCGGTCGGAGTCGGGTTGGTGTTTCCCGCATCAATGAAAGTCAAAGTCTTCTGGGACACAAGTGATTCAACCACGCTCGTCACCGCGGCACACAAAGACACGTTCAAAATTCGACCCATGAACGAACCCAAGGACAACCTCCAAGATTACTGGTACGCGCGCGAGATGCATCTGTTCTACGGCGAAAGGCTCTTGGACGCAACGAGTGAATCGAAAATCGCCGCCCTGCTCGACGCAGTGAAGCTGCATTGCCAAAAGGTGGCGTCTTCCCTAGCAGAACACGTTGTCGAACGGGAGCACGAACAAGAAGAAACAGCCAAGGAACTGGAGGCAATCGAATTCATTGAAACGGACGCACTGAAGGGGACACATCCTTCGCCCGAGGTGATCACCAAAGTCCTCAAAATCGCACCGACGCGGGTAAAATTGCACAAGCTCACCGTTGACGATTTCGTCGAAGTTGCGACAAATACCGCCGTCGCAACAGAGATGTACACGCTATTGGAGGCGCGCTGGGGATCAAATCGTAACCCTCGTAGAAGCACACGAAACGATCGGGAGGGTAGCTTTGTCCTGACCGACAACGACCTCGTTGATTTGGACGGCGACCCCGTCAATTTCGATGAAGAAATGGGCAATTCCTCCGCCAACGAAAGCGATTCCGCCAGTTCCGCCAGTGCCTACTCAACCGAAGAATCGGACACGGACGACGATGTCCATTCTTCCGAGGGCTACATTCTTTCCGAGCCGGCGTCCACCGAATCCGACCTCGACGAGGGCGGCGTGAACACCAAGCCCACCAAGCCCGCCAAGCGCAGGAAGAGGCGCCCGAAGAACCAAGACGCGTCCTCAGGCGTAGGCGGTGCACCTGACCCTGACCTTCCGCAAACCGCGAAAGTGAGTCGGCGCCCTCCTAAACGCAGTCGTGCGGAACGAACGACCGAGAAGCGACCGATCACAAAGGACATGTTGGAGATCGACCTGTCGCGGTATCTGAGCGTCGCGCCGTACAGCACGCTGGCCACACTTACAAGGGGCCTCGCTGCACATGCGGACCTTGTTGGCGGATTGAAATGGGACGTGCTCAAAGCGTGCTGCGAAACCCGCAATGTGGACAATGTGGCAGCAACTGGCCTCTTGCCGCCGAGTCCGTCGATGCCGATCGTCATCACCAGCACGGGAAAAGGGATGAAAGTGGAAAAATCGACACCGCTGAAACACACGGGTTTCGTGGAACATACCGTCCGGCGCCTCTTCTATTCCCCATCAATGCTGCGCTGGGTGGACGTGGAACGCGGTGTCAGGGGGGGGTGTCTTAGGCTGACCCGCGGGACGCCGTTCCCGGCTTGGTTTGACGAGGAAAGTGGGAAATTGACGCATGGCATGACGAAAAAGCCAAACAGTGAAATGCGTCCCGCCTTTTACGAGCCCGGTGTAATGATGCGCCAAAAGGCTTACGATTACTTGTCCCAGCAGCCTGAAAGTCTTGGCTATGGCGATGACTTGGATGCAAGTGACGCGGATGCAGCCGACACGGAAAGCGCCCGGCGTTTTGCCCGCATTGTCGTGCACGCGGTTGGAATGAATGACGACTGGCGCGATGGTTCGCACACCAAATTTTACGAACGAGTTGAACAGAACGAGGACGGCGCGGAGTGGAGCAAGATCAAACACCAGTGGTCCACCCTGACGGATCACAAAGGCACCGTGGCTGAATGGTGGGGGAAAGTGAAACAACAGCCGCCGATGCGGCACGACACCATTGCCGACTCCCCCATCGCACTTGCCGAGCTGCGGTCCGAATGGTTGAAGGAAACTGCGAGCGCCAAGACAAAGGCGGGTGGGAAACTGGCGCACGACCCAAACAGCAGAGAACTCGACGACGTGCTCTTGAAGCGCAAAAAATACTTCAAAGACAATTTCGACCCCCATGAGGGGGATGCCACAAGGAAAAGGTTGATTCGCGCGTTTCCGCACGACAGCGTGGCACATCTCCGCCACAGCCGCGCGGTAGACAAACTTGTCGCGTCGCTGGACTCCTTGGCGAAGGGCGTCGCGCATCGGTTCGTGGAAAAACACAAGAGCAAGGGCTACGAGCGCCTGGACGACACCAAAGACAGGGTCAAAGGACAGTTTCTGCGGTCGTTTGTGTGGAGGCCAGCGACAAGTCAGGAGACAGACACCGCCACCGTGCACGCGCTGTTTGACCCGACGTCAACAGACGCGGTGAGGGCGGTGCGATTGGGCACTGACTACGAGACCACCACGTGGACGCAAGCAAAGGCGGACATCCAATGTTTGGCGGCGGATCTGAACACAAAGTGGCGTGCCATCAACGGTGAACATCGTGACATGGAGGAAAATGAATGGCGCGGCGCCACCGAAGGCAAGGCCATTTTCGCGCACACAAGTTCCAACGCGTTTGACGACCTGCGAGACGAGCTCGACGGCCACTACTGCCCCGCGACCGACGACGGAGAGACGTTGGCCCAAGACGGAAAGCCCACCTTCGAAAAAGTTTACAGACTGCGGTACGCGCCGCGAATGCTAGCCCTGGGCACAACCCCGGTCAAATCGGCGGTGCAAATGGAAATGAAGTACGAGAAGGCCCTGGAGCGACCCCTCATGATGAAGGTGCCCGACCCCGACTCGTACGGTCTCGAGTACGTTGAAACCGTAATCCAAGGCATGAAATGGAAAGGAAGTGCCAAGCCTCATCTCGAGGGCGGCGCCACAGCCGCGCGGTATTGGAATGAGGTGCCCCTGCACGCGATGAAGGACATTGCGAAGAAGAACGGGTGGTTGCGCAAGATCGGGCAGTGCCGTGACTCATTGGCGCTCGGCGAGGTCGCGAAGTGGATTGCTTCGGACGAAACGAATGTGTGCGAATACGTTCGCACATTGATCCGTAGGTTGGGCAAGGAAAGTGACCCCGTTGTTTTGTCCGACCGGAAACAATTGTACAGCGACTTGAGCCGCAACCCCGTCAACTTGAATGGTCTCAGAAACACATTGTTGCTGTGGGCCAGCAACAAAAAAGACTTCGACGCCGTCACGCTGCTGCCAAGTGTCACGCGCGCAATCGAGCGAATGGACGCCGCAAAGGATGCGCTCCTTGAGGAGCATCTGTATGGCCTGCCGCGCCAACGTGACAGACTGCATGACAAAATCTACACGCTTTTTCGCAAAAAAAAAAAGCGAACGTACACATTCTTACACGTGGCGTGGGATGGCTCGCCAGATCACGTGGAGCTGACCCTGCCGGAAGAGGAGTCGACGATCGTGAAGAGCGTGGCGAAGAAGGCGAAGGAAGAAGGCGACAACAAAGCGGGCGACACGTTCTCCCGCCTCCTGGTTGAAGAACTCAGCGGGACCGAACAGATCAACGGCACGTTCATGGAGTGCGTCGACCCGAAAGTTGTGCGCGCCATTCAGTTTGTGCACGCGAAGAACAACCTCGGCATGGTTCTGAATCGCAACGCGCCGTGTGCAGTGCTGAAGATGACGCTGTGGTGCAAGTTGGCATTGACAAACCATGCCACCGGCACGGGCCTCTACCTCAACTCCATCAACGCCACATTCGTGGGTTATCTCCGTAAGTTGATGGAACTGCGGAACGGGGAAACCGAAGGCCTCACAAGCGCCGTTCAGAGCTTTGAAGCCATGGTGAAAACGCAGATGAAGGAAGGTGTGGAGGCCACTTCCCGTCTGTCCCCCAACAAAGACGACAAGCGCTTCATTGGGGGCGTGGATGCATTTCACAAAACGGCCCAGCACATTCTGTTCAACGTCGCCATGCCAAACATGAAGACAGAAGATGCCCTATTCACCAGTTTGCTGAAGTTTGCTGAGAATGCGTACAAACAAAATTGGACGTTTAACCCTGGCGGAGCGTTGGACTACACAGAGGACTGGGTCACGGCCGTCACGAACGCGATCAAAGAATCCACCCTGGCCCCAAAAAAGGAACTGGTTCGCGACACACGCGGCTTGTTTATGCTTGTCGCCAAGGAAGAGGTAGAAAGTGCCAAAACCGTAGAACTAAACCTGGCGACGGCAATGAAGGCATTACGCGGCGGGGCATACTGTCCCGATGACATCAAATCCTGCATCAGTCATGCTCACATCTGCATCTACGAAAAAACACGTAACTTTGCCACGCGGAAAGGTGCCAAAGACGCGCTCGTGAAAAAGTGCGGAGAACTCGGCGCCAACCTTGTCCTCGGCGCACACGCGGCGCGGGAGTTGGTCGAGGAACATCTGTTGAAGGTGTTTGAACCCGACGTGCTAAACCCTCAAACGAATTTGACACAGGACGACGTCCTGCTGTGTCTCAGCAAAGCGGTCAACACCTGTTTCACTCCAGACAAACCGCTGCCGAAAACAAACCCGTGGTACGACGCCATGCCAGGTTTCAAAGGCCACATCGACACCATCGTGTCGGAGACGCGCGAGGCAAACTGTCCCGTAGAATTCGATTGGCAGACCGCAAGCCCGTCCGAAGCCCAACACTTGATGCTGACGGAATCCGCCGTGACGCGTGGTTGGTGGATGGAAAACTACGCCGGCGCCTCCGAGGAGCGCGTCAAGCGCGACATTGCGCGGGCATACGATCGGGGGCGTGTGGACGTCGGCTGATGTGACCGGCGGAGTCAGCCCGACGCCGTTGTCACGCACGACGCCCAATCGTCGGGCAATGGCGGCAACTCCGCGTCGTCAAACGGCGGCAGTGTGGACGGCGCGTCGTGCGGGTTGGCGTGCACAGTCGCAAACCCCTGGTTTTTGAGACACTCCTCTCGCATTCCAATTACAAAGCACCGAAAATTTTCTTTGTTTGCAAATGCGTGTGTGCGCCAGGACATGCGCTGTGTTCTCGGAAGTTTGACAAGATACCACCACAACTCCGCGCCTTTGTCGTGGCCCATGCGCCCCACCAGGTCAATGGCGCTGCGCCCGTGTCTGACAACGCCTTGCTTTCCGTGCCGCGCATGCAGACTGGCCAGCGCGCGCACCGCAAAACAAAGCCCGCACCCCGCAATCCTGCACCGCTTTGACGCGCGCGAACTTGTGCGACGGCGCCGCCCGGCACGCGGTTCGGCGTTTCCAAGGCCGCACATGATTGGGTGGTGTGATGTGAGCCGGAGGGTCGCCCCTCGCCAAAGCAACAGGGACGCGCACGGGAATGACACACGAACTGTCATTCGCATTGGCACGGACACGGCCCCTCCCGGGTGCCGTTCGTGTGGGGACCGTATGTGGGACGCTCCCTCGCACGCACAGATGGACGCGCCGCGGGAACCAGGCGGCACGGCACGCACGCGAGCCGTGTCCGCGGTCGGACTCGCCGTTTTGTTTTGCAGCGGATGGGGCGCACGCGGGAATCTCAACAGCGTCTGGGGCCACACGTTCAGTTGGTGGGCCGCGAACTCGATGGCGTGCGGCGACACACGCGACATTCTTGGCAGGCCGTACCACTTTCACGGCTGGATGTGGGCGTGGAACACCACTTGCGCAAACAAGTACGGCACACCGTTGAACGAGCCCGCGGCTGCCGGCGCCACCCACGTCGCAACGGCCCAGTTCGCGGGTGGCTGCGACTTCTACCACCAGCAGCCCGAGCTGTCCCGGGCGCCCATCTCAGCCCTCACGTCCACCGGCTTCCTGCTCGTCTCCCTGGCCGCGGCGCACGCGGATCCCGTGCTCGCGGCGTCCGCTGCCGCCGTCGCGGCGGGGTCGTACGCGTGGCACAGCACGGGCAGGCGGAGCGCCGTGCACCTCGATCATTTCGGCTGCACCCTGTTCGCTGTCGGCGTGGCGCGGGCACTTCTGGCAAGCACCGCGCGGCTGACAGACGGAGTTCTCAACGGCGGCGCGTGCGTGGCGGTGTTTTTCGTTAGCGCCTTTGCGGAACCGGAAGACGGCTCCGAGCACGCGGCGTACCTCGTTGCCGCCGCCGCCCTGTGCATGCTCGCGAGTTCCCCGCGCAAGAAGTGGAAGGCGTTCGTCAATTGCGTCACGCCCGGGGCCGTCGGTCTGTTGCTGCACGAGCGCGCGAAGACGCTCGGTGGGGCTGCCGACTGTGCGGGCAGTCTTGACGACGACCTTGTCGCCGACGCCGTGCACGCGTCCTGGCACGTCTGCGCTGTCGTCCTCGGAATCGAGGCACTTTTTGCCGCGAAAAACGACCTCTCGGTCCTGGCAGTGGTCACGCTGCCACTTCTGCTAGGCGAAGGGGAGATGTGGACGACTACGCATGTGGCACCCGCCCTGCTGGTGTCGGCGGCATTTGTTTCGGAGGCACTCGCCCGCTATGAAACACGCAGCGTTGGTTTACGTTCGGATGTGCAAAACGAAATGAAGGTTGCGCAAGGCGGCGGGAGGGTGGTGCTACGGTGGGCTTAGGCGCGGCGACGACGCAGGCTGCTCGACAAAAAGCCCCGTCCAGGGCACGGGAGGGCACGCTCCGCGCGTGTGGACGACGCCCGCGGAGTCGCGGACGGCGACGACCTCGCTCCAGATGAACGTGGTGGCCGCGTCGAGCACGATCTGCGCGAGTTTCTGGTCAGCCGGGCTGCCCCTGTTTTTGCACGGTTTGCGCCTGCGCCGCTTCGCGGTTTGGACGTGCTTTTCGGCGATGGCAACTTTGATTTCGCGGACAAACGCGGACTGCTTCACGACCAGGCAGGGCGAGGGCGTTCTTGCGGTGTACGACTTCACAGACATGTGCGTGCAACGCCTGGTGCGCTTCCGTGGGTGGCACACGGCGTACATGTTGTTGCCCCGTGCCGAAATCCACATGGAGCAGCGGTCGCAGACGGGCCGGGTCATTCGCATGCGTTTTGCCATCGACGCCCGGTCCTGTTTGCGAACCGTGACAGTGAATGGAGCGTGGCACAGGAAACACGTGCTGGTGTGCAATTTTGCGAGTGGGTCCGGGCCCGTCCGATGATGGCGTGTGGTGGAGGGGAGTTGCGCCCGACCGACACCATGTTGCAGTTCGATGTCAAACGCACCCGACGGCAGTCCAAGTGGCGCAAACAATGGACACGGCTCCTGAGTGACGCAGCCCATCTCCAAACTCCACGTCACGAGAGCGCTGTCTCCCGCCACAGAGCGCACCACACGGAAGTCACGGCCAAACGCATGGCGCCGCACCGCGGCGTTCGTGTTGGCAATGCCCGTCGCCGGGTCGGCATCCATCGTGCACGAAATGTGCGCACCGCAAAAGCACGTGTGGGTGGGGGTAGTTGGCAGCATGTCTGCGGCAATTGTGTTGTGGTTGGCCGACTCAGTCCACGTCAATCTTTGTCATTTAAGGTTCGTCGTCTGACACATCCTGCAGGAACCTAGACAGTCGCTCGTTCTCCTCCATTGCCTCAATCAGTTTGAGTTTCTTGGCCGCTTGGTCCTGCTCGCTCTCCTCCGTCGGCGTGCCTGTGCCTTCCACGGAATGGCTGCCTTGTTTGCGTTTCTTGGCGTCTGCTTCCTCCGCGGAAAGGCTGTCTTGTTGCTCTGGGTTGGCACCTGGGTCCTCCACGGAAGAGGTGTCTTGTTTCGGAGTGTTGGCGACAATGTAGTCAATCAAAACTGGTCCTGTCATCTTGTTTGGGTTCCTCTTGACATCGGGGTGGTGCGCTTTGATGTAGTCCTTGTATTGAATCGTACCTTTGCTGAATCTGGACACCAGCTGCTCCTTCAAACTGTCCGGTGTGCCGCTCGAATCCTTTTTCCACTCGTCAATTACATCCGAGACCTGTCTCGCCTTCTTCTCCGCCTCACCAGGCGCCCTTGCTTTGGGTTGTTTTGCTTTGGATTTCTCGGCGGCCTGTTTTGCTTTGGATTTCTCGGCGGCCTGTTTTGGGGCCGCCTTTGCCTTCTTCTTCGGCCCTTGTTGATCAGTCGGATTGGTTCGTTTGTTGCCATCGCGCGCCTCAATTTCGGCCCCGGTCTCGGCCCCGGTCTCGGTCTCGGTCTCGGTCCCGGGCTCGGGCGCAGCATTGGCGTCGTTGCCGTTCCCGTCGTCTTTGGCGCCGGCATCGCCTTTTCCACCGGACTCATCAGACTTGTCCTCGGACTCGCCGGACTCCTCGCCTTCGTTGCCGTCGCTTTCTCCATCGTCGTCATCGTCGGCATCTCCAGCGTCGTCGCCTTCTTCATCATCGTCGCCTTCTTCGTCATCGTCGCCTTTTCCGTCTTTCACCACGAAGTTGAGTGCGACGTCGAATATTTTCAGCAATGCTCGCGATTCTTCGCTAGGTTTAGGGTGGGCAATCAACCACGCTTTGACCCCGGCGTCGAAATCTGGCTTTTCGTTTTGGGTTAGGGTTAGGTCATTGACATCATTGTCATCATTGTCATCACCGTCACCATCGTCGTCACCGCCGTCACCGTCACTGTCATCACTTTCATCACTTGAAAGATACTTCTCCCTGGAGGCTGCGTCGAGTTCATCCAGTGTTTCATCTTGCAACCCTAGCTCAAAGTCCTTGACGGTCCATGGCATGATTGCATATTCCCATGTTTTGGAAGTGGCCGACTTTTGCACGTCCACTTTCACAACTTTGTCTTCGCTGTTCTTAGGGTTAGGGTTAGGGTAGTCACCATCTTCGATGTCGTCGCCATTGAACGGGGCGTCGGGCACTGCGTCCAATTGCCGCCGCACCGGCGCGCGAGCTTCGAGGCTGAGTGTCTCAGGCCCGTCGGTGATTCTGTTGACGTTCAGGTCGTGCCAGACTAATTCCAAACCCTCCTCAGGGACAAGGTAGTGAATCTCACGTCCTTCTTTTTCTTTTTTGCGCAGGCCCTTGGTGTCGGACAGTTCCGCCTCCCATTCACTAGTGTACGTTTTCAACAAAGGAAGTGATGCGTCCAACTGCCTCGGCTCGCCGTCGTGACTCATCGCGACGACGGTGCGTTTGTCGTCTGTGCTCTGACGCAACGGCGTTGTCTGCTGTTCTGGCTGCCAGTTGACGATGCTGAACCACTCGTTGAGTGCGCTGATCAACCCTGGTTTGTACCTGTCGACGTCTGGAATGTCATCAATCTCGGAACTCCTGTCGTCTGCTGCGTTGATGACGATGAGATGCCAGTGAGCAATGGGAGGGAGTCCGTCGTCTGCCGGTGACTCCACAACGTTGATCGCCCCAACTATTTTTGCTGTGATGACGTCGCCTGTGGCCGCGTCGACGTCGGAAATGTCCAGCACTTTCAATGGGCCCTGCGCGGCACGCATGTGCAGGCCCTTGGCCGACGTGGGTGCGAGGGCGGCTCCCTCCATGTCTATTTTTGCGGGGGAGTACGTCTGCGCAAAGAAAGTGCGCACACCGCAACGACGTGCGGGCGGTCAGAGCGAAGCGGCAGCGGGTGAGCGCGGCAGCGTGTGAGCGCAGCAAGTCGGCACAGGCCGGCGGCGGGGGGGTTCACCTGCGGAACGAATCCATGATTGCAGAGGAATCCCGTGTGAGGAAAAACCTTCTGGACGCGCTGCTTTCGGGTTGTGTCCTTGTTGGCTGGGTCGGGTTGGGCGACCACAGGACCAAGTGGGGTCATCTCCTCGTTGAGCTTCAATTCGACTTTTGCTGTCGTGAAGCGCGGCGTCGTGACAACGACTTGAACATAGGGGTCTTCTTCTCCACAGCCGTCTGGCTGTCGGGCCACGTCGTGCAGATAGGAACCCGGATGGCTGTCGTCTGGAGTTGTGGCGCACCAAATTCGGTACGTGCCTTTGGCGTCAACCGTTTGTTTCCTGTACTTGTTGCCATAGATGGGGGTCGACGCCTGGTCGCCTTCTGTTGTGGACATGCCTTTGCAGTGTGATGCATGGCGCTAATCGCAATGCCATATATACAAAGTTTGTCACTGCCGGACCGAACGGTTGCACGCCAAGAGTGGCATTCTAAGGATTTAGAAGTAGACGGGAATGTGAGACCTCTCATTTCATAAATGGCAACAAACGCGCACACGCGTGGGCGAGTTTTTACAAGAGTTGCAATTCTTCCCGTCTACTTTGAAAGTGTACGACGAGGGTGACCGCGGCCGGCCCAAGTGTTACGCCGCCGCGAATGTGTTACACCGGTAACAAATGACACTTTGCCCGCAGTTTTGTGCCCGCCCGTTGTTTGACACTTGACGGCCGCATCAAGCATCTCACACCCTGCTTGGCACGTGATCAATACTCGCCTTCCTCGCCTCCCTCGCCTTCGGTGCCATGGTGAAACACATGGTGCACGTCCATGGTGGTGGTTCCCTGTCCGTGCATGGCCTCTGTGAATGGGAGCGTGGCCGTCATGAGACGAAGGACCAAGTCTCCTTCTGCTACGTCTGTCTTTCTGACCACCCGCAGTGTTTCGTCGTCCCTGCCGACAAGGCACATTCGCGTGGCGGGCTTGATGGTGGTCGTGGCACCTGTGTCTATGCAATCGGTGACGACGTGGGTGACGTTCTGAACGCACACGGCGATGTGCGCGACTTTGCCCGAGGTCACCGTGACGGGGCCGACTGTGAAAGTACCAAAAATCCCCGGTGCAACGTTTTTTTCCTTCTCAAAATGACCTTTCACTGTGCTGTTTTCGACGGATGTGTTGATGACGCACGTGTGCAGGCAGCCGACGTGGTCTTTGCGCCGGTTGAACTTTCCACAGCTGCTGGCGTTTCGGTTCTTGTGACCAACAAGCAAAATTGGCTCGCCGCCCTTGATCAGCAGCGTCGATTTGCCGCCAAAATACACGGGCGGAACGAGCACGGCGACGGTGACCACGTCAGGTGCAATGTTTGGCTGGTGCAAACTGCTGTCGGCCTGCGCATCGTTGTATTCCCCAAAAAGCGGGCCGTGCTCTGGGAGCCCGCCCACCCCTTGTCGCTGAATCTGTGCTGCCGTCGGCCGTGGGTTGAGGACGCCGTAGGGCGCGGGGTCGTCGGCGGACAGGACCGGGTACCCGTCCGTGCCACGCAGGACGGCTGGCATGCGCAGGGTCGAGGCCATTGTGCGCACGTGCGTTCTAGTTGCATTGCACGGTGAATTTGTCTCATATACACCGACCGTCTCGTCCACACCCCGCACTTCTCGCACGCCGCTTCGTTCGCAACCAAGCCGGCGTATTTCGGCACGGCGTGGCGGCAGCATGGTCGGTGAACATTGCCAGGTGCGCGGGAGCACGAGCACAAGCACGAAAGGCGCGTCTGCGAACAAGGCAAGGCAGCGCCGGCACATCGCGCGCAGGAAGCGGCTCGCGGCCCTTGCGCGCCATCTTCTCGCGGCTCAAAAACATCGTGCGCGGTGTGAGGCTCGGCAAGCATGGGAAATCATGCGTCTTCAGATCGACACGGAACGGGCGAGAGCGCCGCAAATGCCTCCCTTGAGGAGATTGACGCGCAGCGCAACGAGTTGTGCAAACGACAGCGCCGGCACAACGACCAGGCCGAGCGGGTCCTGGCGCAGGCACGGGCTCACAACGCCCAGGGCAACCGGGAGGAAGCATTCGCGTGCCTCCGGCGCAGGCAGCAAATGAAAGAGCAGGCGGCCGCGATTGGAGCGATGGTGGAGACACTTGACGCGCACGCGCGGTCTATCGAGACCAAGCTGATGACCAGCGAGGTGATGGCGGTCATGAAGCGGTCGGCCAAGCAGCTCGCGACTCGTGCTCTCAGCGTCGACGCGGTCGACGACTTCATGGTGAAAAATGGCGAGACGCTCGACGACCTGCGAGCAGTGACGCAGGCGATTGGCACTGCGGAAGGCGGCGTGGTCCCGAGCGGCGACGACGAGTTTTTGCGCCTGCTCGAGTGCCCTTCGCCGACTGCCGCCACGACCGTGCCGGCGCCGGGGACACCTTTGCTCGGACCTGGACCTGGACCGGGGACTTGCCCGGAGTCGTCCTCCCTCATGGCGACCTTCAACGACGACGCGTTGTTCGTCGGGGAGCTTGAGGCGCAGGTCACGCAGCTGTCACTTCCCTGTGTGCCGCACAAGGAGGTTTCGTCGGCCACGGACTTTTTGGGGAGCACGGCGCTGCCACCGCCGGTGTACACGGCCGCTGCGGCTGTTTTCAACAT
>Ga0206130_10003645_pt1 | contig 19847 bp, 20 predicted proteins | sample Helgoland_Spring_9_FD_148637 | JGI IMG/M metagenome (GOLD analysis project Ga0206130, IMG submission 148637) | Pelagic subsurface seawater microbial communities from Kabeltonne, Helgoland, North Sea - Helgoland_Spring_Bloom_20160512_1 | ecosystem: Environmental > Aquatic > Marine > Epipelagic ... | reverse complement strand
TTCTTTTGCTACTTCGATTACTTCTTCATTTAATGATTCAGCAATATACTCAGTATATTCAGAAACAGCTTGTAAATTTTCTTTTAAGTATTCTACATAAGCAACTAAGTTTTCTTTAGTATCAACTCCTTCGTTATGTGCTTCGGCTAAATAGTTAGCAAAATCTTTTACTTTAGAAACTGCCTCAGATACATGCTCTGTATAAGAGATGCTCTCATCTAATTTTTCAGCAACATGCTCTGCGTAAGAGATACCTTGATCTGCTTTTTCTGCAACATGCTCACTATACTGAATAGAGTTGTCTAATTTTTCAGCAACATACTCAACATACTCTGATAACGTTTTTACGTTCTCAACAATATGGTTATTATGTGCTTTTACATTTTCAATATCGGATTCTTCTGTTACAGTTTTATCTCCGATAGATTCTTTAAGTGACTTGATTTCATTTGCAAGGTACTCTGAGTACTTGTTAAAATCTTCAGCCTTTACAAAGTCTGCCATGGTTTGATTTTCTTTTATTTGTATATTTGTGTTTGTGTTTTCGATTTTTTCAACTACGGTTGGAACTAATTTATGCATTTCATAAATAAATAAAGTCTCATCGTTTAAATAACCATAAGATTCATTAACTCTAATAAGCTCTGCATTTTCAAATCCAGGATCAGCAACTAAATCATATGTAAATAATTGTTTGATCTTAACTTCACCATTAGATTCAACAGCACCTGCAGCTCTAGAAGAGATTTGTAAAGGAACGCCAGCATCAACTAACGCCTTAGCCTGACGGCCAGCATCAGTATCAAGAAGTCTAATTTTACCTCTAACCTCTTTAGTTTCTTTATCATAAAATAATTCTTCTATGATATGTGATACATTCTTTAGAGAAGTATCAAACGTTGTTGGGTGGTCTAATTCTCCTAAAAGCTTAGACGATGCAATTTTAGCTTGTAGAGCCTCAATCTGGGGAACGTATTCGCTCTCAGTGTAGATTCTATTGTTTCTGTTTTTTTGATCAATTTGACCAAAAATACCCTCTAAAACATAGTCCTTGTTTTCAGAAGCTACTGCAGTCAATGCAGATGTAGACTTCTCAACAATCAACAGATTGTGTTTATTTTTCATAATTGGTGTATTTCTTATTTTTAATATATATCATTATTATTTTAGTAAATATTATTAGCTTAATATTAGGTTATAAACCTGCTAATGGATCTTCCTCTTCTTCGCCTCCCTCAGCATCAGCATCTGCTTCTTTTTCTTCTTCAGCATCCTCTGCTGATTTATCAAGAAAGTATGCTGAAAGAACATCCATTTCACCTTCGGCAAATGCATCATTACCATATTCTCGGTAAAAATAGTCTTTAAAGTCTTTCTCTGTTTGTGATGCTGTAATAGCTCCCAATATCTCTGCTGATTTAATAGTATCTCCTGAGTCTAATTTTATGTCCTCGACATAAATTTTAGAATCTTCGCCAGCTTTAAGTGACCCTTCTTGAATTCTAGAAGCAGAAAATTCTTCAAATGTTTTAATGTTTTTCATAATGTATATATTACTTTTTATTCTTGTACTATTTTAGAATCCCATTCCATCATCTTCCGGCTCTGGTTCCTCTGCCTCTGCTTTCTTTTGCTTAGCTTTAGCGGCCTCATTACCTCTAATCTCGTCATCTGAGAGCTTTAGATATTTTTTAACTAAATACTCTTGGTCGAAGTAATACTCTTCCTCCATGGTCTCTTGGTTAGTTGTCATTAGTGAATCTCTCATATTACCGATAAATTCAAGTCTTTTCTCCATGATCTCCATTGTCTTTAATTCAGCAAATACATTCTCTTCATTAAATCTAAGAGCAACTTGTGTTTTAAATTGTGGGTCGTTAGTAAACTCTGGGTATTTAAGACACATTTGAATGTGTAGTGGTTTTACTAATATTTCTTGGAATGTAGATCTTAACCTTTTAATGAATTTAGAGAACTTAATCTCATCTCTAATCATACCATCAGCAGCCAAGTTAAAGTCTCCACCACCATCTTCATACATAAATCTAGAGTAAGGAATTTTAGAAACATGCTTTAATTTATCTGAGAAGTATTTAAGTGCTTCTGTATCGTTTAGTTCTGGTCCTTCACCACCAAGAGTTTCAATCTCTGGAGATTCTCCCTCTTTACTTGGTAGCCAGTACTCTTTACTAAATTGTAGCATTGGCTTCCCATCAGTTTGTAATGATGCAGATTCCCAATCAAAATCAACAGTCTCTTTATATGAATTCATAAGTTGAGAAAGTGATTGTCTTGCTCTTGTTTTAGATTTACCACCAACTGGTATAATAAACTTCATTCTAAATGAAGCGTTTGTTACAGCCCAGATTACTCTGGTATGTTCCATTATTCTTAATAAGTTAAAGGCTCTTACAAGTCTTTCTACATAAGATACTCTACTTGCAGTTGTAATTGAAGAGTATGAAATGTAAATGATTTGTGAGTCATATAACTTTCTCTCTTTAATTGGATCATCTTTGTATTGTACCCAAACCTTCTTGCCATCATCGTGGTTATAGCCAGGTATAAGTGTTATTGGGTCAATCTCTTTAAAGCCGATAACTTCCTTTTGGTCTGGGGAATAAATAATTTCAAATGATAAATATCCATCTACTAAGAATTTTCTATAGTAGTACCAAGCTGATTGGTCTGTATTAAATCCAAAATAATAATAGATCTGTCTAAAATATTTATTAAGGTCTTTATTAACTTCGTCTGAAATATCTAAACCTAGTATTTCTGGTTGGCAAAAGAAGTTCTTCTCATCATAAACAATAGTCTCATCACAAAGAATATCTAAGATATCTTCAATCTCATCGTTCTGTGAAAACTTTCTAAGTTCATCTCTTTTACCAGAATATGCAGTATCAAAGAATGGAATATTTTTCTTAAGATTAATGTCAGTCATTGACATTGCAGCAAATGCTCCATAGATATCATCCGAGTCTAGCCCTAATGGGTTTATCTGACCATAACCGATCTCTGCTTCCATCGGCCCAATTGCTTGTGACTGCCTTAGAACGAGATCATCATATCTCATACCAAACGAGGAAAGAGTCTTTAAAGCATTAGAAATGCTAAAAGGCCTGCTGTTGGTACTTAACGGTCCGTTTCTATTTTCTGTGAATCCTGCCATACTATCTTATTATTGTGTTCTAATTATATATCTTTATTCTTTAAGTAGTTACTGTATTGCTTTCTGAGCTCGTTAATTGTGATGCCTTCTAGTTCTAAAAAGTCCACAAGTGCAATCCTTCCCCAGTTTTCATATGAAACTACTTTTTGATTTCCTTTAAGATTTGGTATATATTGTCTAATAGCAAATCCTAAGCCATATTGGTCTAAAAACCTCTTGGCGCTTTTATAATCAAGTTTAATCGCACTCTGTATCTTAGCATTATTTGCTCGGACCCCAGAAGTTTGCGACTTAATCATACCTTTTAATTTTTCATAGATTAAATCTAACATATCTTCTTTAACATCTACTGGCAATAGATTTAAATTAATACCACAGTCATTTCCAGCATCTGTTGCATCTAATGCTAAAACAACTGGATTCTTATCCCACCATGGTAGTGTTGCCATGTGTTTAGGTTTATCATATCTAAAAACATAAATCATGCCAGCTTTAAATGGATCTGTAGTCTTAACAATCGTATTATCTCGCATTGAGGTAGAACCCTTATCATACCAGGCCCTAGCCTCTTTAAGAGCTTTTGATTTGCTACCAGCGTCCTTAGCTAATTTTTTTATATCTTCTTTTATTTTGCCCATTTTACTTTAGCGTCCTTTCTGTTAAGACTATAAATCTCCATCCTCTACTTTCTGCCCATGCCTTAGCATATACATATTTATCACGGTTTTTAATGAACTGCTCTGCCAAAAACTTATAGGACTTAAGAGCCTTTTGTGAATTTTTAGTAGGTGGTTTAGGCTTTTTAATCTGAGCTTCTGGTTTAATCTCAACCAAGAACTCTTCAAATCCATCGCCCGACTTTGTCTTCATATAAAAATCTGGATAGTACTTATGTTCTCTTTTATCAAAAGACCATATGTATTTAATCGTTACAGGCTCACTAGACCACTTAACTACATTATCTTTAGTATCACACATTATCATGAACTTACGCTCCCATGAGCTTCTAAATATGATTGGCATGGGTCCTATATACTTTTCTGGATTTTTAGGTGTAAAATAACCTTGTATAAATCCTGAGTTGCTATTAGGTTGTAGGTTCTTTATTGACATTTATATGTTAAACATGCCACCCTCACTATCTGATCCAGATGTATTAACCCTATCAATAGACATAGTGCCTTTATATTTTACTGGATGTATTTTATTCCAACCTTTAGCATAACCCCTCTTTGCTATCTCCGTAAAGTATGCAAATGCGTTAGGGTACTTAGGATTAAAGTTTCTCCAGTATTTTAATAAATCTAGTAGTGCAAATTGCAGGCAATCATTACGATCATCTTCATTAACATATCTTAGTTTATTTATAGTACGCTCTGCTAAAAGAATAAACATCTTTTCTGCAGTAGGAGTTAATTTATCTAACTCCTTAGACTTTACAATCTCATTGAAAAGGTCTTTATTATTTAAATAGTTCTTCTTTCTTGCCACGTTATATATGTGTTATTTTACTATTATACACAAAAAAACCCATTTGTTTCCAAACGGGCTTCCTTATTAATTTTATATAGAGTACCAGCTAGTTTATTAAGCTAATTCGCTAGTTGGCATTTCAATTAAGAACTTCTCTATTCTTAGTGGCTCATCCTGTACGAACACTGTTAATAAATCATCTTTAGATGCTGCAGTATATTCTAATGCATCAACCTTTAATTCAGTACCTGCGGTAATACCTTCTAATTGTTTTTTAAGAGTTGCAGTAACATAACCCTCGCTTCTTCCTAAAAGAGATTCAGATTCTAATGCTGAAATTTCTTCTGAGATTCTTGCAATTTCAGAGTTTAATAAAACATCTGCTTGTTTGATTTCAGGTATATTTATATCTGCCTCATCTAGTCTTCCCTTTTGGTCTTTTAAAAATGCAATCATTTCATGCATTAATTGAACCTTAGCGTTTCTTTCAGCTTTTCTTACTTTAAATGATTCAAGTATATCCTCAACCATAAAAGTAATATCTTTTCCAGTTTGCTCTACAACATACTCAATTGCTTCATCTGCTAACATTCTTTGAAAATTAACTAACTTAGTAGCTTCATTAATTCTACAAACATAAATATTATCATCAGCTCGTATTGCTAATACTCTTACATCACCATCATGCGATTCTGTTATAAAATCTAAGATCTTATAACTATCAAAGTTATTAGCTGCTAAATCAAAAGCTTCAAATAAAGGTTTATCTTCATATCTAATTTGACCTGCACTGAATGCAAATTCAGTAATTGACTCTACTAGTATTTCTGAATTATTTGTAAAGAATGCTTTCTCATTAGCTACATATCTAAAATGTATTGCCAGTGGCCCTCTTTTAATTTCAGCTAAGTTAGATTCTAAAAGTGCAATTTCAGACTTAATCTCAGAAGTAGCTTCTGGTTTTGATACTGTTGCTTTTTTAGATTCATTTAAAAATTCTAACTTTTTATTTAATATAGTCATTGTATCAAAGTTTGCAAGTGCAGACTCATCTACTTTACTAACTTTAGTTTTTGAATTAAAGTCATAATAAAATTCAATACCACTCTCATTAATAGTAAATAAGTTGGTTGCATTGACAAGTGTGTTAAAGCCTAAATGAGATTCATTAAAGGGCTCAACAACATTTCCTGTCATTTTAAAATTCTGTCCAGCTACATGAAAAACAAATCCATGATTATGTTTTAGTACCGGAGAGATTATGTTTTTGTTTGATTTTGTCATCTCTATTAAGATTTTTTGTTTTTTTATATATCCTAGTTTTTATTCTTTAAATGGAAGGTCGCGACCAATTACATTATATGAATCACCAAGTAGCGGCTTTTCATATTCAGTGTCTACTGGTTTTGTTAATGTTGAATTACCAAGAGTTGTCATTCTATTATCCTCTGCCTTTCTACGACTAGTTTTAATTAGACTTATATTTTCAACATAAGGTTCAACTAGATCAGATGCAATAGGTATATAAGATTCTTGTGTTTTAACCCAAAGTCCGTCTCCATTACATTCCCAAACTGTTCCATCTTCATCATAGTATACTGCACCAGCTGATAGGCATGGTAAATATCCATTTGGATCTCCATAATTACCATAGATTGCACCATTGGCATAATCCTTTCTAGTAAATTTAGTGTAAATATCCTCTTCGAAATCAAATGAAGGAATAAATGAATTAATATCTAAACTAAATGTAACTTTATGATTTGACTTATCATCAAATCCATATTCAATTGGTCGTTCTTGTGTGTAATCATCTGGCATTGAATATTCAGAAGAGATTCTATAAGTACCCTCATCTAAATGTCCAGCATCTACGTGGTAGAAGTTTGCCTTGTACATTTTTTTAATAATAGCTTCAGTAACTTTAAACATATCCAATTGGCTTGATAGCACAATTTCGATATCAACGCCTATTGTAACTGGAATCATTTCAAACTCTGCAACAAAACCTTTAAATTCTCCAGATGGAGTAAGCATATTATAGTGACCTAGATTTCTCTTATTCACTAATTTAGAAGGATCTACTGCAATACTTGTTAAATTAACAACACCCCTTGGTACTTTATCATAATTACCATCTGCCACAGTTGGATCCGGATCACAATTCTCACCATTCATTGTACTAAACAAAAAGTTATCTCTTAAGAAGTTTTCATCACCAGCAACTGCATAATAAAATGGAACGTCCACAATAGTACGTTCATTTGCAGTAAGTTGTCTCCAAAAACTTAATTTTGAATTTAAGTCTGCTAACAAACCAACGATTACATGTCTTACAACACTATCATCTTTATTAAAACGTAAATTATATGATGCCATATATTTATATATTTATTTTATTATATGTACCTTTGTGCCATTCTTTTCCAGTTTGGAAGCTTAGCCATTTTAAATCCAGCAGCTTTAACAAAAGTTCTCATTGAGATATCCTTTGCGCTTTTCATGAATTCATATATTTCTTCTTTCTCAGTAAGTGGCATTTCTTTAGGCTCTAAATGAGGAAGTAACAACTTCATTCTTTCCATAAGAGTAGCATCGCTTGGATTTACATCTATAAGAATAGATCTAGAACGTATTGCTCCATCTGGATCAGCCTTATCTTTTGCTAGATTTGAAATAAATATAACTCTACCTGCAAATTCAAAAGTATTGGGGACTATTCCATTTTCTAAAGCATTGAATTCTCCCTCTGGATCCATTTCAAAATCCTTAGGATCAAATACTGCGTTAGTTTTCTTTAAGTAAGATATTTTTCTAACAGCCTTAGTATCTAGGGCTGCCTTTAAAAGGTTTCTACCATTTTCATCTCTAAATACTGCATCACAATCATCAAAGACCAATGTCTTAGTTCTGTATTGATAGAACTTTTTATACATCATTATAACTGATGCTGCACCAGATACCATTGCATAATCTTCACCATCAACTAAACCTTCATCTTTAAGTGCTCGTTCAACATTATATGTTTTACCAGTACCAGCTCTACCTGAAATAAATAGAGAATTAAATGCTCCAGCGCCCACTCTTCTTGATATTTGGTAAATATCTTCCATAGTCTCTTCTAGGAATTTAACATCATCCATTAAAGTAGTCTCATTTGCAGTTTCTACTGCTGGCTTTCCTTCTACTGAATTTAAATTCCTTTTAAGTTTAATAAGAGCTCTATAAGGTACTCCCATTAATTCAGCTATTTGAGTAGCTGGAGTTCCTGCAGCTAAATGACCTTCAACTTCCTTAATTTCTTTACTAGTAAATGCATAACTTGATTTTTCTTCAACAACTTCCATTGCTTCAGAGACTGCATTAGCATAAGCAGTGTCATTTATTAAGAGTGCAAACTCATGTAGTAGTTTAATAATTGGAAACTTTTCAGAGCTTAGATTAAAATCTACAGTTCCACTTGCATGGTCCGAAGAATACTCTAATGAACCTACAACACCAGGTGTATTATTATTAGGTCCAATAACTCTAAACATTGAATCATTTTTACTTGAGTAAAAAGCAATACCTTCTGATGTAATACCATCAACTGTATTGATTACAATGAATGGGAATTTCTTATAGCTATTGCCTGTTTTCTTATTTATAAAAGCTGCAATGATATCTGCAGCCTTGTCTAATTTAGGATTATAAGGGCCTACAGTCTTTACGGTTTTGGCCTCATTTATAAATTGATTAAAATTAAATAGTTTCATTAAAAGTTTTTTTTATTATATATCATAGAATATGCTACTCTATATTTTCAATAGTGAATTTAGAGAAACCATTCTCACGGTATATTTGTATTTTCTTATCAAAAATCTCGTGTGGTAACACAGTATGGTTGATTACAAATGTATTTATCTTGTTTTCTTTAATGACCTGATTTAAGATCTTTAAGATATTATAAACACCATCATGATCTACTGAGCTTAGTAACTCATCTAAGAATAATAAGTTTAATTGAGGAAATCTTAGTTTTAATATTTTTATAATTGCAATGATAATAATAAAGTCTGCTTTCTTTCTCTCACCAGTCGAAAGTGTCATTGGATTAATATCTTCACCTAAATGATTAATAATACAATCAAACTTTTCATCAAATCTAATGTGAAACGGTAAGTGCATTGTTGATGCCATTGCTGCTATATTAGAATTTAAACCTGGTAGAATAGTTTTTACTGCAAGGTTCTTAACTCCATCTTCGCCTAATACCTGCTCTATGATTTCCATAAAGTGGTAGTCTGCGTTTAACGAATCTTTCTTATTAGATTTTGTAGCCTCTTTAGTTTCAAACTCTTCAATTAAAGTTTTAAGATGCTCAAACTGACCATTACCAGAGGTGCCTTTTAATTTTATAAGCTCTGACTTAAATGATTGCATTTTATATTTAATATCTGAGATTCCAGCATCAATGGTGGTTTTCTCAGTTTTTAAAGTAGTTGTGGACTCTGTAATAAGATCCATCTCTCCTTTAAGTTCTTTAATCTTAATAGTCTCAGCTTCAATTGCTTTAACAAAACTATCTTTTTGTTCTAGATGCCATTCTGAATCTAGATGGGTTTCACATGTTGGACATTGCCCTGCTTCATAAAGAGCTAATTTCTTTTTAAGATCATCAATTTCATGTTTCAATCCAGATGCTGTAGTTCTAATCTCTTCGTAGCTAGTTCTTTTAATGCCCAATTCAGATTCGATTGCTGCTCTATTAACTCCTAATTCTTTAGCAGTCTCATTTAATGTTACAAGAGATTCTTTTAATTCTAAAATCTCTGTTTTATTATTTACACTAGTCTCTTCTAGTAATGTATTTAATTTACCTCTTACTGATTTAATAGACTCTAGTAGCTGACTTAACTCAGATTCATAACTATCAATATCCATCTTAACCTGCTTGCGTTCATCTTTGATTTGCTTTTGCATATCATTAAGAATAGAGAAGCCAAACATCCTATCAATAATCTGGCGCTTATCAGTATTACTCATAGTTAAAAATGATTTAAAATCATTGATCGATAAGATAATAATATTCTTAAATACATGGTAAGGTATACCATAAACTTCTTCTTCAAGATAGTCTTGTACAGATTTCTTACCTGCTTTATCAAATTCAACACCATTAATCATCACTGAAAACTTAGTAGGCATTAAGCCCCTTTCAATTTCAATTTTCATAGCGCCACATTGAACACCGATTTTAACTTCTAGCTGTTTATTGATTCTATTAGGAAGATCAGAAAGTTTAACACCTTCAACCTTACCATATAATGCATATATGATAGCGTTTGCTATTGTAGTTTTACCGTCTCCGTTTTTACCTAATGTTAAAAATAATTCTGATTTATCTTGATCAAATTCTATTCTTTGTTTTTGGTTTCCATAAGACGCAAAGTTCTTAAATTCAATATAGTCTATTCTCATCTTTCAGTATCGTAATTATATGCACATTTTGTATAGAGCTGTTGTAGCTTATCTCTTACCTTTTGTTTCGTTTCTTCATCACCGCCGATTCCTTCAACATACATATTACATAGATTAAGTATATTGTAATTCTTATACATTTCTTCTATCTCATCAATGTCATGAAAATCTTTATCAATATAATTATCTTCTTGATAAATATTAGGTTCTAATTTACGACTGATATTTTGTATCTTATTTATAAGTCTTGATAATGCGTTTGATGTTGCAATTTGACTAGGAACATAAAGATCTACAAAATTGTTTTCTATCTGTGTTTTAAATGCACCCAGTGTTATATCAAAGAGTTGTGTGACATTATACTTCATGAACTTAGGTGATATGTGGTTTTCAAAGAAAGTCTCTGACATGTCATCTAAGTCAACTAAATCGAAGCCCTTTGTATTATTAGCATCAGACCTTGTTAATTGATATGGAGTCCCGACCATTAATAACCTATCTCTTTCTTGTCTATAATGAATATGACCAGAGAAAACTCTAGTGTATTTAGTATAGATGTTGCTATCAGTTCCATGTTGGTTCTTAACCTTAGAATTTAAATAGATCCCTCTTACCTCTGAGTGGCAAAATACTATTTCTGCTGTTGGGTAATCTGCAAGCGTTTCTGCTTCATGATCAGCATCTCTGCGCCATGGCATCATTAAAATCTTACGACCATTCCATTCCATTAATTTAGGCTCTTTATAGATCTGTATATTTGGGATCCACTTAAGACTATCAATTGATGTGATCTCATTTGATTTTTTAGCCCAAATATCATGGTTACCACAAATAATATGAACTGGTAAAATTTCACCTAATCTTTCAAACAGATTAACTGCATAACTTAAAACCTTAATATTAATTGATTGTCTATTGTCAAACGTATCGCCTACTTGTACTAGGACATCACCTGGCTTTACATGTTTCTTAAGAGTTGGAATAAAAACCTTCTCAAAGAATTCCTTCTGAATTTCTAGCCATTCAATCGAATTAGCCCTTACACCAAAATGTAGATCGCCCAAGACCCACACTCTATTTGCCCCAGCTTTGATAGTTTTTGACTCTATCATTCTAAAATAATTTTTTTATATTCTTTCTGTCTAGTATACCAGTCCTAAGATCTAGCTCTTGTATTAAGTCTTCTTTATAAACATTAGATAATGAGCTATAAAACTTATCTGGTTTAATATCGAAGTAAACGCATAATTCACTGAACAAATCAATACGACTATATTTTAGAACCATTTCGTCTACAATAAAGCCATACACTTCATTAATATCTACCTTTTTAAGTTTTGTACATCTACCCAAATCATCAATCTCATTGAATGATTTAAATCTAGATTCTGAAATAAGCTCATGAATCCACCTTGCAATCATTTCAAAATGTATCTTTTCTTCCTCATGCATCCCATCATCTAATGAAGGATCCAGATCAAATTTAATAGTGCCATTTAATTCAAAGTCTGGAGAATCAAAGTTATTGTCAAATATTTTATCGTTTTTCATGTTTGTATTTTATTATATGCTATGTAAGTTTGAATTTGTAATATTATCTGTTTCTAATAAACGCATATGATTCCAATCAATATTTAATTTACATTTAGTTCCTTTACCTTCACCATCTCTAATCTTTAATAATTTAAGCCAATATTCGCTATTAGCTCTCATCATATCATCTTGTATAATACCAAGCATAACATCTGCTGTATGTGAAAGACCTGCAGATTCTGCAATATCTGTCATTCCAATATCAGATGAGTTATATCCATTTCTTGTAATCTGTGTTGCAGTTACTATTAACCAGTTATTACGAATACCCATTGCTCTAAGATCTTCTGCAATTTGCTTAATCTTCATATAAGTATTTTCAGTGTTTTGGTTTCTATAATTTGCTAAAATGTTAATGTAATCAATAACAACTGCTCCAACTTTTATTTGTCTTTCTTCTTCTATCTGACTAACATAAGATTCAATATCTAGTACTGTTGCTTGTGATGTTGGAAATTGCTTAACGAACAATTGACCAGGAGGAGTAAAACCATCACCGACAGTTTCTAGTCTTCTTTTAATATGTTCTTTGTTCTTGGCCTTTTCACCATAGTCATTAATATTAATACTTAATAAGTTTGAACCGATTCTCTTTACAAATTTATGAGCTGCCATCTCTGCTGTTACAACAACAGTATTAGTTCCCATCTTTACAAAGTTGGCTGCATCGTTTGCTAGGTAAATAGATTTACCAATGTTCTGCTCTCCTGCATAAACAATCAAGTTTCCACCTTTATCATAACCACCACCTAATAATCTGTCTAAGAAGTTATATCCAGTGCTTACCTTTTCAGCATCTTTCTGATCGTGTGAATCTGCATCAAAAAAGTTAAGTCCTAAATCAGAATTAAAAGTAAGGTTATTACGATCGTTGATTAAGCCTTTAACCTTTTGGATAACGGAGTCTGCGTTCTCAGGAGTTACCTGTGTGGTTTTAATATATTCAATAGTATCAAACAATGAAGTATCAAATGTTCTCCATTTAATCCATGACTCTGCAGTACTTACTAACCATTCCTCATCATACTGATCTAGATCAACCTGAAATAACATATCTAAAATGTTATCGGTAACCTTGGCAGCTTTCTTTGAGTTACTTATTAAAAGTTTAATTTGCTCTTGGCTTGGTGTTTCATTAAATTTAGAATAAAACTTATTAGCCAAATAACTAAGAACATCAATTTCTTCTGACGTATAAAACCCACTCTTAATAGCTTGTAAGTATTTAGGTTTCTGTAAAGAAAGCCTAAAGAATATTTTTTCAAAGTCTTGTCCGAATTGCATATAGTGTTTGTTTAGTATTCTATGTGGATATGAAAATTTGTTTAATTAGATTAAAGTGTCATACCACTCATACCAACAATAGATATGTCAATAGCCTCTCTTTTAAAGGTATCATTAATAGCATCAGTAGGTGGAGTATCCCATAAATTGATTGCAATTGCCTTTCTAGTACCCTTAGTCACAGTATCTACTCTATGGTTAATATTACCAGCATCAAATATAATAAGTCTATTAGGTTTAGCATAAACTCTTTCCGGGGCTTCATTTATACCATTTGTATAAATCTCTAACATACCTCCTTCAAATAACTCCTGTTCTGGGTAATAAATAGTTCCAATTGCCGGTGATATAAATTCACCTGTATTTTTAAAATGAGTTTCATCTTTATCAATATGCATACCTAGTTGATTATTAAAATTAGAATCTGTCGCGGATTGTATTCCTGTCCAGTATTCAAAACCTGAGATATTATATGATTTACTAAGAGGGCAATTATCACCCCAAATATATTGTATCAACTCTTTCTTTAATGTGTTTGCTTCTTCAGCCCACCAACCTGGGTACCAATAATAATTATCTGGGTCTGCAAAAAAAGATTTATCTGTAGAGATTCTATTTAATAAGTCTTGGTCTTTTATAAAATTATCTATTACTAGTATCATTCGAATGGGTTTATTAATATTTTATAGGCTTCTTTTCCAGCCTCGTTGTTTGTTTGTTCTAATAGACCTAAATTAATTAAATCTTCTAGTGATTGTGATAGATGCTCAATCTCAGTGTCCGGGAATCTATATGTTTTTAGTGCGTGTAGTGTAAAACTACCTTTATAACGATCTGGGCTACGCTCACACATTTTAATTTCATTATGCAAGATATCAAACCCTACAGGATATCCTGGAAGGTCTGATTCTATGCCTAAAATATATTTGATCGGTACGTTATCTTCGTTAATCTTCATCTGATGCTGACATTAATTCATCAACATTAAGCTCCGTACTTGTATTATAATTAAACAAGTCATAAATCTTTTTGTCAATTTTTTCTAAGACCTCTCTTGTAAATACCTTATCAGTAAAGAAATCTTTGTTTGATACAACCTCATCAAGGTGTTTACAAATCCAACCCCTAGCTGTTGCCTTTGGTGTTTTAACTCCCTTTTCAATATTACCCCTAGAGATTCCAATATCATCCCATTCAATATACTGCTCTAGTCCGACATATTTGTTCATGCCTTCAGAGAAGTGTAAGTGGAATTTAATTGGATGTGGTTTAGCAAAACGATTCTTATTTGGTTTTGCATTTACAATAATACCAGCCTTTTCACCAGCTTCTTTAAGTTGTGCTTTACCTAAGAATAAAACAATAGATGCTGCATACTCAGGTCCAGTTCCACCACCAGCAACCTGTCGACTAATAAAATCTTGAGTCTGATAGGTATGGTTTGTAAACAAGAATGGAATCTTAAGATCTGCCATTGGTGTCATTATAATTCTAAAGATAGATTTTAATATTTTAGATCTAGTCATATCTGATTTTTCAGAACCAGTTCTAGCATCATCTATTTCTTTAGCCGTTGCTAAGTTACCTGCAGAATCAAGAATAATCATGATCTTTGGGGTCTTACCACCATTTCTTTTAATCTCTTGCATCTTACCAGTAATAGTGGTTACAGAAGTTCTAAACTCTTGTACTGTATTAATAGGTTGATAATTAACTTTGGTAGTGTCAATATTAAACTTTTCCATTAAAGTTTTATCTACCGCTGCTTCAGAATCATAAAAGATAACATGGTATCCCATGTCAATTGCTTCTTTTACTGAGTTTAGGATCAGGTAAGTTTTACCTGTTCCAGAAGGACCTGCAACTGAAATAGCTCTATTGTTTGGCCAGCCGCCAAATAGAGATCCAGAAACACATGCGTTTAAGTGATAATTACCAGTGTCTATCCATTCTGTAACTTCACTAAATGTTGATTGATCCATCACAGAACCTAGTGGATTTAAATCCGCTAATTCTTTATTGATGTCATCGAAACTGTATTCGTTGTTTTTCTTTGCCATAATATTATATTTTTATTCTTCTTCAAAAAGACCTTCCTCTTCTTCTCTTAAAGCTTCTAACTCTGCTAAAAGCTCATTTGCACTTATTTGTAAATTAATCATCTGCTCTTCTATTGTAGAAAGCTTTTGATATAGTGAAGTATATTTCTCAACATGAGCTGCTTGCTCTTTTGTCATATTTACATTCATAATTATTAATTTTGTGGGAACATATCCAGTTGTCCAGGTAGTTGATCTTTCTTGATAGATTCGCTTTGCGCCTCTTTCATTGTGTTTACAAGAGACCTAACAGCGTCACCCAATCCCATATTGTTTGGATTTTCTCTTTCTAGTTTGTATAGTATTTCTTTTAATTCCATGTTGGTTAAAATAGTGCCGAAGCGTAAATTAAATTTGTATCTAATGTTTGTAATCCACAAGCCACAAGCACTCTATTAAGCGGATCGATCATTGCTTTTTCAAATTGAATATCGTAGTCAACTTGAGGTGCAATTTCATAAGGGTGATCACCAGGCATATAAGCGTAAACTTCACTAATTGGACTTTTACAATTATAGATCTTAAGCTTTTCACCGTTACCGATTACTTTATACTTTGTCTTATACTTTGAATTATTATTTAATAGGTAGTTATAGTGACCTGCTGCCTTTACATTAGCTGGGCATTTAAGTCCAATCTGTAGTTCAATTTGATCATCTACAATATACTTCTCAATATTGTTTGTTCTACGATTAAAACTAATATCGTCAATGTTTGCCATTGCAAATTCCTTCTTAGTCTCTTTCATAAAGTTAACTAAGGTTTGTAGGTCTTCGGCAGTTGGCGTACTTCCACGTTTAAATATAATCTGTAGAGCCTCTACTAGCTTCTCGCGAACAAACTTAGGAGTTGATGATTGGATAGTATCAAAGCCGATTGTCTTAACCTTCTTAAGCGGTAAGTGTCGATCTGTTACTTCTAATTTATCATCCCATGCAATGTTTTGGATATACTTTTTCTTTGCTAACCAGATTCCATTATATGCTAATGATTCTAACTCAAACATCAAATAATTATCTGTGTTTCTAGCTTCAGCGTATTTTTCCATACACTTACTAATATAGCCCTTAAGTCTAAAAGCATAAAGCTCTAATATAAAGACATCAATTGCAAGTTTATTTTCTTCATCTGGCCATGTAATAGACTCATATAGATCTTGAAACTGAATGTAACAAGAATCTGTATCAATATAAATTACTGCTGGCTTTTCAATTTTACCTTTAACTTTAAATCCAAAATGAGAATGTACGGCAGTATCTTTGTGCCAAAACTCATTAACGTATTTGTTTAAGATATCCTCTGAATAAAGAATAGCATTTTTACTTTGTTTTGTAATAGATTCTGCGATGTTAATATCGAAGAAGTGGAACCATTTATTTCCAAAGGCTCCATAGATAGAGTTAAGTGTTAATTTAACCGCCTGCTCGTATGCTGTGAATTTGGCAGATAACTGCCCGTAGTGATCTACGAGCAGTTTAGCCTCTTCCTGTGTAAGTTGATCTATTGGTTTTATTTCTAACTCTTTAATATGCATTTATTACGCTGTTGTACAAGTTGATATTGTTAATAATGTATCTGATGTGTTTGATTGAAAAACAACCTTTGAATCAGAAACAAATACCGTTTGTTCTTCGCGATCTAATAGATTTAAGTATTTTTTGTAAACTGTTACTTTGCCAGTTCCATTTGCTGCAGGATTAACTACAACTTTAAATGATTTACCATCAACATTTACACCAGCAACATCTGATTTAATATTGAAAGTTTCATCTTTATCTAATGTGAAAAGATTCTTTACTTTACTTAACATATGAGTGTCTAGTGCGAAATCAAACTTTCCATTATCTTTAGCAAAAATAACTTCAACTTGATCATCAGTAAGATCTTTAAATCCTAAAGTTGGCTCTGAACAAGAAAGTGTAATTTCTAATTCATCGTTAAAAATACGGAAAGTAGAAGCTACCAAATCCTCATCATTTTCAATGAATTCAATTTCACCTTTAATAGCATCATGGCCGAAATGCTTAATAGCATCAATTACTTTATTACCTTCAAAGAAAGCAATTTTCATTTCTTTATCACTATCAGGGAATTCACTGATCTGAAATATTTCAGAAATGTCCACACTATGGCTTTTTACAGCGTCTCTTTGTGGTAAATAGACTACAGATTTAACTCTGCCATTTGCGATCTTCATGTAAATGAAAGAGTCGATTAGTTTAACTCGGTTAATAAACTCTGTTAACGCGTTTTGGTCAATGCGATCAATTTTTAACTTCATGTGTATTTATTTTTTGTTTTTTATAATATAGTTATTATACATGCGAAACTAGATTAGTTTCACTAAGATTAGAGCAAAAAAAGGGCAGAGATAGTAGCGAACTTTTCTCTGCCCAAGCCGTAACTATTACGGTCCTAAAATGCAACTGTCTTTCAAGTTGCCGTTTCTTTAAGCCTCACAGCTTGCACAATCAAGAATATCTCTTGCGAATGACTGTGCTGAACTTTGACTAAATTGATAATATAGAGTCTTTACTCCAGCTTCATGTGCATTAAGGTATAATTTATTAATATCCTTTGCCGATACACTTGGATGAATCATTAAATTTAGTGATTGTGATTGGTCAATAAATTGTTGTCTTTGTCCTGCTTGTAAAATTAATTCACTTGGACTAATTTCAATAAATGATTTAAAAGTTGCCTTTGTTGGGAAATCTAAATGCTGAACACTTCCATCTCTTTTTAGGATGCCTTCCCAAACATCTGGTGTATTTAAACCATATTTTTCTAGATCCTCTAATAAAAATGGATTTTTGTAAATAGTTTTAGATTTAGCAAGATCTTTAATAAAATAGTTAGATTTAATAGGCTCAATTCCCATACTTACAGCTCCATGTATAAATGAACTCGACTTAGTCGGTGCGACTGCCATAAGAGTTGTATTTGCAAAACCCTCTCTTATTGATTTATAATCTCTTTCATCATGTAACCATTTAGAAGCCTTTTCTGTTTTTTCTTTAAGTGTTTTAAAGATTGTATAGTTTAATTGTTTTGCTTCTAAAGATTCAAATTCAATTCTCTTAGATTGAAATAATGAGTGGTAACCCAAGACTCCAACTCCTAATGCTCTATGTTGTTCTGCAAATCGGTGTGCCCTTGACATTCCTGCCATGTTTACTGATTTCTTTATAAATTCATCCATTACAGCATTTAAGAATAATGTATAAGTTTCAATGGCATCAGTGTCTTTTAATTCATCCCAATGTAGAAGGTTAATAGAACCTAAACAACAAACAAAAGAATTAAATGAATCTGTAGGTAGCTGAATCTCTGAACATAAATTAGAAGCTGTAATTTCAAGACCTAGATCTTTATAAGGTGAATTGTTATTTGTGTTGTCCTTAAACATAATATAAGGGAAACCAAATTCATTACGTCTTTGAATAACTTTAGCCCAAATCTTACGTTTGTCAGCATCACCATCCTTCATCTCTTGAATCCACTTATCAGTAACTGTAACACCATATTGTAAATTTTGAATTGGATTACCTTCAGTTCCCATATCCAAGAACTCTAAAATATCATTGTGTTCTACTGGTAACCATGCCGCACATGCTCCACGTCTTGCTTCAGATTGTTTACATACATCTACTGTAGTATCATACATTCTTGCATAGTGAACTGGCCCATCTGCTGTTCCACCTGTGGAAATGGTTGCGCCTCTTTCTCTAATGTTACCTAAGTAAATAGAAGTTCCACCACCATATTTTGACATCATTCCAATCTCTCTACTTCCGTTTAAGATACTATCTAATGTGTCATCTACGTTTGATCCATAACAACTAATTGGAAGTCCTTTGTCTTTTCCAAAGTTAATCCACACTGGAGTTGACATGCTATAAAAGCCTCTTGACATATAGTCTTCAAACTTCTTTGCGAAACCTTCAATTTTTAGATACTTTTCTGCAATATTTGCTATATCTTTTATTCTTTGTTCTGGAGATTCTGTAATGTAACCTCTAGATAAAAATAATCTACTTTCTTCATTTAGCCAATAATATTTTTCATAGTTATTTGGTGTTTTCATATTAAGTGTTGCCGTTGGTTCACCGGTGTTAAATTCCATAGTTTTTGTTAAATTTCTTTTTTGTTTAAAATAAATCGTCTGAGGTGATTGACTTGCTCTTTTTATTATAGTCAACTTGTTTTTTATAAAAGAAGTCTCCCTCTTTTGTTGCTAGGATCTCAACATCAAACCATAGAGTCCTTTCAATTTCTGTAAAATCGACTTCGAATACTGGTTTCATGCCGATTCTAGATAATGAATTATTAAATCTGTTTTGTATAAAATTCTTAATAGTATTTTTTGATAGGAATTCTAATTCTCCATTTTCAAAGATCCAATCTAAAATCTTAACTTCAGCAAGGTATGCTTTTTTACATGCTGAATCAATTAGTTGTTCAAATTCCTCATCGAACCATTCAGGGTTTTCTTCTTTGATAATATTAATAAGTTCTGATCCAAAGTTACCGTGAATTTCCTCTTCTTTAGAAGTTGCCTCAACTACATTTGAGATTCCCTTAAATAAGTTTCTCTCTTTGTTAAATGACATCATAATCAAGAATTGACTAAATAAACTTACATGCTCTATAAATAATGAGAATAGTAATACTGATTTAGTATACATTTTATCATCTCTACTTCTTGTACCGTCTAAGTATTTCTTTAAGTATGAAATTCTGTCTTTAATTGCAGGAATTTC
>Ga0206130_10003644_pt1 | contig 19850 bp, 16 predicted proteins | sample Helgoland_Spring_9_FD_148637 | JGI IMG/M metagenome (GOLD analysis project Ga0206130, IMG submission 148637) | Pelagic subsurface seawater microbial communities from Kabeltonne, Helgoland, North Sea - Helgoland_Spring_Bloom_20160512_1 | ecosystem: Environmental > Aquatic > Marine > Epipelagic ... | reverse complement strand
CGGAATCGAGACTGGCATTGGCTTTTGACCCTACTAAATTACTAGTTTTTTTGTAAATTATTAACTTCTATCGATCCCCATTCATCAGTACATCTTGATTTGGGCATGGGTATGAATAAAAAAAATAGTGAAAGTGCAAAGAGTTCTGTAGAGGGCGTTCTCGAACGCATCACTTTTTATAATGAGGAAAACGGGTTCCTTATCGGGAAATTAAAAGGGAGTGAGGGGAAGGATGAAATTGCCGTAGTTGGTAAGGCTCCCAAGGTACAATGCGGAGAAACCTTGGTTCTTTCCGGTTCATGGACGATGCACCCCAAGCATGGCAAGCAATTTTCCTTCGATAAATTTGAAAGTAAATTACCTGCATCCGCCTATGGAATCAGAAAATACCTGGCCAGTGGATTAATTCATGGAATTGGCAAAACCTATGCCCAAAAAATCGTCGATCATTTCGGGGCTGATACTTTGCGCATAATCTCTGAGGAATCTGCACGACTTCGAGAAATCGAAGGAATTGGCAATATGAGGGCCAAAAGTATCAAACAGGCATGGGAAGAACAAAAAGCAGTCCGCGAAGTAATGATGTTTTTGCAAACTTACGGAGTAACTGATGCTCTCTGCCTTAGGCTGGTCAGAAAATACGGGAACGAAGCCAAAAACCTTCTAGAAACAGACCCCTATCGGATTATCAGGGAGGTAAAAGGGATTGGTTTCAAAACCGCAGACCGTATTGCCCTGAACCTTGGACTAGCTAGTAATGGGCCGCCCCGAATTGATGCAGGCATTCTTCATGTAATGCAGGAATGCGAAGACCAAGGTCATACCCATTTTGAACGGCGTGAAATTGCACTGCTTGCCACCGAACTTCTGGAGGCAAACTCACAGGAGGTAGAGAATCGAATTACTGCCCTTATCAGTCAAGGAGACATCGTTCATTCCTGTCAGGATTGGATTCAACAACCAACAACGGCTAAGGCTGAATATACTCTGGCACAGTCACTCAACTTATTACTACAGGGAAAGTCCAGTCTCCCACCAATCCTCATCGATAAGGCAATTGAGTGGGCACAAGCAAAAGCAGGCTTTGGCTTTGCCCAAGGTCAGGAGGATGGCGTCCGCCAGGCCCTTGCTTCCAAGGTTTCAATTCTCACCGGCGGACCAGGAACCGGTAAAACTACCATTTTAAAAGCACTCGTATCAATTCTTCGGGCTAAAAAGACTAAAATTTTTCTGGCTGCTCCAACTGGGCGAGCAGCTAAGCGAATGTCGGAAAGTACTTCCCATTTCGCACAGACCGTTCACCGGTTACTTAAGTTTGATCCTTCTCAGGGTGGGTTCTGTATGAATGAACAAAATCCATTAATTTGTGATTATCTGATTATGGACGAGTCCAGTATGCTCGATGTCCGACTAGCCGCTTCCCTAGTTCGTGCTCTACCTGCAAATGCACACCTTTTATTAGTTGGCGATGCGGATCAATTACCCTCCGTGGGTTCAGGAAATGTACTCAAAGATTTGATTGACTCTAACGACTTACCGGTAACCAGGTTGGAAGTTACTTTCCGGCAAGCTGAGGATAGTGGAATTGTGGGGTTAGCTCATAACATTCTTTCTGGAAAGACAAGTCCGCCTCCCCCCGCCGAACCCTCTTCTGCCCTACCTCGGCAGCAGGATGTACATTTTATTCGAGCTGAATCTCCGGAAGAATGCGTCCAGGTAGTATGCGATCTTTTTGCTCGCATATTACCAAAATCATTTTCGATTAATCCCCAAACTGATCTGCAAGTGTTAGCTCCTTTACATCGTGGAGTCGGAGGAATTGGCAATCTCAATGATCAAATTAGAAATTCGGTTAATCCAAATGGGGCAACCCATGTGATGGGAAGCATGCTTTTCCGGGAGGGAGATAAGGTCATCCAAAGCCGTAACAATTATGACAAGGATGTTTTTAATGGTGATCTTGGAATCATTCAAAAGGTTGATTCAATCAATGGAGTACTTGAAATTGATTTTGAAGGTCGCCTGATCAAATACGAACGCATGGAAGTTACCGATCTGCAACCTGCCTATGCCATATCAGTTCACAAAAGTCAGGGAAGTGAGTATCCTGTGGTTATTTTCCCTATCCTTAAGCAACACTTCATGATGCTTCAAAGAAACCTTGTTTATACTGGGCTAACAAGAGCGAAGAAAAAAGTCGTCTTTGTTGGAGATCCAGCCGCTTATGCGATGGCAATACGCAACGATAAAACCCTAACCCGGCAAACAGACTTGATACGTAAGTTTAAAGAACTTACAGGATCTACTTAAGTGCCAAGTAGCAGGCAAAAAAGAGAACAATGTATGCGGGAGCAGTTTTTAACAGATTGTCACGCTCAACTTTTAAATGAAAAACGACTGCCGAGCACATAAGTAAAGAAAGCAGGATTGCCGCCGGACGAATAAGGAAAGGTGCCCAGTGCCCGCAAAGAAAGCACAGAGAAATGATAACTTTCATACACCCAACTCCATACATCGTTCGCTTAGACAATCCATAGACCTTAAACTCCTCAGCTATGTTCCGTGCCCGTTTCCCTCTAAATCGAGTAGGCCTATTAGCCCGCCAGGTCCAAACAGAAAGTAAAATAACTGCTAGCCCACATCGGATAATAATATGCTCTAAAGATTGCCAGGCTTCCATCAGAATGAGGGAGCGAACTGAAAGAAGTTCACCCTAATTATCCATCGAGCAACGCCCGCAGTTACTCGGCGTACCAGAACAGCGAGCAGGTTCCGTATAATCGCCCGACGAGACGGCAGATGAAAAGACAGATAGTTTCTTGTCAAGTTTTGGAGAACCACAAGCTGGACAAGTTGCATCCTTTTTCCAATCACTGGAACGCACTAGGATTTCTGAATCTTCAGAACAATCCAAGCATGTAAACTCGTAAATCGGCATGAATAAAAAGGAGGGAATTAATAATTTCCCAACAATTCAATAAATCGGACGATCATATAGTAAAAGGAGACAAGCACTCCGCCCCCGAACAACCCAATAAACATAAAGCTGGTCAATTTTTTGACCCCTTCCGCCTCAAGAAACTTGGGCTGCTTTTCCAATGATCCAAGCATAACGATCAAATATACCACAATGGCAAAAATGGGCATGGTTACCATAAACCAGTCGAATTCACTACTCATTGATCTAATGATGTTGATTGCATTGACTAAGTCAAGGAGGACGAAGTCCAAACAAACTTTTTTTCATTCGTTCATAACAACTCTTTATTTCAGGTAGCTTGTTGATTCAATCATTCACTGATGAAGCATTTTAAGTTCTCTTAACTTGCACTCGCCGTATACCTTAAGTTCTGCATCATTAAATGGATGATTTCTGCATCCCAAGGCCAACAAGAAGAGAGCAGTTCCGCCCACATTCGCCATATTGTCTGCTTAAAATTTAAACCCGAAATAACTAACGAGAGTATACTGAAGGTCGAAAAAAAATTTCCTGCACTACAACAGTCTATCTCTGGGATTATTTCCATTGAATGGGGATTAAATAATAGCCCAGAAGGATTAAATAAAGGTTTCTCCCACTGCTTTACAGTTACCTTTGAAAACGAAACCGCACGATCAACCTATTTACCCCACCCCGCCCACCAAGCTTTTGTTGAAATCCTCAAGCCCCTACTTGATGATGTATTTGTTATTGATTACAACCTATGAAAAAAAACTGCATTCTCCTTATGATATGCATGGGAACATTTTCGTTTCTACATGCAAAATTATCCACACCATCCATTATTGGCTCAAATATGGTTCTGCAAAGAGGACAGTCATGTCCAATTTGGGGATGGGCCAGCCCCAATGCATACATAAACCTAATCTTCGCTGGTAAAACCTACCAAACCAAGGCAAATCAACAAGGGGGTTGGAGGATCAAGCTTGATCCACTTGAGGCATCATTCAAGCAACAAACCATGATTATTGCAGAGGGGCGAAGCAACGGATTTAGCCGGGTTCGTAAGAATTTCTCTATTCAATTAAAAAATCAGCCTGGTGCATTGATTTACGAAAATATCTTGGTTGGTGAAGTTTGGTTATGCTCCGGCCAATCCAATATGCAATGGGGAGTAAGTTCATCCGACGACAGTGATTTAGAGACACTCTCTGCTAACTACCCTAACATTCGGCTAATTTCAGTCCCTCAGGTAGGAACCCAAGTACCCCAGAAGGATTTTGAGGGATCGTGGGAAGCAGTGAACAAACAATCCAGTGCATCCTTTTCTGCTGTTGGTTATTACTTCGGTCGCAGGCTTCATCAGATCCTCCAAGTTCCAGTCGGTTTAATAGACAATTCATGGGGAGGATCTGCTTGTGAGGCATGGATCCCTAAGGACCGCCTAATGATTCATCCCATTGCTCAACCCTACATGATGGAATGGAGAGAAAAAGAAAGAAACTATGATTTTGATGCCTTAACAAAAAGCTATTTTGAGAAGTTAGCCAAGTGGAAGGCTGAGAAAGCAAATGGTTCGACCTCACGTCCTCCTCGAGCACCACGGAACTTGATGACTGGGCAGCACAGACCGGGTAATCTGTTCAATGGCGTACTGCATCCTATTATTGGATACGGGATCAAGGGAGCAATTTGGTACCAAGGAGAATCAAATGCTGGTCGGGCTTTTGCTTACCGGGAGATATTCCCCTTAATGGTCCAATCATGGAGGCAGGCATGGGGACAGGGTGACTTCTCGTTTTACTGGACTCAACTAGCAGATTTCCGCCCTGAGTCCATCGTTCCCAACGATTCAAGCTGGGCAGAACTTAGGGAATCCCAAACCATTTGCCTAAGAAAACTTAATCACACAGGGGAAGCTGTAATTATAGATACCGGGGAAGGCAGAGACATTCACCCACGAAACAAACAAACTGTGGCCAATCGTTTGCTCAGGCATGCACTTGCAAAAGATTATGGACAAAAAATCCCGTATGAAAGTCCCAAGTACAAATCCATGGAAATCAAGGGCAGTAAAATTATTATTAATTTTAATCACGCCGGTGCCGGCCTTTATTGCTTTGATTCAAAAGCTCCAACAGGTTTTGCCATCTGTGGAGAAGATCAAAAATTTGCCTGGGCCAGTGCAAAACTGATTGGAAAAGATCGAGTGGAGGTATGGGCAGATTCGATAACTGCACCGATTGCGGTTCGCTATGCATGGGCCGATAATCCTGTGTGCAACTTATACCTCCGGGACGGTGGGGTAACCCTGCCCGTGACCCCCTTCCGCACGGATAGTTTTCCCCTTACAACTATGGGTAAATAGATGGAAATTAAATCATTACCCCAAAAGCTTTCCGTTTTTTTATTCCTAAACCTACCCCTCTTGGGGTCACCAGAATTAAGAGAGGAAATTCTAAAACTCGGAGAATTAACAACTGCTCCATCTTTTCATCCATTCTCACAAACAAATAAAAACGAAAACCCAAGAGCAATCCTTATGGAATCCCTACCGTGGGAGGGTAAGGAAACCCGGGCATATGCCTGGCTAGGCCTACCCAAAGTAAGTAAAAACGAAAAAGTTCCTGGAGTTGTACTGGTGCATGGCGGAGGAGGAACCGCATTTAAAAACTGGGTACAGGAATGGAACGACCGGGGATTTGCCGCAATTAGTATCGCAGTTGAAGGGCAAATCGACAAAAAAGTAAAGAACGAGAAAAGTAAAAAGATGACTTGGGGAAAACATCAATGGGCAGGTCCTCACCGGATTGGAATATTTGCCGATACCCATAAGCCTTTGCGGGACCAGTGGATGTATCATGCCGTTTCCCAGACGATACTCGCCAATTCATTACTTCGTTCCCTTCCTCAGGTTGATGAATCAAAAGTCGGATTAATGGGCACCTCTTGGGGTGGTATCATTAGTTCCATTGTGATGGGTATTGACCAACGGTTTGCCTTTGTAATTCCCGTATACGGATGTGGATTCCTCAATGAGGCAGGCAATCATTACAAACCAGCACTAGCCAATAATTCTGGTTATCTTAATGCTTGGGAAGCAGGCCACCGTTTTAACCGTGCAAGGATGCCAGTTCTTTGGTTTTCCTGGCCAGAAGATAAACATTTCCCTATGGAGATACTTCGTAAATCCTATCAAGCAACCGCAGGACCAAACATGGTCAGCCTCGTCCCTCAAATGGGCCATGGACACGGCCCGGCATGGAGCCGGCCAGAAAGTTATGCATTTGCCAAAAGGGTTCTCAAATCCGGAAAAATTTGGTGCCGACGATTAGACTCAGCACTATTGGACGGGCAAGCTTACGCCCGTTTTCAATCGGATGAAGTTCTTGAAAAAGCGGAACTCGTCCATACGACCGATCTTGGATTCACCGGAAAAAGAATTTGGACGAGGACTCCTATCAGGTTACAAAAGAAAGCAGATGTATGGCTTGCGGACTGGCCCCTACCCGACGGAACAACCGCGTGGTTCATTAATGTTGAGTCCAGTGGCTTGGTTGTTTCCTCGGACTATCACGACGGGTAAAACTTGATCGATCGCCTGTTCTTCTATTCAGGAATCTCACATGGTATGAGAGCTCCGTCCCGCATACCATGTATTATTTTTTTGTCGGCCGGACAAAAGGTGGCCAGTGCTCCTTGCCAATTTACTTTTCCATTCTCTAGAAAATAATAGGGAGAAAGCCTCAGCCTGCCTTTCATATTTGATAAACTCCCATCATCAAAAACGGGATGCTCCATAATGGAAGGCTTCTTAAATTCCTGAATAATAAAAATGGGAGATGGGTAATTATCCAAGGCTTGCTTGACGCTGGTAGCCCAATCATCAATTGATACATCATCTCCAACCACAACGCTCCTTGCCCCCCATGAACTTTCATGAAACCCACTGGCTTTTAAAACCAAGGATCTTTCTTTCTTGGAAGCTTTGCCCAGATCATTCCAGTCACTCATCGGCCGGTCTCCAACAGATGGACCATCTAGGTATGCCCCCGGTGGTACTGGGGCAGGATCCAGAATCCAAGTGACTGGAACTGTTTTAAGCAGAATAGTCCTCTCTGACTTACTCAAGTTTTCTTCCCAGTAGCTCTGTAGCTTGGGGTGATGAAGTAAACCGAGAGAAAGTTTTTCTTCAAGAAACGGGCGCATTGCCGGAGTAATAACCAAGTTCCCTGCTTCAACAGAAGTTGCAAAATCTTTCATTTGAGGAACATCCGGATCAAACAATTCCCAAAACCGGTAAATCACATTGATTTTTTGGCCATTCAAAAAGGCCTCACTCTCAACAAAGGAAACCTCATCCGGTCGTGCGACTTCAACCTGCAATCCTTGCTTGCTTAACTCCACGCCCAAGCAATCCATTTCCGGGCGATAAGTGGCTGACTCTTCGCTGACCAGTATGGCAAAGCGAGCAGACCTTCCCAACTTGCCCGCCTGAGAAACGAGGGCGTCACCAAAAGCTCTAGCCATCTTGGGCGAACGATCTTTCAAATATATACGGCCAAGATGGTCAGTCAGGCCGATTCCGCCAGGTACGGAATCCCATTCGGCCAGTGCAAAGCCATCACGCGAAGGTAATAAGTCAGGCCGAAGTACTGGAGGGAGCAACCCCCGGACATTTCGGGAACGGGAATGTTGGACCAACCAGTCGGGCTTGCCTGCATCTAAGTATTCGGAAACCCAGGGGACAAGAAGTTCCTCATTTCGAAGAATTTTTTCGTCCGCGGCTGATTTCAAATACAATCTCTCAAGTGCCTGAAAGAAGGAAAGTCCAGCATCGCCAAGTTCCTTGATGAATTCACCAACATGACTTGGTAATGTCCAGGATTGGTTCGACCACTTCCATGATTTCCCCGCAAAAAGAGAGTCTTTTGAAAACTTTTTTTTAATTTCCTCCCAAGTTAGTTGACTTGGGGGAAGTGTTGGATCAGTCGTCAATTTGAATATCCTTATTTCGCTGCCGCGGACAACCCGCCCGCAACCAACCATTCACAAAACGGTCGAGATCACCATCCATTACCCCTTGTACACCGGATGTTTCTACACCGGTGCGCAGATCCTTGACCATTTGATAAGGTTGAAAGACATAGCTGCGAATTTGATTCCCCCACCCCATTTCGCCCTTATCACCATAAAACTTTTCCATCTCTACCCGCTTCTCATCCTGTTGCCTCTCATAGATTCTCGACTTTAAAGCCCGCATCGCCGTCTGTTTATTTTTCAACTGGGAGCGTTCATTCTGGCATTGTACCACAATATTAGTAGGCAAGTGAGTAATCCGAACTGCGGAATCGGTCTTATTTACATGCTGCCCACCCTTGCCACTCGAACGATAGGTATCAATACGTAAATCATCATCTGGAATATCCATATCAACATCATCATCCTCCATTTCAGCGATCACATCGATCGAGCAAAAAGAAGTGTGACGACGTTTATTCGAGTCGAATGGACTAATGCGTACAAGACGATGCACACCCCGTTCTGCCTTGGCATATCCGTAGGCATTCATCCCATCAATGCGCAGGGTGCATCGACTAATTCCCGCTTCCTCGCCAGGTTGAAGATCTTGAATATCGACATCAAACCCACGCCGTTCCGCCCAGCGCACATACATACGCATGAGCATATCCGCCCAGTCACAAGACTCGGTTCCACCGGCTCCTGCATGTATGCTCAGTAAAGCCGGTCGTACATCCATTGGTTCACTAAGAAAACTTTCAACTTCCAAGTCTTCAATTTTTGCGACCAAGCCCTTTAATTCCTTTGAGAATTCAGCGGACAATGCAGTATCTGACTCATCTTCATCACAAAGTTCAGACATTGCTTCAATGTCACCGACCTGATTTTTGAAGCTCTCAATCTTTTCTACAATTTGCTTCAGACGGTTGCATTCCGAACTAACCCGCTTGGCTTCATTTTGATCGTCCCAGAAGGTTGGACTGGACATCTGTTCCTCCATTTCCACGATGCTTATTTTTTTCGCGTCGCATTCAAGAAAGGACCATAAATGGTTGGTTCTTTTGAGTAGGGTTTGCAGTTCAGCTTTTTCTTCCGGGGTAATCATATAAAATATTTTAAACGGTAAAATCGGTTCCCTCAGGTACATCTAAGTGAAGTCCACATTCACGACCATGCCCCCCATGACGCGCATCCTCAGTTTTCTCGACCTCACTAAGTTTCCGGGTGCTGTGCCAATCACCAACTGAATCATAATCCATACCCTCCAATGGATGATAAGGGAGATCATTGTTTGGTAAATATTGATAAGTCTCCCGATCTTCCCAGTCCAAAATAGGATAGAGTTTAAGAACTCCATTTTGCCGTTCTATAAAGTTTAATTTCTTACGGTCTGTGGCCTGAGTTCTACGTAAGCCTGCCATCCACACTGTTGCATCTAACTCCTGTAATGCCCGGTTCATTGGTTCTTTTTTATTCATCCAATTATATTTGGACATTCCATCCTTCCCCTGCTCCCACAACTTCCCAAAGGAAGCTTCCTGAAAAGCAGGAGATAGGCGGGCCGAATAAACCAATGCCTTGAAATTTAATTTTTCCTGTAATTTCAGGGCGTATTCATAAGTTCCGGGAAACAAATATCCAGTATCTATAAAAACGATGGGAATTTCCTTACTTGCTTCCCTTACCAAATGAATCATCACGGCACTTTGTAGACCAAAACTTGTAGAGGTGAGTAATCCAGTGCCAAAATTTTCCCACGCCCAACGGATACGCCCAGAAGCATCCATCCCCCCAAGGGTTTCATTGGCATCCCCCAAATCTATTTGTTCAATTGTCATATGGTGCAAAGATCCACCATGGCAAAATTTTGCCAGTGAGTAAAGAGTGGGCATCAATTATGACTCAGGGAAATAGGATTGGCTCAATCATCCGAGTTGCTTATTTTGAAAATCATGGACGAAATTGAGCAACTTTGCCACCGCTACCCTGCTTTAAAATCTTGTGAAGCTTCAATACATGAATCTTCCCAACTGCTTGTAGATACCTTTCGTTCAGGGAATAAACTTTTGCTTTGTGGTAATGGTGGAAGTGCTGCCGACTGCGAACATATCTCAGGCGAATTGATCAAACGCTTTAATAACCCTCGTGTACTCACCCCCGAATTGTCTGATCGATTGGGCCCAGAACTCTCCCAGAACCTGCACGGCGGACTACCCGCTCTTTCTCTTCCTTCGATGGTAGGATTCCATACCGCCTTTGCCAATGATGACGATCCCAGCTATGCATTTGCCCAGCAAGTGCTCGCATTTGGAAAAAGCGGAGATCTCCTCTTAGCCATAAGTACCTCTGGTAACTCGCAAAACTTACTCCATGCAGTCAAAACGGCCAAAGCAATGGGAGTAAAAACACTTGCACTTACCGGTAATTCTGGCGGAAAAATCGCTCCCCTTTGTGACCTCGTGATTATGGCCCCTGCTCACAAAACCCCAGATATTCAGGAATTTCACTTACCCATCTATCATGCTCTCTGCACTGTGGTGGAAAACCGTTTATTTCCCGACCCGGCATAGATGCCAGAAATCTTATCGAATCCCTTAGACTCCCTACCCCGGGAACTCTCTTCGCTGGCTGTAGAATTAGCAAAAGTAACAAAAATTGCCGGAGGACGCTTATTATTGGTGGGTGGCTCTGTTCGTGATCTTCATTTAGGATCATCTCCCTCAGAAATCGATTGTGAGGTCCAAGGATTATCGATCGATCAATTAAAATCCACGCTTTCAAAAAACTATACCTGCCATGAGGTGGGAAAAGCGTTTGGTGTACTCAAATTACGTAGCCTGCCCGCCGAATTATCCCTTCCCCGCACCGAAATAAAGACTGGATCGGGACACAAAGGATTTTCTGTGGATATCGACCCAGACCTCCCTTTTTCCCGCTCTGTACAGAGGCGGGACTTTACCATCAATGCAATAGGCTTAGACCCTCTAACCAACGAACTATTCGATCCAACTGGTGGCATTGCAGACATTGAAAAACGTTTACTCCGCCACATTGGTCCGGCTTTCTCTGAAGACCCCCTGCGCGTCCTCAGGGCCATGCAATTCATTGCCCGCTTCAACTTAAATATTTCCCCCCAGACTCTTAGTCTGTGCAAGAGTATCTCCATGGAGAACCTCCCACCAGAGCGCCTTTTTGAAGAATGGAAGAAATTACTCATCAAGGGCAATAATCTCTCCGCCGCTCTCAATTTCTTAAACGATTGCAATTGGCTTAAATATTTTCCTGAACTTCTCGCCCTGGTTGGATGCGAGCAGGAACCAGAGTGGCACCCGGAGGGAGATGCCTGGGTACACACCCTTCATTGTATGGATGCTTTTGCCCGCGAACGCACAGGAAATGAGTGGGAAGACCTTGTGGTTGGATTTGCCGTGCTTTGTCATGATCTCGGGAAACCTATGACCACCGTAATTGGAGAGGATGGGCGCATACGATCTCCCCTTCACGAACCAAGAGGAGAACAACCTACCCGTGCCTTTTTATCCAGGCTCACCAATCAAGTAGAACTACATGAACAAGTAGTACCCCTTGTTCGACGCCACTTGACTCCGCGCACTTTTTACAAAGACCAAGCAAGTGATGGTGCCATTCGCCGTCTTGCCAGTATGGTAAAAAGAATCGACCGCTTAGTTAGAGTGGCCGCCGCAGATATTGCTGGTCGTCCACCTCGAAATGATGAGTTCCCTGAAGGGCCCTGGTTACTCAAACGTGCAGAGGAATTAAAAGTGAAGGACTCTGTACCCAAACCAATCATTCTCGGCCGGCACTTAATTCAAAAGGGGATGAAGCCAGGTGCTGACTTTGGTCCAATTTTAAAAAAATGCTTAGAGGCTCAATTGGATGGAATATTTGATGACTTAATTTCAGGACTTGATTTTTTGGAAAAACAGCTGCCTATTAATTAAATGCGTTTGTATGTAATTTTTTCCCTTTGCATATTCAGACTAACTTTACCATCAATTGCCGAGAAGAATCAAACGACCGAGGAACTACTCGGAAAACTTGATTCCCTAAGATTTAATTACACCAAGGCGAGCAATTTTCTTAATGAAAATGAAAGGGCGAGGAAGGATGCGGCCAAGAAAGACGATGAGCTCCCCCGTAATGTAAGGCAACAAAATCAACAAAAAAGGATAAGCGAATCGGGTTGGTTAGAGCTTTTTCAAAATAAGAAAAAAACTTACGACGAGTACCTTTCATGCTTGGTCCATAGCTTTGTATCTCTTCCTTCTGCCAATCCGAGATTTGAGGAAATTAAAAAGGAACTCAATCAACAGCATCCAGATAACTGTAAAAACTCCCTGACTGAATCATGGACAACTCAACATCGACTGCTCGCACAAAAGTTTTACCTGCACCTTGTCAACCCAGGGATCGATAAGAAGAAAGCGGCATTCTTTGCCAAATTAACTAAGCCAGGAGGCGGTATAAAATTTGAAGATTTCCTGCACTTCATCGGCATCGGAGTGGAACCACAAAACTGGGATATTCAGAATATTTACACCTTGGCTGCCTTACGTGTAGGAGAAACTTCTACCGCAAGATCGGAAAATAAGAAATTAATTCGCAAGGCAACCAAGTATTCCCGATTGGACGAACCGGAAAATCAATTTAATTTAAGAATAAGAAAAGAGTTAAGGGCATACAAGTTACACCGGGCATTGATCGAAGTAATTGATGGCAAAGAGAAGGAAGCCACAAAATACCTTTCAGAAGCCATGGATATTGCACCCGCTCATTCACCGAGTAATGAACTCAAAAAAATAATCGATGAAACCAAGTTTATGCTTGGTCAATCACAGCAGTAAAAAACCCAAACATCCAGCACAGTTTCAAGGTGGTAAGGAAATAAACCCTCGAGGTTTTACACTTCTCCTTAGCCTACTTACGAAATGTGGCTCGATACTTGGAAAGCTTGGCTTCTACCATTACAAGTTCTTCTTGGCTTAGTTCCTTGTACCCTCGCCCAATTGGCCATCCGTAGCCCCAGCGATACCAAGTTGGGAAATGTGGGACTCCGCCTATACGAACAGCTTCATACATTAATTGAGCGAGTTGTGGATTGCCCGTCTTTTTCTCCACACAATTTTTAAAGTCAAGATCTGCCTGTTCCCGTTCTTTCTCAGTGCCCCCTCGCCAGTAGGCTAAGTCATGCTTATGGCAACATTCTTTCCACAATTCGGGATTTTTAAAAGTGCCATCCAGGAACAAACTGCACCCATCACTGGTAAAATCAGTTAACTCAGAAAGTGAATCCTTACAGGAGATGGAAGTTGAAAATAAAAAAACTGCCCCAAAAAATGCAGCAAGTAGCTTCACGAAACCTTTTGTCCTAAATGTGTAAGGCTGGAATCACTGGGTAATTGAAAGGCACGCAAACCAAAAATAGGCAGAGTTGCCAAGAAATGATCAAATATATCTGACTGAATTGCTTCGTATTCGATCCATCGAACATCGTTTACAAATACATAGATCTCGATGGGTACTCCCTTTTCACTGGGAGCTAACTGACGTACGAGAAAGGTCATGCCTTCTTTATGTATATTGGCATGGGACCGTAAGTACTCCTTACAATAGGCACGAAAGGTTCCGATATTGGTGAGATTTCTACCGTTCAACAGCGGTGAAACGACTCCCAATTCATCGAGGTTCATCCCTTTGCTACCGATTTCCGACTTCTTGGAATTCAAATAAGGTTGGAGGCATTCAATCCTTTCCAAGTCCTCCACTTCCGATCGTTTAAGAAAGCGAACACTGGAAATATCCAGGCTGATACTCCGCTTGATCCGCCGCCCACCCGACTCGCTCATGCCCCGCCAGTTCTTGAAGGCATCGCTGACCAAGGCATGTGCGGGAATGGTGGTGATGGTCTTATCCCAGTTTTGTACCTTCACTGTGGTCAGGGAAACATCGATCACATCGCCATCCGCTCCATACTTGGGCATTTCCACCCAATCTCCCTTACGGACCATATTGTTGGCAGTTAACTGAATCCCGGCAACAAGGCCGAGAATCACATCCTTGAAGACCAACAACAAGACAGCGGTCAGAGCTCCCAGTCCTGAAAAGAAATAAACGGGAGATTTATCCAGCAGTATGGAGAGGATAAAAATTACTCCGGTGGCATTGACCACCAGCTTGATAGCCTGACAAATCCCCTTCAGGGGTAATTTCGAAGAAAGACTCGATTCTTCATAACTATCGTGCAAGGCATTGATCAGAGCGTCGATGCTCCATAATGCGATGACCACCAAGTAAAGGTTTACTGAAACCTCGATTATACCAAGAAGTACCTCATAGGGTCCAAGCATAACCGGTGAAAGAGCACTGATCACAAAAGCAGGAGCTATGTGAGACAGGCGATGAAAGAATTTTTCCTTAAGAAAATGCTCCCCAACTCGGGTTTTGGTTTTTTTTGCAAGGGAACGAACCACCCCGAGTACAAAGCCTTTGACGATTAAGTTGGCCAACCAAGCGATCAAAAGAACGAGAATCAAGCAGATCACAGCGATTAACAGATCAGTACCTGGAGCAATGGTGATTGAATCGTCAGGACCTAAGCTCAGATAAGCATAAACATCCCTAAATAAAGAGTGGAGTTGGTCGATCATATCTATCCCTACACTAAACCCAAAATATAAAGTGTGCTCAATGCAAAAGCTCTTATCGTAAATTAATTAGTGAGCACCAAAAAAACGCCTTAGCTAAGCAAACATAACAATCCAAGTAAGGCTGACCTAACTCTGTGATTTTTGGTTTGTAGAAAAGTAACTGGATACAACACCGGCAATCAAAGCAAACAAACCGAAGTGAAGTAATAAACTTGGAGAACCCTCCATAGTATAATATGGCACACCCCGCTCCCACTTAAAAGGATCTACATCATGCGTTCTATTTGCTTGCTCAGAAAAAGCCTGCATGTACGCAAAAACAGATGGTATAATCATCATAACTACACCGGTTATAATGAGTACAATGGATACGAGGTTTGGGAGACCAAATTTTTTCTTTGAACCAATACCAAAAACGAGAGAACAAAAAAGAGTAACCAGCAGGATGTAGGGCAAATGAGTTAATATTGGGAATATCTGTAACATTGTTGTAGAAAGGTTATATATTATAAAGTAGAAATCAACGCAGAGAATTCCCGATCCAGTCAATCACTGCATCGATCATTGGTTTTTCCCCATCATCGGAAAACACATGATTTGCACCGGGAATCTCCACCAGTTTTTTCGGCTCATTGGCGTGGGCGAAAATTTCCTGAGAATCTTCGATTGGTACGACATCGTCCTCGGTTCCATGCACTAACAACCAGGGAACTTTTACTTCGGATGCTTTAGGAGCTGTCGTAATAATGCTTTCCAAGTCATCCTTAAAGGTACTGGAAAGTGGACAGCTTGCCTCTTCCCACATACATCCAGAGTCTGGTGTCACCTCTCCGAATTCACGCTCGTAAAATGCTTGGGTGTTTACCATTCCCGCAAGGGAGATCAACAATTTGATCCGTTCATCAGAAGCCGCCGCCAATACTCCGACCGCCCCGCCCATACTATGTCCGGCATAAATGACTCGATAGCCTGAGGCATCAGCGGCACAAAGAACTGCTTTCAAATCATCTACCTCCTTGGAAATAGTCGATTGCCTAAAATCTCCGCCCGAACCTCCATTGCCCGAAAAAGAAAAACGCAAAACGGGCAAGCCCTCGGCAGCCACTGCCTCTGCAAGTGCTACAACGAAAGGGCGATCCTTATTTCCCGTCAGCCCATGCCCGATAATCAATAAATTGCGGGCATTTTCCTGCCCGGCGTGAAAAGTATATTCAATAATTTCTTCATCTTGGTTCTTGATCGTTTCTTCCATATCCACATGGGATAACCATACCTTGGCCATACTGGCAAGCACCCAACTACTAAAACCACAAAAAAAGGCTGATCCCGCACTTAGCGGAATCAACCCTTAAATAGATGAATTCTTAAATTCCTAAATTAAGCAATTTCGGAAGCGTGAAACTCTAACCAGTCATCCAAGTTGTTTAAGTTAATCGCATCCTTAGGATCTCCATCAGCCAATCCATTTGCCGAAAGAATGCTTTGGCGGGTCGCATCGTCGTGAATGTATCCAGTAATGGATGCATTAAGGGAAGAAACCGTATCGCTATCAAGCTTCACATCAGACTGAGATTTCACCCATGCTTCAAATTGTGGATAGGTGGGCTTAGATTCAGTAATGTAGGAACGAACGGAATCAGCGTTCAAACCCAAGGCATCAATGACCATAGAATCATAACCAGCACCAATCCCGGGGTAACCATCGGCAATTTTTCCGGCAGCTTCCAAAGAAACTTTTTGCCAAAGGCGTGGAAGGTGAAGAACACCTAAAGGACCGACTGTACCGGAACTAATCAGAGGAACTATTTTGGACATATTATATATATTTACGGGTTTACTATTAAGGATAAGAAAAAAATCGCTTCCCTAAAGGGTTGATATTTCATTCAAATTGGGACAACAATTTCTGCGCCTTTGAATCCAAAGGTAAAGATTATTTAGCAAGTTTTACTCAACAAAAATTATGAGCACCAAAGAAAAAAGAATTGGCTTTGTCGGCCTCGGTCGTATGGGCGCCAATATGGCCCGCAATTTAAAAGACAAAGGCTATCAAATTAGCACGGTCTATGACATCAACGAAAGTGTGGCATCCTCCCTTGCTGATGAACTTGGTTCACAAGCTGCCTCATCCTTAACTGAGGTAACTGCTCATTCGGATATCATCCTCACGGTGGTAACCAACGATGCCGCCATGGAGTCGATCTTCTTTAACGATGCAGACAACTTGTTTTCCAATTCCTCCGGGAAATTGTTTATCAATTGTGCCACCCTCTCCCCTGGGCTTCATGTCCGCCTGGAAGCTGCCGCGGCAGAGATCGGGGCTCAAACCCTTGAGGGCTGTATGGCCTCAAGCATCACTCAGGCACGCGAAGGTACTCTGTATTTAATGATTGGTGGACAGGAAGATGTTTTTAATTCCGTGAAAGACTTGCTTGACGATTTGAGCATCAATTTACGCTTCGTTGGAAAAGCCGGCAAGGCAGCCCAGGTCAAAGCCTTGGTCAATATGGTTATGAATATCAACACCGCGGCACTCGCAGAAGGCCTCGGCATTGCTGATGCTCTCGGACTCGACCTCAATATGATCTGTGAAATCTTCTCCCAAACCGGGGCCAATTCGCGTGTACTTGAAACCGATTCTGAGGATATGATAGGACGGGATCACGAGTGCTACTTCTCCGCCGATCATGCCGCCAAGGATTCAGGAATTGCTATTTCTGTGGCAGAAGCAGCCGGAATTAATGTCCCCTTGGCAAAAGCCACCCTTTCCCAGTATCAAAAAATGGTCGTGGCCGGACTTGGAGAACTTGATAAGTCTGGAGTTGCTGAGCTCACCTTCAAAGGAAGAGGCCCTGGTAATTAAGCCTGACTGGACTCGGGTATTTAAATTACCTCCCCCTAGCCCCACCTGAGCGGTGACCTGGGTTATGGTTTCTGCGGGACCGGTTTGACTGGCCTGAGTTACCCTGAAACCCGCCCCCTCCTCTTCGGTTAAAACCACCGGAGTTTTGCTTGCTTGGGTTATTCGCTTGCACCGGAGCATCAGGCAGTGAAATCCCTTCCGTGGATAGTCTTTCCATTTCCTTCTTGGACAAACGTTCAACTGCTGCCAATGCCGACCGATCTTCCGAAGTTATAAAGTTAATCGCCACCCCAGTCGATTGCGCCCGTCCTGTTCGTCCAATCCGGTGAACATAATCCTCGGCCTGCGGAGGGAAATCGTAATTGATAACATGAGAAATTCCTTCCACATCAATTCCACGAGCTGCAATATCTGTAGCCACAAGTACACGAATCTTACCACTTTTAAAATCACCCAATGCTCGGGCCCGTTGACCTTGTGAACGATTAGAATGGATGGCACCGGTGGTTATCCCCTTGCGGGATAATTGACGGGCAATCCGGTCCGCCCCGTGCTTGGTACGGGAAAAAACCAAGACCATGCTAAGTTCAGCATCTTTTATGATATGCTGAATAAGGTGCATCTTTTGGGGCTTCTCCACTTGGTAGGCGTATTGCTTAACTGTATCTGCTGGATTGGTTCGTCTACCAATCTCTACAACCTTGGGATTTTTTTGGAATTGATGGGTTAGTTTCTCAATTTCTTTAGATAATGTTGCAGAAAAAAGGAGGGTCTGTCGTTCCTTCGGTATTGCCTGTACAATTTTCCGGATATTGGGAAGGAAGCCCATATCGAGCATACGGTCTGCCTCGTCCAATACCAAATATTCAAGGCCCGAAAAGTCGACACATCCCTGATCCATCAAATCCATTAATCTACCTGGAGTAGCAATGACCAATTCATCACCTCTCCGCAAGGCCTGCTTTTGCGGCCCTTCGCCCACACCGCCATAGACCTGAGCTACGCGCAATTTTACATATTTGGAATAGGTGGATACATTCTCTCCTATTTGGACTACCAATTCACGAGTGGGAGAAAGCACAAGAGCCCGAGTGCCTGTTCGTCCCGATTTTTTAGCACGATCGTCTAATTTCTCCAACATCGGCAAGGTGAAAGCAGCAGTCTTGCCTGTACCAGTTTGAGCAATTCCCGTAAGGTCTCGACCTTCCAATATAAAAGGAATAGCAGATGCCTGAATGGGCGTGGGATTTTCATACCCGGACTCTTTGATCGCCCGTAATAAATTAGGGCCGAGCCCAAGTGTTTCAAAAGACATCGGCTTAACCTACTCTTTTTCAAACTATTGGCGATGGCATAATCTATGCCTACTGATATTTCTGCTAAGCCTGTTCTATGAACAAATAAATTATTGGTCTTACCTACTAGCTTTTAGAACAAATGGGAAAAAGTAAAAACTAAAGCCGGTAAGGAGTGTGAGTATAATTTAATTCGTCCAATACCCGCTCCAATTTCCGTCCATATTCAACATAGATTTCCACAGGGTCTCCCGCATCAGCATTTGTGGAATTTGCATCGTGAAAAACCGCTGCCAAGTGGGGCTCGATGGAGATCCCTCCATCATATCCATTTACTTGTAAGTCTTCTAAAATTTCCCGGACTTTTCCCTGCCCCTCTCCTGGATAGAGGTACACCTCCTTGCCCGCATTGTCCGCACTGGGTTCCAAGCAGTCTTTGATGTGCACATAAGCAATATGTTCGCGTACCTGTTGGTAAAATTCCCACGGATCCTGCCAGGGTTGACCCTCTTTGGAACGGTCGCGGTTAAATACCGGATTGGCGGTATCAAAGACCAGTTTCATTCCCGGTATGGCATCGAGTAGTTCATGGGTGTGCTGCCAGCTTAACCCACCATAGTTCATGCAGTTTTCATGCAGGGCAGTGATTCCATGATCGGCAAATTTCTCCACTATGATTTGCAGGCGGCGGATACGCTCATCCACCATCAGGTCTTCACCCTCCACTACCTTGTAGCTCATGATCCGTACCATTTTGGAACCAAGTGCTTTCATACGAGGAATCGCCCGATCCACCTCGTCCAAGGTAATGGAAAAATCATCCCGCACATCCTTCCCCCAGTTGGCAATGGCCGAACCGAAGGCATTGACATACACTCCTGCCTTATCCAAGGCTCTGCGGAACTCATCAAACTCAGAGTCCGAGACATCATGAAGGTTTTTACCATTCAAACATCTCGCCTCAATCGCATTCCATCCCAATTTCTGGGTGGTGGAGATTTGAACATTTCCATCCTGCGAGGCCTCGTCAGCAATTCCTGTAAGGTACATAATTTTTTCTT
>Ga0206130_10003642_pt1 | contig 19857 bp, 11 predicted proteins | sample Helgoland_Spring_9_FD_148637 | JGI IMG/M metagenome (GOLD analysis project Ga0206130, IMG submission 148637) | Pelagic subsurface seawater microbial communities from Kabeltonne, Helgoland, North Sea - Helgoland_Spring_Bloom_20160512_1 | ecosystem: Environmental > Aquatic > Marine > Epipelagic ... | reverse complement strand
TATAAAATACAAATAAATTTATTTTATGTTTTTTATTTTTATATATATATATATATATATATATATATATGTATAAAAAAATAATAGATCCTAAAAGTGGAGAAACAGTAAATATTCAATCTAATACAGGTAAAAATATAATTAAAAAATATTTAGAAAATTTAATTGCTAATCGTTCCTACAAACAAGCTGGAGGTAGACCACAGACAGCTACTAGAATAGATGAATTAAAAAATTTATTATATTTAAATATTGATACTCCTAAAATAGATGAAAGAATTATAAAATTAAAGAATAATAGTAATAATTATAATTTACCTGCATTTAATGTATGGAGGGAACAATTTAATAATCAATTACAAGAAGCAGTCTATCAAAAATCTATTTTAGAAAAGGGTTTTAAACTACGTTTTCAAAGAATAGCCCGTTATGATGAAATTTGTCAAAAAACTTCAAAGAATATGGTATTGCCAGAAAAAAATTTTTGTGAAGTAGAAATGGTACTAACCAGAATTAGATTGGATGATCATATTAAACTTTATGCTATTCCAAAAATAATTACTTCTGATGGTATAGATTTTACTGTATATGGCAGAAACTTTGCAGATTTACTATCAAGAGGTAGTTGGCAAGCTGCTGGGTTAGATAACTTGTCTATTGATGATATGAATGATCTATTTAAAACTCTATTTTTACAAAATGACGCAGGAATTTTTCCTCGTAAAGGAGTTGAATTTGAAATTTCAGGGTCATCAATTTTGAATTGTTTTAAAAAAGGATGGTTTATGAGTTTTGAAAAGTCAAAAGCAGCTGGTCCAATTGCTCAGGTAAAGTGGGAGCAAGAAGGGGGGAATAAAATCCTGAGTAGGTGGGTCTCTGGGATGGCCGACTGGATACAGGGGGGGCTGTGGGCTGGCGATACTCTAGACGAATGCAGGGAAAAAGGGATCGAGTTGTTCATAAAGGAAAAGCATTTCCCAGAGGAGGGGAGGGGCAAGGAGAGAGAGATCGCGGAGATGTGCGCATTAGTGGCGTGGCCACTCAGATTCACTGTACCTTGGATAGATATTTTGATGAATGTATTAGACAATAATACGTCTTCAAGTTTTCGAATGTCATTCATTAACCAGAATAGCCAAATTTGGTTTTTTTTAACGTATAAAGATATTGACGATCGAAGGAAATACGAAGCTAGGTACTCCAGCTCAGAGCCTTATACCAAGTCACAAGAAAAAATTAGGGAAGTATTGGGAGATAGACAAAATCTTTCAATTGATAGAGGAGACGAGGATAAGTTACATATATCATATTCAAAAGAACATGAAGCATATACTTTATATGAATTTAATCGCTATATTGATACACAAATTAATGGACTTTTACTGACAAATAATTCAAATACAAAATTTAATGGTAAATATATATATACCTGGAACCCTTTACACTATATAGATAGTAGCGATATAGATATTTCACTTACTGAAGAAATTCATTGGGTAGAATTTAAAGAAGTACATTTAGCTGGAGTAGCTAATATAGTTTACTATAGTAAAAGAGATAGTTATGGTAATCAACTAACAATAGATGACTTTATAGATTATTGGACTTTAAATGGAATTGATGACAAAATTGGTAATATTAGTAATAATTTAGCATATAATATAAGAATATCAAAATCATTATTTGTAGGAAGTTCCTCCACCGCTACTAAAGATGGCCATAGAGACAATTATTACGGCATTACGACGTCTAGGAAGAGGGGGGAGAGCAAAGAATTTTTATTGAATAACTATACAATAACAGACCAATTAAGAAAAGAACAAAGTGTATACTGTAATCCTCTCAGTCGACATGGTCATATGCCAAGCCTCCAGGATATAGATTGTGTGAAAAAACTTTATAATATTGAACTAGACGATTTATGTACAAGAGGTAATGTTTCAGATAATCATAGATTAAACCCAGGAGCTCTAGATGATTATCCAAATAGGAAATATCCTTATTCTCAAATAATGACATATTTTAAAAAGGACGAGGTGGGCCAAAAATCTGATGAGTTATATTATGGTTATAAGTTAAAAGAATCAAATCCATATTCGAAAACTTGTGCTGTCACGTTATCTGATTCTGATTTTCCTCAAACGCTTGAAGCACCACCGAGTCCCCAAAGCTCTCAGACGGCTCCCACATATCTACAGGCGTGGGACCGAGCTAGGTGGCGCAGCTTTGTAGAGGCGGAGGGGGGAGAGGAATGGTTGGATTCGGATCGTTAAATCTAAGAGTTCTATTTAGCAATTGATAATTTTTAAAGTTTTGCTAAATATAAATGTAGTATTTGAAACCTATTGTTAAAAAAGTAGTTTGAAAATTTTTATAATAATTAATTATATAGTATATATTATATAATAAAAATCACAACCAGTTGGACCGTTCCCTATAATTACTACATTTTTATTACTTAAAATATTCATTTTTAAATCACCATTACTACTAAATCTATTTGATTCAATTATTTTTTTATAATTAGTAAAATTTTTATTATTTAAGTTAAATTTCAATGGATCTGTATACATTCCGGATGCTACTAACAAATAATTACTTTTAATATTTATTTTGGTATTATCGGTATGATCTAAATATGTAATATTCCATACCTCATCCTCATAATCAAATTCTGTTTTTATAACTTCACAATTAAAAAGTATGTAATTTAGAATATTATATTTTTTGGCATATTCTTTAAAATATATCATTAATTCGTCTCCTGATGGATATAAATTTGTTTTTTCAAAGTGCTTTAAATCGCTAAATGAATAAGAATATTTAGTAGTTTGAAGAGAATATTAGGATAATTTTTTGAAAACCATACACCTCCTATATTAGAATTCTTTTCTAAAATAATAATATTATAATTATTTTTTAAACAATATCTAGCGGTAGTTAATCCAGAGACACCTACTCCTATTATAACAAAAGTAGGTTGGATTTTTTAGAGTAAATATCCATTTAATATTATATTATTATTTTATATATAATAAAAATAAACTATAAATTTTATTCTTTTCAATCCTATTATAAAAAATTAGTTTAAATTTTTTAATTATTTCTGAACAAAAAATTTCACATTTATTCTTATCATTGGGAGAGTTATAACTATCTTAACTACGGATTATTTATAACCAACTGCTCCAATGACCCCCATCAAGTTACGGTGTGTGCAGACGTCTTCGTTATAATTTAACTTCTCACCTAGCATGTTATACTCTGGTGATTCTATCCATTGGCGTTCTGGGAACCTAACTCCGGATTTTTTTATGTTAGTTAGGATTGGTTGCTGAGACCACAACCAACATTTTTTTGGTGCATTAGGATCTTTACTACCATAAAGAATTCCTTTTGCTACTGGTGTGCCGGGTTATTAGATTGTGCATATAGAGTATATGATGATATAGGTATACAATCGGTTTTTTGAACTCTTAAGCCTTGTCCGGTTACAACTTCACATTTACTTTCATCATTACATACACCTAAAGAACAATTTTGTTCAGGTGAATCTTGATTGGGATATCTAACTTTAATAGTTGAAGGTTGTGCATTATTATTTGTTCCACTAGTTTGTGTAGTAGATTGTGCATACAGAGTATATGGTGATATAGGTATACAATCGGTTTTTTGAACTCTTAAGCCTTGTCCGGTTACAATTTCACATTTACTTTCATCATTACATACACCTAAAGAACAATTTTGTTCAGGTGAATCTTGATAGGGATATCTAACTCTAATAGTTGAAGATTGTGCATTATTTGTTCCACTAGTTTGTGTAGTAGATTGTGTTGGTAGTGCTGCTGCTGGACCGGTCTTAGTGACTTGTGTAGTAGATTGTGTTGATAGTGCCGCTGCTGATGCTGCTTCTCCTGCTGTTGTTTCTGGTGTGCTACCTAGTATTTGAACTTGAAGATTCATCGTATCATCTGAAGTATAATGTTCAATATTTTGATGTTTTTTAGATAATTTAGATTTCTTTATAAAAAAAGTAGTTCCTAATAAAAGAATAATTAATAAAATAATAAGAAAATTTATAAAAGTTAATTTCATATATATATATATATATACGTATAAATATATAAAATTAAAACCAAAATATTTCAAATAAAAGCATAGAATTTATACACCTATTTAATTACTATAACATACCTTGATTATCCAACAAGTAGAGCCGGTATGGGTCATACTTACAATTTGTACTCAACAAGTTGCTTTTTTTAATACTATAGAAACACTAAGTTCATCTGTTTCTATTATAGATACTTTATAACAATTTTCTAGAATAACCTTGGTTACCCTCTATTGTGAATTGGGAGGAAGGGCTATTTCAATATATAATATTTATTATATATAATAAAAAAATAACTATAAAAAAAAATTTAATTCATTTTTTTTTTTTATCACAATAACTAGATAATTTAGGAAGATTATATTCATATGGGCATGCTAATGGTCCATTAGAATGTAGAATAGAAACTTCATTGGAAGTCAAACAAAAAGGATATAAATTAAAACAAGATATTAAACCGTCATATCCGTCCCAATTATTAACATATAAATTTCCATTATAAACATTAGGACAGTCAGTAGCAATAGTAGTACCTTGTGTTGGTACCCATGTTGTATGTAATGTTCCGTCTACATGGACATCCATTTGACATTCGCATAATGATATTGCCAAATGAAACCATCTATTTAGTGGTATATTTTCGATGGTACATAAATTTTTGTCACAAAAAAAATTATGATTAGTTATAGGATTCATACTAACAGGCTTACAACTGCCAAAATCAGTGATTTTTTCAATATATCCATCATGATCAAGCTTTATAGGACAATAGCCAGTATTAGATTTATCATCAATAGTACTTTCGCAATTATTAACTAAAATAGTATCACTGATAGGTTCTCCTTTTTTAAAACCTAATCTCTCAAGTGCTTTAGTAACATTTTCTGGTTTTTTTAAACATAATTTTTCATAATTCCATTTATATGGAAATTTACAAAGTTTATCAGCCGGTACACCTAATTTACCATCGGTATGTCTAATACTAGAAGTAGTACCAACTTTGATAACAATATTATTTTTAAATTTATCAAACCAAACTCCAGGATTAGTTACATTAGCATCTTTATCTCCAACATGAAAAATATGTTTAGGCTTTCCCATATTATAGTTCCAATCGTTAACGAAAATCCACACAGAATAACTGTATTTACTTCCATAATTACTGTATGGCAATAGTTCTCTATTAATATTAATAGGTTTCATAGCAGTTTTTAATTTTACAAGATTATATTTAATAATATTGTATCTATAAGTCCTATATGTTTTAAAAATTAATAATATAAGAAATAATATTGATATAGTTAATACTATATTTAAAAAAGCTTTATTTTCAATAAATTTAGTAATATTCATAATAGTATATAATATATATACTAAATAATTTTAGTATATATTTTTTTTTTTAGATAAATAATAAATATAGTTTTAGACCTTTATACTCTTAAAGTTATAAATTTGGGTTTTATAATCGGAATAAAAAAATTTAAGGAATTAAGTGTTAAGATTTATAAATTTTTTTTATAAATATTTATATATTATATAAATAATATGTAAATGAGATATTTAGGTTGTTAGGTTTAAAGCTAATCTAATAGACCATCTTGTTTATTTTCACCAATAGAGCCTCCTGCGTCAAATTCAGTATCTCCAACACCTACACTAACATCAATAGATACAGATCCTTGAATCTTGTCGATTATTTTTTTAAATAATGTCTTAGGAAATTTTCTACCAAATGGACCTTGTTTAAATAATGTAATAATATTATGTTTATAAATAATTGGTATAATAGAGTTTTTAGGTAGAGGATACTGATATAATTTCATATTAGAAAAGTAGCCTTTGAAACCACCATCAGGACAAATTTCAATATCATTTTTTTTGTTTAAATAAGGTACATTTGATAAATATTTTGATTTATATAATTTACCATTAATACAAAGATCTAAATTTCTATTATCTAATATAATACAAATATGTATCCATTTTTGTAATGGGACTTCTTTATATGAAATTGCTTCAAGTTTTAAATCAGTAAAATCTTTATTTTCTTCATCAGATTGGGTAGCTCCATAAATAGGAACTATAATATTTAAATCATTGACTTTTTTACCTAATGTTACTAATAAATTAGGATTCCATGAAATAATTTTCTTATCTCTATCATATTTATAATTCCAGTCTTCTATATAAATCCAAAAACTAAGACTATAGGCAAGTCCTAAATTACTAGGTTCATTTGAATTATGAATAAATTTACTAGATTTTAATGACTCAACATGTTTAGGATTTGGTACTAGAGTATTATTTTTAGGATCTAAAATTTTTAAAGGATTTTTTGCTGAAATAGGGTCTAATATAGGTTCATATAATATTTTTTTCCAATATTTACTGTATTTATAATAGGAGTATATAATAAATATAATCAATGCTATGATACAAATATAATAAAGTGTTTTACTCATTTATATTATATTACTATATTAAAATTCATTTTTATAGAATATTTATTTGAAAATAAAGTTAAATAAAATATGTATATATATATATGATTAAATTAACAGATCAGGAAATAGTAGAAGGAATTTTAGGTTCAACAGGGTGGGTTTTATTCTTTTTTTATTTGAGAAATAGAGTAGAATGGCCGACACCTATAGAAGGATTTTTAGCTTGGACATTGTTATGGTGGCTTCGTAAAATAGGTATGCATATTTATAAAGGATATAAAGAAGAAAATAATATAAAAGATAAATTTTATAAATTAATTTAAATATACAATATTAGATATTATTATGTATAAATATCCAGTATTAAATTTAATTAAATTATCTAATAGCAAATAATTTAATAGAGAATCTAATGATTTATTAAAAAATTTATTAAAAGATAATAATAAAAAAAAATTTAAATCAATAAAAAAACTGTAGAAAAAAAAATAATCAAGTTCCTTATATTACCTATAATACATTTGATACAGAGTATAAAATATACAATATTAATAATATAAATAATTTTTTAAATCAATTTATTGAGGAGCAGCAGTAGTAGGACAATTTTCACTTAAATTATAATATACTCCCATCTCTTCTAATTCTTGTTTTAATTCAGTAGGAGTTTTTTCAGAAGCCTGGCTACAAAATTGTTTATTTCTACGATTTTTATTACCATGTTGTTTGCAAAATTTATAAGGACCTCCAGAAGTATTTAATAAATCTATTAATTCTTTATGATCCTGCAGTGTTTTATATCTGCTTGCACTAATTTTTTTACATTTGCCGGCAGTATCACCAGTTGTATTAGGTTTACACATAGCATTTTTACCACACCAGAAGCTCTTATTATTTGTTTTTGTTGCATCAGTTTTACATTCTTTACCTTCAACATTAGATCTTGGTCTATCAGTATCTTTGTCACAGTTAGCATCTCCCTCTCCATCCTCTTCTCCGTCGTCTTGAAAGGTAACCATATCCATGAAATCTGATCCTTTTTCAAATATAGATTTAGGAATTTTACGATCAGGGTCCATTGGTCTAAAAGGTTGTTTAATTAAACCTAATTTTAATAGAATCTTCTGCATTATACTGGTTTGTCTTGGTCCTTTCTCAAATTTATGATTAATCATGTGTGGACTAATTGAATAATTACTATAAGCTAATGAGCCAATTTTACCGGAAAATCCACCATCTTGAGTAACATAAACATCCATATAATTTTGAAGAGGTGCTCCATCTAATACAAATGTATCTGATAACTTACCATCCATGTATACATCAACTTGTTTACCAAATAATACTATATAAACATTACACCATTTATTGATAGGAATATCTTTTACGACAAATTTTTTAGTGCCGGAATTGGTAGTCATAAATATTACAAGATCATTTATATAGGGATCAATATAAACGGCTGGACCAACAACATCATCTTTTCCTACAGGATCTTTAGGTGAATTAAGTCCTTCAATAAGTGTACATTTACCATATTTTTTATCAGTATGACTATAACCTTTACATTCATAACCATCACTACAAGCAAATAAACTAGGATAACGTGCTCGTACTTTACATAATTTAGGTGCGTTTGTATTAGGATCTCTTTCATATTTACCATCTTTCATATCTTCTTCAAATTCAGATGGTTTTCTACATTTACCAAAGCCATCTCTATTTATATCAACGCATTCATAGTCTCCTTGACATTGTAATTTTGCGAATTCTTGACGTTGTTGACTAGAAACTTTTTGTAATTTATTTAAACTGGTAAATTTTCCTTTAGAGATACATCTTTTACCATCCATTCTTATATCTAATTCAGAAATAAATCCTTCTGTTTGTCTTTCGGGAGGTTTTACACCATCGGTAACAGAGCTATATTTACCTCTTGTAAAAATATGTTTCCATTCTTTATGTTTATAATTCCAATTATCTAAATTAAACCAAAAACTCCATGTATAATTATATCCATCTTTAGGTTCTATAATTTTATCAGAAGGAATTTTAGCAGCATCTCTAGAGTCTCTTCCCTGTCTAAAAAATACTGGATTTGCTTTACTGAAACGATATTTCTTTATTAAAAAATATATTAATAAAATAATTAATATTATTACTATTATAGTCACCATAACTTTGAAACTTGTACTATTTCTAGGTGGAATTTTACTTTTAACTGTAGTAGCAAATGACATATTTATTATTATATTAATAGAAAATAATTTAATATAAATTCAATAACATAATATCATATTAATTTTATATTGTTAATAATATATTATGTCTAATATTCCATTAATAATACACCAAATTTGGTGGCAAGGATATAAAAATTTACCAAATGAATACTTAATATATAGAAATTCATGGATACTTAAACATCCCAATTGGAAATTAATTTTTTGGGATAAAGAAAAAATAGAAAAATTTATAATAAATATTAATAAAGATTTATGTGAAATACTATATAAATTACCATACATGATTCAAAAAATAGATTTTTCAAAATATATTATTTTGTATTATTGTGGAGGAGTTTATGTTGATATGGATACAATTTGTGAAGAAAAATTAGATTATTTGTTAGTAAAATATAAACATGGATTAATATTATCTAAAATAGATATTTACGATAATTATAAATTAATAAATAATGGTATAATAATTTCAGAAAAATATCATGAATTTTTTTTATATCTTTATTATGAAATAGCGAAAAGTTTAAAAAAAAAAATTTATGAAAATAAAGATTTATATATACTTAATTCAACAGGTCCTATAGTATTTTCGAAAGCAGTACTTAACTATTTATTAAATTCAAAAAATAATATTAAGATATTAGATTCATATTATTTAGAGTCTTGTAAAATGTCAGAATTAGGAGATTGTAAAAATTCCGGAAAATATATTACCCATATTCATAAAGGATCATGGCAATCTATATTTTTTAAACTGCATTTTTATATTATAAAATTTTATAAAAAATATAATATTTATATATTAATTATTTTAAAAATTATATTAATATCTATTATTTTGAAAAAATAAAAAAAATATAATTAATTTATTTATTTTTTATAGATAATTATATCAACAAAAAAATAAAATATATATCATATAATATATAATAATATGTCTATATCAAATATTAATAAAAAGTTTTATAATTTTGGTTCAAATTTAGTAGGTAATAGAGTATTTGATTTATATCTTAAATATAATGGTATAAAATTACTTACTTCAGCAACTTTAGTTCCTCTTGCGTTGATACTAGGAAAAGATTTATTTGAAAAATATGTTGTTGATCAAAAAGGAGGTTATAGTATTCCAGAAAATATAACAGGAATAGATGATCCTTTAGTAGGTACATATCTTAAATTAAGTGGGCTTACAACTTTATATTCTATTACACCTCATACCTTAATTCCATTAGGTATTTTAATGGTTTTATATGATTTATATTTAGAAAATCAAAAAAATAATAAAACCAATTCACAATTAGGTGGAGGTAAAGATGAAATAATTGACTATGCTAAAAATATATGGGGAAATAGAATATTAGATTTATTTGTAAAATATCAAGGATTAAAAACATTAACATCCGTGACTTTAGTACCATTTGCGTTAATTTTAAGTAAAGATTTATTAGAAAATGCTTTAATAAAAAAACAACAAAAAGGAGGTGGATCTAAAATTAAAATACCAGAAAATGTAGCAGTAATAGATGATCCTTTATTAGGAAATTATTTAAAATTATCTGGAATAGGTGCGTTAACTCTAACATCAGAAACACTTATACCTTTAGGTCTTGCTGTATTATTATATCATTTATATATTAATCATTAAATATTTAGGTTAAAAATATATAATAATAATTATATTAATTATTATATATTCTATTTTTTTAATTATACTGATTAGTATTTCATTATAAATACATACCTTGCGGTGGTTTATTAAATTCATTTTTAACTAAAAATTTATTTACTAAATCAATAGTAATATTAATAGGAAGCTTAAATTCACTAAAATCATAAGAAATTATTTTAGCTTTTTCTTCTTGACTGATCGGTAAATCTTCTATAACTTTATCAACAGTATTATCAATTAAATTAGTAACTATAGAATCTATAGATTTGTCAAAAAATTCATTTTCTAATTTAGTATTTTCTGTAAATATATCAGAATTTTCTATAGATTTATTAGACAATTTATCTTCTAATTTAGTGTTTTGAGTATTTTCTATAGATTTATCAGACAATTCTTTTTCATCTCCAGTTTTATCTTTACTATCATTTGAAAGATTTTTATTAATGTCAGTTTTACCTTTTTCCACATTTAAATTATCGATTAAATTATTTAATTCATTTGATAAATTATTTTCTTTTGCGTATTCATATAAACTATCAGAAATAAATTTTTTAATATCATTATTATCATTAGTTTTAATAACTTTAAGAGCATATTCTTTGTAAATTTTAAATCTTCTATTAAGTTCTTTTTTTTCATAATTATCTTTAAAGTTATTTTCTTCAGAATTTTTAGAGGATTTATTTTGTAAAATTTTAAATGTATTTTGAAGAACTTTTTTTTTTTTTTTTTTTTTTTTTTTTTTTTTTTTTTCTTTTTCTTTCTGTTTTTTATCCTTAAGTCTTTCCTGGTATAATTTTTGTTCTAATATTTCCTGTTTTTCATTGTCAATATCAGATTTTATTTTGTTATTTTTTTGATTAGTGGCGTTTATATTATACAATGAATAACCATGAATAAGTCTGAGTACATTAATTTTACTCATAATAGTTTCAATACATCTTTTTAAATTACGAACACCTTCTTCTTTCATTGTATATTGGTTAATTATATGCTCGATTACATCATTATTTAATGTAATATCATCCTTTTTTAAAGCAAAACTATCTAATAATTTAGGAATAAGATAATCTTCAGCAATTTTTAATTTATCAGAATTATTAAATCCTTTAGTTTGAATTCTATAGAGTCGATCCAATAATATAGGGTTTATTTTTGTTTCATCATTATATGAGAAGATAAATGTGGCTTTTGACAAATCAAAGTCTATTCCTGAAAAATACTTATCTTGAAAAGCATTATTCTGAGAGAAATCTGTTAAATGACATAGTAAATTTGAGATTTCATCTCCTTTACTTGTTTCACTTAATTTATCTAATTCATCAAAATATATAATAGGATTCATTGTCTTTGATTCTTGAAGAATTTCTACTATTCTTCCACATTTAGCACCTTCATATGTGTAATCATGACCTATAAGAAATTCACTATTCTGCATACCTCCTAAAGGTATAAAAGCAAATGGGCGATTGATAGCTTTACAAACTCCGTCCTTAATTAATGTTGTTTTACCATTTCCAGGAGGACCCTGAATTGCAATACTATTACCATTTGATTTTGGATTAGTAATTTGTCTAGCAAGTTCTTGAATAATTTGAGTTTTAGCAAATTCATGACCATATATTGACTGATCTAATGTTTTTTTTACATTATAAAGATGTTTAACTATTTTAGGAGAAGGATCAGTAATATTAATAATAGTAGGAGTATATTTATCAAATGGAATAAGATTTACAGAATCAATCCATTGAGATAATTTATGAAATTCATTATCACCTTCGTCTAAAGTATAGTATAAATCTAATTTTTTTATGATTAGTGATTTTATACTTAAAGGTAAATTAGTCTGCATTATCTTAAATCTATGAGGGATTAATGATTTATCATAGTCTAATATTTGGTTTTCAATTTCTATAAATTTTTTTCTTTTATTTTCTGATAAGCTTTTTAAATATTCTTCTTCTTCTTCTGTATAAATTACATCTTCTGGAATATCATCTAATTCGTCATAATTAGACTCTGATTCTGAATTAAATTCTGAATCAGAATCAGATATTTCACTATCTGTTTCAGAGTCACTTTCTGAATATTTTTTTTTATTCTTATTTTTTATGAAATTCATTGCTTTATTAATTAACATTGATGTTAAAAGTTTATCAGCTGAATTTGATATATTAATTTTATATGTTTCTTTGTTTTGAAAAATGTCTTTTTTATTTTTATTTTGAGGAATGTCTTTTTTTTTAAGTGTTACAATTTTTTTTGGTAGAGTAGTGTGCGAAAATGTTGACTTTAAATTATCAGAATCTATACCAGTATCATTACCTTTTTCAATATTTTCATATTTTTTAGAAATTTCTTCTGTATTATTATCTTCTTTTTTTTTTTTTTTTTTATCTTTAGAATTTTTAATTTTTTTTTGCTTAATATTATTTTGTTCTAATGCCTTAGAACGTGTAAAATATCCGTTATTATTATTTTCAACTTCCATTATATTATTAATATATATAAAATATATTTAAATCAAATTTATTATATATATATATCTAATATTTTCTATATATATATGTATTTTTAAATAGATTTTAAAGTAATAATATTATATTTATTTAAAGAATTATAAAAATTTGATTTAAATCAATATTTTAAATTCATTTAAAAAAAAAAATCATTATAATAATATAATGTCGATATTTCAGGAACTAGATTACAATTCCCAAATTGATAAGATTACTGGAGTTCAATTTTCGGTATTATCGCCAGATGAGATTAGAAGAAGATCAGTGGCTGAAATTTTCACACAAGAGATTTACGATGGTGACAAACCTAAAATTGGGGGTTTATTTGACCCTAGAATGGGTGTTTTAGATCATGCTAAAAAATGTCCTACAGATCAGTTAGATAATCGTCAATGTCCTGGTTATTTTGGTCATATTGAATTAGCTATGCCAGTATTTCACATTCAATATCAAAAATATGTTTTACAAACATTAAAATGTGTATGTTGGAAATGTTCTAAATTATTGATATCCCCAGATGATCCTGATATTAGAAAAATTATTTTAAAAAAAAAAGGTGTAAATAGATTTGTTTCTGTTGTTAGTCTGATCTCAAAAGTAAAAAGATGTGGTGAAAAAAATCATGATGGTTGTGGAGCACCTAGACCTATAGTAAGGAAAGATAATAATGGAATTGGTAAAATTATAGCTGAATGGAAGTTAGCCGGTGAAGGTTCTACTGATGAAAAAAAAATACAACGAATTTATTGGGATGCGAGTGATATACATAAAATTTTAAGACGTATTTCAGATGAAGAATGTGAAGTTATGGGATTTAGTAGAAAATTTTGTAGACCGGATTGGCTTATATGTTCTGTATTTGGAGTCTGTCCTCCCAGTGTAAGACCATCAGTTAGAGCTGATAATAATACCAGAATGGAGGATGATTTAACACATAAATTATGTGATATTGTTAAAACTAATAGAACATTAAAAAGTAAATTACAACATAATGCTCCCAAAAAAGTTATTGATGAATGGTATCAATTATTACAATATCATATTGCCACATTTGTTGATAATACTTTACCTGGTATACCTCCAGCACAACAACGATCCGGTAGAGCTTTAAAGTCTATTAAAGAAAGACTTAAATCAAAAGAAGGACGTGTTAGAGGTAATTTAATGGGTAAACGTGTAGATTATTCCGCTAGAAGTGTAATTACACCTGATCCTAATATTAGTATTAATGAACTTGGTGTTCCGGAAGATATTGCTAAAAATTTAACATATCCTGAAATTGTAACTAAATATAATATTGAAAAATTAAAAAAATTAGTTCATAATGGATATGATATTTACCCTGGTGCAAAATCAATTAAAAGAATAAAAGACAGTAAAATTATTTCTTTAAAAGTTATAGATACTAAAAATTATAATCTTGAAATAGGTGATATATTAAACAGACATCTTATTGATGGTGATATAGTTTTATTTAATCGTCAACCATCTTTACATAAAATGAGTATGATGTGTCATAAAGTTAGAGTTTTAAAATATAAAACATTTAGACTTAATGTTAGTGTTACTACACCATATAATGCTGATTTTGATGGTGATGAAATGAATATGCATGTACCTCAATCTATACAAACTGCAACTGAATTACAAGAATTAGCTTCTGTTGAAACTCAAATAATAACTCCTGCTACACATAAACCAATTATAGCACTTGTACAAGACAGCATAATCGGATCATATCTATTTACTCGTTATGATAATTATTTAACTAAATCAGAAGTTCTTGATTTATTAATTTGGATTAAAACTTTCGATGGTAACCTTCCTGAACCTGATATTAAAAAGGATACTCCTATTACTCAAATAGATGTAGAACAACCATGGTTTCCTAAATATAAGTATATTATCAATGGTATTATACCATATGATTTATGGAGTGGAAGAACTATATTTTCTCTAATTATTCCCGATATAAATATGGTAAAAAATAATGATTCATATGCTACTGCAAGTGAATCTCAAAAATTTATGCATAAAGTTATTATTGATAGAGGTAAAGTTATCAACGGAGTTTTTGATAAAAGTATATTAGGAACTAAAGAAAAGGGTATTGTTCATATAATTTATAATGAATATGGTCCAGAAAGAACTAAACAATTTTTAGATGATGCCCAAAATTTAATTACTAATTGGGTCTTAATGTCAGGATTTAGTGTAGGTTTAGGTGATCTTATACCTGATGAGCAGCCTCAAAATAAAATGAAAAAAGAAATTATAGATAAAAAAAAAACTGTTATAGAGTTAATTGAACATGTCCATAAAGGTATATTACAAAATGATTCTGGTAAATCTAACTCTGAAGAATATGAAATGCAAGTTTCGGCTGCTTTAGGAAATGCTATGAATGAAGCAGGTAAAATAGGATGTAAATATTTAGATTCTGACAACAGAATGACTAATTTAGTTAATTCTGGTTCAAAAGGTAGTAATATTAATATTGGACAGATGATTGCTTGTGTTGGACAACAATCTGTTGATGGCAAAAGAATTCCTTATGGATTTACTGATAGAACTTTGCCTCATTTTCATAAATATGATGACGGAGCTGCAGCAAGAGGATTTGTAGAAAATAGTTTTGTTAAAGGTCTTACACCAACCGAATTCTTCTTTCACGCAATGGGTGGTCGTGAAGGTCTTATTGATACTGCTGTAAAAACTTCTGAAACTGGATATATTCAACGTAAATTAGTTAAAGGTATGGAAGATGTTAGAGTTGAATTTGATTATACTGTTAGAAATGCAAATGGTCATATAATTCAATTTTTATATGGTGAAGATGGTATCGATCCTACTAAAATTGAAAGTCAATGTTTACCTACTATTATGATGAATTATGATGACATTGAAAAAACATATAAAATTCATAATGATGATAGTTGGAATATGTTTATTCATGATGATGAATTTGATAAATTGAATGATATTGATTTTAGTATTAGAGAGGAAAAGTATAACAAATACTTTAAGTCACTTCTGGATGATAAAAGACATTTTATCGAAAATATAAATTCTGGTAGATTAATTGAAAATGGTAAATTATATTATCCTATTAATTTAGATAGACTTGTTAATAATTGTGCTATCAGATTCGTATCTAAAGAACAACAAAATACTTCTAAAACTGATTTAACACCTATTTATATTTTAGAAAAAATTGAGGAATTATATAATAAACTTACTATTACTGACAATATGTTTAATGAAAATCGATTATTTATGATGTTGGTAAAATGTTGGCTATCACCTAATAAATTAATTAAAAAATTATCTATGAATAGAATTGGATTTGATTATATTATAGGAAATATTATTCAACAATTCTTTAATTCTATTTCACAACCTGGTGATTTGGTTGGAGTTATATCTGCGCAATCTATTGGTGAACCTTCTACGCAAATGACACTAAATACATTTCACTTTGCTGGAGTTGCCGGTAAATCACAAGTAACCAGAGGATTAGCTAGATTTAAAGAATTACTTAGTACTACTAAAAATGTTAAAAGTCCATATCTTACCATCTATCTTAATCAATGTTATGGAACTAATAAAGAAAAAGCACATAATATTATTAATGAAATATCTATTATCACTATCAAACAACTTATTAATTCTTCAGAAATATACTTCGAACCTGATGAATTTCCACAAACTTCTTTAGATAAAGGTCTATTAGATATATATAAAAAAATTTCTGAATATGGATTGTTATCTGAATCTAAAACAAATCCATGGGTATTGAGATTGAATTTTGATAGAAAAAAAATGGTTGATAAAAATATCAAAATGTGTGATCTCTATTATGCTATCATTAGTAAATTTAACTCTCCTACACCAAGTGAATCTGATGATATTTCATGTTTGTTCTCTGATGATAATAGTTCCGAATTAATTATGAGAATTAAATTAAAAAATAGAATTGCGGAAGATATATATAATGATCCCGCTGCTCCAGAAGAAGATACTATCTGTATTCTGAGAACACTAGAAAATACTATTTTAAATGATATTGAATTAACTGGTATTAAAGGTGTTACCAATGCTACTATGAGAAAAGATAGTGATCATTATATCTATGATATTGAAACAAATTCATATATACAAGAACCTGAATGGGTCATTGAAACTACAGGAAGTAATCTTATTGATATTTTCAAGCATCCTGCTGTTGACTCTTCTAGAACTGTTTCTAATGACATACATGAGGTATATGATGTACTAGGTATCGAAGCTGCTCGTACTGTTCTTATTAATGAAATTGATGAAATATTTTCTCAGTCTTCCGCAAATGTTAACCATAGACATCTTTCCTTACTTGCTGATGTTATGACTAATAAAGGTCAACTTATGTCAATTGATCGTCATGGTATTAATAAAAGTGATCGAGGACCTCTGGCAAAATGCTCTTTTGAAGAAACTCCCGATATTATTTCTAGAGCTGCCATTTTTGGTGAACTTGATAAAGTTAATGGTGTTTCTTCTAATATTATGCTTGGTCAAGAAGTTCCTGTTGGTACTGGAAGTGTAGATATACTTTTTGATGAAGAAAAATATTTTGAAATTTCTAGAAATATACACATTAATGATGACTCTGATGATTCTCATAAAATACAAGAAAATTCTGAAAAAGATCAATTTTTAGATAAATTATGTAAATCTGATAATTTTACTACTGATTTGTTTGACACTATTTAATATTCATTTATCATATTAATAATCTCTTCTATTATTTTTTTCAATATATCATATTCTTTATTACTAGATATTGTTAATAATATTTCATTATCAAATAAAATATAATCTATTTGTATTGGAAAATTATTCATTTCGCATTTATTATTATATTTTTTTATTTCAATATTCTCTAATCTTTTTTCTATTTTTTTTTCAGATATTTGTATAAATTCTCCGTTGTAAATTTTTCTATTATATATAAAAAAAAATATAAAATTTATTAACCATTTTTGTACTAATATTGAGTTATCTATTAATGAATCTAATTTATTATAATCTATTATATTAGAATTATTATACAAACATAAAGGAAATATTTTTTCACTATTTATTATTACAAAATAATTTATAAAAAATTTATTTAGTGATTTTAATAAATAATACTTAAATATACTTGTATATTCCATATCATTTTTTTTATATTTCTTGGATAATGATAATAACTCTTCCTTTGTAAAATAATAATTTATCTGAATTCTATTCAAATTTTCCTTTTCTGTCTCTTTATTCCTAATAAATATACTGTAAAAAAATTTATATAATAAAAATATTCCTATTGAATATCCATAATTTATTTCAATACCTATATTTATTTTTCTTAAATCATTAATTACATTAATCTCTTCGTATTTATCTCCTATATAATTATCTATTTCACTTATTATTATATTCTCATACTTTTCTAATATATATGATAAATGCACTATTATTGTATTATTTTCTTCTATTACATATATTGAAAATAAGCTATCATTAATTGTATTTATTTTGTTATAATTATCATGAAATACATATCTATTCACTAAATTTAATTTTTTATAATAGTCATTATTTAAATAATTATACTTTTTTAATAAATAAGTAAATAATTCATATCCATAATTTTTATTAATATTATAAAAACTATTTAAAAATATTAGTTTTGTAAAATTATTATTTACTAAATATTTATTAATTATACTTAATTCTATATTTACATCTAATTTTATGCTTTCTATTATTTCTTCATCTAATCTATAAATTTTATCTTTTAAACATAATTTATTGTTTTTTTCAATAGATAATATATTATTATCTAATACTTTATAACTTAAAGGTAGTTTAATTCTTTTATCTTTATAAATTATATCATTGTTTGATATTTTATACATTGATAATACTCTACCAATAATACTATTATTTCTTCCAATTACATTATAAAGTAAATATTGATTCAGATTTAAACTATAAAAAATACTAAATTTATCTTTTTTTTCTAAATAACCATAATTAGAATATATTGTACATACATATAATCCTATCCCTCTAAGATATTTGCTAATATCTGTTATTGTAAAACTTTTTTTTGAATATTTACTTTTAAATTCTATTTTATCTATTATTATAAATAATATAAAATATAAAATATATATATTATTTATTGATAATCTTGGAATAAAAATACTATTTTCATTAATTATTTTTCCTAAAATAATATTATAACTATCATAAAAATTTATTATATTCTTCCAATTCGTTACATAAAATTTCTCTTTTATTTTATAGTAAATCTTATTATAAATATTTTTTTTTTCACTTTGTTTTAGAATCGTTAGCTTTTTAAATTCTTTAATTTTATACTTTTTATTCATAATATTTTCTAGTATTTCATTATTCAATATTATTACATCATTTAATTTCGTTTCATCAATATAACTATAAATATCAAAATTATATAACAATCCCGTTATAAATATCATCAATATCATATCACTTTTTTCTATTTTTATTATATCAAACATTATACCTCTTTTATTCTCACAACTTAAATATAATTTGTAACAAAATTCATATAAATCTAGATAAGAAAAATTATCTATTATTTTTTTATTGGAATTTTTTACAAATACATCTAATACAATTTTTTTCTTTTTTTTTATTTCATTTTTTCCCATTTCGTTTTTCCCCATTTCATTTTTTCCCATTTCATTTTTTCCCATTTCATTTTTTCCCATTTCATTTTTTCCCATTTCATTTTTTCCCATTTCATTTTTTCCCATTTCATTTTTTCCCATTTCATTTTTTCCCATTT
>Ga0206130_10003641_pt1 | contig 19859 bp, 12 predicted proteins | sample Helgoland_Spring_9_FD_148637 | JGI IMG/M metagenome (GOLD analysis project Ga0206130, IMG submission 148637) | Pelagic subsurface seawater microbial communities from Kabeltonne, Helgoland, North Sea - Helgoland_Spring_Bloom_20160512_1 | ecosystem: Environmental > Aquatic > Marine > Epipelagic ... | reverse complement strand
ACTTTGGATTTCACGTTCACGATCTTGCAGACGTTCTAAACGTTCTTGCTTTCGAGTGAAGAGTTCTTGTTCGCGTTGCTGTTCCAATAACAATGGGTCCGTAGATCTACGTTCCTGTTCAGCCTTAATTTGCTCTAAAAACACTTGTTGTTTGCGTTGTCTTTCTAGGATTTGAGATTGTTGAACCTCAATATCTGCTTCTATTTGTGCTGAGAGTTCCTGATACTCTTGTCGGCGAGCCTCTTCTAGTAACTGACTTTTTAGACTGGAAAGTCGTTCCTTCTTTCTCTCGATGCGAGCTTGTTGTTCCTTTTCGAGGTTCTCTAGACGAAGGAGTTCACGTTGTTGTTCACGTTGTTCGAGTTCTTTGCTTTTTTGAGCCTCTTTAATTTTCCGTTGTTCGAGTTTGTCTTGTCGCAAACGTTCTTTGGCTTCCTGTTGCACTCTTTTTTGTTCGGCAAGATCTACTGCACGTTGTTCGAGTTCTTTGGATTTTTGAGCCTCTTTAATTTTTCGCTGTTCGAGTTTGTTTTGTCGCAATCGTTCTTTGGCTGCTTGTTGCGCTCTTTTTTGTTCGGTGACAGAGAGTTTTCGTTGTCGTTCTCGTTCAAGTTGTTGTTCTCTCTGTTGTTGCTTTTGTACATTTATTTGCTGTTGTTTCGCAATTTTGTTCGCTTTCGCTTCAGCAATCGCTTTTTCTCTAGACTCTTGTGCTTGTCGTCTTAACTCAGATTTGTGAAGTTCTTGGCGTTGCTCTTCTTCTCTTTGACGCAGTGCCTTCGCTTTTTGTTGCTCTTGTTCTGCTTGTCGTTGTTTTTCTTTGCGTTGCAAACGTTCTTGTTCGAGTTGCTGCTGTTGGAGTTGTTCTTTTTCTTTTTGTACAATGGCTTCTAATTCTTGAACGGAAAGTAAGATCGAAGACCGTTGAACTTCTTTGAGTCTTTCTCCAGATTCTTCAAACTCAAACGATTCAACAAAAGACTCTTCGACTTCTTTCACTGTGGGGGTGCTTTTCCGATTGGAAAAACTCGTGTACCGCTTTTCAATGATTGCTTTAAGTTGCTCTTTGTGTGCTCGGTCGAGTTCTGCTGCTCTAACTTGTTCGAGTTCTTTTCGTTCTTTGGCTTCTTGTTCCTTTTCTCTCTGTTGAACGACTAGTTTCTCTGCACGTAAGCGTTTCTTTTCTTCGAGTTCGAACTGTTGTCGTTCCAATTCGGCTTGTCGTTTTTGTTCCAATCGTGTTTCGTCTTCAAGTTGACTTTTAAACGACAGTAGAGATTGTGTAATGAGGCTCGATTGAAGGGTGTTGAGTTCATCTTTGGATAAAACATTCTCTTCAAGCTCAGCGGTCAAAATATCTTGAACAGCATTGTGTTGAATGCGTTTTAAATCTTCCATCACCCTAGAGTCTATAGGGGTGTCTTCTTGGATGATTTGTTCGATATGATCGAGTTCTTTATCCAACGCTTTAATCAGATCGTTGAATTGTGCAAGCGCAGGCTCATCTGAAGTGGGTACACGTACAGATTCAGGAGTGGTTTGCAGGTGATCATCTTCAGTAACGTGATTGAAGTTGAGATCGTCGGATTGAAGAGTGGGCTCTTCTTCGAATGTCTCAGGCGTTGTCTGAGGTGCGTCGACTATAGGGTGTTCGACTTCTTCTACTTCTTCTACTTCTTCTACTTCTTCTACTTCTTGTGAGTTTGTATGTTCAATATCTTGTACAAGGTCTATAGATGGAACTGCTTTTGGAATATCTTCGAGAATTTCTTGTGGGGGTTCAATAAAAGTTTCGAGTCGATCTTCCGCATCAATTTGGATATTTGAGATATCGTTTGGACTTTCATTAACGGTAAGAGTGTCAACCGCATCCGCATCTTTACTCAGAATAAGAAGGTCAGAATCTTGATCAGAGACATCGTGTTCATTGAGTACATGTGGTTCTGTCTCAGTGTTCTGGACAGGTGATGTAAACAACCAAGACGAAACTCTATTGAACAAGGAGATGTATTCCTCGTCGACATCGTCCAATCCAGCAGGCGTCATATTGTTTTCTTCAATATTGCCAAAACCTTCGTCAAGATTGGTTTCTTCTACATCGATAAGCGTAGAGTCTGGGGCATTCAAGGTGTCCATCTCAAGAAGGTCTTGAATATCAACAGCGGCATCAGAGTCTAACTCTGTTCTTTGATTATCTTCATCGACGTCTGTTGTAGTGTCTTCTTTGACAGAATCTTCTATTTGTTTATTGGGAGATTCAAACCGTGTTTCTTCAATGAAGTCTTCATTTTCAAGAGCATTCATCTCGGCTTCTAAGAGATCACGTTCGTGTTCTAGCTGTGCTTTCAGTAGATTTCGTCGACCCTGGGCCTCAATCTCATCTAGATGCTCTTGGATATTGAGATCTAGTTCAAACTTTTGCCTGTTTTGGATAAGAAGCTGAGTGCTTCGTTGTAAAGCCTCTTTTTGTAGTTGATCTAATAGGTCGGCTTCTTTACGCTTCCAGTCTTGTAATGCTTGGAAGTATTTCTGCTGTGCATTCATTGCATCTTGTGCCAGCTGTTGTGTCTCCGCGGTACGTTCTTCAAGCGTTTCTTGTAACTTTTTATTTAGAGGTTCTTTATTGAGGGCTGCCCGAGTCTCTTTTTCGATTTCCAACGCAGCTTCTGTCTGTTGATACAAGTATGTTGATTCAGATCCCAGTCGCTCAAGATGTTCAGGTTGTGGACCTTCGGTTTGAAGCGTATCAAAGAATGTTTGGATTTCCTGTTCAAGGGCGGTTCGTTCACTTGTTTGTGATTGTAAGAGGTCTTGGATCTCTTGCTCTTGGCGTCTTCTTTCTTTGAACTGTTCGCGTTCTGTTCGTTGAGCCTCTTTTTCCTGGCGACGTCTTTCTTCGCGTGCCTTTCGCTCTTCAATACTCTTGAGCCGTCTCTTCTCTTGCTCTTTTTTCCATTCATCTTCTTGTCGTTGAAGTTCTTCCTGTTGTCTTTGTCGTTCTGCTTTCCACTCTTGGAAAGTTGTTTGTATTCGCTCGGAAACTTTGGTTGTGTCTATCCATGTTGTGGGATTGAACTTACCTTGAACACTTTTTATGCTGTCCGCAAGACTTCGTTGAAAGGTCAGTCCTTTTTTACGAAGTTTGTTGAATGTAGGAGGAAGTCCTTCGTATGCCCCGCCGGCCAAGAGTTGATCTCGTATTTCTGGGCTAAGACCGATGGCATTTGTGATGCGTGCGTTGTAGGTACTTACATTTTCAAAAGTACACCCTGTAAAGTCGACATGTGCCAAATCACAATTGTTTAAGTTCAGATTTGTTAGAGTGGCATTTTTAAAGGAAGAATATCGGAAGTCAGAACCTGTAGCACCGGAGTCTTTCCATGTGGTGTTATCAAAAGTAACATCGTAGAAACTGCCATCTTCAAACGTGCAGTGTATAAACTCAGAATTTGTGAAATTTGAACTTTCGACCTCGACAAAACGTCCAACACACGACTCAAAATGGCATGTGTCCCAATGTGCTTCACGAATTACAATGGCGTGCAGTGGTGTGTGATCAAATTGAATTTTTGTAAAGTTGCTTTGGTTTGCTTGTACTTGACTGAAGTCATTTTTTACAAAACGCTGTTCACTCCAAACCAGTCCGCTTAAGTTGCGGGCTCGATGACTTTGCTGGGCAGGGCGTTGTGGGTTCTCTGATGACGACATAAACAGATGGACAGGGGTTCAAGATACAAAGTGTCTTGTTGTCACAATTTGTAACCCAATCGCCAAGCATTTCACAGATAAAACATCGTCCCTGTCCTTATCGATCTATGGAGTGGTATTCTTGTACTTTGATGTATGGTCTTTCTGTTCACCAGTAGTCATTTTCACTGAAAATACGTTGAGGTTCTAGACTTCTTCTTCATACTTCCAAAACTGTGAGATTTTACAGGCAACTACAGCCGTTACACGACAATCTTCCAAGGCCCGATGTGCATTTTCTGGATATTCTACACCTAAAAAATGACAGGCTTCATGAAGGGAAACACTTCCCTTTTTATGTCCTTTTGCATTCAGTGGTGGACAACCTTGAGCCACCATAACTTTTTTGGTCATGTCCATTAAGCAAGAGCCCCAAGGAAGGTTAATTCCGACTTCAGCCAATCGTCTACTGTCGAACCGTTGATTAAAAGCAACCGCGAGCAGTCCATTTTCTTTGGGTAACTGATTCCACCAATTGATAAAACGAGACCGAATATCTTCCATGGAACTCGCATGATTTAGTTGCTCTTCTGTGATGTTGTTGATCCTCATAGCCCTACGAGCCATTCCGTCTAGTGCATTTTTATTTTGAATAAGGGCACCGAATTCTGATCGTGTTCTGCCATATTCATCTATGCATACGGCACCAATCTCAATGACTTCAGAGGTTACTCCAAATCCTGTGGTTTCAACATCTACGATAACGATAGGGTGTGTAAAGTATTTCATGATTTTGTTCTCCACTTTTAACCTAACCAATTAAACGAATAATATTTTTTGTTCGGACAGTACTTGGTCAATCTTTGTACAAAAAGATAAAACAGGTTTATGAACGACGCGTCAATTGAATTAGAAGAGTGGAAAAGACATCGCCTGAAGTATGTGTTTGCGATGTTCTTTGTTCAAAAGATTATCTGGGCAGACGATATTGTTGCACCAGAAGAACTTTCCTATGTTCAAGAACAGTTTCCCAGTACCCTTTTGTCGGCATTACAACTGACAGATTCAAAAGAGTTTCCAGCAATCCTAGAAGTTGCATTGGAAATATTGCCACAGGCATTGTCGGAAGATGAAAAGCTTCAAGTGATTGGTTTGTGTTTTGGGGCAGCCGCATCCACTGGTACTGTAAATCCAGGTGAGATTGCCATAATACAAGTGGTTGCTGAGAAACTACAATTGTCGAATGAACTGTTGTTTGAATACATTCAAGAGTTGCTGTTTTGATTGAGCAACCACTGTTTGAATTGTTGAAGCGCTCGACCTCTGTGTGAAATCTCGTTCTTTTCTGTCATGCTCAGTTCGGCCATGGACCTACCAGAGTATTCTGTGGGCAAGAAGATTGGGTCGTAACCAAAACCGCCGGACCCAGTATTTTCTCTAGCGATACTTCCTTCACATTTCCCTTCTATGTAGTGTGTGTTGTCTCCATCAAAAATCGCAAAAACACACATAAATCGAGCACTTCTAGCGTTGTGATGTTGTAGTTCTCCCAGTAATTTCACATTGTTGCTTTCTGCAGTGCCTTCCTCACTGTATCTTTTTGAGAATACACCGGGTCTACCATCTAGCGCATCTACAACCAAGCCTGAATCATCTGCTACAACCATCCCATTTGTGTATGGACGAACGAAATGTGCTTTCGAAGCTGCATTCTGATGAAACGTATTGAATGGTTCTGGCGCCTCAGGGATGTGGGGAAAGTCCAACAAGGATTGAATCGTGTAATGAGTATCCGCAAAAAAAGCCTTGATTTCTTCAACTTTATGGGCATTGGATGTCGCAAATATTAGTGTTTTCATGGGAACCTTACAAAGAGGGTGACAGTACAATTGTTTGGTTGAGTCTTGGGAGGTCTTCCCATGTTTGCCAGTCTTGATTGGGGAATCGAACATCCATAGACTGCAGTTCTGTAACTGTACCCAATCCAACGTGCCAATGAGGGCTTCTGTTTGCACCATAACTGGATTGTCCGTGTACCAATCCAGTCCATGTAATTCCTTTTGCTTTGATGCGAATCATCGTATGATTTGGTGCTTCGATATTCAACCAATTGTTGGTGGTGCAATTGTCAGAGGTCCACAACTGTGGTGCCTTTTCCACATCCGTGACCCAATAATCTAAGATGCCATCGTCGTTCCAATGTATTGGGATGATACTGCGAAAAGAACCGGTTTCATGGAATCCCAAATCGGATGCCTGTTCTGTAAATCCAGTGGGGTTTTGTACCAATATGGATAGTGGAAGTGGTCCCTCGTATTCTGCTTGTTCCATTCCAGGATAGGTGTGATCTCCCAGTGCTGAGAAAATATCCAATGCCCCATCGTTATTGATGTCTATTAAGCGAACACCCCAACTCATCTCAATGGACTCCATTTGTGTAATGCCCCAAGATTCTGAAACATCGTAGAAGCCATTTCCTTCATCATTAAGGAGTAAATGATTCTGTGCAAGGTCGCCGGTAATCACATCCAACCACCCATCTCGATTTACATCAGCGACGTCTATCCCCATGGCATCTTGAACAGGAAGACATTGGCATGTTTCGTCGGGTACCAATCCTTCGGGAGAGTTCCACCATATAACATTGCCGCCAAAAGTGGATCCTCTGTCATTGGCATCCATGATGTCTACCATACCATCGAGGTTAAAATCAGCGAGTACAGAGTCAAAAGTCTTGCGTGTTGAATACTCGACGTTCAATTCCTCATCAATGTCATGGTTTTGATGTCCCCATAGAATGACATTTTGATCAGATTGTTCTTCTCGTTCGGCCAGTACGCTGGCGTAAATATCTTCAACACCATTTCCATTTAGGTCACCGACTCTCAAGCTGTGGATTTGATCCAGCCCAAAGTGTGTTGTGTGAGATTTTGTTAAGGTACCACCGTCATTTTGAAACCACCATAGGTGTGTGCGTCTTCGCAACTCATTGGATTGAACTTCCATTACCAAGTCCAACCAACCATCCTGATTCCAATCGAGTATTGCCATGGCTCCACAAAGATGGCTGATGATTTTCGTTGAATTGTGTCCATATTGAACCAGAGGTTCTTCCAGAAAGCATTGTAGTACTTCTATTTGTCCATCTTGATCCACATCAAAGGCGGCAACTTGTGGTCCCTCGTTGTGAAATGGGGAGTATTGTAATCGTCCAACTGTTTCTATGGGCTCTCGAGAAAATGAGAGCGTTGTATTCTCACAAGTCTGAATAGGAGAGTTTTGGGTGCACGAAAAAATAATGGATACTAAAAAAATCATCAACAAATTGTCAGAAAAGGAGTTTCAGGCATAGCAAAGGTGAGATAATTGGTGTGATCAATTATACTATTGTATACAATCTATTCATCTTATCGATTTGAGGTAGTCATGATGCGTAATTTCCTTCATCTTTCCATATTGAGCACATCCGCATTGGGATTGTTTGCTTGTGGGGAACAAGAACAGGCCAAGTCAGAAACAGAAACCGTGCAGTGTGAACTTTCACTCGACGAATTGGCTGGTTCAGAATGGTTGTTCTTACAAGAGATCAATGGACAAGATCCAAAACCAGATGCCAAAAGTCGTCTAAAATTTGTTGAGACAGATGGAACGTTGGTTGCAAAATATACCGCGGGTTCTCTTTCCGACATGTACGACTATACATGTTCCAAAAATGAGAAAGGTGATCAAGTCATTTGTGGTACGAAACCAGATATCGCTCAATGGTGTCAAACATTGATGAGTAGCAACCGAAAATGCAATCTTAAAACACTTCAATACATCGCTCCAGACTTAGAGGATTCAGATGAGGTGAAAAAAGGCATTGAAGAAGCGACCAAGTTGTTCACTGCAGCAAAAGAAGGTGAAAACTTTACTCGTTACAAACGTCAGTTCAATACGTTGGCCAACAAACTCCAAGGGTTGATTTACGTTAGTGTAGAACCAAATAATTGTCGTCTCAATGTGATTGATCACTACGTTGCATATGTAGAAAAGAAACGTCAAGAGGACTCGAACCCCAATGGAAACAATCCATTTGTGAAAAATGAATTGGGGACACTTCAATGGGAAGATTGTGAAACACCACAGTTGTTTGATACTACTTCGGCAGAATTTCCAGAAAAGCCAGAAGAGATTCAACCGATTGGGCGACATGCTCCTGGTACAGAAGTTCATTATTGGGTGTTGCATGAACCTTTGCGATATGCTGAAAAGGGATGTACCTATACTTATGACGTATTCAAAAATTATAAACAGATTGAATCTGGTTTGAAACCAGAAGTGATTGAGGTAAACGGCAAGCAAGAAAACCGTTTTCACTATGCTAAGAAGTATGCAACAGCTACAGAGCGTGGAGAATCTCATGTTTTGATGACAACACACAATATTCAGTGTGAAGGCAAGCCGCTTAAAAAGATCACGACATGCAACAAAGTTGTAATTCGATAATCAGAGTATGTTGATTGTGTAAAAGGAGAGTCGTCGACTCTCCTTTTTTATGTGTGCTGCAACGGTATTTTAGAAATGGTACACCACATCAACGGGATGGTCTTCATCAGTGTGGATGTGAAATGGGCTATGAGGTGCTGCTATTTTTCTTTGTTCTTTTTTTCAATAGGCGTCCACATCTCAATACTCGATGGGAAGTTGTCATTGTCAGCCATCAACAACGCGACACCGATATCAGTCAATGCAATGTTTTGTTGAATTAACTGTCCTTCAATTCCTTTGATAAAGAAGCTGCAAAAATATTTTTGCTTTGGGTACCACTCAAAGCGTTCACCAAAAAAGTTTTTAATTCGATATCGTCTCTTTTGTTCAACATTGTAAATATTGATTTCGGGCGGAATCAGTTCTTTGGGAACCCAATCTGGAAGGCTGTCAATCTTTTGCTGTCGACGCTTCTCTTCCCGTTTGCGAACTTCTGGATCTTTGTATTTTCCATCACCAAGGTCTATCGGAGGCAGTGGTGCTCCATCCAGTTCAAGGGCAACATATTTTCCCTCTGGATGAGGGATTCCCCGTTTTACAGTTGGGAAGTCAGCCAAGGATTCACCACTGAGAGTGGTCAGATGGTTTCCAGAATCATTGGTGTAGGAGAGTAAATCGACACCCTGTGCAACATCAATATTCAGAACGGAATCTAGGAAGTCAAACGCCCGCGAGAAGCCAGCAGATTCGCTGAAAAAGTAGGGACGACGTTTACCAGATTCATCAATCATCGTAAGAAGAAGTGTTTTGTCTTGGTATACTTGTAAATCAGCTGGTTTTGTTCCTGGAATCTCATAATTTTGCATCATACCAGCGGTTAGATAGATACTGAGCATTGGAGGGCCATCATCGGTTTCAATAATGGGAACAACCAAAGCCGTTTCGTGTAACCAGATACCGCGACCAATCGGTTTCCCAATGGGTAGTTGATCCACACCTTGATTCTCAGGGTTCATGATAAAATTGTTGGTAAACAACTGAAAATAAAACAATCGACCATCGGGTGACCAATTGTAGTGATAGATGTTGTTTGAACCACAATCGGTGAACAAGGTTTGAATATTCGCTTTGCGTTTTAGAAACTTGATTTTCCCTTCTTCACAGTCTTCATAGACCTCTCGAATGTTGTCATACAAAGAACGTTCGGCATAATAATCTTCTCTGGAACATCCAATTAGGGCTGCCAACAACCAAAGCATATCTTCTCCTCATGTGTGGTAAGTCCGTAATGACTCTCTGTTGTGTATGTAGACAGTTAAACGGTTTGGAAAGTTCCTTTAACCGATTTTACTCGGGATTGTCTTTTGACTTTAGTCTTTCAAACTCGGACCATACATCAGACTTCTGTACTTTAAAGGCAGTATAGTCTTTTCCCGATAGTTTTTTCCCTTTGGGGAACTGCACTTTCATCGCATCTACAAAGCGTTTGTTTTTCCAGACTTGATAGTGAAGATGTGGACCTGTCGAGGCTCCTGTTGAACCTACTTTTCCAACAATTTGGCCTTTTTTGATACGCTGACCCTTTTTGACTGATATTGCTGAGAGGTGCGAATATGATGTTTCATAAGGACTCATGTGTTTGACTTTTACAAACTTTCCATGACCACCATTTCGTCCTGCATATGTTACTACACCATCAGATACCGCTCTAACTGGCGTACCTGTCTTTGCTCCAAAATCCGTACCGTTGTGCGGGCGTGTCGTTTTGTGGATGGGGTGAAATCGTTTGGGATTGAAATTGGATGTCACTCTGGAAAATCCAAGTGGAGAACGAAGAAATGGGCTTTCTCTTGAGATGCCATTGGCATCATAGTAGGCCGTAATATCTTTTCCATTGGTGAACCGAATGGCTTGGTATTCTTTTTCTTTATTGATAAACAGTAGAATCAATGGTGTACCCAACTTTACAAACTCTCCGTCTTGCCACAATTCTTCTACAAGCAATTCTGCAGTGGCTCCTTTTCGAATCTCTGTATTAAAGTCGATGTCGTATTGTAATACTTCTGCCATCATCGCAATATCTCTAGGGCGGAGACCCTCGTCAATAGCCGCTTTCCATAAGGACGACTCAACGATAAATCGACGATAGCCCATTTGAGTATCGAACTTGATTTTCTCTTGTTCAGCAGTCCAAACGTCTCCTTCTTGACGAATGATCAATGTGTCATCTTCTCCCAAAGAAAATCTGATTTCATCTGGTGTATCGGCGCCAGGTTGAAATTGAAACCGAAACTCTTGGCCAATTCGAAGATTGGCCAAGTCAATGATATCCAACGCAGCTGTCCGAATAGCAGTAGTCGGCAAACCGAATTTCGGTAAGATGCTGCCAAGCACGTCCCCCTTTTGAACTCGATAGGAACGCCACTCTGGTTCTGGTTCAATTTCCGGAACATCTTCTTCATTCATTGTGGGGTCTTCAAGAGAGTTGTTTTGTTGTTCTGTTGGAACGATATCTTGGGTTTGAACTGCAGATTGAATAAAAGCACGATAGCCTAAAATCAACGACAACGTGACTATGGCCGACAAAAACATGGTGTGTATTGGTTTCACAGATATAAGGGGATGAAGAGGGATACGAGGGCTTAGGGCAGGTAGGAGTCATCACTATATTTAGTGAAAGCATACAGCATTGAGAGGGAATCAACGCAAAAGATAAATGGGAAGAGTGAGCAGATACAACAGCATACCCATTCCGATACCCATTAAAATAGCATATTTTCCAAAGTCTGGTGCAGAATCCTGCTGAGCATTGATGTTGGTGATAGACGATGGGTGTGTATATTCAGGTTCATCAATGGGAGCAGGTGTATCCAATGTTGTATTTGGATCTAAGATGAAGGATTGTTCATTCATCTGAATGGTCTGTCCCAATAGCCGTAAGGGATCTATTTGAGGACCGGTGTTTTGTTTCAACTGAGGAATGGTTTTGGCTGCCCATCTTCGGAGACTGAGTCCAGATAATGATTCTGCGATGTTGTACAGTTCGTCTTCTAAGCGAGCAGCGGATGGTCTGCTGTTTGGGTTCCAAGCCAAGCATTGTTTGAGAATAGATTGAAGATTTGGAGGAAATCTTGTGGTTTGCAATAGTCTAACAACAGAGTCTTCGTGTTCACTGCGTTTGAGTCTTGGACGTCCAAACTTCTTGCCACTCATCATCTCAATTAAGGAGATTCCCAAAGCCAAGATATCTGCAGCTGGTGATATCTCTCCTGTTCGAAGATATTCAGGAGACATGTAGTGTAGGGTTCCCAAGACCTGATCTGGAGACGTTCGACTTTCTTGTCCTTCAAAACGTGCCTTGGCAACACCAAAATCACACACTTTCACTCCGCCATTTTTGGTGACCATAATATTGGCAGGTTTAATGTCTCGGTGCACCACATTTAACGGAAGACGTGTACGTGGATCAACAGCCGTGTGAGCACGATGCAAAACACCTGAAGTGATGGCTCCGATGGTGGCCAATGCTTTTGGAGATATCGGTAAATCACTTGATGCAATGGTGCTGAGGTCTTCGCCTTCTACATATTCCATCAAAATAGCATCTCGACCTTGAATATTGACCAAGTTGATAACTTGCAGGATTTCGTCATCTTGCAGCAATCCCATCAATCGAGCTTCATCTCGCATCCTTGTAATAAATGGAGAATCGGCTTCCTCACTTTTCATCACTTTGACAGCGATTTGTCGTCGGAAATTTTGTCCACTGGCCATCTCAGCCAAATAGACAGAGCCCATAGCTCCTGTTCCTAAAACTTTGATAAAGTGCAGTGATTGCAAAAAAACTCCTGTTTACCCATGGTGTAACCAGTTTCTTGCATCCAGTCATCATGTATGCTTTTGCAATCAAAGTACCAATTAGCTTGTGACACCCAACGGTTTGTTGTAGATGCACTTGGGAGCGGAACCCTCTAGTACAGATGGCTCATCAATGATGACTTCTGTAAGGTTTTCTTGAGAAGGTGCATCGTACATGATGTCCAGCATAATTTCTTCTAGAATGGTACGCAAACCACGAGCACCCGCCTTTCGCTCAACGGCTCTTTTGGCAATTGCTTGTAGTGAATCCTCTGTAAAGGACAGTGTGATACTTTCATCTTCAAACAACTTTTGGTATTGTTTGACCAACGCATTTTTTGGTTTTGTTAAGATTTCAACCAGTTGTTCTTCTTCCAAGTGCTCCATGACAGCAATGACAGGAAGTCGACCGACAAATTCTGGAATGAGTCCAAACTTTTCGAGATCTTCTGGCGAGGCATCCTTCATCAGTCGTTCTTCATAGGCTTCTTGGTCTTCCAACTCTTCGTTGCTGAATCCAATGCGACCTTTTCCTGTTCGTTGCTCAATGATTTTATCCAGTCCTTCAAATGCACCGCCACAGATAAACAGAATATGGGTTGTATCAATCTGTTTTGGTTGCTGCGAAGACATTCGTTTGCCTTCTTTGGATTGAATGTTGGCCAGTGTGCCTTCTATAATTTTCAAAAGGGCTTGTTGTACACCTTCCCCAGAAACGTCTCGGCTGGTTGACCCCGAGGCGCCTTTTTTGGCCAATTTGTCAATTTCGTCAACGAATACAATGCCACGAATCGTTTGTTCAATATTTTCGTCTGCAGCACGGTAAAGATTGAGAACGATGTTTTCAACGTCTTCTCCGACGTAGCCAGCTTCCGTTAAGGTAGTCGCATCTGCAACAACAAAGGGCACGTTTAAAAACTTGGCAAGTGTTTGAGCCATTAATGTTTTACCGGTCCCAGTAGGGCCAATCAGCAGTAGATTGGACTTTTGGATTTCGACTTCTTCTTGTTTTTCTTCAATCAATCGAACATTTTCAAGACGTTTATAATGGTTGTACACTGCAACAGACAATCTCTTTTTTGCCTGGTGCTGCCCAATAACGTATTGGTCCAAATGTGCCTTGATTTCCTTTGGCGTAGGGAGTTCACCTTCACCAATAATGTGTGCAGGTCCTTTGTTGTTGCGAATCATTTCCAAACTGAGATTGATACACTCTGAGCAGATGTGTACATCTTTGGGTCCTTGGATGATTTTGATACCTTTGACTTGCTGATTGGCACAAAAGGAGCATTTGGGGCTGCGGCTCTTAGAACTTCGTGACATGACTTTCCTTGTGGGTGAGGCGATGAAACCTGAATGTTTCCGTAAAAATTATCTGACAACAAGAGGGGACTGCTATACTCTTTATCAACACCTTGGCAAAAAAATCAACCGCATTATACGTGTTGAATGTTCTGTGAGTGCACTTTCAGTATCATAGGGCATTTTGATCCCATTTTCAAATCGAAACATAGAGAATATAGTCCATTGAGGAGCCCGAATGGAAATCAACCAAACTTTGTATGAAATCTTGGGGATAGAACAAGATGCAGATTTGGATACCATAAAGCGTGCCTATCGCAAGATGGTACAGATTTATCATCCCGATAAAGCGGGGCAGTCGCCAGAGAATACAGAGCGCTTTGCTCAGATTTGTAAAGCGTATGAAATCCTGTCAGATCCTGAAAAAAAAGCATTGTATGACAAACCAAGAAGGGCCAGAACTTTTTATCGGTCATCATGGAGACCCCCAAAGGGAGCCAACTTTTCTAGCCATCAACCTCATACTGAAGGCTTTACTCAGAAAACCAGTAAACGAAGTCCTTCATGGCGACAACCTCAAAACAGTTTGAATCTAGACGACCTTTTTGGTGGATCGGATGCATCGCCAAATACGACATCTGAAGGTCAGTTTGGTCGTCGATATGCACAAAACCAAGCAAGAGCAGGAGAGCGCACAGATGGTGAAGATATTCATGTAGAAGTGAATGTCCCTAGATCTACTGCATTGAAAGGGGGGATGGTTCAGTTTGAATACAGAAGAAATCGTCGAACCGATGGGTTGGATATACAATCTGTGTTGGAATTGTTTTACTTAAGAGTTCCAAAGGGTACACGAGAAGGAGAAGTACTTGATATTGAGAAGATGGGACACACAGGAGTAAATGGCGGTCGTTCTGGAGATTTACACTGCACAGTTCGATTGGTGATGGAACAGGGTGCATCAGACGACACAGTATCTTCAAGCAGCAACTCAAGATCTGGATATACACAAGCACAAAAGACGCCTTCCGATTCAACTTCAGGATCGAATCCTGCTGCAAGTGGTGTGGTTCAGATTACATTTCCAGAGGCTGTTTTGGGTGGTCGTGTACAGGTGAAGACTCCAAAGGGAGAGGTCGTAGTATCTATTCCTGCGGGGACTTCTTCAGGACGCCGATTGCGTATTAAAGAACAAGGTGCAGATGGTGGAGATTATATTGTGACCGTACACATCGTTTTGCCAACAAATCTGGATGCAGAAAGTATTCGTCTTGTGAAGGAGTTTGCAGATCGCAATCCGTTGTCTCCACGATAAGAAAGGCATGACAACAATCGCGACCGTAAAAGATTGGTAAGATAGATAAACAGTATGTGGTTACCGTTGCAGGATTGTTGCACCTATCGTGAGATCGAATAGTGTAGTGATAATAGACACTGTATATAAATTATATATGGTCTGAACAGTAGCGTTTAAAGGTGGCGATTGAGCCAAGGAGTAGTGTATGTTCGTATCCTTGTTTATGGGGTTGTTTGGGAGTGCTTTAGCACAAGAGCCGGTACCACAGGTGGACCCTTCTGAAAAAGATATGATCGCAGAAGTGGATGCTGCGTTCGGAGAGTACTTTGTCGGTCCTTTGGCCAGTGTGCTTTTTTGGGATGTGATGTTTTGGGACAACACGTTGGCATATGGAGAAGGCGTTGATACGATTGTGGATGGTCAATATGTTCTGTCTTATGACAAGTCCTATCAGTTGCAAAAGCAGTTTACAGCACCAAAAGAGTCTTTAATCATTCGATTGAATGAGCCGGTCTCCAATACCAATGACTTTTTTACGTGGACAATAACCCAAACGCCAGAACGTACCTTGAGTGCCAGTATTCCGTATACGACAGTGCCAACGTTGGAAGTTGAATTGATTCCGTTGGAGGAGTGGCAAGGTGATGTACCTGAAGCCGCACCTGTTGAAGCGGGTAAAGAGCGATTTGTGACTGAAGCGCTTACAGAAAAAGGGTTGCCCATTTTTGTCGACCGAAAAATTGCTGGCAAAGAAGAAGTGGAACCTCTACCTCCCTATGAAGTTGTTGCGGTTACGATACCTGTATCTGTAGCCAAGTTCCCAATTGAGGCTGGAACCAGCGTGTGGGTTGAATCCAAGAAAGAGGATCAAGATGCTACAGAATCACAATGGGTGGAAGCAACTTATTTAGAGATGAAAGATTCGACCAAAACCCGTTTTGAAAAGGTGGACGGAGAAGGGTATCAACGAACAGATACGGATAGTGAAGAAGCTGTCCTGAGAGCAGCCACCACCACAGAATCGTTGAAACAGTTGAACAATCCAAACAATGTATCCTTGCCGGCAGTGGTTATTTGGTTGGTATTGGGAGCGATTTACTTTACACTTCGAATGGGATTTATTTCAATTCGTGGATTTGGTCATGCCATACGAGTGGTTAAAGGAGATTTTGATGATGAAGAGCAAGAAGGTGAGGTTTCTCATTTTCAAGCGCTCTCCTCTGCATTGTCTGCAACAGTCGGTCTTGGAAATATCGCAGGGGTGGCCATTGCCGTTTCTGTAGGTGGTCCGGGTGCCATTTTTTGGATGATTGTTGCCGGTTTCTTAGGAATGTCCTCTAAGTTTACGGAATGTACATTGGGACAAATGTACAGTACCAAAGACACCAATGGAAACACACTTGGCGGTCCAATGCGGTATTTGGATGTTGGGTTGGCAGAACTCAAGATGAGTGGTTTGGGCAAGGTCCTTGCCATTGTTTTTGCAGTGATGTGTGTCGGTGGATCTTTTGGTGGTGGGAATATGTTTCAAGCCAACCAATCCTATGTAGCGGTTGCAGATCTCATTCCATTTCTTGGAACCAGTGAGTATGGCTCTTTGATTTATGGAATTGTATTGGCAGGATTCACAGGAGTGGTCATTCTGGGTGGAATTAAGTCCATCGGTAAAGTTGCCGAGATTATTGTTCCATTGATGTGTGGTATTTATTTGTTGGCAGGTGGGTTTATTTTGCTTACCAATGCCGGTGCCGTACCAGATGCAATTGGCGTGATTTTTGAGCAAGCTTTTGCAACAGAGTCTGCGTTTGGAGGGTTGATTGGTGCATTAATTCAGGGCTTCCGTCGTGCAGCGTTCTCGAATGAGGCTGGTGTTGGTTCTGCATCGATTGCGCACTCTGCAGCTGCGACAAATGAGCCTGTTAGTGAAGGGATTGTTGCGTTGCTTGAGCCCTTTATTGACACCATTATTGTGTGTACCATGACAGGGTTGGTTGTTGTCATCACCGGTGCTTATTTGGATACCAGTTTGAGTGGTGTAGAAATGACATCGGCTGCTTTTGGTTCTGTGATTCCATGGTTCCCTGTGTTGTTGTCTATTGCGGTATTCTTTTTCGCATTTTCAACGATGATTTCGTGGAGTTACTATGGAGAACGGTGTGCGATTTACCTCTTTGGGGAAAATGCTTCACAACCATACAAATTCATCTTTTTATTCTTTATTGTGATGGGATCGACCATTAAGTTGGGTAATGTATTGGATTTCAGTGACTTGATGATTTTGGGGATGGCCTTTCCGAACATTTTGGGATTGTTTTTGCTGTCTGGTAAAGTTCGAACTGCCCTCGATGATTATTGGACACGTGTAGTAAAAGCAGAGTGACGAAAAGATACAGTAATGAAATGATGAGATAAACACCTCATCACACAAAGAGTACCCTGATGGGTGCTCTTTTGTTGTAAAGGGAGTGTTGGTTGAGTTCTTCGTCTCCACCATTACATGAATCCCAGCACAGTATACGTTACCTTTATGAAATGGTTGAGGGAGGAGATCGTTTGGTCGTTCGTTCAGCAAATTGGAGGGAGTATGCATTTTATTCTTTTACTCAGTGCCTGTACATCTAGCCCACCTGAGCAATCGCAAGCCGTTTCGATCCTTAGTGGGGTGCTTGAAGAAAACATGACAAAGCATGTTGAACTGTTGTCATCAGATGATTTGCAAGGTCGCGGTACATTTGAGCCAGGATTGGATAGAGCCGCCGAGTATATTGTTTCAGAATTCCAACATTATGGACTTCAGACATGTGGTGAATCGGATTCTTTCATTGCTCCATATACGCTGTATCAATACACTTGGGAAACCGAGTCCAGTCTATCGATTGAAAAAGAGGGTAAGGCTATCCCCATTTCAACTTCTCAGTGGAGACCCTATAAATTTGAGAATAAATTTCACCCTGGTCACACCACCAATCTAGAGGATGTTCCGTTGACGTTTGTAGGCTACGGGATCGATGCTCCAGAAGATGAATGGAACGATTATGCAGGGTTGGATGTGGATGGTAAAGTCGTGCTGGTGATGAGACGAAAACCAGAGGCCATTGAAGATAGCAAACACGCCACCTATAATGCAAAAGCCGCTGTGGCTGAAAAGAATGGTGCGATTGGAATGCTTGTCTTTACAGATCCCTCCTTTCCAGAAGAACGAATCAAACGTGGAGATGCCGATTTTCGTCCTGAATTTGTGTTGTTTCAAGAGCCTGTTGAGGAGTCTGATGAAATGAAAAATAGGTTTCGGAGGGTCATCGATTCTTCGAAGGGATTTGGTTCTGCACATGTATCTCCCAGTGTCATTGCAGCGTTGTTTCCAGATCACTCTCTTCAAGAAATTCAAGAGAAATTAGACAGTGGAGTGTCCCCATCTCAGTTTCAAATTGGTGAATCAACAGTCTCTATGAAGTGGACAGAATCTGATAAAGTCGATGTTCAGCAGGTTCCCAATGTAGTTGGTATGATCGAGGGAACAGACCCAACACTAAAAGAAGAACTGGTGATTGTTGGAGCGCATTTTGATCACTTGGGGGCCTTCGAAGGGCAAGGTGATGTCGTATTTAATGGAGCCGATGACAATGCGTCTGGGACATCAGCGCTGCTAGAATTGGCTCGATTGTTCTCAGAAGGAGAGAAACCAAAACGCAGCATCTTGTTTGCGGCTTTCTCGGCAGAGGAGTTGGGACTTCTGGGGTCAGAAGCATTCACGAAGCAAATAGACATGACATCCGTCGCTTTTATGATCAATTTTGACATGATTGGTCGAAACTCCGATCAGCCCCTAACCATAATTGGAGATGGGTTTGCCACAGAGATGAAGAGTCAACTTGCTTCAATCGCAGAAGATATTGAGATTCCCTTAGAGTTTACAGGGACATCCTATTTTGGAGCCAGCGATCATGACCACTTTTATCGTGCCAACAGGCCATTTCTATTCTTCTTTATGGGACTGCATGATGACTATCACACATTAAACGACCACATGGAATATCTGGATATTAAACGGATGAAGGATATTGCAACTCTTGGACATCAGATCACTCGTTCTGTGGCAAATGCTGAATATACACCCAAGTTTATTGCTGGGATTGACTGGTTGGGGCTGTCTTTAATTGAAACGGATGCAGGTGTAGTGGTACACAATGTCGATTCCATTGGTAAAGGAGTTGAACTTGGTTTTCAGGTGGGTGATCAGATAACCATTCAGGAAACAGAGGTCTCGGTTGTTGAGTACCTTCAGTCACTGGAAGTTGAACAAACGGCGACGCTACGAGTAAAGAGGGCTGAACAAGAGAATGAGATTGATGTGTTCCGTCATATTCCAAGCTATATGGGTGTGTATACTGAAGAGGTGTCAGAAGAAGTGAGAGAGGCGAACAACCTTGAAGAAGGCATCGGTTTGTCAATCAATGTGGCAGAAGATGGACCCGCTGATAAATCAGGGTTTATAGATGAGGATGTTGTACTAAAAATCGGTTCTCAAGCTGTATCTGGAATGGGTGAATCCGCAACAGGACGGGATCTTGTGTCCATCTTGAAGAATTATGCAGCCGGAGAAACGGTGGAGTGTCTGGTTCTCAGAGAAGGTACACAAATTATCGTCGAGATGACCTTTGGTGAGCGTAAGAGAAGACGCTGATCGAGCGTTCGATACTTGTTCTATATTACCCGTAGAATCTGCTATGGTGTCTATATTGATTCTAGAGTTGAGGGTACCATGAGAGCACTTTTGTTGACGACCGTATTGATGGCATGTCGAAATGAAGCAGATACCACTAAAGAAGTAGAGGATGTTGAACCAACAGTGATTGATGCGGATGGAGATGGTTTTTCTGAAGAGGATGGAGACTGTGACGATCGAGATGCGCAGATATCTCCTACAGCAGTAGAACTCTGTGATGGCTTTGACAACAATTGCGATGGTGAAATCGATGAAGGGGTACTGCAAACCTTCTTTGCCGATACAGATGAGGATGGCTTTGGCGATCCAGACAATATCATGGAAGCCTGTGATGTTGTTGATGGGTATGTCGTCGGTGGCAATGATTGTGACGATGACAATGCGACAGTATTTCCCTCGGCAGAAGAGTTGTGTGATGGTTTAGACAATGACTGTGATGAAGCAGTGGATGAAGATGTTGGATCTCTCTTTTACATTGATGCGGATGGGGATGGCGTAGGAGATTCTGAGCAAATGGTA
>Ga0206130_10003640_pt1 | contig 19861 bp, 16 predicted proteins | sample Helgoland_Spring_9_FD_148637 | JGI IMG/M metagenome (GOLD analysis project Ga0206130, IMG submission 148637) | Pelagic subsurface seawater microbial communities from Kabeltonne, Helgoland, North Sea - Helgoland_Spring_Bloom_20160512_1 | ecosystem: Environmental > Aquatic > Marine > Epipelagic ... | reverse complement strand
TAATGCCTCTGGTCTCTAATAATGCTTTTATACCAACGGGGTTGCCTTCCTCAAATAATTGGTTAGTTAGGTCATAAATACTTAAATGAGCAGCCCGAGCTTGGGTCCATCGACCCTCCTTCATGTGATTAGCCATAGCGCAAAAGACTTCAGGAACACCTTGACCGCTTACGGAAATAACACCTTCAGCTCCTAAGGCCATCATAGCAAACGTAAGGTTGTCATCTCCTGATAAAACCTGGAAATCCGCAGGTCTTTCAAGCAATATTTCAGTGATTTGATCTAAATTTCCACTAGCCTCCTTAATCGCGACGATATTGCCAAAATCTTTAGCTAGACGGATGGTGGTTTGCGCACTTATATTGCTACTGGTTCTCCCAGGTACGTTATAAACGATTAATGGCAGAGGGCTTGCAGCACTGAGAGCGGCGTAGTGCTGGTAAATTCCATCTTGTGAGGGTTTATTATAGTAAGGACTAGCGCTGAGTATCGCAGATACACCTTCCGTATCGAACGCATTTAACTCTTGAACTAAGGCATTGGTATTATTACCGCCGATTCCGAATACAACAGGAATTCTTCCTGAAGTGATTTTAAGCACAAACTGAAGAATATATTGCTTTTCATCGACAGATAGCACTGGATTTTCGGCAGTAGTGCCGTTAACAACGAAGTAGTTCACACCATTAGCAATGCAGTGTTCTAATAATCGCTCTAGTGCAGCGTAATCCACGCTTTGGTGATCATCACGTTGAAAAGGAGTAACGAGCGCTACACCTACTCCAGAAAGGTCTATCTTATTCATTTGTCGTCATTACATTAAGCATTTTTTTAAGCATTTCTAATTGTTCCTTGAGGGATACATTGGGATTAGCAATACTCAAATCAGCGTTATCATATGTTCCACACAAATCTACCCTAATGTCGTAGCTTCTAGCGTACCAATACCAAGTTAAATTTGCAGGTTTTTTTTCTAGATTTAACAAAAGGTGGTTATTACTAGGTTCAGGGATAAACCGCTTTGGCTCCCCTTTAAAATTAAAATCATCTCGGTATAAATGAAAAGTCTTTGTCGCCTCATTTTTAGGCCTCTTCATGTCTTCAAAATAAACGAAATCGACAGCAGAAAAATGTTCTTTTACAACGGTCACCAAATCCAGGTTACTTGTTAAAACGGTCACCTTCGGAGTAGCACTTTTCAGTTGGCATTTACTTGGGACAGCATTCCTTAGTCCGCGTCGCCAGTAGAATTCTTTGATGCATCTCATAAATTAAGTAAGGTGCGAACCTTAGTTTCGTTTAGAATTGGCACATTAAGACTTGTAGCCTTTTTTAGCTTCGCCGGACCCATCCCCTCGCCTGCGAAAACGTAATCAGTTTTACTACTGATACTGCTTACATTCACACCACCTTGTGTTTCGATGTGTGCTTTTAGTTCATTCCGGCTAATGCTGTTAAAGACACCACTAACCACAATTTTTTTTCCTGATATAGCCGAATCAGTAACCTGCTCTTTGATTTCAGCCTCGAAATTTAGACCATGATATTGCAGTCGCCGTATTTCCTCGTTTCGTTCTGTTCTTTGAAAAGTACTTAACAATTGGTCCGCAATGACTTCGCCAATCTCTTCTGCTGCCAAAAGCTCCTCTTTATTAGCGGCCATGATTGCATCCATGGATTTAAAGTGCCGAACAAGCTTCTTCGCCACGGTAGCTCCCACATGACGGATACCGATTGCGAATAAAACGCGCTCAAAAGGTTGCTGCTTAGAAGCTTGAACACCCTCTAAAATATTCAATACACTCTTTTCTTTGAATCCATCCAATTGGATAAGATCATCATAGCTTAGTTCATAAAGATCAGAAGGTGTTTTAACCAATCCTATATTGACCAGTAGAATGACTGTTTCAGAGCCCATACCCATGATGTCCATGGCCTTACGAGAAATAAAATGGTCTATTCTACCACTAATTTGGGGTTCGCAACCGCTCTCATTAAGGCAATAATGCTGTGCCTCTCCTTCGAGTCTTGAAAGCGGCGAATGACATTCTGGACAGTCCGATATAAAAACCACCCTCTCGGCAGATTCTTCTCTTTGATCGACATTTACACCAACCACTTTAGGTATAATTTCGCCACCCTTCTCTACGTAAACTACATCTCCTATATGTAGATCTAGCGCTGACATTTGATCTTCGTTGTGTAAAGAAGCTCTTTTTACGGTAGTTCCTCCTAACCAAACGGGTTTCAAATTTGCTACTGGCGTAATAGCCCCTGTTCTACCAACTTGATATGACACGGACTCAAGCACAGTGGACATTCGTTCAGCCTTGAATTTAAAGGCGGTAGCCCAGCGCGGACTCTTCGCTGTAAAACCTAAATCTTCCTGAGCCTTGTAGCTATTAACTTTAATAACAACGCCGTCAATATCAAACGGGAGATTTTTACGCTCAACATCCCAATATTCCACAAAACTCATGATGGCATCGATACTGTCACATTTGGCGATGAATCGATCTTCTGTCTTTGGAATCTTAAATCCTAATTCTCCAGCAAGAGCTATACTTTCGCTATGATTCGAAGCAAGAATTCCTTCCGGTAAAACGTAATAGAGGTACGCATCTAATCCTCTTTTCGCAACCTCTGCGCTGTCTTGCAACTTAAGAGTACCAGAAGCACAATTTCTAGGGTTTGCAAAGAGCGGAAGTCCCTCCTTTTGCCGTTGTTCATTCAAATCTTCGAAACGAGCATGAGGTAGGACAATTTCCCCTCGAATCTCGAAATCTTCGGGAAACGGTGAGTTAAGCTGTAATGGAATGCTCTTTATTGTACGAACGTTTGTCGTGATATCATCTCCTTGAGTACCATCTCCCCTTGTTACAGCACGGGTTAATGCGCCCTTAACGTACTGAATACCAATGGCTACACCATCATACTTTAATTCGCATACAAAAGTTGCTTCAGGGGCCAATTTTTGAACCCGAAGGATCCACTCTTGCAATTCCTCTAAATTATAGGTATTCCCTAGCGATAGCATAGGAAAGCGATGGTTCACGGTTTCAAAATTCTTAGTAACTGCTCCACCGACTCGAACTGTAGGACTGTTCGGATCGAAAAATTCCGGATGGGCGGCCTCTAATTGCTCTAGTTTTTTGAGCAATTGATCGAAATCGTAATCACTCAATACAGGAGCATCAAGGGTATAGTACCGATGGTTGTGCTCGTGTAATTCAGTGCGCAGGCGTTCTAATTCAAGTTGTACGTCCATATCTAGCTAATAGCATTCGGTCTTTGCCCTGCAAATCCTGTATTAATTTAACTTCTTTTGCGCAATGTTTGATACCAAGTTGCTGCATTTCTTCACCAAAGAGATGGTGTATTTCAAAAACCACCCATCCCATACTTTTTGAAAGGATTTTCTTACCTATAGCAAAAATAGCGTCGTAGAATAAAAGCGGCTGTTCATCCGGAACAAAGAGTGCGCCTTCAGGCTCATGCGCTATCACATGTTCCTCCATATCTTCACATTCGGAAGTAGGGATGTAAGGTGGGTTGCTGACGATGATATCGGCCGATTCAAAAGAATAGTTAAAAAGATCAGCAACAATAAAGTCTACACGTAAGTTAAGAGTTTCTGCATTTCTTCTTGCTTGGTCAATAGCATCAGAATTATTATCAAATCCAACTACTTCGACATCAGGTCGAATACTTTTTACGGCCAAGGCTATACAACCACTACCTGTTCCTAAATCAACGATTCTTTTTGCTCGCGTCGCATCAATTAATTTAACCACTTCACCAACCAATTCTTCTGTTTCGGGTCTAGGAATTAAGGTCGCTGAATTCAAGCCTATTTTAAGCCCATAGAAATATGCGTGTCCTACAACGTATTGTACGGGTTTTCTGTCCGTAAGCGCTTTTAAATCGGCTTCGTAAGAATCAAACAGAAACACTTCATCCGCCTTTAAAAATTGATCCATACGGTTCAAGCCTAGGCGTGCTTCTATCCAATAATTAACAATATTGGCAGATTCACGAGCACCATAAATCGTGGAAAGAAGTACGAGCGCATTTTGTTTATAATCAGACAGCGTTTTCATCTCTGCCGAAAATACGACTTGCACCACTACCTTTGTCCTATGTCGCACGCCAAGTTTCTCACACGTTGCTTACAATTGGCTAACTATGCCAAAGGCCATACCGCACCTAATCCAATGGTTGGGGCGGTCATCGTGCACAACGATGTTATTATTGGTGAAGGATTCCACCACAAGGCTGGCGAGCCCCACGCAGAAGTCATGGCAATTAAAAGTGTGAAAGATCCATCACTGCTCACCTCTAGCACTTTGTATTGCAGTTTAGAACCTTGCGCTCATCATGGAAAAACGCCGCCTTGTAGCCTACTTATAACAAACAGTCAAATCCCTAAGGTAGTCATAGGTTGTTCTGACAGTAATGTTTTAGTGAATGGAAAAGGAGTTAAACACCTACAATCGCACGGTGTAGAAGTAGTATTTTCTGCGGACCTTACTCCATTTAGGCAACTAAATCAAGTCTTCTTCTGCAACAAAGAAAACAATAGACCTTTTGTAACACTGAAGTGGGCGCAAACCTTAAATGGGTATCTCGATAGAAACCGTTCCATAAATGAAAAGGCGTCTTTAATATCTGGTCCATTAGCAGCAGTGAAATCCCACCAGTTACGTTCGAATGTTGATGGTATCCTCATTTCTGTAAAAACTTTGAATTGGGATCGACCATCGCTTACCACGCGTAATTATCACGGCACGAATCCGCGACCTATAATACTAGTTAACAATACTTTGCCAGATTCATCTGCATTGGAAAATTTAGCACTCGCTCCCCTCTTTATTGGAAATGTATCTTCGCTAGAAGGGGATAAAATCGAATGTGATCCGTACGATATTGTGCAATGGCTTCCGGAACTCTTGAACTACGGCATACACCATATTTTAGTTGAAGGCGGAGGTCAGGTGCTTCAATCGTTTCTTGATTCGGGCACTGTTGACCAGTGGCACCGTTTTACCTCAAACGCATCTATCAATGGGGGAATTACTGCGCCGAATCCACATGTAGCCCAAGAATCGTACAAGCTAGGAACAGACCTTTATGAACGAGGATAGCGATCTTTATTACAGCGTTGAACTGCCATCAAAAGGCATTTTTAAATCAAAGGGAAGTAAATTCTACGGCTACCTTTTTCACTGTGAAGATGAGGACAGCTTTAAAATCCAATTGGATTTTATTAAAACACAAGAATCTAGTGCTCGTCATTTTTGTTGGGGTCTTCGTCTTCATCCAGAAGCGATCATAGAACGTAGTTCTGACGACGGAGAGCCTGCGCACACCGCAGGAACTCCAATACTTCGCACATTAATTAGTCATGAATTAGTGAATGTTGGCTGTGTGGTAGTACGATACTTTGGTGGAACGAAGCTTGGTGTACCTGGACTGATAGAAGCCTATGGCTCAGCTGCAGAGGATGCGATTCGCGAAAACATTCGTGTAAAAAATTGGGTCACTGAACAACTCAAACTTCAATTCTCTTACGACCAATTATCTTTTGTAGAGCGAATAGTTAAACAAGCTGAACTCAAGGTGGTTGAAAGAAAACAAGGATTATCTTTAACGTATACACTAGAGGTAGTGCAAAGTAAAATTCAAGAAATAAAAGACCAATTTGAAAAGAATCATCACATTACTCTTCTTCCTAGTAGTTAACGCTACTTTTAGTCAGGAGCTTACCACGCGATCGTTTTTTAAAACGAAAACCCCAAACGCGACTTACGAACGTTTCCATTACCTCCTAGACGGACATTTACTTTTAGAAGAACAATTTTTGCAAGTAAGAGATGCATCTGGAGAAGTTTTGAAATCCCAAACTACCCTGAATTTTACAAAACGTACGAGATTACCCGATGAAGTCACATCTTCTATAATTTATCATGATGATAAGTGGGTATCAGTTTCACCAGATACACTCCTGGACGGTCCGATCCATGCAATTAGATATTTCACTCTCGATGGCACGCTACTTCTTGAGCGCGACCTAACCGTTCATTTCAATGATACCACAGTTCCAGTAAGAGTTTTTAATCCAGATCCGCTAACCCCCTATAATTTAACGTACGGAGGCATTTATAAAGACCTAAACGATGCAAACGGCACTGTATTAGATTCTTTAACCATTATTGACACGCTAACGGTAGATAAGATTGCGGACACCACCTTTCTTCGTAATGGGTATATAGAAATCGTGGATTTTGATGCCCCATATATTTCACCCAGTACCTCACCACAAGATTGGACTGGTGGTAGAACGGCTCCTGAATTTGAACAAGTAATGTGCGTTTATCACATTTCAGCACTCTCGAGATACCTAAATACCTTAGGGTATGGCGCAATCATGACCTATGTCATCCAAGCAGATGCGCAAGCACTGAACGGACAAGATAACAGCATGTTTAATTTCGGCTATTCCCCTCCCCGCCTGTATTTCGGTGAAGGCGGCGTTGATGATGCTGAAGATGCGGACGTCATTATTCACGAATTTGGTCATGCCATATCCCACGGTGCGGCACCAGGGACAAATTTTGGTATGCAGCGAAGAAGTTTTGATGAAGCCTTCGGAGATTATTTAGCAGAACGACATGGCAGACGTTTGGGAATATCGAGCACACGCGTATTTGATTGGGACGGTAATAATGAATTTTGGGACGGCAGAAGCGTCTCTTACGATGGTGTAAAAAACTACGATCAGCTTATTTTTAACTCTATCTACCAGCACACAGATATTATGTCTAGTGCTATGTTAGAATTTAGTGCAAATCCCAGTGTCGGTGGACTTATTGCAGATAAAATTATATTGGAAGGTGTTCATTCTATAATGCCCAACCAAACGCTCAGACAAATTGCTCAAAACTTCATATTTGCGGATTCTCTATTACACAATGGCCTGCATTTTAATGCCATAACCCTAGCCTTTGGTGCTCCGAAGAACATCCTTGCCGCTAACTCAATAGACGAACCTTCTGTGTTCGTTCAAACGGAACACATTGCACGTACTGAATTTGGTAATGTCTTAAAAACGATTGAAGGTCGAACAGCAGTTATATGCCATTACAATTGGTCGGGGCAGCTCCTATGGTCGAAATCTACCACGGGGGTTCTAGTACTTCCGGTAAGCACATCGGGCATTTTAGAAATTCAGTACGATACAGGAGAACGTATCGTAATTAAGACAAATTAGTGAATAACGCAATGAGTTCCTCTGGACAGCGCTTCGGTTTAAATGTGATTTTATCCACAAATACAAGTACAACTTTACCCGAAACTAGAGTCTTACCCTCGTTATCTTTTAAAGTGTGGTAAAATGATATCTTCCTAGTCGGAAGTTCATTTATTGATGTCTCTAATAGGACCTCTTCATCGTATTTGGCACCTCGTTTGAAATCGATGCTCATGTGTACAACAGGCAACATTGTTCCATTCGCTTCAAGTTGTGCATACGAAACTCCCAGTTTTCGTAATAATTCGACTCGACCAACCTCAAAAAAAGCAGCGTAATTCCCATAATAAACTACACCCATTTGATCCGTCTCAGAATACCTCGGTCGAAATGTATGTGTGTCCTTGATATCTACATGTTTCATAGTCACTAAATTAGATTGCTAAATTTTGTTAACGCTGCATAAACTAAGCTCAACATTGAGATTTTTGAACAATTAGGGGGATGCATGGTAATTTATACTCAATTTTTTTTAGCATTTATGTTATGCGCTGTAAATCAAGATGTTACACATCCCCTTAAGCAAAACTTTTTATTAACACAATAGCAAATAAATTTTTTTCAATCAATATTTATGAACACATTTGCTAAGCAGTCAACAAGATGATTACACTCTTCGATTGCCGCCCGAAAAGTTTACTAATACACACAACACTATCTCAAGTTTGAACAGCCTTGGGATAAGAGAATTTTTGACCATGGAGAAAAGCGTTAATGATGTCTGGAATGAAGCCTTGCAATTTATCCAAGACAACGTTGATGACCAGTGCTACAGCACCTGGTTTGAACCTATAAAACCAGTAAAACTTCAATCAAACATTATCACTGTTCAGGTACCTTCTAAGTTCTTCTACGAATATCTCGAGGAACACTACATACAACTGTTGAAAGCTGCAATCACCAAATCGTTAAGCCAAGATGCAAAATTAGTATACAGCATTGTGCTTGAAAACGCTTACGGTAATGCTCAAGCGCCAACAATGAAACTACCGAGCAGCGGCCGTAAAAAGCATCCGCGTCAAAGTGTCAATATGCCGATGAAGATTGGGAACGACAAGGAAATAAAGAATCCATTTGTCATACCCGGTTTGCAAAAATTGAATATCGATTCCCAATTAAATCCAAACTACAGTTTCGAAAACTTCATCGAAGGGGATTGCAATAGACTGGCTCGATCAGCGGGATACGCAGTAAGTAAGAATCCAGGAGGGACTTCATTCAATCCGTTAATGCTCTACGGAGGAGTCGGTTTAGGAAAAACGCACCTAGCACATTCGATAGGAGTAGAAATTAAAGACAACTACCCAGAAAAAACTGTGCTCTATGTGAGTGCAGAAAAGTTTACGCAACAGTTTATTGATAGTATTCGAAATAATACTAAAAACGATTTCGTCCATTTCTATCAAATGATTGATGTATTAGTTATTGATGATGTGCAAAGCTTCTCTGGTAAGGAGAAAACACAAGATGTATTCTTTGAGATCTTTAACCACCTTCATCAGAATGGTAAACAAATCATATTAACTTCCGATCGTGCTCCTGTGGAGCTGCAGGGTATGGAACAACGCCTACTTAGTCGTTTTAAGTGGGGATTAAGTGCTGATCTTCAAAAACCAGGACTTGAGACTCGTGTAGCCATTTTAGGTAAAAAGCTTTACAACGATGGAATTGAGATAGAACAAGATATTATTGAATACATAGCCTACTCGATAAACTCAAATATTAGAGAACTAGAAGGTGCACTTATTAGTATTCTTGCTCAGAGTAGTTTGAATAAAAAGGAGATTACCATGGAGTTGGTTAAATCCATGGTCGACAAATTCGTAAAAAGTACGACTCGCGAAATTTCGATTGATTTCATTCAGAAGGTGGTTTGTGATTATTTTGATATGCCTCTAGAATTACTGAAATCAAAAACGCGCAAACGTGAGATTGTACAAGCGAGACAACTGAGCATGTATTTCTCAAAACAGCTTACAAAAAATAGTCTCGCTAGTATAGGACAGCAGTGCGGAAATAAAGATCATGCTACTGTACTTCATGCGTGTAGAACGGTGAATAATTTGAAAGAAACAGATAAACGTTTCCGTACGTATGTCGACGATTTACAAAAACGTCTTACCCTCGCATAAAAAAACAGTTTAACGAATGTTTTAGAGTCAGTATCTTAGGGTACTGACTTTTTTATTTATGAAAATACTCATGGTTTGTTTGGGCAATATATGCCGATCTCCCCTCGCCCAAGGGATAATGGAAAAGCATGCACCTAGACAATGGTATATAGATTCTGCAGGTACATCGGGTTGGCATGCTTCGGAACGACCTGACACAAGAAGTATTTTAACGGCCAAAGAACGTGGAATTACTATCGACCAACAACGTTCTCGACAAGTGACACCTGAGGATTTTGAAATCTTTGATATCATCTTTGCCATGGATAGTTCAAATCATTCGAATCTCATCCAATTAGCCCCTGAAGAATCAGTAAAAGATAAAGTCCGTTTAATTTTAAATGAGGCCTATCCTGGTGAAAATCGCCAAGTACCGGATCCCTATACAGGAGGACAAGAAGGCTTCTCTCATGTTTACGAGCTTCTCGAAGAAGCTATTCAATCATTTTTAAGAGCGCAATAATGGCTGCTATATATTTACTACCTAACACATTAGGGCAAGATAATTTTGATTCAATTCTACCTAAAGATGTTGTGGCTATCATCAATAGTCTAACCTACTTTATTGTTGAAAATGAAAAAACAGCTCGTGCTTACATTAAGCATTTATTACCCGACAAAAATCAACGGGAGTTGCGGTTGGAGATTCTCGATAAGCAGACTGACCCCTTAGATCTGCCTGGATTTTTGGATCCAATCAAAAAGGGACATTCTATTGGAATCCTTTCAGAGGCTGGAGTGCCATGTGTCGCCGACCCTGGAGCTACAATTGTTAGTATTGCGCATCGCAAAGGAATAGAGGTTCGTCCATGCGTAGGCCCTTCTTCGATTCTCTTAGCTCTAATGGCCAGTGGATTTAATGGACAACAATTCACTTTTAGAGGCTATTTGCCACACGATCGACCTATTCGTAAGCGTGTATTCCAAGCCATGCAAAAAGATATACGTGACGGGATCACACAAATTTTTATGGAAACACCTTATCGTAACGGCAAACTTGTGGAAGAGTTAATCAATACCTTACATCCGGAAACGAAGCTTTGTATTGCTGTAGACATTACTTTAGATAGTGAGTATATTAAGACTCAGACGGTTGCGCAATGGAGTTTGGAACTTCCAGATTTACATAAACGTCCAGCGATTTTTCTGATAGACTAAGTCGATATGACTACCAACGAGGATAAGGATAATAAACTAGTAGAAAGTGTATTCAATGATCTGTTGAACAGTATTGAATATAAAACAGATGACGCTGATCAAAAATTGATAAGGCGTGCATTCTCGTTGGCTAAAGATGCTCATAAAGGAGTGCATCGCAAGAGCGGTGAACCTTACATAACGCATCCCATTTCCGTTGCACAGATTGTAGCTACCGAAATTGGTCTAGGACCTACAAGTATAGCCACCGCATTAATGCACGATGTAGTAGAAGATTCGGACTATACACTCGTGGATATTGAAGGTATGTTTAGTCCCAGTATTGCAAGACTTATTGACGGCCTCACCAAAATCTCAGGCGTAGTCAGTATGGAAAGTAGTATGCAGCTTGAGAATTACAGAAAGATGTTGCTCACTATATCTGACGATGTAAGAGTGATATTAATCAAGCTAGCAGATCGATTGCATAACATGCGCACTATGTCGGGTATGCCCGCTCACAAGCAACTAAAAATTGCATCGGAAACATTATTCATTTATGCACCGCTAGCACATCGATTAGGTTTATTTAGCATAAAGACAGAATTAGAGGATATCTCATTAAAGTATACCGAACCTGAGATTTTTGACGATATCAATAATCGAATGGAAAGTTTGCAACGCGAAGATTTTTCATACCTGAACAAATTCGAGAGTAAGGTTTTCGAAGAGCTTTCTCAAGCTAATTTAAAATTTGAGATTAAGAAGCGGACAAAGAGTATCTATTCCATACGACGTAAAATGAAAAATCAGAATGTCCGTTTTGAGCAGGTCTACGATAAATATGCGATTCGTATCATTCTTGAAGCTAATAAAGACATAGAAAAAGCAACGTGCTGGCAGGCCTACTCTATCATTACAGAAAATTTTAGTCCCAACCCTGCTCGTTTGCGTGACTGGATTAGCTCCCCTAAAAGTAACGGGTACGAGTCTTTGCATACCACTGTAATGGGTCCAGATGGACACTGGGTCGAGGTACAGATAAGAACAAAACGTATGGACGATATCGCTGAAAACGGCTTCGCCGCGCATTGGAAATACAAAGAGGATAGCTCAGGAAGTAACCAATTGGATCGTTGGTTGCTTCGCATACGAGAGTTTCTCGATGATCCGGAGAACGATAGCGAGGATTTCATAGACAACTTTAAGATGAACCTCTTTTCATCGGAAATTTTCGTCTTCACGCCAAAGGGAGAAATGCTTACTCTTCCAAAAGGCGCGACTGCATTAGATTTTGCCTTTGACATCCACACAGAGGTCGGTGCACATTGCTTAGGGACAAAAGTGAATGGGAAACTCATTCCTTTAAGCACCCCACTTAAATCAGGTGATCAGATAGAGGTATTGACTTCTGTAAAGCAAGAGCCAAAAGAAGACTGGCTGAGTTTTATTAAAACAGGTAAAGCAAAACAACGCATCAAGCAAAGCCTAAAGAAAGAAAAGCAACTGATTACAGGACAAGGTCAATTTATATTAGAGCGCAAACTGAAAGTACTTAAACTAAAAGCAACACACAGTAACATTCATAAACTTGTAAATTTCTTTGGATTAAAGAATCCCGAAGAACTATACTATAAAGTCGGTCTAGGTGTTATCGATAACGGCAAACTGCGAGAATATGCAAGGGAAACCTCAGGACTGGTAAACTATTTCAAGCAACGCATCGTCAAGAGCAACTATGCAAAGACAAAGTTGGGCAGTAAAGGAGCTAAATCAACATCCGATCATTTGATGCTTGTCTTTGATACAGATGAGCATGAAATGGACTATACGCTCGCAAAGTGCTGCAATCCGTTGCCAGGCGACAGAGTTTTTGGTTTTGTTACGACCGCTGATGGTTTAAAGGTGCACCGAGATGACTGTCCTAATGCAGTTTTACTGCAAAGTAGATTTGCTAATAGAACACTGAAAGCGAAATGGGTGGACCGAAAAGGAATCTTCTCAACTATCAATTTACTAATTAATGGTATGGATCGCATAGGTATTGTTAACGATGTTACAAAAGTTGTTTCAAACGAGTTAAGTATTAATATAAAGGCGATCTCGTTCAGTGTAGATGACGGGTTATTCACAGGGAAGTTAACCATCGAAGTCGCGGATAAATTGGGCCTAACGGACACTATTAACAATATCAAGAATTTAGAGGGCATTAGTAGTGTGTCTCGTGTAGGTAAATTCAATTGATACGACGTATTTTAGCGTTTGACTACTCATGAGTACACAAGAAGCATACAATAAGGTAAAAGACGTATTCGGCCGCTATTTGGAAGAGCATAATCAACGCAAAACTCCAGAGCGGTTTGCTATTTTAAAGGAGGTCTACGAAAACGAAGACCACTTTGATGTAGAGACTTTGTATCTCAGTATGAAAGATAAGAACTACCGCGTTTCACGAGCCACGTTGTATAACACTATTGAGTTGCTTTTGACATGTGGGTTGGTTCGCAAACATCAGTTTGGTCAAAATCAAAGTTTTTATGAGAAGTCCTATTTCAATAAACAACACGATCATGTTATTCTAACGGATACCGGTGAGGTTTTCGAATTTTGTGATCCACGCATTCAAAATATTAAACAAACAATCGAAGAAATTTTCGGTGTAGAAGTAGAAAGCCACAGTCTTTACTTCTACGCAAAAAGAAAAGAGTCGAGCAACAATTGATTATGGCAGTAGATGTGCTTTTAGGTCTCCAGTGGGGAGATGAAGGAAAAGGGAAAATAGTCGATGTGTTGACGCGTAAGTACGACATCATTGCGCGCTTTCAAGGAGGTCCTAATGCAGGTCATACACTTGAATTTGAAGGTAAAAAGCATGTGCTTCATACGATACCTTCAGGTGTCTTTCACGAAAACGTGATGAATGTTGTCGGCAATGGTGTCGTCATTGATCCTGTGATCTTTAAAGTGGAGTTAGATAAGCTTATTGATCAAGAACCACACGTCTTAAGTAGATTGAAAATTAGTCGTAAGGCTCACCTAATTCTACCCACTCATCGCCTGTTGGATGCTGCTAGCGAAGCAGCTAAGGGTAAAAAGAAGATTGGTTCTACGTTAAAAGGAATTGGTCCGACATACATGGATAAAACAGGACGTAACGGTTTACGTGTTGGCGATATTCAATTGGACAACTTCAGCGATCTATATAATGCTTTGGTTACTAAACATAAACAGTTACTATCTGGTTATGAAGGGTTTGAATATGATCTCGCATCGCTTGAATCAAACTGGTTTGCAGCAGTTGAATACCTTCGATCTCTGGATATTATCGATAGCGAACCATATTTCCACGAAGCGATTGCAGAGGGTCAGACCATATTAGCGGAAGGTGCGCAAGGTACATTGCTCGACATTGACTTTGGAACTTACCCTTTTGTGACCTCTTCAAACACGACTTGTGCTGGAGCTTGTACAGGCATGGGCATCGCACCTACTAAAATCAAAAATGTTTACGGAATTTTCAAGGCTTATTGTACAAGAGTTGGTTCGGGGCCATTCCCGACAGAATTGTTTGAGGAGGTAGGAGCTACTATCCAGAAAAACGGTCACGAGTTCGGTGCAACAACGGGACGTCCTAGGAGATGTGGCTGGTTGGATTTACCTGCATTGAAATATGCAATCAACGTTAATGGCGTCACAGAATTAATGATGATGAAAGGTGACGTTTTAAGCGGGATTGGACCTATTAAAGTTTGTACTGCATACAAGTACAAAGGAGAGGTTGTAAAGCATCTACCGTACAAGCTAGAAGAAAATCTTATTGAGCCAATTTTTACTGAATTACAAGGCTGGGATGAAGATCTAATGCAAATGATTTCCGAAGATGTTTTCCCTCAGAGCTTCAAAGATTACATTTCATTTATCGAATCGGAAGTTGGTGTCCCAATTACTCTTGTAAGTGTAGGGCCGGATCGTGCCCAAACAATATTAAGGGACTAATGAAAAAGGCCATACTCATTTGTGTGGCTCTTTTTTACTTCACCCCTTATTCGGGGTGGAGTCAAACGAAAATTCAGATTATACGTAGCGACACCACTGACTTTGTTAAGGCCAATGATGGAGCACAGACGTACTACTTAAAAGGTAATGTCACTCTTAAACAGGATGTGGCCTTAATGTACTGCGATTCAGCAGTTTTATACCGTGCGCAAAATACATTTGAAGCTTTTGGTAACGTACGAGTAATACAATCCGATACCGTTCTCATAACAGGGGAAGAATTAACTTATATAGGCGATCAAAGAACTTTTACTATTACAGAAAATGTAGTATTAAAAACACCGTCATCTAGGCTTGCTACCGAAGTTTTGAAGTACGATCGAAATACGTCGACAGCTTATTACCTCACTAGGTCCACATTAGAACGACAAGAACTTCGAATAACTTCTGATGTTGGAAATTACAATACAGAATACGAAGTCGTTAGGTTGCGAGGGAATGTAATAGCTATTGATTCGGCCTTTAAGATGACCACCGACACCTTACTGTACAGTCCGAACAAAAATAAATACTCTTTCGCCGGTCCCACAGAACTAATTAGAGATAGTACGCTGCTGTACTGCTCACTAGGCACATACTCCGCGGACTCTACCCTACTCGAATTATATGGTGGTGCAAAAATGATAGCCCCGAATCAGTATATCGAAACAGATAGCCTCTATTACTTTTTAAATTCCGACGACGGGACGTTACATGGTAACGCAATGGTAGCAGATTCTGCGGAAGGATTTGTGCTCAGCAGTGATTTTATCGATTATAAAAAGAGTCCAGTCTATGTAGATGCCTATAAACCGGTATTTTATGAGCAAAGTTTGGATAATGATACGATTTACGCAAAGGGCGATAGTTTAAAGATACGATCTGAATTAGACTCGAGTAAAATCGTTCATTTGTTCGGCTCGACGTCCTTTTTTAGTTCGGACTTTCAGGGCATCAGTCCAAATTTTTTATTTCGAGAGGCTACAGAAGAATTGGCACTCTACCCTTCTCCCACCTTGTGGAGTGGAAATAGTGAATTTGGGGCCGACTCCACAGCATTGAAATTGGAAGCAGACGAATTGGATAGCCTATTTATGCTCAAAGATGTTACCATTACAACGACGACAAAGGATTCACTATTCTATGATCAGACCACTGGAACGAAGCTAAAAGGCAACTTTATCGACAATACTTTGAAGAGTGTGCGTATTGACGGAAATGCACAAGCACTGCTCCATAATGTGAGTGAAGATGGTAACATTGAAGGTTCAAACACTAGCAGTTGTTCTTGGATGAAAATTCAATTTCAAGAAGAAGCATTGGAACGAATAAAGATGGCTCGTGATGTCGAGGCACTCTATACTCCTATAAAATCAGCAGTACCCGAATGGTTACCCGGTTGTCAACCCGCTTTTGAGCTGCGGCCGAATAAATCATCCCTTACTTCCCCTTTCACTTCCTCTCGAGAACAGCTTTAATGTTCGGTTTAAAATAAGAGGGGCCTTTCATCACCTTACCGTCTGCTCTGTAAATAGGTTTGCTATCCTCCCCTAGTTTGCTCATATTACTTGCTTGAATTTCTTCAAAAACATCTTCGATGATGTGTTGCATACCGTGACTTAATATAGTCCCACAGAGAATGTACATCATATCACCTAAGGCATCTGCAATTTCCACTGTATCACCTTGTATTGCAGCTTCGAGATACTCCTCGTTTTCTTCAGCCATAAGGCGGTGTCTTAAAGCGATAATATCCTTAGAAACGTCAGCTTTTGGAGCATATTCATTAGGTATTCCGAAGGTATCGTGGAACTTTTCTACATGTTTAATCTGTATCTGCATGTCTTGCTTATTTTGAACGATTGCATTGTAAATTTACAACATGGAAAACATTACTACTGGACATTGGATTTTTGCAGGAATATTTGCGATTGCATTTTTGATTTATCTCTTCATCAGTTACCGCAAGGACCTACGACTGCACAAGATTCACTATAAAGGTGGCGGTATTCAGGTCTTACTACTAATAGTCATTACCCTGTTCGTTTTGTTTGTCTTCAAGCGTCTGATGTAGCACCGATTCTGTCGTATATTTGCAAAGAGTTTAACTCAACCCTATCGCATGACAGAAAAGCAAAAAAAAGAAATCAGTTACCAGGAGTATAAGACCGAAGTACTCCAAGACTATAAAATCGCCGCTTTATCGCGTGAATGCTCATTAATGGGGCGTCGCGAAGTACTTACAGGCAAGGCTAAGTTTGGAATTTTTGGCGCTGGAAAAGAATTGGCTCAAATAGCATGGGCGAAAGCGTTCGAAAAAGGGGATTTCAGAAGTGGCTATTATAGAGACCAAACTTTCATGATGGCTTTAGGTGAAATGGATGCTAAAAGCTTCTTCACCTCACTTTACGCTGTAACTGACATTAAAGAAGAACCTATGGCAGGTGGTCGTCAAATGAATGGTCATTTTGCGACTAGATCTCTTGATGAGAACGGCGACTGGGTAAATCTTACTCAGCAATACAACAGCTCCTCTGACATAAGCCCTACTGCGGGACAAATGCCGCGTTTATTAGGATTAGCACAAGCTTCGAAAGTATACAAAGAGGTTTCGTTCGAGGGTAGTGATAAATTTTCGAATAGTGGAAAGGAAGTCGCATGGGGGACCATAGGAAATGCCTCTACTTCTGAAGGTCTCTTTTTTGAAACTATTAATGCCGCAGGTGTTTTACAGGTACCCATGGTCATCTCTGTTTGGGATGACGAATACGGTATTTCAGTAGGTGCGGAATATCAAACCACTAAGCAAGACATAAGCGAAATTCTGAAGGGATTTCAGCGCGATGATAAAGGTAATGGCTATGATATTTTTGTAGTTGAAGCCTGGGACTACCCTGCTCTTATTAATACATTTTTACATGCAGGACGTGTAGCTCGTGAAGAGCATGTTCCAGTTATGATTCACGTAAAAGGTATGACACAGCCGCAAGGACACAGTACATCTGGATCACACGAACGCTATAAAAGTACTGAGCGTTTACAGTGGGAGAAAGATTTCGACTGTATTCTAAAATTCGGCGAGTGGATCATAGCACACGAGGTAGCCAGTCAAGAAGAATTGGACGCAATAACGAAAGAAGCTAAGAAGCTTGCTCGTGAGGGGAAAAAAGAAGCTTGGAGCATTTATCAAAGTCACCCTATCCAATTAAAAAACGAGGTCCTACCGCTATTAAAAGCCATTCAAACGCAAGGTGAAAAAGGAATCTTCATAACGAATACAATAAAGGAACTGGAATCTCACGAGGATTTAGAGGTTGCACATTCGTTTAAAGCAGTACGCAAAGCACTTCGAACCGTTACGGGAGATGGTAATATAGATGTTACTCCTCTTAAAAGCTGGTTAACAAAAGAAGAAGCGATACAACGCGAACGTTACTCTTCTCATCTTTACAGCGTTCAATCTGAGGCGGCATTGCTCGATCATACGTCAGCTGAGTATGCTACTCAAGATATGGTTGATGCGCGTATTGTTCTTAGAGATAATTTTGATGCTCTATTTGCTAAGTATCCTGAAGCAATGGTCTTCGGGGAAGACTCAGGCAAAATTGGTGATGTTAACCAAGGCCTAGAAGGAATGCAGGCTAAATATGGTGAGACAAGAGTCCAAGATGCTGGGATTCGTGAGGCCACCATTATGGGGCAAGGTATAGGTTTAGCCATGCGCGGTTTGCGTCCTATTGCTGAAATTCAGTATCTAGACTATTTACTCTATGCCATTCAAATCATGTCGGATGATTTAGCAACAGTCCACTACCGTACCGTAGGTGGTCAGAAGGCACCAACCATTGTTCGTACCCGTGGACACAGACTTGAAGGTATATGGCATTCTGGTTCCCCAATGGGCACCATCATCAATACAATAAAGGGAATGTATGTACTCGTCCCCAGAAACATGACTAAAGCAGCCGGCTTCTATAATAAGTTAATGCAGCTAGATAATCCCGCTATTGTCATTGAATGTTTAAATGGATACCGAAGAAAAGAGGCATTACCTTCTAACTTAGGCGAATACACGGTACCTATTGGTGAAGTTGAAATCATGCAAGAAGGAACCGACATTACGCTAGTTACTTACGGTTCGAACTGTACGATAGCCACCACAGCAGTACAGGAGCTATCAACTATGGGGATAAGTGTTGAATTAATTGATATTCAATCTCTTATTCCGTTTGACCTAAATCATAATGTAGTTAAAAGTTTGGTGAAAACTAATACTTTAGTGATACTTGATGAAGATGTTCGTGGTGGTGCCTCTGCATTTTTACTACAGCACATTTTAGAGGATCAGAAAGGGTACCAATATTTGGACGGCGCTCCTGTAACTATCACCTCTAAAGACCACCGTCCGGCCTTTGCTTCTGATGGCGATTACTTTTCTAAACCGTCGCATGACGATATAGTAGAACAGTTATATGCTGTGATGCATGAAAAAAACCCTGAGCTATATCCTTCTATTTAATGGCAACACCTAAGCTTTTCCCAAATATTGTTGCAGGAGTATTAGAAGCACTTGAAATGTCATTTGGTAAAGGCCTCTACGCTGACAAGGTTGTAGAGCGCTTGTTGCGTAAAAATAAAAAGTGGGGCTCACGTGACCGCAGTTTCGTCGCTGAGCACACTTATGAAATGGTTCGTTGGTGGGCGTTGCTATGGGCTCTTTTAGGACAGGAACCCACTACGAAACGAAAAGATCTTCAAAAACTTTTTGGTGTTTATTGGCTGTGGCGTGGCTTTGAGCTTCCAGATTGGCCTAAGTTCGACGTTGTGCGAGATATTGATGTAGAGGAACGTTTAAGTGCCTTAAGCGGAACAGCAATACTAGAAAGCTATGCCCATTGGTTTGATGAAGAAGCCCGGAACCAATTAGGGGAAAAATGGGACACGATTGCTAGAGCGATGAATATTCCGAATTCGGTAAATCTTCGTGTAAACACGTTGAAATCCAGCGAGGAAAATGTGCTCGTAGAGCTGAAAAACGCAGGGTTAGAAGCACAAGCTCACCCAGTGTTTGATATGGCCTTAGTATTGAATGGAAGACCCCGCCTCAATAACCTTGAAGGGTTTAAAAGCGGGAAGTTTGAAGTTCAAGATGCCGGTTCTCAATCCATAGCACCGTTTTTGAATCCAAAGCCAGGTAGCACAGTAATTG